>JABXNS010000195.1_pt1 | contig 15196 bp, 15 predicted proteins | sample 7301101 | NCBI WGS metagenome assembly JABXNS01 (sample SAMN14449646, study PRJNA615230) | soil metagenome | isolation source: soil from bare, unvegetated metal-rich iron-sulfur acidic spring small-cell... | place: Canada: Paint Pots Mound, Kootenay National Park, BC | collected 2017-05-25
GGTATTGGCCGCAGGCATAATTTTTTATGTCCACAAAAATCCGGCCAAGAATGATCTCTCTCCTCAACCAACTAATAACACTCCACAAATGACCGATAATAAGAGCGCCTGCTCCGATGCTTCAGGCAAGCAAGCAAATGGCCGTTTCAAGCCATCCGTAGATATTGCCAACAAGACCGTGACTTTGGATACGACCATGGGCAAGATCCAGCTGCAGCTTTTTGACAAAGACGCGCCAAAGACCGTTCAGAACTTTGTTTGTTTGGTTCAGCAAGGTTATTACAACGGCATTAAATTCCACCGCGTTGCCCACGGTTTCGTGATCCAAGCCGGTGATCCTACCGGAACAGGATCCGGCGGAACCAGCGTATTCGGCAGCAAGTTCGAAGATGAATTGTATGCCGACACTCCTTCTTATAAAGCAGGGTATGTTAAAGGAACATTAGCAATGGCTAACTCCGGCTCGAATACAAACGGCTCACAATTCTTTATAATGACATCAGATGCCAGCCTGCCTCATAACTACACAATTTTCGGCAAAGTAACTTCCGGCCTGGATGTTGTAGAAAAAATCGGCGCGGTTCCGGTTACGCCAGGCTTTGGTCCGGAAGACGGCGCGCCGGTCACCCCGATCATAATTAATAAGGCCACAGTTAACTAATTAAAGGAATAAAATGGAACGCACACTAATATTACTCAAGCCAGACGCGGTTAACAGGGGGTTGGTCGGGGAAATTTTACAGAGATTCGAAAGAGTCGGCTTGAAAATTGCCGGGCTAAAAATGGTTCAGGCTAATCAGGAAATGGCTATGCAGCATTACACTGAAGACGTCGCAATCCGCCGCGGTGAAAATGTCCGCAAGATGATGGTGGAAATGCTTTCTTCCGCTCCGGTTGTGGCTGTCTGCCTCGAAGGCGTTGAAGCGGTTGAACTGATCCGAAAAATGGTTGGCACAACAGAACCAAAATCCGCAGCGCCCGGAACGATTCGCGGAGATTACTCCCATATTTCATTCAAGCATGCTGACAGCAAGAACATCGGCATTAATAACTTGATCCATGCTTCCGGCAATGCCGAAGAGGCCGCCCAAGAAATTAAAGTCTGGTTCAAAGATGGTGAACTTCTAGACCACAAGCCTGATTATACCAAACATACACTAGCGTATTAGTCAGAAAAAATAAAAACCGCCAACCTGGATCCGACGGGCGTAGCAATTTTTTTCTCGTCCTCCGGGCTACAGGAAGTCGGACTTTCGAAAAAAATTCTACAACCCGTCACCTAGTTGGCGGTTTTTAGTTTCGACGAATGAGCTTCTTGAGAGAGTTGAATATGCCGGTTTGGTTTTCTTCGAGATAGTGCCGAATCTTTGAACGAGCGTTTGAGGTTTTGGCGTGTTTCAGCCAGTCATCAGAAATCGTGACCGGCTTTTTGCTTTTAACGACCTCGACGACATCGCCGCTTTTGAGCAGATGGTTGATTTTGACCATCTTCCCGTTAACCTTAGCGCCCTGCATATAAAATCCAAGGTTGGAGTGTACCGAGAAAGCAAAATCCACCGGCGTTGCGCCCAGAGGCAGATCGCGGACGTCGCCCTTCGGAGTCAGAACGAAAATTCTCTTCTGAAAGAAATCTATTTTCAAAGCGTTTAGGAAATCTTCGGGATTATGCAATTGTTCCTGCATGTCCTGCAAATCCTGAACCCACTGGACCTGCATCTTCTGCATTTTGTCGGCCTTGTTGCCCTCTTCGTAATACCAATGCGCGGCGATACCTTTTACAGCTTCATCATGCATTTGCTCAGTGCGGATTTGAATTTCAAAAATGTTGTTATGATTGTCGAATACCGTGGTGTGGATGCTCTTGTAGCCGTTTGGTTTCGGCAAAGCAATAAAATCTTTGACCCTGCCGGGCAACAGCTGCAAATGTTTGTGCACAGCCCCGAGCGCGGCGTAGCAATCCGCGGTTGATTTGGTGATGACCCGCAAAGCGACCAGGTCATAAATTTTATGGATGTCGCCCTCGTATTTCTGCAGTTTTTTATATAACGAATAAACGCGCTTAACCCGGCCGCGCAAGCTTTCAAATTTAACGCCCTCAGTTCGCAAAATTTCAGAAACATCTTTCTGCAGCTGGCGCAGCGCTTTTTCCCGGCCATGCAAAGTTTCCTTCAAAAGTTTTTCAGTTTTTTCAAATTCTTCCGGCGCGACAATTTTAAAAGCCAGGTCTTCCAACTCATCTTTCCATTCTCCGATGCCCAGGCGGTTGGTTATCGGCACGAATATTTCCAGGGTTTCTTCCGCGATTCTTTTTTGTTTTTCTTTCCTGACAAACTGGATTGTGCGCATGTTATGAACCCGGTCGGCAAGCTTAATCAGGATTACCCGGATGTCTTTGGAAGTGGCTACGAACATTTTGCGCAAGTTCTCGACATAGTACTCATCTTTGCTGTTGCGCAAGCGGACTTTGCCCAATTTGGTGACGCCGTCAACCAGATTCGCGATTTCTTCGCCGAATTCTTTGCGGATTTCTGCCAGCGTCACTTTAGTATCTTCCGGGACGTCGTGCAGCAGGGTCGCGGCAATTGTGGAAGCATTTGGCAGGATTCGAGCCAGGATCAAAGCAGCTTCGGCCGGATGGTTAAAATATGCTTCTCCCGAAAAGCGCTTTTGGCCGTCGTGGGCTTTTTCGCCAAATATGAAAGCGCGCTGAAGTAATTTTTCCTCTTCAGGGCTGAGTTTATAATGTATTTTGCTGATGAATTCTGCTGCTGTCATAGTCCTTGCTATAATCTTAACATATGCCGGAATTACCAGAAGTTGAGACAATTAGGAGGCAGTTACAGAGGTCTTTACCGCGCCGTAAAATCAAGAGCGTTTTTGTTTATCTAGATAAAATGGTTAAGGCCGGTCCCGGAAAAATTTCTAATATTAAGAGCGGATCCAAAAAGTTTTCCGCGGTTTTTGCCGCTGGCTTAAGAAATAGAACCATTACAAAGGTTGAACGCCGCGCCAAATATTTAATCATTAAATTAACAGGCCGCCGGAACTTGCTGGTCCATTTGCGGATGTCCGGCCAGCTTATATATCTTCCGAAAAAAGATTTGAAGAATCCTTTGGCTCTTTCAATGGCGAAAACCGCGATCAAGCAAACCTTGCCCGGCAAGCATACCCATGTTGAATTTATTTTCAGCAACGGCGACAAGCTGTTTTATAACGATACCCGCCAGTTCGGCCATCTCAGGCTGGTCAATGACAAAGAAATGCGGGATGTTTTCGCGGCGCATCAGCTCGGGCCGGAGCCTCTAACCCTAAAGCTAAAAGAATTTTCCGCGATCATAAAAAAGCACTCTAACAAGCGCGCTAAAGATTTTTTATTGAATCAAAGCGTTTTAGCCGGAATCGGAAATATTTATGCCGACGAATCCTTATTCGCATCAAAAATAAGCCCGTTGCGCAAAGTGGGTAAGCTAAAACCAGCGCAACAAAAACTTTTGTTTGCCTCGATCCGGAAAGTTTTAAAGAAAGCCATCGCGCTGGGCGGTTCATCAATAGAATATTTTTTGATGACCAACGGCGATTCCGGAAGTTTTGCAAATGAACATTTAGTTTACGGCAAAGCCGGACAACCTTGCCCGGTCTGCGGCCGGCCGTTGAAATCCCAAAAAATAGGCAGCCGGACCTCGGTCTTTTGCGCTTATTGCCAGAAGTAAGTACTATAAATGTATGATCAACGATGAAAAGTGGGCAAATCTTATAGAGATGGCTAAGGCCGACTTCGAAAACGTTTCCTACTATACTGAGGATATGCTTGTGGAGGTGCGCGATAATCAATTCAAGGACGGCACTCAGGATATTCTGGAGTTTACCAATTCCAAAGGCACTTTTAAGGTTATGCGCCAGAACCGCTTGCAGTACGGCCCGAAGGTCCGTTTTTTTAAAGAGATGTACGGCGAGTGGGAAGAACTTAACCCCGAGAATATCGCCGAAATTTTTTAGTTATGCTTCACGAACAAATCATCAAAACTCTGGAATACTTTGATGTCCAGGAGCATCCTTTGACGCTTCTGGAAATTTTTAAATATCTTTTTAAAACCTCTGAAAGTTCTGCCGTCGCTACCCCAACTGCCGGCATTCCCGATCTGAGCGTTTCGGATCTGCTCCGGGCTATCGAAGCCATGCCCGGAGAGATTCAAACTGCTAATGGTTTTTATTTTTTGAAAGGCCGTCATGAAATCGCCGGGCGCCGTTTGGAAAATAATTTTTATGCTGCTGAGCGCTTAAAGCGAGCCAAAAAATATCTGCCCGGAACGAGTTTTGTGCCTTTTGTATCAGCCCTGGCGATGGCAGGTTCCGAAGCGGTAAGCAATTCCAAACAAGGCAGTGACATCGATTTGCTTGTGCTTACCAAACCCAACCGAATCTGGCTGGGGCGCTTATTCTTGTCGGCATATTTCCAGCTTTTTGGCGTCCGTCGACACGCTGATTTTATAGAAAACCGTTTTTGCCTGAATCATTATTTAAGAGAGGGTAAGGTCGTCGATCGTGAAAAAAATCTCTATACCGCGATTGAGTACATTTCATTGGTGCCGTATTTTGGCGGCGATAAAATTTATGAGTTTCAAAAGGCGAACCTTAATTGGATAAAAAATTATTTGGCTGAACCTCAGCTAGTAAAGTATCCGCCCGCAAAGCCGGCAGTGCTTAAAACAATTTTTGAGTCGGTTTTGAATAATCCGCTAGGCGATTTTCTAGAAAAGCAGGCCGGCAGGTTTCAGAAACACCGCATTCAGATCCAAGACAGCGTCATTGTCGAAGATGACGAGCTTTCATTTCATCCCGGAAATAAAGGCCGCCAAATATTGGAAAAATTTAATTAAGCAAAAAAGATCCGCCGCTCGTATTGCTACGAGGGGCGGATCTTGGGGGAGCGGGCGGCTGTTCATTTTCTCCTGACCTTCTTCGGTGGCTTCGGAGTGTTGACGACGACGTCAGGCGTTACTGTCGGTGTGACGCTGTCCTTGGCGATCTTGGTCGTGTCAGCCATGGCCTTTCGAACTTCTCCGGGAGAGCTGTTTGAGGCTACCACGGAGATGAGAATGATTGCCGCTACGATGGCAACGATCAGTAGGACGATCGGCCCGGCTTTGCTTGGTTTCTCCGCGGCCGCGTCCCAGCTGCGAAACTTAGTCATGTGGTCCTCTTTGAGAATGTGGGAAGCGGTGGAAATTCCAGCGCTTCTGATCAAGATCTATTCTGCTCCTTTTCGCGGAAAAAATCAAGTTTAAAAGTTGACCGCGAAATCTACAGAGTATATATTTGAATAGCAGTAGGCCATTTTTCCAGTGGGGGCTAGTAATCCGAACTGTTATAGGTTTAGGATGAATTAGGCCGATGAGCCGAGCCCAAGACCATTGGAAAAGTGGGGCGTGAATCCTGCAGTTCTGAGGAGGACATCAAGTTTGCGACTAGGGTTGTGGCGCGCCCGTTGGGTGAGACTCCCTGAAAGTCAGCGGCTTGAGATACGCCGCCTTATGCCATGGGGATTGACCCCCGGGGCACCCATAAGGCGAACAACACCAGAGACAGTGCCGGAAGCGCTAGGATTAGATACCCTTTGCGCTGAACTCCGGAATACCACGTCTTTTCTGGTGTCGAGGGTCCCGGATGCGATCTTGCATCCGGGCCCTTTTTTTAGTAAAATGAATGCCAGAACAATAATCAGAACTAATTAAAGACAATATGAAAATCAAATTACTAGGCGACCGAATCCTGGTTCAGCAGCTGAAGCAGGAAGAAGTTACCGCCAGCGGAATCGTATTGCCTGCAAGCGCAGAAAAGGAAAAAAAATCTCAAGGCAAGGTTGTTGCTTTGGGCAACGGCGAAGAAATTTCCAAGCTGGGAATTAAAGAGGGCGATACAGTAATATTCGGAAAGTACTCCGGCGAAGAAATCGAAATAGATAAAGAAGAATATAAAATTTTATACGTCGGCAAAGAAAAAGACAGCTCCGATGTTTTAGCGGTGGTTGAATAACAGATAAAGGAAATAATTATGCCAGCAAAAGATATTAAATTTGGACATGACGCAAAAAAGGCAATCAAAGCCGGCGTTGATAAGGCTGCCAATGCCATTAAGGTTACGCTTGGACCGACCGGGCGCACTGTTATTTTAGATCGAGGCTATGGCGCGCCGACAATTACGGATGATGGCGTTACCGTTGCCAAGGGGATTGAGCTTGAAAATAAATTTGAAAACGTCGGCGCCTCTTTAATTCAGGAGGTCGCCAACAAAACCAATGAAGCAGCGGGTGACGGCACGACCACCGCTACGGTTTTGGCGCAGAAAATGATTGATGTTGCTTTTGATACTCAGAAAGACGATTTTTCCAATGCCAACGACATCAAACGCGGCATGGACAAGGCGGTCGCTTTCGTGGTCAGCGAATTAAACAAAGTTAAAAAGGAAATTAAAACCCAGGAAGAAATCCAGCAGGTCGCGACCATCTCATCTTTAGATCCTGAGGTAGGCAAGCTAATCGCCGAAGCTATGGAAGAGGTCGGCCATGACGGAGTTATAACAGTTGAGGAAGGCCAGACGATTGGTCTGGAAAAAGAGACCGTCAAAGGGATGCGCTTTGATAAAGGCTTCGTTTCCGGCTATATGGTCACGAATCCTGAGCGGATGGAAGCAGTTTGGGAGAATCCCAAAGTCTTGGTTACTGACAAAAAGGTTTCTTCTGTCCATGATGTTTTGCCGCTTTTGGAAAAGCTTGCCGCGACCGGCAAGAAAGATTTGGTTATTATCGCAGATGATATCGAAGGCGAAGCTTTGACCACTTTCGTGCTCAACAAGCTTCGCGGTTCATTTAATATTTTGGGAGTTAAAGCTCCTTACTATGGTGATCGCCGCAAAGAAGCGCTGCAGGACATAGCGGCTTTGACCGGCGGCACTGTAATTTCAGATGAACTTGGAATGAAGCTGGAAGACACCGGCTTGGAAGCGCTTGGATCCGCTCGAAGAGTTATTTCAACAAAAGAACATACTACGATTATTGATGGGCAGGGCGATAAAGCAAAAATAGATGCTCGTATTGCTCAAATTAAGAACGAATGGTCTTTGGCCACTTCGGATTTTGACAAGGAAAAACTCCAGGAACGCTTAGCGCGCTTGGCGGGCGGTGTCGGAGTCATAAAAGTTGGCGCGTTTACGGAAACTGAAATGAAAGCTAAGAAATTTAAGATCGAAGATGCTTTGAATGCTACCAAAGCGGCGGTGGAAGAAGGAATCATTATTGGCGGGGGAGCCGCATTGGTGAAAATTGCACCGAAGCTGGAAACTTTTATGGCCGCTGAAGGAAATTTTTCCGCGAATGAGAAAATCGGGGCGAATATGGTTCGGATCGCGCTTGAAGCGCCATTGCGGCAGATCGCGGCGAACACCGGCGTTGATGCCGACAAGGTCACGGAATATGTTTTGAATAGCGGCGACCACGAGGGCTATGACTTCCTTGCATACAAAGAATCAAATTGGGAAGCCGGCAAGAAGAACCTGATGCAGGCGGGGATTGTTGACCCGGTAAAGGTTACTCGGTTGGCTTTGGAGAATGCCACCTCGATTGCTTCGACATTAGTTACGGCCGAGGCGATAATCGTAGATAAACCGGAACCGATCGAGAAGAAAGCGCCTGCGATGCCGGATATGTACTAGTGTAGAATGTTGAAACCGCCTAAAATAGGCGGTTTTTTGATGTTTTCGGCATTGTGCTTGACTTTTTAAGGTCAAAATGATACTATGCCAATTACCAAAGTCCTGAGGAGGACACACCACATGACGCGCATGATGCATGCCCCGCCCGCCGCGATCGCGACGACGAAGACGATTGATTTGAAGAGCTACACGACGACGATTCGCGCGACGCCCGGCGCCGCCGCACTCGACGCGGCGCGCTGACCGCCGCTGGCCGACGACCCACCCACGGGAGATACACTGATGTAATCTCAATACCGGAAGGGCCTTCGTCGAGAGCCGGATACTCGACGCGAAACTCGAGCTGATGCTCGGGCAGACATTCGGCGGCAACCGCCGACGTGTAAGCGGGCCTACGATAAGCCACGCATATTAAGAGCCGGAAAAAAGAAGGGCTTCATTCGAGGACGGGGCCGCGGCGACAAGATTCGCCCGAAGATCCCGATCCTCCTTCCGAACAAACTCGCGACTTCGCGGGTCGCGAGCCATGTGGTCAACACCAACAGTACCCGGTACCCCTGCTTATACAGAGGGGTGCCGGTCTTTTTTTTTGCCCATTTTCCGCTCCCTTGACATATCCTCTCGCATAGGGTATGCTGCTAAATCAAACAAAAATTTTACGTGGCTCCTACGCTCGTCATGTACGGTTTAGGTGCATAATAAAATACCTGATTCAGAGCGTTTTTACCAAGGCTCATTGCTCGGGTCTTTTTTATATCGGAGGTCTCACCCTAGGTTCCGGCGCTAGGTCTCGTCCTTAGGTCTAACCTTGGGGTTAATCTAGATTTAAGCTACCAGAAGTATAAGTAGTAGAATGTAAAGGGAAATAGGTTTGAGGCTTAAACGTTGACATTTCGGCGTGTTTATTTTAAAATTAACCCAGTATATTAATTCTAAACACAATGGGTGTACCAAAAAAGCATAAAACCAGATCAGGAAGAAACCAGAGACGTTCACACGATCATCTGACCAAGAAAACTTTTGCTGTATGCAAAAATTGCGGAGCTCCTGTCAGGGCGCACGAAGTTTGCAAGAGCTGCGGTTATTACAAAGGTCGCCAAGTAGGAAAAGTTAAATAACATTTAACAATAAATCCAATGGCCAATCGACATTTGTCACGTACCGTTGCGATGCAGACCCTATACGAGTGGGATTTCAACGGAAAAAAAGATCAAATTAAAGATTTAGCGAAACACAATATCGAGCAATTGGCTCCGGGATTGGAAGACGTATCTTTTATTTACGATCTGCTTGGCGGTGTTGAGTCAAACCTCGAAGAGATAGATAAAACTATTATCGAAACCGCGCCGGAGTGGCCATTGGACCAGATCACAGTAATAGACCGGAACATTCTCAGATTGGGAATTTTCGAACTATTGCACGCCAAAGAAGTGCCGCCGAAAGTTGCCATAAATGAAGCTGTTGAATTGGGCAAAACATTCGGGGGCGAATCATCAGGCAAATTCGTGAATGGCGTCCTGGGAACTTTATATAAACGATTATTTCCTGCAACAGAAGAGCCGCAACCCGAAGTTGTAGCTTAAAACTTCTACAAAACAACCTTCTTTTCGGAAGGTTGTTTTGTTTTTAACATTAAATTTATCCAAACTATGAAGTACTTATTAAGTTTGTTGGCCGTTTTGACTTTGGCTCTTGGCGGGGTTCAGTCAACTCATGCCCAGCAAGTTGCTGCCAATCAAATGCAAGCGTATAGCATTGATACTGTCAGCGCGAGCATTCCCGGAACAGCCACCCCAGCTCCGAAACCACCGTTAAAGAAGAAAGCGAAAACCGCCAAGCGCAAAAAAGCTGCTAAGGCATCAGCGGCTAACAAATCCTTAACCTCAGCAACTAAAACCTCAACCACCAAGAAAGCTAAAAAGCCTAGGAAAACAGCTAAGGCAAAAGCAGTCCATAAGATACCGAAAACAGCTGTTAATGTCACTGCTTCAGGCGTCGAACCCGCAAGCATAGGGGATCAGCAACCTGCTTTGAGCACAGACGTACCTGCTGCCGTTCCTGACGCAAATGCTAATCAGGGCGCAACTCAAGTCGCTCCGCAGGAAGACCCTAAGGATCCTCAGGAGGATTCAAATCCAGCAGATTCGCAGGATATCGCGAATGCCACTAACCAAACGCCCGTAGCCACTTCTAAAGGGGGGACTTACAAGGGATTGGCCCTTGCCACCTCTGCCGCAGGCAGCGGTTTAGGCCTGATGTTCTTGATCAGAAAGTTCTTCTTCCACTAAAAATCGTATCCGGCTTAGGCATGTTGCCTAAGCCGGATCTTTGGTCTATAATAGGTACTATGAATAAAAATGATTTAATTGAGACATTGGCCGCTAAGCTTGGAGCTCCAAGGTCTGAAGCTGAGAAGATGCTCAATACTCTTGTGGATGTAATCACTGAGACTTTGAAAAAAGGGGATGAAGTGAGCATTACAGGATTTGGGCAATTCTCTGTAAGCGACAGAGCTGCCCGGGCCGGAGTCAACCCGCAAAATCCTACCGAGAGGATCCAAATTGCCGCAACCAAGGTACCCAAATTTCGAGCCGGCAAAAGCTTGAAAGAAGCAATAAAATCATAAATCGGAGACATTTGTTTCTGTTATCGGGAACTGGCTCAATTGGCTAGAGCGCTCGCTTTGGGAGCGAGAGGTTCCGGGTTCGAGTCCCGGGTTCCCGACCAAAACTACTTCAGTTGCCGAAGGCAACTTTCACAAAGGGAGTGCCTAGCGAGCCTAGGGGCGAGTGGCCAGGCCGACCACTTATATTTCTATCCCCAAAACGCCGCAAAGGCGTTTTTTATTTTCAGTGCTTTAGCCAATGGCGCTTTCTGTCAGTCGGGCTATGCTCTTAGTATTAAATACGTAATAGATTCATTGTAGGAGGTGAAGTCCATGGCAAATTCAACATCAGGTAGCAATACCGTAAATTCTCAAGAAAAGGGCCGCGGCTGGCATGGCAATAGCGAAGGACATAAAAAAGCTGGCAGATTAGGCGGATTAGCTCGTTCCCGGCGCAATAAAGACAATAAACCATCAGAACCACAAGAACCGCTAGAGTAGCGGTTTTTGGTTGGGCGTGTTATCATTTTGTGGCAATTTAGCTACGCGGGCATCGTATAATGGCTATTATCTCAGTTTTCCAAACTGATGACGCGGGTCCGATTCCCGCTGCCCGCTCCAAAGAGCGATTTTTGACATATAGGACAATCTATTCTATAATCAGTTCATATTAATTGCCACCCTACTGTTTATCCCCAATATGAAGAATATTATCAATTTGATAGGCAACCATAAGAATCCAGGAGATAAGCGCTAAGCCCCCAAAAACGAACGTTTGCGGAGCATTTGGCGCCTATCTCCTGATTTCTTTTGATCTCAGGAATCTTTGTAACAGTATGAAAATGCTGGCGTCAGAGGTTACGTGATGAAATAAGACTGCGGTCCTATGTGTTCTTTGATCTAAACATTAAAGATGGGTCGATCTATAGGCAAAGGCAAATCTTACTAACCACCGCTACACTCTCTAATTAAGAGCCGGTAGCAAAATATAAATTAATTTAGTTTTTTTAGAACCATCTGATTGATTGTCGCATATGAACAATTAATCACTTATCTAAAAAACGGAGTATAAAATGTCTAACAACTCAGTAAAGAAAGCCTTTGCTGTAGCTTCTTCTTCCGCCTTGATACTTGCTAGCTTTGCATCTTTTGCAACAGCTGCTGTACACCAAGCTGGAACAACCGTTCTTACGAACGGCACAGTGTATTTCATCTCCCCAGATGGAACACGCAGAGGTTACACATCTGCCGGTGCTTTCCTTTCTTACGGCGTAAATAGCTGGAGCAAGGTAGTACCTGCATCTGCTGAAGACTTGGCATTACCAATCGGCGCAAGCTTTATCCCTCCTATGGATGGATCGCTTATAAATGACAACGGAACAATCTGGGTCATGAGCAATGGTAAGAGATCGGGTTTCACAACTATGGCCGTATTCACAGGCCGTGGTTACTCACTTAGCAATGTATTGATGGGTGATACATCCTTCATGCAAAGCAACCCTGCAATTAACGACACAGTATCAGCACATCCTGTTGGTGCTTTAGTTAACCAGGCCGGCACTGTCTACTTGGTCACCCCAACTGGTTTGATGGGTATTCCATCTCAATCAGTATTTAATTCTTGGGGTTACTCATTCTCTAACGTCGTCCCAGCAAACGCTGCTGACGCCGCTATCGGAATGAGCGCAGGTATCATGCCATCCTTCGCTATGGGCAGACTTACCCCATACGACGGTGTAGTTGGTACAACACCTCTACCAGTTAGCTCTGGTAGCGTTTCTGTAAGCGCTTCTTCAGACATGCCAGCTTCAGCTACAATCGTAGCTGGTCAGGCTGCTGCAGACTTAGCTCACTTTACATTCACAGGCAATGGCACATTATCTGCCATGACCCTTCAGAGAATTGGTGTTTCTGCAAACACAACATTGAACAACGTTTACCTATTCAACGGCGCAACCCGCGTTGCTGATAGCGCAAGCGTTAACAGCAATGGCGTAGTTGCATTCAACGGTTTGAATATCCCAGTAAACGGTTCGCTAAACTTGGCTGTAAAAGCTGACATTGCAACCGGTATTTCTGGTCAAACAATTGGCGTTACACTTACAAGTTATACAATATCCGGCGCTTCTTCTGCCGCAACTGTTAGCCTTTCCGGCAACTTGATGAGCGTATCTAACGCTACATTGGCTGGTGTCAACGTCGGCGCAACCACAGTTTCTGCCGCTAGCGTTAACGCTGGTACAACAGGTTATAGCCTATGGTCATCTCCTGTAACAGTTAGCACCCGCACTGTATTGCTAAAGGGCGCAACATTTAAATATGTTGGCTCCGCAACCACAGATTCATTTGCTAACTTGCAATTGTACGTAAACGGTTCTCCAGTAGGACCTAAATCTACAATCAATGCGCAGAACAACCTTGTATTCGATTTATCCGGAGCTCCGCTAACATTGAACACAGGTTCTTCTACACTTGAAATCCGTGGCGATCTTATCAAGGGTTCTAACCGCAACGCAAGCTTCATTCTACAAAATGCTGCTGACCTTGCTGTTACTGACACCCAGTTGAACGTCAACGTTGGCGTTGTCAGCCTTGGCGCGACAACATTCAGCCAGATTGCTGGCGGTGTTATCACTATCAACCCTGGTACAGTTACTACAACTCTTGATCCAAACTTCAACTCAGTTACTACCGTAACTGGCGGCGCTACCGGCGCAACCATCGGCAGCTTCAAGCTGACATCCTATGGTGAAGATGTGAAGATCAACACATTGTCTGTAACTCCATCAATTATCAGCGCAACAGCTGGCGCAAGCAGCACCAGCAGTACCGGTGTGTGTACTGGTACTTGCGGTGTGAACAATGTTTCATTGTTCGCAAACGGCGCGCAAGTTGGTTCATCTCAAAACTGGACCACAGGCGCTTTGAGCTTTAACTTAGGCTCATCCTTGATTATTCCTGCAGGCACAAGCATAACGTTGGCTGTAAAAGCTGACATGCAGACTGCTCTTAACGTAAACTACACTGCTGGTACAGTTAGTGCTACAGTTAACGTTGGTACATCAAACGCTCAAGGTCTAAGCTCTCTTAACACTGTTGCAGTTCCTGCAGCTTCAATCACCTCGAATGGCTTAACAGTCACAACAGGCGCATTGAGCATCGCAGCTGCTCCAGGTTACGCTGCTCAGACAGTGAACGGTAACCAAGCTGGTGTTAAGATTGGCTCTTATGTCATTCAAAACACAAGCACAGCTGAACCTGTACGTGTTACAAGCCTTGCTGTAGCGTTGAGCTTCGCTGCTCCAACCTACACATCAGGTGCAGTAACAGCAGGTGCTGGTCAAAGCATCACATTCAGCTCAACAGCTGGTATGACGGTTGGTAACATCCTTACAATTCCTGGTGCTACACCAGCAGTTGGTAACGTTACCTCTGTCACAAACGGCACAGTTGCTGTTCTTACTATCACTACTGGCGGTGTAACTCCTACAGTTGGTGGTGCTGTCACAGGTTCAGGTACTACAATTGGTCCTGCTGTTCTAACAAACATCAGCAACCTACGTACATCTGAAACATCAGGTTCTGGTGCTACACCAGTTAACCCAGCAGCAAGCAACAACTTCTCAGTTAACTTTACTCTAGCTCCAGGAGCTACAAAGCAAATTGATATTTTGGCTGACCTTGGTACATCTAACTTCGGTGCAGTTACAACGACTTTGCTTCCAACAGCGGTTGGCGCAAACTCTAACGTTGTATTGACTCCAGGTTCTGCTACTACCGGTCAGGTAGTTACCCTTGCTTCTGGAACTGTTGCTGCCCCAACATTGAACTCGGTTTCACTTGGTGGCACATTAGCTTCCCAGTTCGTAGTAGGTGGCTCGTCTCCAGTAGTTGCACAATATAACTTCGTTGCATCTAACGGCACAGCCGTCGTTACTGAATTGAAGTTCGCAATTACTAGCGGCGCTGGAAACACTATTACCCAGGTTTGTATCCCTAACGGAAACGGCAGCACAACTGTTTGTGCTCCGGTTGTTAGCGGTACTGCTGATATAACTGGTTTGGCGCTTAACGTTCCAAACCTTGCAGCAGGCATCAACGTTAACGTTGCTCCTACATACGCTGCAGTTGGTACAAACGGAGTTCCTTCTAACACCACTTCGGTTATGACTTTGAACTATGTCAGGTCAATCAGTGGTGGTATAACAACCATTGCAAACCCATCAGTAGCTGCTCAAACAATGACTCTTGTAGGCACAAAACCTACAGTAACATTGGTACCTTCAACAGCTACATTGATTAACGGTTTGGTAAACGTAGGTTACGTCACAGTTGCAGCTGATCCTGCAGGTGACATCAAGCTTACAGCTCTACCAATCAACGTTACTTCAGCTGGAGTTGCTACAGTACCAACCGGTACTAACAACGTTGTTATCCAGGACGCTTCTGGTAACACAATCCCTGAATCCAACGGCACATTTGTCGTTGCTGCTAACAGTACATCCGGTGATGTTGCTGTTACCCTTACAGGTGGTTACTTGATCCCAGCAGGTACTTCGAAGGTCTTCTCGATCTTCGTAACTGCTGCCACGGTATCCGGCGCGACAGGCACAACTTCATTAGTTATGAAGCTTGGTGCTCAAACGCTATTTGGATGGACTGATCAAGTCGGTGGTGTTACAATTACCGGCGTTTCTCTTCTATACAACTACCCAACTACAACTTCTTATATCCATAACTAGTTCTAGTCTGGTTGTTTAGATCGTTATCGAACGTAAATCGATCAAAAGACACCCCGCAAGGGGTGTCTTTTGTATTGTGCGTTGTGTGGATAACTTCGCGCGAAAGATTGACTAACTAAGATGATTTGATATAGTATTAGGG
>JABXNS010000196.1_pt1 | contig 15165 bp, 14 predicted proteins | sample 7301101 | NCBI WGS metagenome assembly JABXNS01 (sample SAMN14449646, study PRJNA615230) | soil metagenome | isolation source: soil from bare, unvegetated metal-rich iron-sulfur acidic spring small-cell... | place: Canada: Paint Pots Mound, Kootenay National Park, BC | collected 2017-05-25
GCTCCGCGCTTTGCTAGTATAAGCGCGTGCATGAACGCGTTTGAAATCTTCCAGGGAAAACCCTTAGGTCTCGGCGGCGTGCCGTTCGGCAACGAGTTCGCATACGTCACCGATGAGATCGCGTACGCTACCATCGAGGCCGCATGGAACGCCGGCGTGCGCTACTACGATACTTCTCCATGGTACGGTTTGGGGCTCGCAGAGCGCCGCCTGGGCGAGTTTTTGCACAAACAAACGCGCAGCGAATACCTCATATCCTCGAAGGTCGGCAAATTACTTACGGCGTCGCGCGAAAACAATGCGAAAGAGTACTTTCCGTTCACCCCTTCGCCGAACAATCTCCGTTACGATTACACCGCCGACGGCGTCAAGCGCTCGATCGAAGACAGCCTGCAGCGGTTAGGTGTCGATGCCCTCGACGTCGTCTTCGTTCACGATCTCTCACCGGATAATCCGTGGCTACCGGGGCCGTGGGAAGAACAATTTGAGATCGCGCGCAAGGGCGCGTTCCCGGCTCTGAGCAGGATGCGCGACGAAGGCGTGATCAAAGGCTGGGGGCTTGGCGTCAACTCACCCGAGCCGATTCTCAAGCTGATCGATGTCGCCGATGCGAACGTCTGTCTCCTGGCGCGGCAGTATTCGTTGATCGATCATGAGAACGCGCTGCACCAGGTCTTTCCAAAGGCACGCGAACGGGGAATGGCTTTTGTCGTTGGTTCGTCGCTCAACGCCGGCTTCATCAGCGGCAGCGCGCGCTTCAATTACGGCAAGGAAAATTATAAGATTCCCGCTGAGGCCATCGAGAAACGCGCTCGGCTGCGTGCGGTCGCGGCGCGGCACGGCGTCGACCTTCGCACGGCCGCACTGCAGTTTTCGCTGGCGCCGGACGTCGCAGCCGCATTGGTTGTCGGTTGCGCAACTCCGCAGCAGGTGCTCGCGGACTACACGTCGCTCAAGACGGGAATTCCGCATGCGTTTTGGTTGGATCTTCGATCTGAAAATTTGATCGAAAGCGACGCCGCCCTACCGCCGGAAAATTAAAGGCGTACTGTCGGCGCCGCGATGTTGCGTTCTGTCGTGGCGAGCATTGTCATCACGGCAACGACGCCTAGCAGAATGGCGGCGCCGGTGATCGAAAGGTAGAGGCCGACGTAGTTGGCGACGATTCCCACGCCTAGCGTCGGCAGGGCGAAGCCGGTGTTGGTGGCGGCTAGGAGTGCCGCGAGCAACTCGGCGCGATGTGCGGGTGGAGCGATCGTGGTGACGATGTTCAAGGCAGCCAAATATGAGAGACCGTTTCCGGTTCCGACGATCAGCGTAGCCAGAGCGATCAGCGCGTAGAGATGGTGCGGAACTGCGAAGAGCAGCAGCCACACGCCGCCGCCTAGCGCGAGCATCGCTACCACGATCGCGACCCGGTTTCGAAGATTCCGCCCAGCGAAGGATGCCGTGATCATCCCAATCTGGACCAAGATCACAATCGACGTGCCTGCTAAGAGATTGCGCAAATCGAGTGCCCCCGCGAGAAACGTCGGCAAGAGGGAGACGAAGATGCTCACGGTCGCCCAGCCGATAAACGCCTGCATCGAGGCGAGGAAAAACGGACGACGGATCGCGGGCGATATTGACGGCAAGCCGTGATGCGCGGCCGGACCGAGGTGCGGGCAGCTTGGGACCGTCGTCACCGCCGCGGCGACGCACGCAACGACCATGAACTGCATGATGTAGGGCAACGTCGACGGGTAGGGCGCGTACTGCGCAAGCGCGCCGCTATAGGTCGCTCCTAGCGCCGAGCCGATTGCGGTCGCCATCAGGGCAAGCGAACCCGCTTTTCCCCGCATCTTTTCATCCATCCATTCAGGCAACGCCGCCGTTGCCGTGCTGAGCCCGATTCCGAGCGCGATGCCCTGCAGGACGCGTCCGGCGGCGAGCTCCCAAATGTTCGACGAAAACGCGAGCACGAGCGCCGAGCCGGCCGCGATGCCGAGCGCGATGAGCATGGTCCGGCGCCGCCCGATTTGGTCCGAGATCCCGCCCAGGAACAGCAGCGTCGGAACGAGCGAGATGACGAAGATCGCGAAGACAAAGCTGATCTCACCCGGCGAAAGTCCCCAGTCGCGGCCGTACAACGCGTACAGCGGCGACGGCACATAGTTGCCGGCCATCAGCACGGCGATCACCGCCGCGGCGATCGGCCATTTTCCCGCCGCGGGATTCGGTGCCGGTTTCAACGCTCTATACGGAGCAGATTCGCACTTTCAACGAACGCCGAGTTGATGTCCGGGGATGTCATACAATATATCGATCTGTTGCAAGGAAAGCAGACCGAGCTGAATCCCGCTGATACCGCCGGATTTTATGGAGATCGGAACGCGGCCGGCCTGAAAGTCGTGTTCCCATTGCGCCATCCGCAGATGTGCGACCATGCCGGCGGCAACCGGTCCCATTTGTTCCACGGGATTTGCTGAGATGATGGTAATGCCCCGTGCGGCAGCGTTGAACATGACGGGGCCGCAGAGTTCGTAGGGCAAGATGCGGTCGAGCGTTACGCACCCTTGCGGCCAGCCGGCTGAGCCGATCGTGAACATCGCGAACTGGCGCATTGTGGTTTCGTCCGGATCTAAAATGAGCTGCGGCGAGCGAAAGGAGGCAGACAAAATGTAATGCTGGCCGAGATTGCCCGGGAACGCAGCAAGCGGATTAGCGCAGCAACCAAGTCCACGCGGCAGCGAGAGCATTCCGATGCCAAAGAGGCCGGAGGCAGGCGCGCCGATCATTGGTTGGACGCTGTCCATAACGTCGCTTTGCAGATGCCGCAGGAGTTGGCCGGCAATTGTTACGTCCGCGTACGCTTCCTCGCCGCGCCGCACGCTTGCGCCGAGAAATGTGCCCGTGCGAGAAACAGAACCTTCGGGGAGAGCGCTACCGGTCAGCCGCAGGCCGGCGGTAGTGGTATCGACCACGACGGTGAGCGGTTTGTTTCCGACTTGAATATCTACACCCAACACTGGCCCAGGCATGACATGCAATGGAATAATGACTGCTGCTAGCAGCACGAAAAAAGACAACATGTACCTCCTTCACCGGGACCAAACTGGTCTCTCTTAGTGCGCGTATCCGTAAGCATTATGCTCGGAAAGCGTGAACCAAAGGCACTGCGCCACTCGGCGGGGGAGAAGCGCGCTCACTCGCTAGCGATCGAGGAAACCAGATGCTTCTTTCATCGTTGGGTCGAGCCGTAGATCTTCGTTCGCGAACTTGCGGTCCTCGTGACCCTGCGGAGTCGTCACGCGCACGATAACTTCGTGCGGATGAACTTCTTTGACGGTGCCCTCTTCATTTGTCCCGTCGATGAAGACTCTATCGCCGGCTTTCAACATTTTTCGCCTCCTGCGCTACCTGCTGCTTGCCGACGGTTTCGCGTCACTTCCCCACGGCACCCGTACGCGCCGTAACCGGGGATAGTCGCGAAAAACAGTAAAGTCTCGCCTGTGGAACTCGGTACGCTCGCCGCGATTTGGCGGTATCCGGTCAAGAGCTTGGCGGCAGAGCCTTTGACGCACACGGCCATAGAAGAAGCCGGCATTCCCGGCGATCGCGTCTCGGCTCTGTTCGCCGGGGAAGGCCACGCGCGCGCCGGAAAAACTTACGAAGGCATACACGACGACCGGTTGCATCTTTGGAAGCGCGCCGAAGATGCCGTCGCCGATGCGGAGCGCCGCGGCGTGCAACTCGCCGAACGTTCGGGAGAGGGGCCGTATCATTTTTCTCTGCCGATCTCGCTGATTTTCGATCGCTGGATCGCGCAAGTCGAGTCGAGCATCGGCGAAAAGCTCGATCCGCGCCGTTGGCGCCCGAACCTCGTGGCGCGCGCCGCGCCAACATTCAAGTTGAGTGAAGAGGACCTGATCGGCAAGGACATCACGCTGGGAACCGTCGTCTTGCGTGTCGTGAAACCGATAAAACGCTGCGTCGTTCCGAGCTACGATCTCACCGGCGGCCCGCCTACACCCGAAGTGCAGAACTATGTTGTGCGGAAACGCGCAAACGTTATGGGCGTGTACTGCGCGGTCGAATCCTCCGGGCACGCGCAAACCGGCGACGCGGTCATTTACCGTGCGTGATGACGATCTGCGCTTGGCCGTTCTTGCTCGTGATCATCACCAGCGTTTGATTGGGCGTGTTTTCGGCCGTCGTGAATTCGGCGATTGACGCGCCGCCTTCGTTGACGTTCATTTTTTCCGAGCCTTTGGGCAGATGCGCCTTGTACCAGGCTTCCACCGCGGCGAACTTGTTAAAATACGCATGCCTGTCCCTTCAAAAAGAGCACCTAAAAACCTTGGCGCTGCTTGATGCGGCGGGATTCTCGGAGCGCCGTTCGAACGCGTTTGGGTGTTGAGGAGTTCTATGCGAACAGCTCGCGTTGCCGCGCTCTTTGCAGCGGCGATGCTCGCGCTTCCCGGATTGGGGCCGGCTTATGCGTCCCTGCAGATTTCGCCGCGCAGCGTTACGCTGAACGCAACGCATCGTGTCGGGCAGATCGCGATGAACAGTCTCGATGCGCGCGATCTCATTTTCGATCTCGAAGCCGTCGCATGGACGCAGCACGGCAACGATGACTCGTTCACGCCCACGGATGACCTCGCGATCGTGCCGCCCGTCTATGACGTGCAGCCATTCCGCCGCGTGCTCGTTCGCGTCGGCCTGCGCGATAACGCCCGCGCCGCCACGACCGAACAGGCGTTCCAAATCCGGTTCCGCGAAGTGCTTCCCGCCGGTTCGGCCGAAACCGCGCGCACGCTGACCGCCCTGGTCTTTCTGCCCCCGGCGCAAACGCAAGGTGAAGTGAAGTACACGCTGCAGCGCGACGGCGAGCGCAATGCGAAGCTCACCGTTGACGATCAATCGAATGCGCACGCATATCTCGGCAAGATTCGCATCGAGAGCGGCGGCCAAGAAGTATATGCAGGGTCGCCGGATGCCTACGTCCTCGCGGCAAATTCGCGAACGTTCGAACTGCAGCTGACGCACCCGCTCACAGCGAACGAAGCGCAGCTCTCGATCGAAAGCGCCGACAATTCCTCTACTACAGTAGATGTGCCGGTTCACTAAAACCGCCGCGCTCGCAGCACTTTTTGCGCTCGCGTGCATTGTGCCGGCAATCGCGCAAGTGGAAATCAACGACACCGAACTCGACGTTCGCCCGCAACATTACAGCGTGAGCTTAAACGGCGTGGATGTCTCGGACGATACGATCATGTACCTTGCCAACGACGGCATGCTCTTCGCAAGCGGACCGGATCTTGCCGCTTGGAAGCTGCGCTACAAAGAAGAACCGGCATTCATTCGCAACGGCAAGCCGTATTACGGGCTGCAAACGCAACTGAAACTCGCCGTGGGCGTGCAGCGTCCGCAGGAACGCTTGAAGTTGATCGCGCCGCCGGGCGCCTTTCTGGGCGGCCCGGAAAATCAGCGCGGACCATTGACGCCCGGCGGGGGCGCGTTCTTGAACTACAAGCAAGATTACCGCGGTGCGACATCGTTTCAAGGCGCCGAAACGACCGGCGAATACAATCTTTTCCTGACGCAGAATTCCTCCGCGCTGCGGATCGATTATGGCAGCCTTCAAAACGCGAGCGGCCTCGCCTTCGCGCGGCAATCCACCACGCTAGCCGCGATCGACTATCGCAACCACCGCGTCCTTTCATTCGGCGAGCAAGCGATGGATGCAGGCGACCTCGGAAGCAATCCGGAGATCGTCGGACTGCACGTCGCCAGCGATTACGCCGTCGATCCGCATTTCATCACGCAAGGGTTGCCGAGCGTGGAAGGTTTCGCCACACAGCCGTCGCTGGTCGAAGTGTTCGTCAACAACAAACTGCAGTGGCGCCAGCAAGTGCTCGAAGGTCCGTTCACCGTGCGCAACCTGCCGCCGTCCGCGGCGCACAGCGACGTCACGCTCGTGCTCACCGACGCGAGCGGCCACCGTACAACCAAGGTCGTTCGCCCTGACTACGAGCCCGGGCTTGCCGCGCCGGGGATGACACAGTATACATTTGACGCCGGCTATCTCGAAACCGAAACGCCGATGTTCGAAATCGGCGAACCGCACGCAAGCAGCGCCTTTGCGACTTCGACACTGGTGCGTCACGGCGTGACCAATTGGCTCACGCTGCAGGCGATGGGCGAAACGATCGGCGGCGATCCTTTCGCCGCCGCCGGCATTGAGTTGCGACCGTTCGCCGGCGATGCGACGGTGTGGTTCGGGAATGGAAAGCTGCGGCGCACCGGCAGATTCTCTTACAGCGTTTCCAGTGACAAATTCTCTTTCAACGGACGGCTCGAATTCAACGCGGTGCGCCGCCCCGATCCGTTCGATCCCGACTTTCTTTCAAAGAGTTTTCGCGAAGAAGGCAACCTGCAGTATTCTCCCAATTTCGATCTTCGCTTCGAGCTGAAACTCGATCGCAACGTTTCCAGCGATGGCTCTCCGCAGTCGCTTTTGACGCTGCTCACGACGCTGGGAACGGGCAGCCTCGACGTGACGTTCGAGCCGATGTACGATCGGTCGCGTCACGCAATCGACCTGCGTCTGCAGCTCAGCCAGCGCGCCGGCGCCACGCACCGGTTTTCGGAAACCGCGAATCAGCGCGCCTCTTCACCCGTCAGCGGTTCGCTTGCCTATTCGCGTTCGCCGCGCGATCAAGACGACCGCTGGCGGTTCGGCACCACTTTTGCGATGGGACGAAGCCTCACGCGCTCGGCATTCGTCGAAAGCCAAATGCCGTGGTCGGATTCAAAACTCCAAGCGCAAGATACCGCGGGGATCGGGGGCGACATCAACGCAGAGCTAGAGGGCGCCGCCGGGCTCGTTTACGGGAGCGGCGTGCATGCGATGCGCGATCGCTATCAGGAGAATACGATCGGCGTCGTGCGCATTCCGGGATTTGCGGGCGTCCGCATCGATCTCAATGACTCGCCGGCCGGCCACACCGATGCAGGCGGAAAACTGGTCGTGCAGCAACTTTCGGCGCTGCAAGAAAACATCGTCGTCGCCGATCTTTCAACGATCCCGCTGGGCGTCGACGTGAAAGATCCGTTCATCGTCGTTCCGCTGCCGGCGACGCCGGTCTCGATCAACATGCTAGCGCCGGAAGCTCAGAGCATGGTGATTCGCGTGGTTGAAGCAACCGGACGCGCGCTCCCGCAGGCGACGTGGCTGGTTGCCGATGACGGCACTCGTTTCCCGGTCGGGTTCGCCGGCCATGTTTTTGTTCACGGAATGACGCCCGGCGCGCACACATTTTCCGCCGAAGCGCCGCAGCACTGCACCCTGCAGCTCGCGCTCCAGCCCCGCTGGGAAATCGTCGCCGCCGGCACGCACATCTGCCGCTAAGGAAAGGGGCGCTTGCCCGCCCGGGCCAACGGCTTTTGGATGAAACACGCATTTTTGGCCGTTCTCATTGCGCTCGTTCCGGGCTCCGCATTTGCGCAGGGCGGCAGCCACGGAATTCCTCAAGGCAGACAATGGAGTTGGGTCGGAGTCGGCGTCGACAACAAGTCCGATTCTTGCGCCTGGATCACGATTTACTGGTCGTACAAATCAGAAGCGCATTGGCGCATCGCCGGCGGAGCCAGTCGGCCGCGCTGGGTCGGGCCTGGTCAAAGATGGGGCTCGCGCGAGCGGTTCAATCATCCCTTACTTGGTCCGCAGATTCGCACGCGCGCGCAAGTCATGTCGACGGCAAACGGCCAGTGCACGGGCAAAACGGGGCGCCCCGATATCACCACCCAAATTAATCTTTCGCCCAAAGGGCCGGGTATCGATTGCGGTGCGGGTGCGGAACTCACCGGAAACCGAAGCGCCAACAACTACCGCATTTTTCCGAATCCGTTAGGCCCCGGCTTCAACTGCCGGTAGAAACCTTCGTCGTCTAAAAGCCTCGCAGCGGTAAGTCCGGCCGCTGCAACCAGTTGTCGGATGCGTATTGCGCACGCGTGTCGAGCACGTGCAGCGTGTACGCGTGGCGCGGCCGCTCCGACGTATTCGGCGCGCTGTAATGCGGCAGCAACCCGTTGAAGACGACGAGCGTACCGGCTTCGACTTCGACCGGAACCGCTTGCGAGAGATCGGGCCACGGCGTCGCATCGAGCGTTTGCAGTTCGGCCTTTCCGTCGCGCACGACGAATTGATTGCGCAGCGGCGACCGGTGGCCGCCGGGCTGTACCCACAGGCACCCGTTGGTGCGATCCGCGTCATCCAATGCAAACCAGAAGGCCGTAACACTCACCGGATCCGTGCGCAGAAACGCCGCATCCTGGTGCCAGTCAACGACGCCGCCGACGCGTGGCTGTTTGAAGATGTACATTGACTGATACAGCGCCGGCTCCGTAAGCCCGGCACGTGCCGCGATTTCCGCCAAGCGCGCATCGTGCGAGAAGCGGTCGAATTCCGGATCGAGATCGTGCATCGCGTGACCGATCTTGTTGACCGTCGTGCCGTCCTCTTCAAAAAAACAGCGAATCTTGTCGCCGGAGGTTAGGAAATACTCGTCCGACTTGCGCGCCTGATCGCCGGTGCTGAAGATGGAGACGGGCTCGGATGCGCTTTCGCGCGCAATCGCTTCGGCACGCGCGCGCAAACCGGCGAGTTCGCTCCGTGATTTGAAGCCGGGAAAGACCGCGTAGCCGTCTTCGGTGAAACGATCCACGGCGATCAATATTCGACGCGTGTGCCGCGCCCCCGGCTCTGCGCTCGCACATAGAGTTCGCGTACGGAGGCGACGTCTTCGATGGCCATGCCCACCGACTTAAAGAGCGTGACGTCATCTGGCGATGTGCGTCCCGGCACCTTAGCCGTCACCAGCTCGCCGAGATCGCCCAAAATATGCCCGGTAGTAATCACGCCATCCGCAATAGGCACGCGCAAATCGTCGGCTTCGTTCAGCACGCAGTCGCGATTGTCCACAAAGAGGCGCGCGCGCTTCACGGCCGCGGCGTCGAGTTCGCGAAATGGCGGCACGGAAGATCCGGCGGCGCTCACGTGCATTCCGGGTTCGAGCCACGCGCCCTCGAGAACCGGTGCGGTCGCGGCGGTCAGCGTGCAGATGATGTCGCAGCCGGCAATCGCATCGCGTGGAGATTGCGCGACTTCGATGGGAATGCCGTGACGCGCCGATTCCTCGCGCGCGAACGCGCCGGCATGATCCGGCGTCCGGCTCCAAACGTTTACGTGCGTGATGGGCCGGATCGCTCGCATCGCTTCAAGGTGCGTGCGCGCTTGCGTTCCCGAACCCAGCAGCGCCAGACGAGTCGATTGCGGATTGGAGAGAATGCGTGCGGCGAGCGCGCTGACGGCAGCGGTACGAATTGCGGTCACCGCGCCGGCGTGAATGACGGCCAGCGGGCGTCCGGTATGGGTTTCGTGCAGCAGCACCGATCCTTGGTGGCTTTCCAACCCGGCGGCGCGGTTTTCCGGAAAAACCGTGATCACCTTAACGGCCAGGGCGTCGGGATCGCCCAGATAGGCGGGCATAGAGCAGATCGCGCCGTGACCGTCCGGGAGCCACGCGATCAGGCGTTGCGGCTGGGCGAATCTCCCGGCGGCGACCGCGCGGAATGCGGCTTCCATCACCGCGATGCACTCGGCAATAGGAAGCAGCTCGTAAACGTCGCGCTCGCCCAGAACGATCAATTCCATCGCTGGAGCCCGACTTAAATGAAAGAGCGGCCGTTTCCGGCCGCCCTTTATCGTTTTTGGAACGCTTAGCGCCTCTTGCCTCGCGCGCTCTTTCTGCGTCCGGCTTTCTTGCGTGCGCCCGTTTTTCGAGCGGCTTTCTTTCGCCCGGCTTTCTTGCGTCCGCCCTTTTTGCGTCCGCCCGTCTTCTTACGGCCGCCGGCTTTTTTGCGTCCGCCGGCCTTTTTACGGCCGCCGGTCTTTTTACGCCCGGCCGCTTTTTTGCGTCCCGCGCTCTTGCGCGCGGCCTTGCGTCCGCCGGACTTTCTGCGCCGGCCGCCGCGGCGTCCACCGAGTCCTGAAGACTCGGATTCTTCGCCCATCGTGCCGCCGTTTTGCATCAGATCGGAATCCATTATTCCTCCCTATTGTACTGGCGCTTTTTTATGCGCTCGTGCTGCATCATAGAATGTTTTTTTGCAAAATGCAAATGCTCGAAAACGGCGAGGATTTGGCGCGAGCTTGACCGGGGCGGTATACTAAGGCCCGTGAAAAAGCCCTTGATTATCGTGGAGTCGCCGACCAAGGCGCGCACGATCAAGAAGTTTCTTCCGGCCCGCTACGTTGTGAAGGCTTCGGTCGGGCACGTCCGCGATTTGCCCAAAAGCACGCTGGGCGTGGACGTCGAGCACGGCTTTACCCCGAAATACCTGACGATTAAGGGCAAGGGCGACGTCATCAAGGAGCTCAAATCGGCGGTCAAGGGCGCCAGTGAGGTCTACCTCGCCACCGACCCCGACCGCGAAGGCGAGGCGATCGCCTGGCATTTGGCGGAGCTGCTCAAACTCGATCATCCCAAGCGCATCGAACTCCATGAAATAACGAAGGACGCCGCGATGGCGGCGATCCGCAATCCGCAGCCGATCGACATCGATCGCGTGAACGCTCAGCAGGCGCGCCGCATCCTCGACCGTCTGGTCGGCTACAAGATTTCTCCGCTGCTGTGGGCCAAGGTGCGCGGCGGACTCTCCGCCGGCCGCGTGCAGTCGGTCGCCGTGCGGCTGATCGTCGATCGCGAGCGCGAAATTCTCGCGTTCGTCCCGCGCGAGTATTGGTCGGTCGCCGCGCTGCTCTCGGCGCGCAGCGAACCGGAATTCGTCTTCCCGGCCGAACTCTTTGCGCGCAACGGCGAGAAGATAGACGTTCAAACGGAAGCCGAGGCGAACCGCGTCGTCGCCGATCTCGAAGGCGCGGAGTACCGCGTCGCCTCCATAAAACAGCGCGAAGGGCGCCGCAACGCGCCCGCGCCGTTCACGACCTCAACGCTGCAACAGGAAGCATCCCGCAAATTGCGCCTGCGCGTTCGGCGAACGATGCAGATCGCGCAAGGCCTCTATGAAGGCGTCGATCTCGGGGCGGAAGGCACTGTTGGTCTGATTACGTACATGCGAACGGATTCGACGCGCATCTCGGATCAAGCGCGCGAGGCCGCCAAAGAGTTTATCACCGGCACATTCGGCGAAGCCTACTACGGCGGCCGCGAACACCGCGTCCGCGAGGGCGCGCAAGACGCGCACGAAGCGATCCGCCCAACGCTCGCGCACCACACGCCGGAAAAAGTCGCTCCGTTTCTCAAGCGGGACGATCTGCGGCTCTACACGCTGATCTGGGAGCGCTTCATCGCTTCGCAGATGTCCGCCGCGGTTTTCGATCAGACGTCGGTCGATATTTCAGCGAAAGCGTACACCTTTCGGGCGTCGGGCAGCGTCATGAAATTTGCCGGCTATACCAAATTATATGAAGAGAGCCGCGACGAAGCCGCAGTGACGGCCGACGCAAAGCGTTTGCCGAAGCTCGAACAAGACGAGACGCTCGCGTTCCGCGGTCTGGATCCCAAACAGCATTTCACCGAGCCGCCGCCGCGCTTCACGGAAGCCTCGCTGGTGAAGTCGCTCGAAGATAACGGCATCGGCCGCCCGTCTACCTACAGCACGATTGTGGAAACCATTCAAGCTCGGGGCTACGTCACGCAAGCCGAACGCCGCTTCGCGCCGACCGAGATCGGGTTTGCCGTCAACGATCTGCTCGCCGAGCATTTTCCCGACGTCCTGAATTTGAATTTCACGGCGCAAATGGAAGGCGACCTCGACAAAGTCGCCGAGCAGAAAGCCGACTGGGTCGACCTGCTCACGAAATTTTACGGACCGTTCGCTATCGAGCTCGCGGCGGCGGAAGAGAAACTGCCGAAGCTCGAATTCAAAGACGAGCCCACCGACGAGATTTGCCCGAAGTGCGGCCGTCCGATGGTCATTAAAACCGGGCGGTTCGGCCGGTTCATTTCATGCACGGGCTATCCCGAATGTAAGACGACCCGCCCGATCCTCAAAGACACCGGCGCCAAATGCCCCAAAGACGGCGGAATGGTCGTCGAGCGGCGTTCCAAGAAAGGCCGAGTGTTTTACGGGTGCGCGAATTATCCGCGCTGCGACTTCGTTTCGTGGGATCGCGTGGTTCCAGACCGGTGTCCGGTATGCGGCGGCGTCGTCGTTGCAAAGATCAAGCGCGGCGGCGTCGTGACCCTCGAGTGCAAGGCCGACAAAACGCACGACGTCAGCACGATTCCGACTGAGCTGCAACCCACGCAAGAAGTTCTCTCGGTGCCGCCGGCGGCGTCGTGAAGCTGACGGTCGCCGGCGGCGGCCTTGCGGGCTGCGAAGCCGCGTGGCAGGCCGCGCGCGCCGGCGTCGACGTCGACCTGTATGAAATGCGTCCGGTCAAATCGGGGCCTGCGCATAAAACGTCGCACTTGGCCGAACTCGTTTGCAGCAACTCGCTGCGCGGCGCCGCGCTCGAAAACGCCGTCGGGTTGTTGAAGGCCGAGCTTGCGGTTCTCGATTCGCTCATTATCGGCTGCGCCCGCGAAGCGGCGGTGCCGGCGGGCGGCGCACTGGCCGTGGATCGCGACGTTTTTGCCCGGCTGGTAGAAGATCGCATCGCATCGCATTCGCGCATCACGCTGCGGCGCGAAGAGCTGCGCGAGATTCCAACCGATCGACCGTTCATCGTCGCCTGCGGTCCGCTCCCAAGCGAAGATCTTCTTCGGGCAATCGATGCGCTCACCGGAAAGCGCCTTCATTACTATGATGCAGCGTCACCGATCGTGGCGGCCGATTCGATCGACGAAACGCAAATGTACCGCAAGTCACGGTACGACAAAGGCGACGGCGCGGATTATCTCAACATTCCATTGGATCGCGAGCAGTATGCGCAGCTGTTGCATGATTTGCGGACCCTGCCGCGTCACGAAACGGAAGCGTTCGAAGAGGCGCGTTACTTCGAGGGTTGCCTTCCGATTGAAGAGATGGCAGACCGCGGCGACGACACACTTCGTTACGGGCCGCTCAAACCGGTGGGTTTGCGCGATCCGCGTACGGGTCTGGCCCCATATGCGGTGGTGCAGCTGCGCAAAGAAAACCTCGAAGGCACGGCTTACAACCTGGTCGGTTTCCAAACCCGGCTCAAGTGGCCCGCGCAGAAAGAAGCGTTCGCAAAACTTCCCGGCCTGCAAAACGCCGAGTGGCTGCGCCTGGGCGTGATGCACCGCAACACGTTTATTGACTCGCCGCGCGTGCTCGATTCGCACTTACGTTTACGCGGAACCGATGCGCTCTATTTCGCCGGCCAAATTACCGGCGCCGAAGGTTATGTGGAAGCCGCCGCGTGCGGAGCCATGACGGGCACCCACGCCGCGCGCCAGATCCTTGGGCTTCCGCCCGTCGACTTCCCGGCGAACACGGCGTTCGGAGCCGTCGTCGCGCATCTGCAAAATACGGAGACGCACGACTTCCAACCGGCGAACGTCACGTGGGCGTATATTTCTGATTGTCATGGTGACCCTTCGACTCGCGATGCTCGCTCAGGACTGCGGCGTGAATCCAAACACGACCGCCGGCAACGGCTGGCAGCGCAAGCACTGGACGCCATGAAGGAACTTGCCGAGCGGATTTGCAACCCGGACGCCCCAGCACGGGTACATGCCTAGGCAATGAGAATCCGGTCTACAACCATCTTGGCCGTGCGCAAGGATGGCAAGCTCGCCGTCGCGGGCGATGGGCAGGTTACCGTCGACAAAACGATCATGAAGCATGGCGCGCACAAAGTGCGGCGCATCGCCGGCGGTAAGGTGATTGCCGGGTTCGCGGGCTCCGCGGCCGACGGCATCACGCTGCTTGAAAAATTCGAAAAGAAACTGAGCGAGTTCAAAGACATCACGCGTGCCGCCGTCGAGCTGGCCAAAGATTGGCGGCAGGATCGCGCGCTGCGCAGACTCGAGGCGCTGCTCATCGTAGGTAACGCCGAGCATTTGCTCGTGCTGAGTGGAACCGGCGACGTCATCGAACCTGACGAAGGCGTGGCCGCAATCGGAAGCGGCGGACCGTACGCGCAAGCCGCCGCGGCGGCGCTGCTGCGTAACACGAATCTCTCACCTGAAGAGATCGCGCGCAAGGCGCTCGAGATTGCGGGCGAGATTTGCATTTACACCAATGCGCACGTCGACGTGGAAACGCTGTGAACGGAACCGTACAAGCGCTCGAACTGACGCCGCGCAACATCGTGGCCGAACTGGACAAGTACATCGTCGGACAGGCGAGGGCCAAGCGCGCCGTCGCGATCGCGATGCGCAACCGCTACCGCCGGGAACGCGTTCGCGAAGACCTGCGCCCCGAGATTATTCCGAAGAACATTTTGATGATCGGTCCGACCGGTGTCGGCAAGACCGAGATCGCGCGGCGTTTGGCCTCGCTGACCGGCGCGCCGTTCGTGAAAGTCGAGGCGACCAAGTATACCGAGGTCGGATATGTTGGGCGTGACGTCGAGTCGATGGTGCGTGACCTGGTCGAGCAGGCCGTGCGCATGGTCAGCGAAGAGCGCCGCGCCGACGTTGAAGAAGTCGCCAAGAAAATGGCCGTTGAACGCGTGATCGACGTCTTACATCCCGAAACGCGTCCTCCGTCGGCGCAAGGCCAGCCCAACGCGCTCGCAGCGACGCTCGGTTCGATTTTCGGCAATAATTTCCAATCTCAGCAGCAAGCGCAGAATCAAGCAGCGGCTGCTGCGCCGGGGACAACGGCCGACGCGCAGAAGACGCGCGAACAGGCCCGCTCAGACGTCGAGCGCGGATTCTACGACGTACGCCTGGTCGAAATCGAAGTAGAAGAGGCATCGAGTTTTCCGATCGGGGTGATCGGACCGGGAATGGATCAGGGCGGCGGAGATATAGGCGAGATGCTCGGCGGAATGCTGCCGAAGAAACGCGTGCAGAAGCGCGTCACCGTTGCCGAGGCGCGCCGGATCTTCGAACAAGAAGAAGCGGCGAAGCTGATCGACATGGACGCGGTCAAACGCGAAGCACTGCGGCGGGCCGGCCAGAACGGCATCATCTTCATCGACGAAATCGACAAGGTAGCCGGGCGCGAAGGCGCGCGCGG
>JABXNS010000197.1_pt1 | contig 15142 bp, 20 predicted proteins | sample 7301101 | NCBI WGS metagenome assembly JABXNS01 (sample SAMN14449646, study PRJNA615230) | soil metagenome | isolation source: soil from bare, unvegetated metal-rich iron-sulfur acidic spring small-cell... | place: Canada: Paint Pots Mound, Kootenay National Park, BC | collected 2017-05-25
GTGCGCGCCATCCGTGACGACTAGCCCCTGACCTTTGCCTTCGACGCGAAGCCCGTGCGCGGCAAGCCGCGCCTCGAGCTCCTCCCACGAACGCGTCGCGCGCGCCTCGGGGAGCAACCCGCGCACGCGACCCCGAAACACGCCGTTGTCGTCGCGTTCCGACTGTCGGGGCGCGTCAGGCGCCTCACGGCCGTCGATCTGATGCAGACGTCCTGGAACTTCCCGAAGGCCGAACGCGCGCTCCTGTTCGCGTAAGGCGCGCTCGATGATCGGCCGATCCTTCCACCGCTCCCACGCGACGCCCGTCTCCGGATGGATGCGGTTGACCATCACGTGCAGGTGTGCATGCGCGCGGTCCCGGTGGGCGACCATCAACGTTTGATACTCGGCGAGTCCAAGGTCCTGCAGGACCTTGTCAGCGATCGCCTGCATCTGGTCGGGGCTGACTTGATCATGATGATCGAAGCTCAAGGTCAGGTGATAGACCGGCACCTGTACCATGGCGCTTTGGCGCGCTGTCGCTTGCATCAGCGCCGCCGCGAGCTCGGGCTCGTCGGTGCCCAAGTTCCGGCTCGCGGTCCAGGCGACGCGATTGGTCTCGATTCCGGATCGTCCGTGCACGAGGTAGTCGGCCAGCGGGCCGAACTGTCTACCACTTGATGTCTTAGCGATCACCGGCGGACGTGTTAGGCCTTGCTTTGGGCATCACGACCCGACGCCATGAGCGCTCGGATCGCTGTCCGATGCTCGGCCAGCGCGGCGGCGAGTTGTGCGCCATCGGATCCGTCTTGGTCGTCGCCGTTGGTGCGCCGGGCCAGCAGAGACAGTTGCCCGCCCAGGCGCGCGAGGGCGAGCAGAATGTGATCTCGGTCGTCCAAGTGCCGCGCCTTCGGGATGGCGCCCAAGGCCGCCTCGCGGATGAAGCGCGCCGGCGTCCGTCCGCACGCGCGCGCGCGGAGGCTAACGGCCGCGAGTTCGTCCGGTGCGAAGCGAATCAGTTTCGCGGCTGTGCGGCCCTGCGGCATGCAACACTCCGAGGTCTCGATAGAGAGGCAGTAGTACCTGTCTCCTACCGAAATACTTCTCGATACGCGGCGCCGTTCGCAGTCTGTCCCTTGAGTGCCCAGAGGGCGCGAATGGGAAAACTAGGAGCAGATATCTGTGCCGCGCCACGCGCGTGCACCGATATCGCTCCTCTTGCTTGCACGCAGCGTTGGACAATGGTGGTGCGCTATTCACGCGGCTCGCAGAGCGGGCGGCGGATCTCCTCGCACCGCCACGCTATTACCTCACGCTTCATGGGCGTGAGCTAACCTCGCGCCGAGTTAACCCCGATTCTGTGGTGTTAACTTCTGGACCTTATCATCGTGTGTTTAGTATTACCTTAAGGCCGAGCGACCCGTCTATTGGTGACCAGCCCCATTAGCTTCGGACGGGCAGTTGGAGCCTCAGTCTTGCGGGCTTTCAAACTGGAAGGTAAGATGGCCGCCGAGGTGCCGCCGGCCGCCGTGTTCCCAGAAGGAGAAAAATGTCAAAAAAGACCCCGGTGAGTTCTCCAATACCGCGAGCGCCCCGTGAGCGTAACGCTTCCGATACAGCGGACGAGAGGAACGACCGTGAGGATTTCCGCAAATCTCAAGCGGTAAGCGGCCGAGCGTCGCGTGCCTACCTTGCCAAACTACGAAAAAAGCGCGACTGATCGCGTTCGACCTGCAAGCGCCGGGTTAATTCCCCGGCGCTTTTTTTGTGCTATCTTCGCTCGCGCATTCAGAAAATCACCATTGGAGGATCCGAGCATTAATGGCGAATCCCGGCCCCGGCGAGATACATCAACTTCGAACGGAAGAAGGCGCCCACGATCAGGAGACGAGCCGGCCTCACGTCGTTCTCTCACCGCGTGACGAGAATGATACGGTCACTACACTTGCCTTTGGTACTTCTAGCGATCTGGAAGCCGCAGTGCATCACGCTCCCCACATCGTGGTCAGCGCAACTTCGACGCTGTTTCGCGGTACTGGCTTGACCAGAACCACTTACGTGTATCCGTCAAGGCTCGTGGCGGCTCTCTCCGACGATGTCCGAGCGTACCTGGGTCGAGTCATCGATGAGTTTCCGGAGCTCCGAGACACGCAGCTTCCGAGGGCGCTTGGATTGGGAACAGGTACCTGCGCGGGTCAGGGAAGAGCCCGTGAGTCGCTGCGAGGTAGGATTGCTCGGTTCACAGATGCGTTCGCCGAATTGATCGGCGCACGCTTCGGAGTCGTGATCAGTGAGCCTCTTTACTCGCGAAGGAATCGGATTCAAAACTTTGTACCGGTCGTAGACGGCGGGATTTTCGCGATTGAAGCTCCGTGCTTCGCAGTGAGGGACGTGGAGTGGCTCTCCCAGCTCTCCAGTTTTGAAGCGGCGGCTTTTATGGTCCCGTTGGTCCAGAGCGCCTACGCGCAAGACGATATCGCCGAGTACCTTGCCGACCCCATAGACGCCGAGACGATGGCGATACTTGAAGAGGCGCTCGCAAGTCGCCTTTTCGGTGCTCGGGTAGTGGACATAATTGGGGGCCGAGGCGACGGTCCGTGATCACTTCGCTCGGCTTCATCGGTCCGACGAGCAGAGACTGCCGCAAGAGAAATCTCATCCCCTCCGCCTGTCGATTCGGAAGCCGCCGGACCGACCGACCAAAAGCGGCGATCACGAAGCGGAGACGATCCTGTGCATCCGGAATCACATTTGTCCGAACGCTTGCCTAGCCCACCTCACGCCGGATGGGCGTTAGGTCTGGACTGAATAAGTCACGGTAAGGGCGAGCATCCTAGGCCTGAACTATGGTGCCTCATCGCAAGGGCTACCTTTGGTAATGCTGGCGGGAAGCTTGAATTTCGCCTTAAACGCCGAGGCGTGAATGGCACTCGTTCCCTGCAGAGAATGCTCAGCGCAAATCTCGTCATTAGCTCTTAGCTGTCCTAAATGCGGAGCGTCGCCACGAGGAATAATCAGGCCTCACTCAAGTCCGCCTCTTGAGCGCTACTCATTAACCGGCCCTAAGCTATCCCGGAGGCGAATTGCGCTTATCGCCGGCGCTGCAGCGATTGGGGTGGCAGCGTTGATCCCGTATTCATCAGGGTTAACGTATCAGGAGTATGCAAGGTCTGTCATGCGGGCAGTCCGCTCCGAAGCCGCTTACGCTTACGCGGCGTGGAGATATCGGAATGGAAACGCCTGGAAATCCGTACAGGTCGTGAGGGACGTTACTGGCGATGGGTTGCCCGACACTTTGATATTGGAGGGCCGCGGAAGCAAGCTTGATAGTCTAACTATGACATTTACGATACGATCGCGCGGCGAAGTTGTTTATCGCGATAGCTGGGGAGCTCAATACCTAGCGCGAGGGTTCGAAGGCCACCTTCAAGACCTTCCCAAGGATTCAGTATGGCGGCGTATGAGCAGTTATTTCAATAACTTCTTTGCGTCTTCAGCGTTTACAATCCCTTGGCGAAGCTATTTAGAGGAACGGGCTCCGAGCTGCATAGGGACCCGCCGAGCTCTATTAGCCTGCATCCGCGAGGAGCTGGCGGACTTCTCACGGGCGAGAATTGAAGCAAGGGGTGATTCGGGCTCATCCACTAGTCTTGCTAACGACGACTCATTCGCGAGGGAATTGTCCGCTCTTAGCGGGAACGACCAAGCCTTATCGCAATTCGTCGATCTGATCGCGAGGGATCTAGCGAAGCGGGGAACGACCGACTTCGACTATTGGAGAGGTTACGAAAGTCGCTCGGCGCTCGTGTGGAATTCACGGTATCGGAGGTTCTTTGATGTCGAGAGCTGGACTGACTAGGTGCAAGAAGCTCGAAGGTTCTCTTGGCGGCACACGGCCGTTTAAAGCACGCCGCTAGCCAATGATCCCCTTCTCGTTTTTCAATTGATGATCGGCGAGGAAGACGTGAGTTCTGACCTTGGCCTCGTTGAGTGTTTCGGATGCAAGATGCCGATTTCGCCGAAAGAGGCTCAGTGCCGATTCTGCGGGACTCCCCGGCCGCCAAACTCGGCTGCCCCCGCCACTTGGGGCAAGGGGCTAATTTCCTGTCCCGACTGCGGACAGAAAGTTTCGGCCTCTGCTCCTGCCTGCATCCATTGCGGACGACCCTTCGGTAGGTTGCCGACGGGTCGAGGGGGAGCGCGGGGCGATAAGTCACCGCCAAGAATACTTTCACGCTACGACCAGGATCGCCGAGATCGTCTTCGAAATCTGAGATGGCTGTTTGCGGGGGCGCAAGTCGCCGACGTGGTCGGATACTTCTTACCGTTCTTTACCTTCAATTTCCTTCGAGCAGGAAACTTGGCAATGGGCCTTCCCATCGATCTGGGCAGCGGTGGTGGGGAAGCCAGCTTTGCGTCTGATTTGCCCAGGATGAGCTTGTACCAAGCATCTCCAGCAGCGTCTTTAGTAGCCATTTTCTGCTCGGTGTTACTACTTATTTCGGGCGTCTGGTTCCCGAGACGGTGGGTTTTCTTCATTGGCGGCGCACTAGCCCTGCTCGGTCTCTTCGGAACCTTCTTCATGCCGCCAGGAGATTATATCTACGTAGGTCCATTCTTCATTCCATTGGTGATAAACGGCTTGGGATTGTCGGGGTTTGTCTTGGCGAAACAATGGGAATGAGAGGTCTCAGTTGGATGCGGACTTCGTCGAACATCCGGCAGGCAAGACACTTCGCGGTCCGTCATAGCGTAAGAAGGACATCTTGCCCCAATTCCTGCCTATCCTTTCACGCCTGATAAGCTTGAGGTCGGGGGTCAGTTTCTGGGTCAGTTTCTCCTTGCTTTGTACGGCATGAATGACAGGAAATTCCGGCTCCGACGCTCGGTTCCCCTATGAGTCCGGCAGAATGTCGTGGTTGGTTTGTGTATGGTGCTGACTACGGATTAAGAAGGCTGGGAGTTCGAGTCTCTCCGGGCGCTTAGGCGTAAACACATGACAGTGTGAGAGTTAGACAAAGGCCTCGGGGAAGTGCTCCTAAGGCCTTTTCACGTCAGCAATCACCCAGCAATCACGATGACGGATTTCGCTGGCCGAATCCGGCCAGCGAGTCAAGCCAGGGCAACAGCTTGTCTCGATCCTTCAACTCCAATCGAAAGGGCATGAACTGGGTAACTCTCGGGTCCTTCATAATGCCGGGAGCGAAGGTCGAAGTCGTGGTTATAACTCCCTTCGAGACGTTGGGTTCTGCGGATAGGACGCCGAGCATGGCGTGAATATCGTCCAGTTTCACGAGGGTGCCGGGCGAATAGGCTTTTACCTGATCGATGATTCGAATCGTGCCCACATCCAGGCGGGTCGCGATCACGTCTCGCCCCTTGTCGTTGCTGCGGGGCGTAAGAATCACTTCGAAGCCAGCTTGTTTGTATGCGGCCGCAATGATCTCCTCCCATTTCCGCCAGTCAATCTGGTGGATGATTGAGGGATCGGCCCGAATGCGATCGATAATTTCGAACCACGGAATCGCCACAGCCGCGACCAGGTGACCTTCTGGGACTCGCGCGCCCGGAACCAAGACTGCCTGTAGAAGCAGATCCACGGGCGGCGCGAAGACAGCATCGTCCCCGCCGCCTTGTTGCGACGCTAAGATCGCCGCGATATTCCGGCGAGTACGATCCTGAACGTGAAGAAAGTATGGGACAAAGTCGTCTTCGAAAACTGTCACGGTTCCTTACCTCTCTGCGGCGGCGGAAATACGCGAGCGCTGAAATGGGGTTTTAGTCTTTGGCCATCACCTTTAAAGATGGCTTGCCTTGATAGACTTTCTCTCACCCCCGCGCCCTTCCCCCATTACCGAGCGTACCTCGGGCGCCCGAACCATCGGCAGAAGCCAAGCAATAAGAGCTGCCGGATCCGGCGATCTTCCTGACCAGCGGTGATATGAAAACGGCATCTCGGTGAAATGAATCCGGCATGGCTCTCCGGCGGGGATTGGCTTACGCTTGCCACAGTCCAATGATCCCTATCGCTCGCTGAGTGGCGAAGTCAGCCTTTCGGTCACGCGTTCGCAGCGGTCTCGTTCAGTTCTGGGACGAAGGGGCGCGGCGGCGCGAGTTCGTTTACACCGTATTTTGGGATACGCTCGTCATCGCGTCTGCCATGATCGGGCGGGGAGCTTTGCTTTGGTTGCACACAAAGCTTCCAGCCGCCTTGAGCGCGGACCGTGGCATCCAGCTGCTGGACTGGGTAGCCGAGCGGGCTATGGTGGCTCTGGCGATTACGTTCGCAGTGTTTGATCTTTTGAAGAGGGTCTGGCTGCAGTTCCACGACTTGGTAGATGTCGTGCGACGCCAGCATCGTAGCGGGGGTGGGGAATGAAGGACGGGGTCAACGTGACCTGGAGCTACCAGCTCTGGCGCCTTCGGTTCCGCGTGTATGTCATGGGCCAAGCGTTCCTTGCTGCCTTCTTCTGGTTCGCGGTCGCCGTGATTTCTGGCGAGCTGAATGCTCTCGGAATAGGCGGCCTCACGTGGGTCCTCGTCGGAGTGTGGTTGCTCTTCGCCATCCCGGGACTCCTCTTCCAGATCCAAACCATTGCGGATGTTGCGTCCTACGTCCTGACGGGTCGGTTGACGTATTATCCGGCGATCCTGGAGAGATTGAAGAGCGGCGAGACTGAGCGCCAGTTCAAGCAGCTGCCCCCAAATGTGCAGCGGTTCATTCTCCGGATTCTGCCGATTGTCGCTGTGGCGGGCGAGGTCTCGCCCCTTAGCGCGATCGCGAGCTGGGGGGCAATCGTGCTGGCAAGACTGCCGAGTTTGGCACATGAACCTGTGCCGAAACTCACCCTGCGTTACGTGCCTTTCCGGATCGCGCGCCAAGAACACAAGCGACTCGAGGCGGTGGTATTCGAGGACATTGTTGAGAGATTCCTCCGCCGGCGGATGCCGACTGCAGCCTAAAGGCGGATCCGCAGTTCTGTCCCTGGAGCGAAGAGTCGTAACGCTGTGAGCAGCTCGAGCAAAGCCAAACTGTTCGAAGAGGAAAAACGTCTCCCAGACGACTTCGTCCGAGAGATTGGCCGCGTCTCGGTTGCATTTGCTCGGATGGAGATCGGGTTCGAAGTCGTGTTCGCCGGTCTTATCGACAAGAATCAGCAGATCGGGCGCGCTCTCTGGAGTTTGTTCGGCGGGCTCGATAGTCGCTTGAACGCAATCTTGAGCGTCTATTCGGTTCGGTACGGCCAGGACGGTTTCTTCGAGCAGCTTCAGTCGCTAATCTCCGAGGCCAACTTGGTCGCGGCGGAGCGCCACAAGATTGTCCACTCAGCTTACGGTACCGGCGAGGACGGGACTGTCGGACGGATAAGAACTATTCGGGCGAAGAAAGGCTTTCGGGTGGATCTCGAGGACAACATCACTCCGGAGAGCATTCGCAAAATCGCAGAGTCGATCGTTGGGGTGTCTCAAAAGCTCGTCGATCTTACAAACGCCCTCATGAAAGCTGATCGCATTCCGGATTACGCTCCGAAGGAGTGACAGAAGGGACCGAATGGCGAGAATCTACGGGCGCGCCCGGGCCTCGTCCTCGGAGTACGTGTCGCCCCTCTCGAGTTGCTGGCGATCTGCCTCGCGAAGGGAGGGAATGATGGAGTGGCGGCGCGCGTGTGACTTAGAGGCGCCCAAACCCTTGAGCGTTTCGTAATGCTGCTGCATTGAGACCGGTTTGTCAGCCCAGCGTTCCCGTCGACATGAAAATCAGTCGTCAACCACAGTAGATTGCGAGGGTTTCGATAGGGGGAGATGTTGAGGCTGCAGTTGAAAGGCGGACGATTGAATGGGCGGTTTGAAATCGTTCCGGACCACATGATTGGTCCGGACCTTAGCATTGTGAACCCGGCAACGGATAAGGGCGAGCCGCAAGAGACCTATCGCTACTTCACAGCTCTCGACGGGAAGTCACCGCCGGTTCTGATGTTCGAAGAGGAGCCAGGCTGACAGACCGTGGGATGGGCGTCCGCAGTGGACGTCTTCACGCCGATCGACGCCGGCGCGGCACACGTAGCGCTGATCGACATTGCGAGAAGCGGCGCGGAAATACGAAGAGCGTAAGCCGGGCTGCGTCCAGGCGCAGACGTTCGCGCAGAAAGCTGCTGATCTCAAAATGTCCTGCGCAACGAGATGCTCGATCGACTCCCGGAACAGTTTCACAGGCACCACTTGGCATACCCGGATTACCATTCCCGGCCGGATCCTGCGCTCAGCGACATTGCGGCAAGACATACGGTCGAGTTCGTCTTCTATTTTGCGTTCAACTGGCAATTTCTTGTAATGCACGTTCTGCGATTAACACCGGGTCGGTTGTAGAACATTCTGGTCGACGGTACAGCGAAGTCATGAACCGACATCAGTGCCACGCTCGCGACACGCTAGTAGCTTGTGCGCTGGTCGTTTGTTGCGCATGTGCGACAACGAGAACTGAACCCAGTTCCGGAGCGTCAATTCCCGTTGTTACGGCCGAGGATCTCACCACTGAGCAAAATAACCATGGCCTTGCCGCGCTGGTGGGTACCGTCGTGGACTCAGCATCTGGAGCTCCCCTCGACGCAAGACGAATTGTCGTGGTTTCGGAGGACAATTCCGAGATGCGGATGGCATTCACCGCCCGGCGCCGAGGTTGTCTGCTTCCGCAGCTCAAGCCTGCGCGCTACAAATTAGTCACGCAACATGTTGGGTACGGACCGCACACTGAGTGGAAAACTAGCCGCGCTGGAATGGTCGATACCGTTCGGGCTCGGATGCCGCTGCTCATCCATTGCGGCGGCATTGACTGCCAATGAGTTGTGCTCAGCCACACCACACGGCAGCACGCACACATATGCGAACGAATCGACCGACGTTCGGGTTTTGATTTCCTTTGCCGTCCTTCAATGCAGGCCTGCATTGGCAAATCCCGTTAGTTCGATACAATGTCCAGTTGTCATCCAGTCGGATTGTTACCGCCGACTGAAATCCGCTAACGCTGGCTGGTGAGTATCGCCTCGAGCGGGTGAGCGAAACCGGGGCGCATCCTCGAACTGATCGGGTCTGGCTCTTTTTGTGGCAGACCTCGATGCGTGACTCGTCGATTCGCGAGAAGAAAGGCGCGGCGCCCGGGGATACCGCCTGGCACCCGCTCTGACACCAGGTTTACACATTGTGCCTTATATACGCACATGAGGGCATTTGCACTCCATATCGTGCGCTAACTGGATTATTGATAATCCAAAGCCAAAATGAATCATGTTTGTGCGGCCAAATGTACATGGCGAAGCCTTAGCAGGTGTCTTCGATCGACCTGGGAGCGTGTGTGCGGAAAGCCCTATGGGGGAACTTAGGTCTAAATTGCGGTCGGATACCGGCTCGTAAAATCGCATATTTTTCTGCCAGCCCGACCATCGAAGTTCGGACCTTGATAAGACGGACTGATGAATGATAGCAATCTGGTCGCGACCTTCCCGATTTGTTGCGCACGTGCTTGCATTTTCGTTGTCGCTCCAGGCAAATGCGCACGGGCAATCTGTGCACCGGATCGAAAGACATCCTCCGGTCGCGATTGGGTTCTCAGTACCTAGCCCTAAACCGGGACACGAACCGGGCACTGTCCTGTCATCGCCTTTCGCAAAGTGGACACGTGTGCGAAGGCAGCCTGACGAAGATTCTGATCCAGGACCCTACGTCTTGGTTGGGGGGATTATCGGGGGTCTGGCGCTTGGCGGTGCCGCTGAAATATCAGCGGCGCGTTGCAACGACTGTATCGGACCGGCGGCCGCAATTTTCATAGCCGCGGGTATCGGGGCATTGGTCGGCGGCTTCGTGGGCTGGGTCGTGTATAAGGCAACGAGGTGACCGGGTGCGGAGGTTAAGAGTCAGGATGCCCCCCGACGCTGAACGCTGGCGTTTCCTCGCAGACCACAAGCTCACCCTGCACACTGACGGCGGCGATTACGGTTACATGATTCACTGGTACAGGCCCCCCGGACTTGGCTAGCCGCCGAAGTTCTATCCGAAAGGTCCTGCATGACTCGCTCTAAAGCGTCACTACTTCTGTTCGCGTTGACCGGCTGTCTGCATAGATCGCCTGATGCAGCCGTGTTAGCCCCTCTAGTTGCGTATTTGACGCAAGGGCCGCTACCGATCTTTCAGGACTGCAACGTCGAATCAGGCTATTGCACCGACGTGCTTCCCTTGATGCCGCAGCACACGGATCAGAGTAATCAACCACAGTATATAGTCTTTGCTGACCAACTCACGGCCACGGTCTTCGACAGTCTGAAACGCAACGCTCATTATAGAATCACCCCTATGGGCACGCGGCTCCTTTGTCCTTCGAACCCACCGCCGGGGCCGCATTGCTACTCATTGGGCGCTAGAGTCATCAAGTTGATGGGCGACAGCGCGATCGCCACCATAGAGCGCACGTATTCCACTTTTAACAGTGGACCGAAGCAAGCTGCTTTTGGGGGGTCTATTCGCTACTCAGACAACTTTCTTCTCCTTCGGCGAAGCGGGAAATGGAGAGTGGAAAAGCGCATCGACGGCTCTGTTATCGGTATGTGAGCCGTGGCCGAGCTGACTGGCTTTGCGGTTCGCCCTGCACTTCGAGCTGGAGCGACGGCCTTACTTGAGTCAATAAGTATCGTGCCTGCGAGCGTTTGATCTCCAAAACGCCCCCAGGCATCTTTCGCGCTGAGGAGGGTCATCGCTTCGAACTCGAATCGCGAGGCGCTCACCGAGAGGCACGGGCATACCTTCGGGCGAGAACGGGTCTATGCTTGGCAGTTCATGGGGATGAGAGTTCAACGTCGCCAAGCTCCAACCCCCGCACGAGCTGGGCATTGATATGAACCCGAGCTGTGACTCGATAGCGTCCGTTCGGAAGCGAGTCTCCCAAGACTTCGCGGACCGCAACTGCGAGCACGAACGTTGTCGATGCACCCGGAGCAAGCCCCAACGCGCTTGCCGAGCACGCTTTAAGGATGGGATTGCCGAAGGCATCACGGCTGGCCGGCTGGGGGAGTGGCGGCTGCCAGACATCTGAGTCCCATTTTCTCCCGTCCGCTCTTACCGTAACCCCGACGCGATTAAAAGGAGCGCAAAAGGAGCTCATAAATATCAAGCGTGGTTGGCGGGACTCGTTGACGACCACGACAGCCACTCGCAGCGTATCCAGTGCTGAGCCGACTACTGCACTCCCTGCTCTATACCGGAACCCGTCAGTTCTAAGATAGTCGGGGGTGTAACTCGCCCGATGACAGCCGACGTATGGAACCGCTGACAAGAAAGCGAGGAGCGGGGGCCAAAAACGATGCATGCGCGATCTAACGTGAGTTAAGCTGGAACGGCTGGCTGGTTCAGTAGCCACCGCAGCGAAAAGCGACCATTCGGAAGCGAACCGTATCTACTCGTCCGGCCATGGCTTGAACTCTCAAACTGTCCTGGTGCTGCGCCAGTGCTTTAACGCGGATTTGATAACCACCGGGGAGCACGCTATCGAACGTAAAGCCGCCTTTGGAATCTGTCAGCCGCCACGGGGGGGATTTCACTGTACCGGGCCGCGGTGGCACCAGGGTGACTATCGCGCCTTGCAACGCGTCGTCAGTCTCCGCTTGGACGACGACTCCGCTGAACGTGGCGAATCCAGTGAGGGCGAGCGCGTCGGGGACCTGGGCAGCACGACCAAAAGGCTTCATAGGGGACGTATCGCACGATGCGGCGGCATGCATCGGATCAGGCATCTGTTTCTGGGGCGGACTGCAGGCGGGTATAGCGATTAACACCACCGACCAGAGCAGGCCGAAGCGGTTGGGATAGGCGGCGCGCACTATGTCGAGCTTGGAGGAGATCATTGGTAGGTCGCACAAGCCGTTTGGTGACGCGACTGGTGGCCGAGGTTAGATGTTAAGAGATCAATCTAGGCGAGTTGTCTCTAAGAAGAGATCAACTCGAATGAGCGTGTGAGTTTCCGTGTGAGTTTCTCACTGCAAAGTGCTACTTAAATTCAGCGGAAAATAGGACGCCGACGCCCATTTCCCCTATGAAACACGACTTTAAGTAGTAGTTCAGTACCAGCCTTGAGTGGTTTGCAACCAGGAGGTCGCAGGTTCGATCCCTGTACGCTCCATTGACTTACGATTTGCCGGGATCAGTTTCCCGCAGAGACCCGGTCCGCGGGTGGGCCATTACTGACAGCATTGTCGCCTCGTCCGACTGTTTGTTTGTAACACCGAAGCAACGTACCCATATCGCTCCATTCCCCTGCTGCCGCAACGTCGGCGGTCGGCAACTCTTTCCTGCTGGTTGCCCATCCCCTCCGGTAAGCGTGCCAAGTATTCTCCGCGCGCGCGATGTGAGCCTGCGGCGCTGGTACTGATCGGCCGCCTTTCGCACTGCCTCAGCCTGCGTCGGATAGGGGAAGATCGTCTTGCCAATCGCGCCCAGTCCCATCTGGTGCGTGATCCCCTGAGACAGCTGGCTAATGATGTCGCCTCCGTTGTCCGCGACGATCGTCGCCGCCAAAATCCGATCCGATCCCTTCTTGAGATGAACGCGGAAGAAGCCTTCGTCACTTCCGTCCAGCCTCGCGCGATCCACTTCCGACAGGGGAATCGTAATCGTGTCCGCATCGTCGCCGAGCTTTGCCACCTCACTCCAGCTCGCGCCAACGTGCGCAAGCTCGGGTTGCGTGTACGTGCACCACGGGACGATTAAATCACTCACCTTCTTCCGTCCGAAGAACAGAGCGTTGGGAACGACCATGCGCGCGTGTGCGTCGGCAGCGTGTGTGAACTGGAGACGGCCGGTTACGTCGCCGACCGCGAAGATCCGATGATTCGAAGTTCGCAATCTCTCGTCCGTAAAGACTTTTTTCCGGTCATACTCGACGCCAGCCGCTTCGAGACCGAGTCCATCGACGTTTGGAGCTCTTCCGCTCGATACGAGCAGCGCTTCCGCTTCAACTGTGCCCGGCTCACCGGCGTGCGTGTATGCGACGCGAGTGGCACCATTGGTCGTCTTCACTTGCTCGACCTTCACATCAGTGAACAGTCTCACGCCGTCACGCTCAAGCGAGCACGCGACTACTTTTGCCGCGTCGGGATCATCGCTGGCCAGGATCCGCTTCCCCAGCTCCAGAATCGTGACGCTGCTTCCAAATCGCGCGAATGCCTGCGCGAGCTCAACGCCGATTGGTCCTCCGCCGATCACCGCCAAGCGCCTGGGAAGCTCGGAGATCGAGAAGACGCTCTCGTTCGTGAGATAATTGCTCGCACTCAGCCCGGGAATCGGCGGCATAGCGGGCCGGCTTCCCAACGCAATCACCGCGCGGTGAAAAAGCAACTTTCGCCCGTCGACGTCCACAGTATCGCCGGCGACGAATCGCGCCTCGCCGAAAAACACGTCGACCCCAAGCGAGCGATATCTCGCGGCGCTGTCAATGGCGCTGAGCCCGGCACGAATGGTTCGCATCCGCGCCATCGCCACCGCGAAGCTCTCCCCACCGTTCACACTGGGCCCGCCAAAAAGCGTGTGCGCCTCGCGCGCTTCTCGCCACGCACGCGCCGCTCGTATAAGTGCCTTGGACGGAACGCAACCGACGTTGAGGCAATCCCCTCCAAGGTAGTGTCGCTCAACGAGCGCCACCTTGGCGCCGAGTCCGCTGGCAATGGCGGCAGTCACGAGGCCGCCGGTGCCGCCTCCAATGACGACGAGATGGTACTTCGCACGGGGGGAAGGATTCGCCCAGTTCGGGGGATGGACATTACTGATGTGTGTGTCTTCCGCCGCTTTCCCGGACATTGATGCTGTCTCAGGCATCGTTGTTGGCGAGTGCACGCTTGCCCACACGCGCGCCGAGGATTACGACCGCGATTGTCGCGAGCAAGCCGACGGCGAGGAAGACATAGTACTCTGGACCGTGCCTGAATCCTCTCCCTAGCGCGGTGAGATCACCGGCGACTTTCCCGTAGTAGGTGTAGAGAATGGTGCCCGGTATCATCCCGATCGAGCCGAGCAGAAATGGGACAAACCCGACCTTGGTCAGCCCGAGCGCATAGTTGAGAGCGTTGTATGGCAGAATCGGGGAGAGGCGCATCAGCAAAACCATCTTGCCTCCCTCCTTTCCGACCGCCCGATCGATTTTTTCAAATCTGGCGTCACCTGCCAGCTTCCGCTGCACCAGCGGACGCGCGGCGTAACGCGCGATGAGAAAAGAAAGTGACGCCCCAAAGGTCGCCGCGACAAAAACGTATATACTTCCGCGCACCAGCCCGAAGATCGCTCCCGCCGCGAGAGTGAGCAGCGAGCCGGGGAAGAACGCGACCGCCGCGAGGGCATAGCCGAGAATGAAGACGACTGGCGCCCAGGGGCCCAGCCCGTTTACCCATTGCGCGAAGCGCTGAAGCGGCTCGGCCGCGAACCGGCCGAGTAGAATCGCTGCAATGACAATTATCGCCGCGGCAATGCCAAGTATGAGCCAGCGCTTCATTCCGTCGTTGGTCTGGCTGAGCGTGGCATCGATACCTGTAAAAAAGAGTCTACAACAGCCGGCCGCGCCATCATGCGGGTTCCGTACCGTTAAGACACCGGCGGCGGTTGAATCCTTCGCCGCATATGGAGTTGGCCCCTTGCTTGCGGCCTAATCGGACCATGCCGACGGATACGCGAAACGGGTGGTCAGCGACGGCTCTTATAGCCGCTGCATTCGGTCTGCTCCTCTTGCTGGAGAAGAGGAACAGTCTTCGTGATCCAGTGGAACCAAAAGGCCGGCGCCTCGCGCGCAATCTGGGGGTAGCGGGGGTAAGTGCCGCGGTTCTCCAGCTCGCGGAGCGACCCGTCTCCGTTCCACTTGCGCGGCTCGTAGAGCGCCGCCGTCTGGGGATCTTGCAGCGATTCCGGCTCCCGCCGTGGCTGGAGACAACGCTGGCGATGCTGTTGCTCGACTACACGCTCTACCTCTGGCACGTACTGGAGCATCGCTTGCCGGCTCTCTGGCGATTCCACGCGGTCCATCATGTCGATCTGGATCTGGACGCTTCGACCGCTCTCCGCTTCCACTTCGGCGAGCTGGCTGCGTCGATCCCATGGCGCGCCGCACAGATCACGATAATCGGGGTGACGCCACGCT
>JABXNS010000198.1_pt1 | contig 15137 bp, 9 predicted proteins | sample 7301101 | NCBI WGS metagenome assembly JABXNS01 (sample SAMN14449646, study PRJNA615230) | soil metagenome | isolation source: soil from bare, unvegetated metal-rich iron-sulfur acidic spring small-cell... | place: Canada: Paint Pots Mound, Kootenay National Park, BC | collected 2017-05-25
GGTAAAGGTCTCGGGATCGTCGAATGACGAAACAGGCGCGATCGCGTACCCGTTAGTAAGGACTTGGACTATGATGAAACTCGAGGAACTGGTCAGGCAGCTTCAGCTCGCGTACGGCAACGGGCTTCGTTCGGTCGTACTCTTCGGCTCAGCAGTAGCTGGTGAGCACCGAGGGAAGAAATCCGATTACAACGTACTGGTAATCGTCGATTCTCTTCCACTCGAGCGGCTCCGAGCCGTTTCCGCGGTATCGAAGGCGTGGGCGGAAGATGGGAATCCGCCGCCGATGACGTTCACTACTAATGAATGGAAAACGTCCTCTGACATTTTCCCGATGGAGTACGCCGACATCCTCGAGCGCCACCGCGTGCTGTTTGGAGACCCACCTTTCGATGGGATTCGCGTCTCGCCCTCCGATCTTAGACTCCAAGTGGAGCACCAGGCGATGGGAAAACTGCTGCAGCTACGCCGGGCGACGATGGCCGCTGGGGGCGATGGCAGGCGGCAGCTCGAGGTTCTAGACCAGAGCCTCAGTACCCTGATGGTAATATTCCGCGGCGTCGCGCGACTCCTCGGGCAAGTTCCGTCGCAGGACTACGAGGAGCTGACGCGGTCCCTGGCCGAGCGCATCGGATTCTCTCCGGATTCCTTCGTGAAGGTGATTCGTCACATGCGTGGCGCGGAAAAGGTTCCGCGCGCTAGTGCCGCGGCCATACTAGAAGGCTACCTGGGAGCGATGGAGCGGCTGGTAGCATATCTCAACGAATTGAAAGGATAAACTACTGTGGGCTTTGGCCGCACAGTGTGTCGTCAATCTCCACTCAAAGGATAGGGCAAAATGAACCGTCGCATGGTGTTAGGTCTCGCCCCGCTCGTGCTGGGCGTGGGAGGCTGCGGATACAATCAGATACAGCGCTACGACGAGAACGCGCAACAGGCGAAACAGCAGATTTCAGTACAGCTTCAGCGGCGAGCAGACCTGGTGCCCAATCTTGTCAACACGGTGAAGGGTTACGCCCAGCACGAGGAGGCGGTGTTCACCCAGGTGGCGCAAGCCCGCGCGGGGTTGGCGGGGGCGATCCAGACGGGCGATCCCCAGCAGATGGCGACTGCCAATAACCAGCTGACTGGAGCGCTCGGCAGATTGATCGCAATCTCCGAGGCATACCCGCAACTCAAGGCAGATCAAGGGTTTCTCCGCCTTCAGGATGAGCTTACGGGGACGGAAAATCGGATCGCAACGTCGCGGAACGACTATAACCAAGCGGTCCTTCAGTACAACGCCTACATCCGGACCTTTCCGCAGGCGATCACGGCAAGGGTGACGGGTGCTAAGCCGCGGACCTACTTCGAGGCAGCGGCCGGAACCGAGGCGCCGCCCAAGGTCGATTTCGGGACCAGGCCGACGCCGACGGCAACCGCACCATCGGCTGCTCGGACTCCATAAGGCGCTGCTCCGAAACGAAAACGCCGGTCCAGTGGCCGGCGTTTTCCTGTAGCCACAAAAAAGAAGAACTGAGCGCATCTGCCATGCCATGAGGCATGGTTTGCCCTTGACACCTATTGAGCGAACCCGTAAATAAAGGGTCCACCCAGAACATAAGCAGAGTAGTTCTACTCTGCCAGGCTTGCTGCGCCTGTGCCGCAAGTCTAACCCATCCTAATGCTGGAGAACAGGCATGAATAGGATTCGCTCGTCAGTTTTTTCACTGCTATTGCTGATGCTAGTCAGCACCGGCGCCTTTGCGCAGACGCGCCGGCTCACCGGACGCGTCACCGTGGAAGGCAGTGGTGAACCTCTCGTTGCAGCGAGTGTCAACGTCGTCGGGACGTCGCTCGGAGCCTACACCGACGATCAAGGTCGATTCACCATAAACGTCCCGGCCGGGCCTGCGACGCTCCGCGTTCGGCGCATAGGCTACACACAGAAAACCGTAGCAGTTCCGTCCGGAGACACCGACGTCAATGTGTCGCTTGGTCGGGACGTGCTACAACTAGAGACCCAGGTCGTTACCGGTACGGCGACGACTGTCTCCAGTGTGAACGCGGCCAATGCAGTCACGGTCATCTCGGGCGAGAAGCTGAATCGTGCGCCAGCCCAGACGATCGACTACGCGCTTCAGGGCAAGATCCCGGGTGCGATCGTGACCCAGAACTCGGGCGCGCCGGGCGGCGGTGTCCAGGTCCAGCTTCGCGGAGCCTCGACGATCAACTCCAACTTCCTCCCGATTTACGTTGTCGATGGCGTCATCGTCGATAACTCCCAGATCGCCAATGGTCTCAACGCGATCACTCAAGCGGCGGGCGGAAACTTCGCATCGACCCAAGATCAGCGCGTCAACCGCACCGCTGACATCAATCCGAACGACATCGAGAGCATTCAGGTGCTCAAAGGACCCTCGGCCAGCTCGATCTACGGCTCGAGAGGGACGAACGGCGTAATCATCATCACCACCAAGCAGGGTCAGGTGGGGAGAACAGCACTCGAGGTCACCCAACGATTCGGTACGGCGCGCATCTCCAACAAGATTGGAGAGCGTTGCTTTGGGTCGGCCGCGGAAGTTGTCGCCGCCGGCTACGATTCAACCGGTTGGGGTGCCGCGCCCATCAAGTGCCACGATTACGAGCAGGAGCTCTACGGCGAGCATCCGTTCAACTACCAGACGATCGCTTCACTGCGCGGTGCGACCGCTGCGGGAACGAACTATTTCGTGTCCGGCCTCGTCCAGCACGACGGCGGTCTCGTTCTCAATGACAACTACAACAAGCAGTCCATCCGTGTAAACCTCGGACAGAAGGTGGGCTCACGCCTCAACGTGCGGGCGAATACCGAGCTGATCCACTCGCTTACCGCGCGCGGCATCAGCGGCAACGACAACACCGGTATCAATCCATACACGACTTTCTCGCAGACGCCCTCGTTCATCGACTATCGTAAGCAACCGGACGGCAGCTACCCAGTCGGATTGTCTGTGAACAACAACAGCAACCCCTTCCAGAACTCTGAGCTGATCAAGACCCCTGAAGATGTGTTCCGCCTTCTTGGGAGCGGAACGGCTTCATACAGCCTGGTTTCGCAAGACCGGCAAACGCTCGACTTCACGCTGAGCGGCGGGGTCGATGCTTATAACGATCACGCGAGGATCATCTCGCCTGCATCGGCGTACGTCGAACAGGTCAATGCCTTGCCCGGCACCATCGTTAACAACAACGCGAACATCTTTTCAGGCAACATCGGCGCGAACTTCACGCACCGCCTGATCCGCGATGCTTTCACCGCTACGACATCGGCGGGTATCGGCCAGGTTCGTCGTAACGTCGATATTATCGGGACCACTGGCCGGGGCATCTTCCCGGGTGTCACCAACGTGGCGACCGCGACGCAAATCTTTACCGCGGAAAACCAGGATATCGTCAAGTCGCAGTCGATCTTCGGTCAGGAGGAATTCCTGACGATGGGAGAGAGATTGCTGCTCACGGCCGGCGTCAACGGGGAGCGCACCAGCAACAACGGTGATCCAAAGAAGTACTATGCGTACCCGAAGTACTCGGCTTCCTATCGTGTGCCTGTTCCAACTATCAAGGTCGATGAGCTGAAGCTGCGTCTCGCCTACGGTAAGGCGGGCAATCAGCCGCAAACCGGAAAGTACACTTTCCTGCAGAATCTGATCGACGAAGGCGTGACTGGTTTCCGCACAACGACATCCCTTGGGTTGCCGACCATCAAGCCAGAGACCGCAACCGAGCTCGAAGGAGGATTCGATCTTACATTCTTCAACGCGCGCGCCAGATTGTCGGCGACACAATTTCGGAAGCAGATCGACGATCTTATTCTGACGGCAGCGGTCGCTCCATCCACCGGGTTCTTTACCAAAGCGATCAACGGCGGTCAAATCGTGAATCACGGCACCGAGCTGGAGCTCGAGATGACGCCCATCCGCACTGACAACTTTTCGTGGGTGTCTGGCACCACTTACTCGAGTGCCAAGGGTAAGGTCACGCAGCTTCCGGTTCCGGGATTCATTCCGCCATCAGGATCCTTCGGCAGCCGGTTCGGCAATGCATTCGTTCAGCAGGGACAGCTTATCACCGTCCTGCAGGCTGTGAACGGGTGCAGTAAGCTCAACGCCGCGGGAACGTCTTGCCCGTCCGCTAATCGACTTCTGCTTTTCGTGGGGAACTCCGCTCCTGACTACGAAATGGGCTTCACCAACGACCTGACCGCCGGGCCCTTCCGTCTCTCGTCGCTGTTTGATTGGAGAAAGGGCGGCCTCGCAGTTAACCTGACCAACGACTACTTCTACGGAAGTGGGTTGGCGAAGGACACCGCGCTCGCCAATCGGCAGCTTGCCGCGTTCCGAAAGGGGGTAGATGTCTGGCTTGAGAACGCTGGATTCCTCAAGCTCCGTGAGCTGACGCTTGGCTACGAGCTACCAGCGGCGATGGCGTCCCGCCTCTTCAACGGACACGCGCAGAACGCACGTCTCGAGTTGAGCGGACGTAATCTCTGGACCAGGACGAAGTACACGGGCCTCGACCCAGAGGTCTCGAACTTCGGCAATCAAGCTCTTGGCAGATTCCAGGACGTCACACCGTATCCGCCCAGCCGGCTATTCTACCTTTCGATAGCGACAACCTTCTAACCGAGCGATTAATCAGATGAAGCGATATAAAACTATTGCCCTCGCGGCGGCGGCGTTGGTCGCTGCGGGATGCAAGGACAACCCGGTGGCGAATCCAATCGATCTGCCCACGGTGGATCAGTTATCCGGACCACTAACAGCACCAGCGCTCCAGTTTATTGCCACTGGTGCCCTAGCCCAGGACCGAGCTTCGGCGGACGCATTTGCTTATGCAATCGAGTCCGGGATTTTTGCGCGCGATGTCTACCGTATCGATGCGTCGGAGCCGCGATTCGTGCAGGAGACTCTGGGTGGAAATCCCGACCCAGGCGGGTTTACAGGCGGCGGCGCGTGGGCAGGCTATTACGTCGCGATTCGTGCCGAGAATACTATCCTCAAGGCGTTGGGAAACATCGCGCCGAATCAGTTCGCGCCTGAGCAGGTGACCGCAACCCGAGGTTTTGTCCGCACGATGAAGGCGCTCGAGTACTGGCGCGTGATCGAGATGCACGATTCTGTAGGCGCGGTTATCCAGAACGACGATCCGACCGTACTCTCTGACATCAAATGTAAGGCAACGGTCACCGCCTACATTGCCGCCCTACTGGATAGCGCCAACGCGGATTTCACGGCCGCTGGAGGCACGACCACGCTTCCGTTCGCTCTGCCTTCAGGGTTTACGAATTTCGGGCGTGATTACTCAGTTGTCTCCAATCTGGTGTTGTTCAACCGCGGCTTGAAAGGCAAGGTCGACTTCTATCGTGGATTGGATCGCAAGAATCCGACGCCAGCGCTCTTTCCGACCGCGATCGCGGAGCTGACTCAGGCCTTGAGCGGCGCGGCTCCGGGTGCCGTAGCGCCTGCAACTTTCAAAAACGGCACGTACTATGTCTTCGTGCCCGGAGGATCTGAAAACACACCCAACGTGATCTCGGACTCGAAGATGGGGTTGAACCCAAAGGTGGCCGACAGCGTTCAGGCTGGTGATACGCGCGCATCGAAGATCGTACCGCGGCCTCCAACCTCCGGTTTCGGACTCGCGACCAGCATTACCTATGTTGGGGCAGTAGCTAGCACCGCGAATCAGTCTGCGCCTCTCGCCATTCTGCGCGACGAGGAGTTGGTCCTGCTCCGAGCCCAGGCTGAGATCGAAGCTGGCCAACTTGCCAACGCGATCCTAGACATCAACGATGTCCGGACGAACTACGGGCTGGCACCGGTCGCACCGACTACCAAGACCGCAGCCATCAACGCGGTTCTTTACGAGAAACGTTATTCGCTACTGTTCGAAGGTCCCCAGCGTCTCGATGATCTAAGGGAGTACGGTCGGCTCAACGCAACGTATTTCGCGCCAGAGACTGCGACCGATCCATACAATGCGGCTCTTCCGATCCCGCGCCCAGAACTCAATGCTCGCGGACTGGCGGTGAACCCGGCTTGCACTCCGTGATCCTCGCGGGGGGTGCTGTAGTGTAGTAACAACCGGCTCGGGGTAGTCACTCCGAGCCGGTTTGCATTGATGGGCTTGGATTATGCAACCCGGATCCTCGATGGTACATCGTAGGTGGGAGGCATTATGATCGCGCGCTGGGTAATGGCACTACCGCTCGCTCTCTTGGTCGGCTGCTCGCATCCACAGCTTGGGCCTGGCGAGATGTTCAACGCACAGGTGATCACGGAAGACGAGATCATGGCATCGCGCGGTACGACCGCTTACGAAGTCATCCACCGACTTCGAGCAAACTTTCTCACCAACCGCGGAGAGACGAGCTTCAATAGACAACAATCCAATCCCTACCCAACGGTGTACGTGGACGATCAGGAATTCGGACCGATCAGTACCCTTGTGACCATCCCTGCGGCGGAAATCTCAATGATTCGGCTCTATCGCGTGTCCGAAGCGAACGCGAAATACGGAACGAATCACCTGAGCGGAGTGATCGCGATCACCACGCGCCAGTAATGCTTAGGCGCGCGATGGTGCGGCGCGAGCGTTAGCCGGAAGTCTTTTTCATTTGTTCCTGTGCCGGACTGGTTTCCGTTTTCGGAAATAGCGACGGGCCCTTCTCAACCTTCCACCCTGTCGGATCGAGCTTGTCCAGCCGGTTGAATCGCATCGCTCCCGGCGAGCCCGGAGCGCCGAGCGACTTCCAGAGCTCCTCGGCCTTGTTCGGCATGAACGGCCAGAGGTAAACGGCCTGACGCGCGAGCTGTCTCACCAGCGTCGCAAGCGTACTCTCGAGCGCAGCGCGACTGGCTGGCTCCTTTGCCAGTTTCCACGGCGCTTGCCGATCGACGTACTCGTTCGCACGCGCGATCGTCTGCCACACGGCGCGGAGGGCGTCGTGGAGGAGAAATCCTTTCGGGCCCATCGAGGCGTGATATGCGTCCAAGTCCTTCGCGTCGGCCGCGTCGATCTCGTTCTGACCCCCTTTGGGCACAACGCCGGCGCAATAACGCTCTACCATCGAGATCGTTCTGCTGGCGAGATTGCCGAGGGCGTTGGCGAGATCGGCATTGTACCGGTCTTCGAATCGCTCCCACGAAAAGTTGCCATCGCCGTCGAAGGGAACTTCGCGCAATAGAAAATAGCGGAACGCGTCAGCGCCGTGGCGCGGGATGGCGTCCCGCAGATCCAGGTTGCCTCCCGCCGACTTGCTAACGCGCGTGCCGCCCACCAGCACGAAGCCATGCACCCAGATCCGCTTCGGCACGTCCAAGCCAGCAGCCATAAGCATCGCCGGCCAGATCAAGGCGTGAAACCGTGTGATGTCCTTTCCGATCACATGCAGGTCGGCGGGCCACAGCTTCTCGAAATCGGGATTCGGGAACCCGGTCGCGGTCAGATAGTTCATGAGCGCGTCGAACCAGACGTAAGTCGTCTGAACGTCGCCCCCGCTTCCCTGGCGCGGGAAGGGCACACCCCACGAGAACCGGCTCCGGCTCACCGAAACATCCTCCAGTCCGGACTCGATCAGCGAAAGGGTCTCATTGCGGCGCGACTTCGGCTGAAGAAACTCTTCGCTCGAAACGAGCGTTTTCAGACGATCAGCGTAGGCGCTCAGCCGGAAGAACCAGTTCTTCTCCTCCACCCATTCAAGTGTGCGCGTAGGGTGAAGGACGCACTTACCGTCGGCGATTTCGTTCTCTTGTTTGAACGACTCGCAGCCGACGCAATACCAGCCCGCGTAAGCCTTCTCGTAAAAGTCGTCCGGTGACTGCTCGAAGATCTGCTCGATCAATCTCTTCACGCCAGCTTTGTGGGCGGGATCCGTCGTCCGGATGAATTGATCGTAGGAGATTCCGAGCAGCCTCCAGATCTCTTCCGAACTGTCCGCCACCGCGTCTACCAACTCCTGTGGCGAGACTTTCCGATCGGCGGCAGTCTGCACGACTTTCTGGCCGTGCTCGTCCATTCCGATCAGAAAGTGGACATCGTCGTCCTTGAGTCGATGATAACGTGCAATCGCGTCGGCGCCGACTTTCTCGAAGGCGTGACCCTGGTGCGGATCAGCGGTGGCGTAATCGATTGCCGTAGTAAGGAAGAACTTGGCCAACTAATGGCCGCCCGCCGAATTCGGCTCGTCGTCGCCGCGCCCGCGACGACCACCACGCCTTCCACGCCGGCGCTTGGCAGACCCGTCGGCGTCGCGAGTACTGCCGTCGCGCGCGTTCTCGTTGCCATTGACACGCGGCTCTGACTCCGAGATACCGTTCGCGCGCTCCACAAATACCGGATGCTCGGCCGTGTATAGGAGCTCGGGCGAGATCTCGTCCGGCCCGATCCCTTCAGCGGCGCTCTCTTCTTCCTCACCGTTTGTGACGAGTGCGCCGGCGCCCGTCGTCTGTTCCGTCTCCTGTTTGAACTCGGCAAGCGCGAGAAACCTCGATTCTCCCTCGACGCCGCGCAACGTGATGCGCTCGCGAAAGATGTCGACGCTCACCACCTTCTCCTCGCCGAGCTTGGTCGCTACGATCTTCCCTTCCTTGGGGAAGCGCTTGCGACTCTGAACGTAGAACTCGTGCTCGTATCGGAGGCAGCACATCAAGCGCCCACAGGCCCCCGATATTTGGGATGGATTCAGTGACAGACGCTGATCCTTGGCGACGCCTAGATTGACCGGTCTCAGCTCCGGAAGCCAGGATGCGGAGCAATACTGTCGTCCGCAGCGGCCGATTCCATCGAGACGCTTGGCCTCGTCGCGTACTCCGATCTGCTTGAGCTCGATGCGAGTGCGGAAGAGGGACGCCAGGTCCCGCACGAGATTCCGGAAATCCACACGCTTGTCGGCGGTGAAATAGAGGGTCAGCTTCTTCCGGTCCCATTGCCACTCTGCGTCGGACAACTTCATCCCGAGTCCGTTTGCCTTCACCCGCTCCGTCGCCTTCCGCCTGGCTTCTTCATTGAGCCGGCCGAGATCCTGCGAGACTGCGCGATCTTTCTCGGTGGCGAGACGCAATGCTTTCCGTTCCGGGAGGGAAGCACCGCACCCGTGCGAGCAGCCGCCGTTTCTTTTCTGGGCCAGATCACCGAGGGAGTGGATGTGTCCCAAGTCCTCTCCGCGATCGACATCGACGATCACCGCCGCGTTAAGCGGCGGCGGAACGGGATAATCCCAGAGAAAGAACTCCTTACGATTGCCCTTGAAGGCGACTTCGACGAGGTGCGCCACGTGCTATTCCGACCACGCGCCGAGGCGGAGGAACTTCTGCCGCCGGCGACGCACCAGCTTCTCCGGTCGCATCTTGCGGAGCTCCTCCAGATGGCGGTTCACCGTTGCCTGCAGTGACTTTGCCGCGGCTTCATGATCCGCGTGCGCTCCGCCCTTGGGCTCGGAGATCACTTCGTCGATCACCTTGAGCTCGAGCAGCTCGGGCGCGGTGATGCGAAGCGCCGCCGCCGCCTTCTCACGCATCTCCGGACTCTTGGCATCCTTCCAGAGGATCGCCGCGCATCCCTCCACCGAAATGACAGAGTAGACCGCGTTCTCCATCATCAGCACACGGTCAGCGACGCCCAAAGCGAGGGCGCCGCCTGAACCGCCCTCGCCAATCACGGTCGCGATGATGGGAACCGTTAGTTGGCTCATCTCGTACAGGTTTCGCGCGATCGCCTCGGATTGGCCGCGCTCCTCAGCGCCGAGGCCCGCCCACGCGCCCTGAGTGTCGATAAAGGTAAGAACCGGAACGTGGAATTTTTCGGCGAGCTTCATGAGGCGGAGCGCCTTCCGGTAGCCCTCGGGATGCGGCATTCCGAAGTTGCGCTTCAACTGCTCCTTGGTGTCGCGGCCACGTTGATGGCCTATAACCATCACCGTGTCGTCGTCGAGACGCGCCCAGCCCCCGATGATAGCGGCGTCGTCGCGGTAGGCCCGATCACCATGGAGCTCGATGAAGTCCGTAAAAGCGAGCTTAATGTAGTCGGCGGTAAATGGGCGTCTAGGGTTCCGAGCGACCTGAACCCGCTGAAATGGGGTGAGGTTCTTGTAGACTTCCTCGCGCAGATCTTCGAGCTTGCGCTCCAGGGGCTCGATGGCTTCAGCGACACTGAGCTGACCGTCTACCGCCGTCTTCTTGATTTCGTCGATCTGTCGCTCGAGCTCCGCGATCGGCTTCTCGAACTCGAGTTGTGTCGCTGATGCCACCGGTCAGCTCCCCCGTTGAAGTTTAACGGAAGACTCGCCCAAAATATTACGCAGAGCACTCAGTGCTGCACCATCGGCGGCCAGGGTCAGCGACCTCGAGCGAAGGCGCGCCTGGACGCCGTTGCCATCACTCCAGCGCAACTCCAGAGGTGCGGACCCCGGATATGTTTCGGCTATCGCTCTCACATCCGACATGACATCGCCCGAGTATGCACCTTTCGCCAGGCTGATGGCTACCGTGACCTGCCCGTTGGTACGCATCTCCGCCAGTTTCTTTGCCGACTCGATGATGAACGCCGGATTGTCGCCGCCCTCGTCGCGGCGTGAATACGCACCGGCCAATAACATTGGTACGTCGGTGCGGATCTGATCGCTGAGCGTCGCCCACTTTTCCGGGAAGATGAGCACTTCGGCGGATCCCGAAAAGTCCTCAATGGTCAATCGAGCGAACTCAGAGCCGGACTTCTTGCTCATCTGCCGCTTGACGTTAGTAACGACGACACAGAGCGCCATGGGCTCCGACCGCCATTGGCCGAGATCCGACACGGTGTGGGTGGCGAATATCTCGGCTTCGGTGCGGAAACGCTCGAGCGGATGGCCGGAAATGTAGAAACCCAATATCTCCTTCTCCTTTGCCAAACGCTCCGACTCGGTCCACGGCTGGACGTTGGGAAGGGCGTGAGTGGTCCCGGCTTTGAGCGGCTCGTCCGATGGCGTTCCAAAGAGCGAGACCTGGCCAGTGACAAAATCTTCCTGCTTGAGCGAGGCCTCGCGGATCGCTAGATCGAGCGCCGCCGAAAATTGGGCCCGATGGCCGCCAAGGGAGTCCATCGCTCCGGCGTGAACGAGCGCCTCCAGCACACGCTTGTTGCAGACGCGGAGGTCGATACGGTCGCAAAGGTCGAACAGGGAAAGAAAGGGTCCGTCCTTCTTCCGCGCGCCGATTATGGAGTCGATGGCGGTGCGTCCGACATTGCGGATTCCGCCAAGGCCGAAGCGGATCTTCGTTTCGCCGATCACCGTGAATTTGTAGCCGGATTCGTTGACATCCGGCGGCAGGATCTCGAGACCGGGCTCGTTCGCGCCGGGGACGTGAAGCTGGCGGGCCTCGTTGATGTACTTGACTACGTTGTCGGTGTCGCCAATCTGCGAAGACAAGAGCGCTGCCATGAAGTCGGGTGGGTAATGCGTCTTGAGCCAGGCGGTGTGGTAGGAGAGGATCGAGTACGCCACGGAGTGTGACTTGTTGAAACCGTAGCGGCCGAACGTCTCGATCTGGCTCGCGATCTCTTCGATAATTTCGCGATCGTGTCCGAGCGCCACCGACTTCTCGACGAACTTGCCCAGCTCGGCGCGAATCAGCTCGGCGTCTTTCTTACCCACGGCCTTCCGCAGGACATCTGCTTCGGCCAGCGAAATTCCCGCCAACGTCTGCGCGATGCGCATCACCTGCTCCTGGTAGGTGATTACGCCGTAGGTGGTCTCAAGAATCGGCTTGAGCTCGGGAAGAATGTAGGAGACGGGCTCCTCGCCGCGCTTGCGGCGCATATAGACGCGATGCATGCCCGCGTCCAGCGGGCCCGGGCGCATTAGCGCGTTCGACGCCACGAGATCGTCAAAGCGATCGGCGCGGATGCTCTTCAGCATGTCCGTCGCGAGCGGCGACTCGAACTGGAACACGCCCACGGTTCTGCCGGCCCTGAGCATCCGATATGTGTCAACATCGTCGAGTGGAAGCCTGGCAAGGTCCGGGGCCGACCCGGTGCGCTCCCGGATTCCGCGGAGTGCGTCGCTAATGACCGTGAGAGTCGTGAGACCGAGGAAATCCATCTTGAGCATGCCCGCGTGCTCGAGCGCGTTCATGTCGTACTGAGTGACGACGACGGAGTCCTCGGAGCCATTGCCGGACCCCGCGCCTTTCGACGGCTGGGTGCAGATCGGTACGTAGTCGTCGAGCGGACCCGGCGCGATGACGACTCCGGCGGCGTGAACTCCGGCGTGGCGCGAGAGGCCTTCCAGCTTCATCGCGTAGTCGAGAAGCCGGCGATAGCGCTCCTTCCGCTCCCTAACCTCGCGGGCATCGTCCTTGCGCGTCGTGTAGAACTCGCGGATCTCGGGAATCCGCTCGATCGCTTCCTTGACCGTGAGGGAGAAGTTCGGGTGGTTCGGCACGAGCTTGGCGAGATAATCGGTCTCGGAGGGAGTGAAGCCGAGAGTTCGGCCCACATCCTTGATGGCAGCCCGGGATTTGAGCGTCCCGAAGGTGATGATCTGGCCCACCGAATCACGTCCGTACTTCTGGCGCACGTACTCGATCACCTCGCCCCGCCGCTCGAAGCAGAAGTCTACGTCGATATCGGGCATCGACACCCGCTCCGGATTGAGGAAGCGCTCGAACAGTAGATCGAACTCGAGCGGGTCGACGTCCGTAATCCTCAGCGCGTAGGCGACGAGAGAGCCGGCAGCGGAACCGCGGCCCGGGCCGACGGGAATTTCCCTATCGCGCGCGGCCTTGATGAAGTCGGCAACGATGAGGAAATAGCCGGCGTATCCGGTTTTGGTGATCACTCCGAGCTCGTAATCGAGCCGCTCTCGCACATTGGGAGGAAGCTCCGCGCCGTAACGTTCGCGGGCGCCCTCTTCAGAGAGGCGGATCAACAGCTCGTTTTCGGTCTCTACACCGGGTGGAAGCGGAAAGGAGGGAACCTTGTACTGCTTCGAGAACTTGATCGCCGTCTCCTCAGCGATGCGGAGCGAATTCTCGAGCACGTCCTTGCGTCCGGGGAATGACTCCGCGATCTCGGGCGCGCTCTTGAAGTAGAGGCCTTCGTCGTAGCGCATCCGGTTATTGTCCGAGAAATCCTTGCCGAGTCCGATGCAGAGGAGGACGTCGTGCGCGTCGTGATCCTCGCGCCTGAGAAAGTGAGCGTCATTGGTGGCGAGGACAGGGAGTCCGAGCTCTTCGGCGAGCTGGAATACACGCCGGTTGAGGTTCGCCTGATTCTCGGAATCATGCGCTTGGACCTCGAGGTAATAACGGTCGCGAAAGACGTCCGCGTACCAGGACGCCGCGGCGCGAGCCTGGTCGTATTCGTCGGAGAGAAGGTGGTGCGCGATCTCACCCGCCATGCACGCTGACGAGACGACGATGCCTTCGTTGTATTTGGCCAGGAGCTCGCGATCCATCCGCGGCTTGGCATAGAAACCTTCCGTGTAGGCGAGCGATGAGAGCTTGACTAGATTCCTGTAACCGGTGGCGTTCTGGGCGAGGAGGACGAGGTGGTAATAGGGTTTTCCCCGATCGCCGCCGACGCGGTCGCGGGCTCGTCTATCGCCCGGCGCGACATAGGCTTCCATGCCGATGATCGGCTTGATCCCCGCTTTTTTGGCCTTTTCCTGGAACTCCCACGCCCCGTGAAGGTTACCGTGATCGGTTATGGCGAGGGCGGGCTGTTCGAACTCCAACGCTCTACCGATGAGATCATCGATGCGGTTGGCGCCATCGAGAAGTGAGTATTCGGAGTGACAGTGGAGGTGAACGAAGGACACATGATAAGAATATGCGACGCGGTATCCTCGCGATAGCGGTTTGTGGCGCGGTTTTGGGTCTAATCTCTGCCCCCACAGCCTGTTACCTCAGTCGCGGGGCGTGGGAGGAGGCCAAGATTCTGAGTCGGCGTCAGCCGATTTCGGAGATCGTCGCGGATCCAAGGACGCCGAAGGAGGCGCGAGAGAAGCTTAAGGTTGTTTTGGCGGCGCGTCAGTATGCGCGGGACAGCCTTCGGCTGCGAACCAAGGACAGTTTCACCACATATTCGCGCCTTGATCACGACACATTAGTTCTTTTGGTCTCGGCGGCATACCGTGATACGCTCAAACCATATACCTGGTGGTTCCCGATTGTGGGAAGGGTGCCTTATAAAGGCTATTTCGACTTCGATGCCGCAAAAAAGGAAGCGAGGAATCTCGCCGCTGATGGGTTCGATGTGTACGTCCGGCCCTCCGATGCATTCAGCACTCTGGGTTTTTTCAACGATCCTCTCCTCAACACCACGCTCAAGGGGGACTCGCTTGGTCTCGCGAACACCGTCATTCACGAGCTGACCCACAACACCTTCTACGCATCGGGTCAGGCGCCGTTCAACGAATCTTTTGCGATGTTCGTCGGGGCCCGAGGCGCGGCTGCGTTTTTCAGATCGCGCGGACAGGAAGCGGCGGCGGCCAAGCTCGATGCACAGTGGGAGGACGACAAGCTCCTCGCGCGGTTCTGGTCGAGAGTCGTCAAGTCACTCGATTCCGCGTATGCGGCGCATCCATACGACAAAGACGCAAGGATTCGCGCGCGCGACACGGTGTATCTACTCGCGCGCGCCGCGCTCATCTCGGAGGTCGGTTCCGCGCTCAAGACGATCAATCCGCGCTACGCGGAGCGGGTACCGCTGGACAATGCGTCGCTATTGGCGAGGCGAGTCTATGCGAGTGATCTAGACGTTTTTGACCAGCTGTACGAGCGGGAGGGCAGGGACTTGAAGCGCACGATCGGACGGATCATCGCTCTCGCGAAAATGAACCCGAAAGCTCCGTTCGACGCTCTTCGCAGCCGGGCCGGCATCCCCATACACTGAAAAGCGAGCGGTGAACTCCAGGTAATGCACGGCGAGACGTAGAGCTCCGCTATTGACTGTAGTCGAGGCCCACTGTAGCCTCCATGACAAGTTGAGCGGGTCTGCTACCCCTCCTTGCGATTTACCAAAGGAGGCGGGACCAGCCGCATTCTCATCCCAGATCATTGGGCATGAGTGCGCATCCTCGCCGCACACGGCGCGACGGGAGATGCCCGCCTAGCAATCCTTCCAGCTAGGAGATCCAC
>JABXNS010000199.1_pt1 | contig 15127 bp, 11 predicted proteins | sample 7301101 | NCBI WGS metagenome assembly JABXNS01 (sample SAMN14449646, study PRJNA615230) | soil metagenome | isolation source: soil from bare, unvegetated metal-rich iron-sulfur acidic spring small-cell... | place: Canada: Paint Pots Mound, Kootenay National Park, BC | collected 2017-05-25
GTGGGCAGCGTAAGATGGGAATAAGAGACAGATACTTCGTGCCGGCATGATGGCCGGCACGAAGTATCGTGGTGAAGTTGAGGAGCGACTCAGGAAAGGCATGGCTGAGTTAGAGAATGAGCGCCGCACAATTGGCTTTATGGATGAGTTACATCTGATCGTTGGCGCTGGGGCGGCCGAAGGCGCCATGGATGCCGGCAACATCTGGAAGCCAGCCCTTGCCCGAGGCAAAATCCAACTAGTCGGGGCCACCACTACTGCTGAGTACACCAAATATATTGAAGAAGACGCTGCCCTGGAGCGCCGCTTCCAGCCAATCCAGGTACCAGAAACCACCCCCAGTGAGACGCTGGCCATCTTAAAAGGCCTGCGTCGCCACTATGAAGATTTTCACGGCGTTAAAATGAGCGACGAAGTACTAGAAGACGCTGTTACTCTCGCTAAGCGTTACATTAATGATCGTTATATGCCAGACAAGGCGATTGACTTGATTGATGAAACTTCGGCCCACCTTAGAGTAGATAAGGGCAAGACCAGTCCAATTGTCCGTGAGCTGCAGAAGGAACTGAAGCTAGTTAATGCCCGAATTGAAGAGGCGGTTGACGCTGAAGACTACGAGCGGGCGGCCAAGGCGAAGACGCGGGCTTCACAAATCCACGACGAGCTAGCCCACGAGCATGTCAACCATAAGCAGACTAAGCAGCTGACTGTTAGCAGTGAAGACTTAGCCGATGTCGTTGCCCGGATGACCGGTGTGCCAGTTAAGAAAGTTATTCGGAGTGAAGCCAAGTATCTCTTGTCACTAGAAAAAACCTTGGGTAAATACATTGTCGGCCAATCGGAAGCTGTCGAAGCTGTTGCCAAAGCTGTCCGCCGCAACCGCAGCGGCATCGGCAGCGACAAACGGCCAATCGGCTCGTTCATCTTTCTCGGTCCAACCGGTGTTGGTAAGACCGAGCTAGCTCGGGTACTAGCCCGTGAGTTTTTTGGCAGTGAAAACGCCCTGGTTAAGATTGACATGAGCGAATTTGTCGAACACCACAATGTATCTCGCTTAGTTGGTGCACCAGCTGGTTATGTCGGTTATGAAGACGGTGGCCAATTGACCGATAAAATTCGCCGGCAGCCTTACAGTCTAGTACTTTTCGACGAGATCGAAAAAGCTCACCCCGATGTCTTCAATATGTTGCTACAGATGTTAGAAGATGGCTATCTGACAGATGCCAAAGGTCGTCGGATAGATTTCACCAACACAATCGTCATCATGACCAGCAATGTCGGAGCTGACAAGTTGCAAAAAGAGGCCAACCTTGGCTTCCACGCCACCAAATCCAGCGATCTTAAAGACCTTGAGGAATTACACGAAACCAACAAAAGCCGCGTCCAAGAAGAGTTAAAAAAACTGCTGCGGCCGGAACTGCTTAACCGTATCGATAAGGTAATTGTTTTCCGGGCGCTGACCAAGAAAGATATTTACCGGATTATTGATCTGCAAATTGATGAACTAAAGGCACGCTTACAGCGGAAAGGCTTGAGCGTGGCGCTAAGCTCTAGCGCCAAACAGTATCTGCTGGATAACGGCTATGATGCCCATAATGGTGTCCGGCCATTACGCCGTCTAATTCAAGATACCATTGAGGACCATCTAGCTCTCGACATGCTTGACGAAAAATACACCAAAGGTGATATTATTCAGGTAGCCTCCAAAAACGGTGCGCTAGCCTATGTTACGGCCACAGAATAAACCTCTGCCATACAACTGGAAAAAGCCTCACCCCGGCACCGTTAAGCGCTTGTCGCTACTGCTGATTTTATTGTTATGGCTGGCCGCTTTAGCAGTAGCCGCTGCCAACCGGCAAAATATTCTCGATTGGTGGGCCTTGCGCTCCTACCACGCCCCAGCCGCCATTGCTCAACTAGCGACCGAGGACACCATGACGGCCTATGCCCGTAAAATCTTCTACGTTAACCATCCATTAATCGACGATAAAACTAGCTTCGCAGCAGTCTGTCCCGCCAGTAGTCGCGAGCAAACGATTGTACTTGGTTGCTATCACAATGACCAGGCCGGTATTTTCCTGCTTCAGGTGGCTGATCCCCGGTTAAATGGCGTTCAGCAGGTAACCGCCGCTCATGAGATGCTGCATGCCGCCTACGACCGACTAAGCACTGCCGAACGCCGTAAGGTCGATGGCTGGCTAATGGATTACTATAACCATGATCTGCATGACCAGCGCATCATCGATACGATGTCCGCCTATAAGCGGACCGAACCAAATGATGTAGTTAATGAAATGCACTCGGTCTTCGGCACAGAAATTGCCAACCTGCCATCCCAACTGGAAAGCTATTACAGCCGTTATTTCACTAATCGACCAACCATAGCCGCCGCTGCCGCTCAGTATCAGGCAGAATTTACATCTCGGCAAGCTGCCGTAGTCCAAGACGATACTCAGCTGGCTAGTTGGAAAGCCCAGATAGCTAGTCAGCAAAACGATCTAAAAGCTAAACAGGCCCAGATTAATGCTTTACAGACCCAGCTGTTGGCTGAACGTAGCAGTGACACTAGCGCGTATAATGCCGGCGTACCGGTCTTTAATAGCCTGATTGACAACTTTAACTCTGAGGTCCAGTCAGTTCAGAATCTGGTTAGTAGCTATAATCAGCTGGTCGCTATGCGTAATGCCGTAGCCCTTGAAGAAGACCAGTTGGTCAATGACTTATCTAGCAGCGCTACGCCAATCAGCCACTAAGACTAAGCAGAAATTAATAATTAGTTAACTACTTGGATGCTAAACTAGTCACAGAAGGAGGAAACTGGTGGCAAAAAGACCAACAACCCTTTATGTTTGTAGTAATTGCGGCGCCAACTTTAATAGCTGGAGCGGCAAGTGCTCGCAGTGCGGTGAATGGAACAGCTTGCAGGAACAGCTCAGTCCAGCCAGAGTGGCTGGCAGCCTAGCTCAGGGACAAACGCTTAAAGCTCAATCGGTGAATAAAGCGCTAGTTAATGACCAGCCCCGGCTGCTGAGCGGCCTAAGCCAAGTCGATAACGTATTTGGCGGCGGGATTGTAAGCGGCAGTGTCAACCTGATAGCCGGCCAGCCAGGTATTGGCAAAAGCACCCTGCTACTGCAACTGGCTTATGCCATAGCCGCCAAAGCTCCAGTCTTGTATGTTAGCGGCGAGGAATCGACTCATCAGATCGGCTTGCGTGCCCAGCGTCTGGGCACTATGCGCCCTGAACTACAGCTAGCCACCAGTACATCGGCTGACGATATAGCTGCTACTATTGCCGCCAATCAGTATCGACTGGTTATTATCGATTCCATCCAAGCTGTCAGCTGCAGCGCTATCAGTTCCTCGGCCGGCACTGTTTCGCAAATCACTAATAGCACCCAGCTGGTCACCTTGGCGGCCAAACGCAGCAACACAGCAGTCATCTTGGTCGGCCACGTTACAAAAGAGGGCTCAATTGCCGGCCCTAAAGTTCTCGAACACGCTGTTGACGTGGTATTGCAGTTGGAAGGCGACCGCTACGGCGGTTTTAAACTGCTGCGGGCAGTCAAAAACCGTTTTGGCTCGACTAATGAAGCTGGCATTTTTGAGATGATTGAGCAGGGTCTAAAGCCGGTCGACAATCCCTCGGCGGCTTTACTGGCCGAACGCCAGGTAAGCGACGGCTCAATTGTACTAGCTACTTTAGAAGGTAGTCGACCGATCCTAGTTGAGGTCCAGGCCTTAGTTAATCGCACCAGCTATGGTTACCCCAAACGGGCGGCCAGCGGTTTTGACTTGAACCGCCTGAACTTACTAGTGGCTATGCTGGAGCGCCGTACCAAGCTGAAGCTAGCCGAACATGATATTTATATAAATATTGTTGGCGGCATCCAGATTCATGAGCCGGCAGCCGACTTGGCTGTCTGCCTGGCTATCGGCTCAGCCGCCAAGGGCTTGCAGTTAAAGAAAAATGCTGTCGTATTTGGCGAAGTTGGTCTCAGTGGTGAAGTCCGCCACGTTCCTCAGGCTGAAAAACGTTTAGCCGAAGCCCAGAAGCTTGGTTTTGATGGAGCCATCGGACCGCTTATTAAAACTGGCAAAAAAATACCAGGGCTACACGGTGTGACTGATGTCCGGTCGGCTTTAAATAAGTTCCTAGAAAAAGACTAATTTAACCAATTAATGACCAGTTACAGTTACCGGGTTTGACTGGTCACCATTGCTATCACTAACGTAGACAGTATTAGGACCGGGGTTGAGACCGCTGACAGTGCAGCTGGAACCGGTGACGTTCTGACAGCTAGCAGCTGCTACGCTATTCAAGAAGGCCGTAAAGGTACCATTGCCACCTGACCAGGTAATGCTTGCGCTAGAGCCCGCTGAGCTTGATGAGGTGATGGTTATCGGACTAGGAGCTGCGTAACTTAGCGTCTGGCTGCTGCTGCCCGAATACAGCACGCTATCAGTTACCGCTGCCACTCAACTACCACTGCCGGACGAAGTCGGATTATAGGTGAATGATACAGTGCTGGGCGAATTAGTAACATAGGCGGTGTGGATGGTTTGTCCGTTCAGTGTGAAGCTAACTGTGCCAGGGAATTGGGGGTACTGCGGGTCGCTTAACGGGTGGGTACCCTGAGTGACTGTGGCGGTAATTGTACAACTTGTCGCACAACTACCAGGTGCTGTTAAGGTAATTGTCGGCGGACTATCATTACAATTATGGACATTGTCGGTAGCCGCCGTACTGGTATTAGTGCTGGCGGTTGTACCAATGCTTTGGTGGCCTCCATTAAAAATGTCTATGTTCCATGATGCCGTATTACCGTTATAGACGTTTTCTTTAGCAGCTGCTGGTGTACAACTGGTGGCCGTTAGGCCAGAGACCCGATCAAGGGTGGCTGAGGTGTTTTTAACACTGCCCCCACCAACATACCATGATGGAAAGATATCGTTAGTTGGGCTCGGCTCAATATCACCGTAGTGAATGTGGTTGCGCACTACAAAAGCCGGTGCTGTCTTAATATCGCTCGGCACGACCCAATTAACCGGCTTGAGATTAGCATGAGCGGCTTCCATCATACCGCGTGTCAATGGTTCGGTTAATTGTTCCATAGTTGTGCCGGTAATTGAAGAGATGTCGACATTGCGCGTGTGGTTACCCACCCAGCTGACGACGGCGAACTGGCTAGACCAACTAGCCATCAGGCCGTCAAAGCCGCTGTTGGTCGTGCCAGTCTTGACAGCGAATGTCCAGCCATTATCTCGTTGGAACTTGTAGCCACCGCTAGACAGCTTGGAACAGGTAGTGGCACTACAGCTGCCTGGCAGATAGCTGGCATTTGGATCGGAAGCCATATTATCAACGATGTAAGCGGCATCTTGCTTAACAGGTTGGGTAGGCGTCGGCTGCTTCCATTGATAAATAGTCTTGTCGGCTGCATCAGTAATTTTCAAAATAAACGTCCGCGGAATAGCTTGGCCCTCGCGGGCTAAGGTAGCTAGACCATTGACATGGTCGTCAAGGTGCAGGAAGGCGCCGTCACCAATGGCTGCCGAGTTATAGCACTGAGTCTCATTATTTGAGGCTGTTGGGCTGTTAATATCGACCCCTTGTTGGTAGCAGTTATAGGCATTCTGGTGCTTGCTTTGCAGGTAGGTATTATCCATCATGGCTGAGGCAGTACTGATGACCTTATTGTCTGAATCGACGTACGACGAACTTTTGTCGTTAGGCACCGCCATCATCATGGCCTTTTCGGCCGGAATGTTCCGCGAGCCGCCAAGGGCATAACGCAGGGTAATCGGTCCGGGCTGCAAAAAGTCATAGTCTGCTAGACAGTTACCCTGTCCCTTTGGCGGCGGCGGCCCGTGGTTGTTACACGGATAGTTAGGCAATTTCCCTTCAGTGTCATAGATTACCGAGCCAGCGCCAACATTATTATTATCATTAATTAGCGTTACGTAATCGTAAGGCTTGAAGCTGGAACCGGGGGCCACCAGCGACGAATCGGCATAGTTAATCTTGCCATGATCAGGGTCATTGAAGTTGACGCCACCTACTAGCGCCTCAATTTGGCCGGTCGGCACATTCTCTAGCACGGTAGCTTCCTCATCTGCTAGTCCAGCGGTCCGGCGTTCCACGTTCGTTAGGTTATTAGCGACTATTTGCTCAGCACTGCCTTGTAAGTTCATGTCCAGAGTGGTGATGACATTCCAACCGCCACGGGCTACCAGGTTGGCACCGTAAGTTTGCTCGAGCTCTTGCTTAGCGGCCAGGACGAAGTAGGGCGCCTTGATGCCAGCATACTTGTCCTCTAACGGTTGGACAGCCGCTAGCACATTAACCTGTTTAGCCGCATCGTCCTGAGCCTGGCTTATATAATGCTGGGCGACCATCTGATCTAAGATGTAGTGTTGACGATCAAGCAAAGCGGCCTGATTAAAGGTATTATCCGATGCTGAGTTGTACTGAGTACTACTATATGGGGAGTAATAACTTGGTGACTGCGGGATGGCCGCCAACATCGCCGCCTCCGGCAGCGTTAAGTTCTTGGCATCAGTCTGAAAATAATCACGGGCGGCGCTCTCCACACCGTACTCGACACCGCCATACGGTGCAATATTCAAATAGCCGGTCAGGATGTCATCTTTTGAGTACTCGCGCTCCAGCTCAACCGCCAGGATAAGCTCTTTGACCTTGCGAGTAATAGTCCGGTTAGTCGTCCAGTTTTCATTAAGTTTGACTAATTGCTGAGTAATCGTCGAGCCGCCTTGCAGTGAGCCTCCGCCTCCAGCGGCGTCATGATAAGCAGCGCGCATGATACCACGGACATCAAAAGCTCCTTCTTTGTAAAAGTTTTTGTCTTCAATGGCGACCGTAGCCTCTTTCATGTAGGTGGAAATCTGATCACTCTGAACCGGGATACGCTTGACAGCGTTATAATCTTGCCAGAGCACCGTCTGACCAGTCCGGTCGTAGTAAGTTATACTGCCACCCAAAGAATCACCAGATAAGTCCTTTATTTGCGGCAAATCCTTACGGAAGTAAGCGAACAAACCAATTGTCATAAAAAAACCAACGACAATCGCTGCACCAATGATTTTCAAGGCCATAATGCCGCCTTCACGGCTAAACCAATACTCAGCTAGATGCTTAGGTTGAAGTCGGTGTAGCCAGCGCTTCCAGCGATCCTTAGGTAGCGTGGCTAGATAAGCCGCCCTGGCGTCAGCATGAGCAGCCCGGCGGGCCTTTAACCGGCCACCCAAGGAACGGTTAATCTTGATAGTATTGCCGCTTCTTGTGGTAACAGTATTCCTAGACCGACGGTTGCGGCCGGTAGATCTGCTCATATGTGGTTGTCTGTCTCCCTCATCAAAAACCTGGATTTATTATAGCAAACTCGTTGCAGAAAAAGCCTATGTTTTTCAGTCATTTGCCATAGGTTATACTACTTGCATGACCTTATCTGAAGAATTGACCTGGCGCGGGCTAGTCAACCAGACCACCTTCAAAGACTTATCAGCTCTGGATGATGCGCCACTGACCTTTTACTGGGGAGTTGATCCAAGTGCTGACTCTATGACTGTTGGCAATCTAGCGGCTGGCATGATGGTCAAGTGCCTAATCAAGCATGGCCACAAGGCGGTTTTGCTAATCGGCGGCGCAACTGGCTTAATCGGTGACCCTGATGGCAAAAGCAGCGAACGCAGTCTGCTAACACCGGACGAGATCGCCACCAATAAGCGAGCCATTACCGGCCAATATCGTCAAATATTCGGCGAGCATAACTTTGAAACGGTCGATAATTACGACTGGTTTAAGAGCCTCGCTTACCTGGACTTTCTTCGTGATACTGGCAAACATGTGCCCACTAGGCAGATGCTAGCCCGTGATTTTGTCCAAAAGCGTCTGAGTGAACACGGTGCCGGCATCAGTTATGCCGAGTTTAGCTATGTCCTTATTCAAGCTTACGACTTCCTTTATTTGTATGAAAACCATAACGTCACACTTCAGGTTTGTGGTTCTGACCAATGGGGCAACAGTATTGCCGGCGTGGACCTGATTCGACGTAAGACTGGTAAAGAAGCCCATGTTTACTCAGTACCGTTAGTCGTTAATCAGGCTACTGGTAAAAAATTCGGCAAATCTGAAGAGGGCGCCATCTGGCTAGATCCGGCTAAAACGACGCCAACGCAATTTTACCAATTCTGGATTAATACTGATGACGCCGATGTCGAACGTTACTTAAAAGTCTTCTCAGAACTGGACAAAGAGGCAATCGACCAAATAATGGCTGACCAAGCCCAGGATGCCGGCAAACGTCAGGCCCAAAAAAGTCTAGCTGAAGCTGTAACTGCTCTGGTCCATGGGCAAAACGAAACTACGGTTGCCACCCAGGTGACTGATTACCTGACCGGTCAGACGGACATTGGGACTGGCGCTGATAACGTAGTCTTGCCCAGTCTGCGCCAGGAAATCGCCAGTATTAAAGCTTCAGCGACTGGCTCCATCGTCGACGCTTTGACAGCTGCCGGCCTGGCTGGCTCCAACACTGAAGCCCGTCGTCTCATACACGCTAACGCCATCTCGATTAATGGCCAAAAAGTTAAGCGCGAGAATTTTCAAGACGCCGACTTTAATAACGGCCGGCTACTGCTGCGACGCGGTAAAGCTTATAAGGACTCAGCCTTGGTGGAATTAGGCTAAACTGCCGATTTGTTATACTGATGCCTGAAGGAGTCTCATGCCTAAACTCGCTGCCAAAAAGACTGACCACCAAAAGCGTCAGGCTGACCAGTACAATGACCCTAAGCATAACTACCTGCAGTACTGGGAAGGGCGACAGTACGAACACCTGGCCGAACAAGCTGCTATCAATAAACTTTTGAAGTACAAACATTTTAACAAGGCGGTTGACGTCGGTGGGGGCTACGGGCGATTATGTGTCCAACTGGAAAAGTTTGCTGACCACGTAACCTTAGCTGAGCCCAGCCAGCAGCAACTTGATCTGGCTGCCAATTTTCTGCAAGACCATCCAGAGATTGATCGTCAGTTAATGCAAGCTGACGACCTGAAGTTTAAAAATGCCAGCATTGATTTATTAACAATGATCCGGGTGATGCATCACTTACCTGATCCAACTGCCGAATTCAAAGAGATTGCCCGAGTACTAGCGCCAGACGGCCATGCCATTATAGAGGTGGCCAACTACCTGCATATGCGCAATCGACTTCGCCACTTGCTTAAACGGCAGCGCCTGCCAGTCAAACCTGTCGATATCCGCTCCGAAGTTAACAAAAGGGCCGATGAAATTCCCTTTGTTAATCATAATCCGGAAACTGTTATCCGCCAGCTGCAACATGCTGGACTGGAAGTTGAAGCCACTCTGTCGGTCTCCAATTTAAGAAGCGTCCGGCTAAAAAAAATGATGCCCCGAGAGGTTATGCTAGGCGCCGAGCGACTTTTACAGCGGCCACTGGCAGCAATTTATTTTGGTCCCAGCATCTTCTTTCTCATCCGAAAAGCCAACCACTAAGCTAGCGGTTTAAGTATACTTAAGGCATGAACGAGGATAGTCCAATTACCGACCTAAAAGGTATTGGCGAGGTTGTCGGTCGGAAATTTACTAGCTTAGGGCTAAATACTGTCGGCGACCTGATAGACTACTTCCCCCGGCGTTATGATGACTACTCTAATGTCACAGCCATTAATCGACTTCGCCCGGGTAAAGTCAGTGTCCGGGCGGTTATCAAACAAGCCAAGGGTCGTTATGCCCGACGGGGCCTGCATATAACCGAAGCGATAGCCAGCGATGACAGTGGCAGTGTGCGGTTAGTTTGGTTCAACCAGCCTTACCGGGCGTCCGGCTTGAAAAGTGGCCAGCCTTACTTTATCTCTGGTCAATATGAGTTGAGTCACCAACGCTTCGCTATTCTCAACGCTAGTGTCGAAATGGTTAGCGATCTACCGGTAAACGCTGGCCGGATTCTGGCAATTTACCGGGAGACCAAAGGCCTAACTTCGCGCCAGATTAGAACAGCAGTCCATCAGTTGATTAATCTGATAAAGTCTCTGCCTGAGACACTACCGGCCTGGGTAGTTAAAGAAAACCAACTTATCGGACGGCAGGCCGCCCTCGTAAGCTTGCATGTACCGGAATCTAGGGAAAGCTTAGAAGCAGCTCGCCGTCGCTTAGGCTTTGAGGAAGTGTTCAACCTCAGCCTGGCAAGTTTACTTAATAAGCGGGAGAACCAAGCTGAGCAAGCACTGCCAATTGTTTTCAAGGTTAAACTAGCCCGCGAATTTGTTGGTCACCTACCATTTAAGCTCACTGATGCCCAACGACTTACTATTTGGCAGATTTACCAGGATATGCAAGCCGGACAGCCGATGAACCGCCTGGTTGAGGGCGATGTTGGCTCCGGAAAAACTGTCGTCGCCGCAATGTCGGCGCTGATGGCGCTTAATCAGGGCTGGCAAGTAGCGTTTATGGCTCCGACTGAACTACTAGCCAGACAGCATGCTGATACTATCTACCGGCTACTAAAACCTCTAGGTCAAGCAGCCAAGATTGTGTTACTAGTGGGCAGTATGAAACCAGCCCAAAAGGCTAAGGGCCGAGCAGCGATTGCTGCTGGCCAAGCTGGTTTTGTCATTGGTACCCAGACGCTAATCCAGGAGCAGGTCGATATGCATAAGTTGGCCATGGTGGTTATTGACGAACAACATCGTTTCGGTGTCGAGCAGCGCAAAACATTGATGGCTAAAGCCGGACATATGCCCCACGTACTGTCTCTAACTGCTACCCCGATCCCAAGATCACTGGCACTAACACTTTATGGCGAGATGGACATATCGATACTTGACCAAAAACCAGCTGGCCGAGTAGACATAGTAACGGAGATAGTTTCGCCTAATTCACGACCTCGACTTTATCAAACTATTGGCCATGAACTAGACGCTGGTCGTCAGATGTTCGTTGTCTGCCCCCTAATAAGCGAGTCGGCTGCCAGTGAAGCTAGCTCGGTAGAAAAAGTCTACGATCAGCTTGCCAATAAGGACTTCAAACAGTTTCGCGTTGGTCTACTGCACGGCCAACTTAAAGCGGCAGACAAGCAACAAGTCATGGAAAAATTTGTGCGTCATGAACTGGATATCTTGGTGTCGACAACTGTTATTGAAGTCGGCGTCGATGTGGCTAACGCCAGCATTATGCTTATCGAGAGTGCAGAACGATTCGGCCTAGCTCAGCTTCACCAGCTGAGAGGAAGAGTCGGACGGAGCAGCCACCAAGGCTATTGCTATCTTATGTTAAGTGACTCTAACGCACCGACTAAACGCTTAAGAGCTATGGAAAGTACCAATGACGGCTTCAAATTGGCAGAGCTTGACCTCAGCCTTCGTGGTCCCGGGGCTATTTATGGCAGCCTACAGCACGGCCAGTTGGACCTGCGAATTGCCAAGTTGACCGATGCTAAGTTAATCGTTGCTGCTCGAGCCAGTGCTAAGCAATTCCTGGAAAGAGACGAAGATTTGCTACAATATAAGGAGTTAGCTGCCAACATCAACCGCCTTAGGGCGGTGACTAACTTGAACTAAAAGCCCAGTCTGTTTATATAAATGTACGCCATAATTTTTCATGCTCACCAAAAACTTGATCGGGTGGCTCATCGGCACCTGAGCGACCTGTTAACTGAACGCAGTTTTTTTCCCAGTATCAAACAGATCCTGCACTTTGAAGCCGGCCACGGACCAGATGGAGCAAAATTGAAGCAGCATGAAGATAGCGCTCCACCGTGGCACTTTGTTGATCCACTCAATACCTTGGATACCGCTCTGCATGAGCAGATAGGCGAGCACTATAATCACCTAGTGCAAGAGCTAAAAAAACGTGATCAAATCCGGGCCGCTTTTGAGGCGGCCTGGCTAGCCCACGCCTTAGTTGATGGCCTTACGCCAGCTCATCACTTTCCTTATGAGGCGGAGCTGGAGCGCCTGCGAAGCGGTGAGCCTCATCAAACCCGCAAAGGATTGGTCGGAAGAATTTATGTTAAAAGTGACACGGTGGTTGAAACTGTCCACCGCAGCCTAAAACTTATTGGCCCGAAAGGCTTACTCACTTCTCACGCTCTGTTTGAGGCTGGTGCCTATGCGATAATTGCTCCCCTTAGATTAAATAAGGCCAAACCGACTGCTAAAGAAATTGAACAGGTATTATCCGAGGGCATCGTCATCATATTTAAGCAAGTAGCCAGAGAGGTCGCCCAGTTTAATTTATACGACAGATTTTGTGAAAGCGGCTGGATTCGCTCAGTTAATCACGATATCCGCGTCGAGCTAGCACCACGCATGGTGCGAATCATCACCTTAGCTTGGTACGCGGCTGTTAAGGAAGCTGATCAAGCGGTGTCATGAGAGTTATAGCTGGGAGACTTGGTGGGCGAAACTTCTTGAGCCCCCACAGCCACCGGGCTCATCCTATGAGCGACAAAGTCCGGGGAGCTCTATTCAATGCTCTAGGGGATATTACCGGTCTAAGCGTTTTAGACGCCTTCGCCGGCAGCGGCGCACTGGGCTATGAAGCTCTCAGCCGTGGTGCTGCCCGAGTACTAGCTATAGACCCTGACCAAGCCGTCCAGCGGACCATCAAGCGAAACATCGAGGCATTAGGCTTAAATAGCCAAATGAAACTTGTATATGCAACCGCCAACGCTTGGCTTTCTACAACAAGCGAAATGTTCAATATAGTCTTGTGTGATCCGCCGTATGATGATGTCCAACCTACTTTACTTATAAAACTCGCTGAACGGACAAAGGCTGGCGGCATAGTTGTTTTTTCGCTACCAACAACTACTAACTTGACGCTGCCTAACAGCTACCAGCTAGTCGTAGAAAAGAATTACGGTGACGCGCGATTACTTTTTTACCGAAAGTGCAAGTGAGTAATGTTAAGCTAGATGCCCAACGTAGTAACACTGCTAGATGGTAGAGTGGCTCTTTAGCAGTATTTTGCTGTAAAATAGCCCTATAGCGCGGATGTGGTGGAATTGGTAGACACGCTAGCCTTAGGAGCTAGTGCCGAAAGGCGTGGAGGTTCAAGTCCTCTCATCCGCACCAATCTGGGACTTCTTACTCTGCATACAGCACAAATAAAGACTTTTAGTTGTACACTTTATCTAGTTGATGAATAAACACGCGTACATTCTTTACATACCGGGTCTTGGTGACCATAACCCCAAGTTCCAGCGGCTGGCTATTCGAACCTGGAAGTTGTGGAAGGTCGAAGCCGAACTATTCCATATGGACTGGGCCAATACAGAGGATTGGCGATCCAAATTTTCTCGACTACTAGCGCGAATTGATGAGTTGGCTGCGCAGGATATGGTTATTGGTCTGGTTGGTGCCAGCGCCGGCGCGGCCGCCGCTATTAACGCTTTTGCTGCTCGACCTAAGATTATTGCAGGCGTCGTTTGCCTTGCCGGGAAAGTCAACCGACCAGAGACTATACATCCAGCCCGCATTTATAGAAATCCAGCACTGCTGACAGCCGTAACGAGTAGCCAAGCAGCTGTGCAGAATTTTAGCCAATCGGAGCTTAGTAGGATTCTATCGCGTTACGCCCTGTTTGATGAACTAGTTAGCCAGGCCGACAGCTTTATACCTGGAGCACATAATCGTCGCCTGCCAAGCGTCGGGCACGCTTTAACTATTGCTAGCCAAATAACTCTTGGCGCTCCTAGCTTTATCAACTTCCTGAAGCAGCATCAAGCAAACTCGCTGTAGTATACTTATTAACAGCTTATGGCACTGTCTACTCAACCCTATAAAGGCGCCCGGGATTTTTATCCGGAGGCTAAACGCCTTCAGAAATACATGTTTACCATATGGCGTGAGGTATGTGAGCGGTTTGGCTATGAAGAATATGATGCGCCTATCCTCGAGCCTTTAGAAATATACCTGGCCAAAACAGGTGATGAGATTGTCAATGAACAGACATATTCATTTGAAGACCGTGGCGGCCGGCAAGTAGTTATCCGGCCGGAAATGACACCGAGCGTTAGCCGAATGGTGGCCGCTAGACGCCAGCAGCTAGCCTACCCGCTGCGCTGGTATAGCATCCCGAACTTATGGCGCTATGAGCGGCCACAGCGAGGACGCCTGCGTGAGCACTGGCAGCTGAATGTCGATATTTTTGGTGTAGCTGAAACGAGTGCTGAGCTAGAGGTTGTTACCCTAGTCGATGCCATTTTTAAAGCTTTTAGCGCCACAGCTGATATGTATAAGATCCACCTAAATCACCGCGGCCTAATTAACTATCTACTAGCTGACTATTTGGGCCTGGACTCCGATAAACAGCAAATGGTAGGCAAGCTTATAGATCGCTTTCACAAGATGGATCGCAGCCTCTTTATTACTAAGCTCGATGAAATTTTGTCGCCGGCTCAACGCCAAAATGGTACAGCCGAGAAACTTCTGGCTCTATTAAGCGTCAAGCGTGTCAGTGATTTACCGGCTGAAGTCACCAAACAACCAGCGGCTTTAGAACTAAAGGCCTTATTTGAGCAGTTGAAAACGGCTCACGTGCAGCCGACTTTTGATGCCAGCTTGATGCGCGGTTTTGATTATTATACTGGCATAGTCTTTGAAGTTTTCGACATGAACCCAGATAATAACCGTTCAATGCTAGGCGGTGGCCGTTATGATGGCCTGGTCGGCCTCTTCGGTGTCCAGCCAGTGCCGACTGTTGGCTTTGGTTGGGGTGATGTGACCTTGGTTAACTTTCTAGAAGGCCACCACTTAATGCCCAAACTTACTGCCGAAACCGATGTTTATGTAGCGACAGTTGGCAAAGTCACAGAAGCCGTTCAAAAACCGGTGTCTGTGCTGCGAGAAGCCGGCATTAACGTCGCTGTGGACTTAAGCGGCAAGAAAATTGCTGACCAGCTAAAAGCCGCCAACAAAAGGTCAATCGACTACGTCCTAGTCATTGGTGAAAACGAGTTAAAATCCGCTCAGTTTAAGCTGAAAAACCTGCAAACCGGCCAAGAAGTTACAGCACCTCTAGCGGAAGTAATAAGTAAATTAAAAGCTAGGGGCTGAGGCGCTAGATGCGATCTATAAATC
>JABXNS010000200.1_pt1 | contig 15101 bp, 15 predicted proteins | sample 7301101 | NCBI WGS metagenome assembly JABXNS01 (sample SAMN14449646, study PRJNA615230) | soil metagenome | isolation source: soil from bare, unvegetated metal-rich iron-sulfur acidic spring small-cell... | place: Canada: Paint Pots Mound, Kootenay National Park, BC | collected 2017-05-25
GCTGACCATGCTCCAAAAGTCCGACCACAGCGCGCGTTTTCCGGAACCGATATCGAGGAAGCCGTCTTTTCCGTCGCCGTTGAAATCGGCCTGATTCGTCGCGCCGCCCCACAACGCTTCGACTGTTGAAAATGCTTTCTGCAAGCTCGACGGCAGCATGTTCGTCTTACCGCGGAACTGATTGACGAACTTTTCGAAGAGAATGTTCCAGCCGGTGCCCTTGGTGAGCTGCTGCGTCCACGAATCCATCGTGTACGCCTTGCCGTTTGCCATCATCGGGTTCGACGATGTTTTACCTTGCATGTCAGCCGTTTGCTGGCCCCACGCATCCTGCTGATAAATGTCCGGCTCGTTCTTCGGATCGAAATGATTGCCGAATAGAGAACCGGCAGCTGCGCCAAATAACGCGCCGCCCAACGCACCGAGAGGTCCGAAGAGCGCGCCGGCGTGCGCGAATAAGGCCGCGCCCGCTGCACCCCCAACCGCACCGCCGACGTCGGAAAATCCCTTACCGCCAAAGAGCGTTTGCCCGATTAGCGCGCCGCCAATGCCGCCGGCCGCGATCGAACCGATCGTAGCGCTACCGATCCCGCCGATGTGCGCGCCGAAATTTCCCGCCATAATGTTTTGCAACAGGCTCGGCGATTTTGCCAATCCCGCGCCGGTTGGTCCCGCCGCGAGTTCGGACAGCGATAGTTGCCCGCCGAAGGCACTGGGATCAAATGCGCCGCCCGCCGCGGCGCTCGCGCTCGCGGCCGTAACAAACGGGAGCGCCATCGACGCGAACGATGCCGCCGAGTTACCAGGGACCGGGCCGCCCCACGTTTGCACGGAGCCGGGCGCGGGGCCGATTTTGAAGATTTTCTCGAGCAAATTCAGCAAAGACGATTGCTCAAGCTTAACCAGCATGTCGTCAAGCATCTTGCGGAACGCGTCCGTGAATCCGGACATGCCGGACTTACCTCGTTCAAAGAACGAGTTGAACAGCGTTACGCCCTGATCGGCGAAGCCTCTCATTTGCGCTACGCGCTCGTCGTAAGCTGTCTTGTCGGCGGCGATCTGTTCTTTACGTGCCGCGGCGGCCTGCTGGGCGGCGTACGCGGCTTCAGATTCGACAATCGCCTTGCGCTCCGCGATTTTCACCTTAATGTCGTCGACCATCTTTTGACTAGCGTCTTTGTGTGCCAATAGCCAAGTCTGCAATAGGCCAATTTCGTTTTCGACCATCTTCAGATAGGCCGCGGAATGCTGGCCGTAAGTGTCGCGCGCGATCGTAAGCTGCTTGTCGAGATGATCGGTAAAGTCTGAGAGTTGGGTCTGTTCTTCTTGGCGTGCCGCGGTCGTTTGTTGTTTGCGCAATTCGGCGATCTTGTTTTCGATCTCCGTGCGCTGCGTGGCGTTGAGGTTGTACTCTGACTCGATGCGCTTCAGCCCGTCGATCCATTGCTGCGTAGTCAGTTGGTTCTTGTCGTGGAGCTGTTGCAGGTAATCGAGCGAGTTTTTGATCTCGTCGTTTAGCTGTTTCTGCGCGCTAGCGGCGGATGAACCACCTTTGCCAGTGCGCGTTCCGCCCATTCCGGACTTGGGATTCCAGTTGAGGTTTGGAACCGATAAGCCATCATGGGCATGCGCATCGTGCGCGAGCTGGGCGCCAAGGTCGGTCGTAGAGTGCATCGGAGAGAAGGCGATCTGGAAATCTTTGCCGGCGCGAGTGGCAAGCTTCGTCGCCTCCGTGAAGCCGCCCATATCTTCGCTCATCTTCCCGAAGTTGCCATGGAAGAAGTCCCACGACGCCTTACCGGCGTCGCGCAGCAGTTCGAGGATGCCAACTAAAGCGGCACCTAACGACTCAAGAGCGCCGGAAATTAGGTGTCCGATATCGCCTGCGACCTCTTCGAGGTATCCCGGCAACGCCAGCAGTCCGAGTTCGAAGGTATTCAGAGCCGGAAGGACGCGATTCCCCATCTCTTCGGCGTATCTGGATTCTGATGCAGTCAGCCGGCCCCATGACATTGCGGCGTTATCGGCATCGGCAATTTGCCTTCCGAAATCGCTGTGCAACACTTCTAAGATGGTGTGCATGTCGGCATGACGAGCGATTAGCGGCTTCAAATGCGCATCGAGCTGAATTAAGCCCATGGCGCGCGCGCCTTCTGCGTGCATCACCATATCAACGACTTCAGACAGCTCTCGGCCCGTGCCGATGTGCGCTTCCTCTGCGATCCGAACTACCGTTTCAGCATCGCTGAGGCTGTGCGTTTGCTCCGTTACGGCCCTTAGGGCATCTACCAATTCTCCGCGGCTGACGCCCGCGGCCATGGACTCGGTGTCGATGAACTTCTGAATCGAATCGTTAGCCTGTCCCCAAGAGCCGCCGAATTCCTGAACAGTGCTCCTTATCGAATTCAGCGCGCGTTGCATATTTTCGGCGCCCTGTACGCCTTCTTTGAAGAACTCGAAACCCTTAAACGCGGCGGTCATCCCCGCCAGCAAACCGACCATCGGTAAGGCCGCAGATTCTAAACCTTCAAGTGCGCCCGCAAACGACGCTACGCGTGAGGCCGCTGCGCCAGCGTCTAGTCCAAGCGCATTCATCACACGTGCAGCGTTGCCACCCACTGACGATAGCTCGCCGGTTGTCAGCGCCGCGTCGGCAGCGGATGCGCCGACCTTCGCAACACCCTCGCTGGCCAGCGTGCTCGATCCGGCCATCTCGTCGAAATTTATATTCAATTTTTCGCTGGCCGAGGTTAGACTAGCGAGCGCCTCCGCACTTACGCCCTCCAGGCCAGCCATCGCTTCGCCGGTCTGTTCGGTCGCGGAAATCGCGCTGGTAGCATCGCCGGTGATATCGATATGGAGAGCCATTTGTTGATCGCCGATCATCGTAAACTCCACTCTGGCCGGGCGCCAAATTTGCGGGACGTTTCGTCAACTGGATGCCCTTCAGCAGATCCAACCTCGGAGAAATAAAAGAAATCGTTGTTCACCGATTGTGAAAGCGCCATTGTGAATGCGTCCACCATGTCGTCATGATCCCCGGCAGGAAACTCACAAAGTTCGTTCTCAAATTCCGCAAGCCAAGGCGCGGATTTTGGCAAGAACACTTTGCCGGCTTCAACTTTGCCGCTGATTGCCTCTACACGGCTCAGCTTCGAGCCAAGTGGCTTTACTGCAATAATTGGCAGCAGCGATTCGTTCTGCAGCTGCTGGATGAGCGCTATGCCACTGCTCGCATCTTCGGCGTAGATATGCGACGGTTGGTGTTTTTTCATGCGCAACCTTCACCATTCTCAGGAGATCCGGATATTCCACGCGCTTGCGCACGACGTCGAGAACGTAGTAGCGATTCGTGCCAATCCCTAGCGTGACGATCGCGCTATAATCGTTGCTGACTCCGGTTTTCGACGCGCAGTCAAGCGCACAAACAATTCGCAGGTCGGCCGGGAGATCGTGCGGCTCGTATCGGCCGAACCATTCGCTGCGCAAAACATTACCGTCATCGCTCAACGGAGCACCCTGGTACTGTGCGGCGAAGTTCCTGTTGTCATGCTCGCGCATCGCCTCGAGCATGGCCTTACTGAAACGCTCAGGCCACAGCGGTTCGCCAGGCTTACGACCGAGCGGATCATCATCTTCCGCCAGTGCAGGCATGCGAACGTAAAGCCATTCGCTGCCGCGGGGGCCTTTCATCAGACGACGCGGCAGGTCGTCATTCGGCCAGCGCGTCTGCACTATAACAACTGCGCCGACCATGCTCGAATCCGGGTCGTTAACGCGCTCTGGTTCGCCCTCCGCAGCTAGGCTCGGCTCTAAGCGCGTTAACGCTTTGTTGCGGTACCAGTCCTCAAGGTTGTCCAGTTCCAGCTTCGTTGACTGACCATCTTCGAGGTCATCGCATAGCAGCAAGGGCGCTCGCCATCCGGTAATCGTTCCGCCGACGCCAACTCCAAAAAGGCCGCCGCCTGCGCTCGTCTCCCACTGTGTTTGCGCCGTAGCATCCGCGGCAAGCTTAGCATTAAAAGGCCAAGTCTCTTCGGTGAAAAAATCGCGAACGGCTCTGGAATTGCGCACGACAAGTCGCTCTGCCGCTGACGTCGCGATAATCTTGCGCTTCGGATTACGACCAAGATACCATGCAGCGAACAATTGCAGCAGCGTAGATTTGCCGCTACCGGGATGAAGGCTTACAATCACGCGTTTCATTTCGTCGCGTTCGACTTGCTCAAGTATGTCGGCGAGCTTTCGCAAGTGTAGCTTCGCCTGAAACTGCGGATACATCAGCGCGCAAAAATCCAATAGACGACGCCGCGCGAGCTCCGCCATGGCAACCTGCGCAAGCTGCTCCCTGTCGATCGTTCCAGGCGGCAGCGTCATCCGCCAATCCTTTTGCGCGCAACATGACTCTTGATAGCACGGCGTTTACTGCGCGGAACGAAAGCCTGGGAGCGTCTGTACAGCGGCATCTTCCCGTCGCGATCCATCTCCTTCTTCAATCTCCGAAGCATCGAGTCAATGTGCTCACCCGGGAATCGCTGACGAATCAAGCGGCCACCTCACGGTTCATTTTGCTTTGAAGAACGGCGCGCACCGAAGACGGATACCACTTTGCGCCACGGGGAGCGATGCCGCGCGCTTCCAGCATCGCCGCGATCGCGCTGTACGTGTCGCCGGCGGAATGCATGCGGCGCATCTCTTCCAGCGCTGACTGCTCTTCGGGGACCGCAACAAGGTTGTCACCATCGCGTCGATAGCCAAAGGGCGTGCGCGCGCAGTAGACCTTACGGGACTTGCGCCGATGACCAAGGACGTCGGACGTGCGCTCGGCTACGCGGCCGCGCTCAAACTCGGCAAAGCTCCCGAGCATGTGAATCGCCATGCGACCGACCGCTGACGATGTGTCGAGCGATTCGCTTGCCGACAGCAGCGCGGTATCCGTCCGCTGGCACCGCTCGAGCACGTCGAGAATGTCACGAAGGTTGCGACTGAGCCGGTCGAGCTTGGTGACGATGACCGCAGCGATCTCGCGCCGCTCGATGCGCTCCAACAGATCCGTCATCGCTGGCCGCTCAAGCGATGAACCGCTGAAGCCATCGTCAACTAGAACCTCGTCAATCGGTTCGCGCGCCGTCGCGTGAGCGAATGATTCGATCTTGCCGCGCTGCGCAGAGAGACTGAATCCGGACTGGGCCTGCTCTTGGGTTGAAACCCGAACGTAGCCGATCGTCTTGCGCGGCCGCTCGATTCGGCGGCCTCTCACGCTGCCGCTTTCAGCGCCGCAGATTGCGCCGGCGGGTTGCGCGGCGGCAACGGCTTCGGCCTCTTGCGGTCTCTCCGATAATCGTCCAAGTTCACGACCTTGGGGCTCATCTTGCGCCTTCGTTCTTACAGCGTGGTTCGATGCTGTAATTATAGCACTAATGAGCAACAGATCAAGAGAGTTCCAGCCATGTAGCGTAACGGGGCCTGCCGAACCCTTCCCGGCATGGCAAGAAAGCGGCCAGAATCGCCCGCTATGGCGCGTCTGCAGTCTCTGGTGGACCTGAACATCGCGGCGCGCATGGACGAGGCCCGGGCGGCCCTTAAACGCGCCGGAATCTTTGTGAGCACGTCGCATTTCGTCGAAATTGCGCTGCGCGAGCTGCTGGCCCGGCGGGATCTTCCCGATATCATGCGCCGGCACAAGGCGACGGCCCGGCGCGATCGCGACTAGCACGACAACCCTTTCCGTTCGCGGTACGAAGCGGCCAGCGCGCGCAAATCGTCCTCGCTGAGGTTCGCGATGTTCACCGTCTGCCGCCGCGCGTCGATTAGCGTGGAAGGCTTATCGCTCCAGAGCCCAACCGTCTTGCCGATGTAGACAGCGGTTTCCCGAGCCTCTTTGATGCAGCGGGCCAGGCCCTGCAAATCTTTCTTGCTCTTTGCGATTTCGATGCCGTGCTCGGCCTCATCGAGATACCCGACAAGCTTCTGGACGAGGGCTTCGGCCGAAAGGTCCTCGCGGCGAGCTGCTGCGCGAGCGAGGCCGGGGCCCAAATGTGATACCTTGTGCCGATGGACTGCGGTCTTGGACAAGGCGAACCGGTCCGCGATGGTCCGCTCCGACGAAGTGTGCATCGCTGAGTCGATTTCCTTGCGCTTCGGATGGTCGCAGACGGTGCAGCGTGATCCCGGCATTTGTTTAGAGCCCCTCTGTGTCGGCGATATTTTTCGGGTGAACGCCTTTGCTGGCTGAGCGCATTGCGTAAGCCATGACATTTCGAACGCCTGGACGGTGCGCTGCGTCTTTCAAGCATGCATAGGCGAGGTCGAGGTCTCCGCCGGCTTGACGGACGAGGACTTCGGTTTCCGTTTTAGCCTTGGCGTCGTCGTAGCGCATCTCTGATTTGATGCACGCGATGAGTGCGCGAGCACGTTCGCTTTGAAGATCGTCGCCGCCGCCGATTTTTAATTTTTGAGGACCGATCGATTCTGATCTTGTCATTGATCTGATCGATGATCTGATCTCGGACCGTGCTTCCGGTACTTTACTCACCCGGAAATCGGTACTCCAGTCACCCGGTTTCCGGTACTCTACTCGGTCTGTAGTACCGTTATCTGGGGTCCCGTTATCCGGTACTTTATATCGAAGCCAGTGGTATGTCGGCTTGCGATATCGGCGCTCGCTCTTGACGATGATGCCGGCCGCCTTGAGCTCCTTGATGGCTTCGAAGACGCGATCGCGGCGCACGCCGGTTTCCTGCGCGATAGTCTCGGAGTCGGGCCATGCGCGACCATCGTCGTCAGCGTGACATGACAGCGAGACTGCGACAGCGAGAGCATTTCGCTTCAGGCGAAGCGCGTGCAGCCACCAGAGCGGTATTCTGCCCCAGCGGTCGGCGTCGCCGGCGCGCAGATGCTCGTTTGAATCCGCCATTCACCTTTGCAGCCTTCAGCTTCGCCACGAAATGCCTCGCGCAGGATTGCAAAAACCCCGCGCAAGTGATACCGTCGAACGAAGTCAGTGTTGATGAAAGGCCCGTTGACGCGGGCCTTTTTATTTTTGTCGGACGCGGCGCGCGCTCCAGGTTGCCCGTGGTGTACCCCCAGCTAACCGGGCTGAGTCCAACGGCGAAGCGCGCAAGCCGCATCCGCTTTCCAACCCACGCGCGGGCTGGAAAACTTGAAGAAAACGCCGAGCTGGAATACGCCCCGGGGAATGGGTGCAAGAGCGGGGCGCTTCCAGCTCTACGGACGTTGCGCTGGAAAGGAGTTAACAGCGCACGTCTTCCCCGACGCGTTGTTCGAACGTGCCGGGAATTTGGAAGTAAGCGCTCGGGACGCGCGACGTTTTCCGGATGAAGTCGAGGATCGGCGAGCCAGTCGAAACATCGGCCTTCTCGGTCTGGGCCCCGAGTGCGTTCTGTCCGAGCGCCAGCAGCTTGATGCGGTCGATGCGCCCGGTGCGCGCAGCTTTGCCGAGCATCTCATACGCGCTGCTGCCTTTTTGAATTTGCTCGGTGACGCCGGCTTTGTTTGCCCAGGCTTCGAAGAATGCGAAGAGTGTTTGGGCGGATACGTCGGCGTTGAGCAATTTTTGCAAGCCCTCCGCAAAGCCCGCCGGGGCGTTGGCGGCCTTCACGGTTAGCACGCATGCATCCGCGGGCGATAGCGGTTTTGATTTTTCGCCCTTGAAGCCGGCGAGCGTCGATTTCAGATCCTCGATGACTTCCGGCGCGACTCGCGCCCCATTGATGACGTCTGCGATAGTCATTTCGCGCCTCCCAAATCTTGGTAAACTTCCGGGTGTTCGATCTTGTGCTTGACGACGAGCTGTTGGCAAGCACTAGCAGTGGTAACCGGGTTGTGCAGGCGGATCTGCTCGGCGATCGCGAGGCTCACGCCCCACAAGCTTTTTGCAATCTCGGCCGCGCGGCTGAAGTCCGTCACGAACGTCCCGAACGCATCGGCGTAGTCACGCTGCGCTTCGTACTGCGAGATGAGCATGTCTCGCTCGACTTGTGGTCGGCGCACGCGAAGCGCGGCGATTTGATCCTCGAGACGTTCGGCCTCATCGCGCAGATCACGAATCTGCTTCTCGACGGCTTTAGTGTCGATGCCGTCAGCTAGGCACTCGCCGCGTGCGCGCCGCTGCTCTTCGACCTGTATCTCGATTTGCTGGCGGCGTTCGGCCAATTGGGCAAGGTTCGCATCGAACGTTTCCAGCGCCGCGCGCTTCGTTTCAGCATTACTGATGCTGGTTGCGGCTTGCGTTCTTGCCTCGGCCTTCTTGCCTTCCACAAAATCGCGAACGTAGTTGATGATTTCGATCTGCGTCATGGTGCTGAAATCGTCGCCGGCGTTCAGGCGAGCGAGTATCGCTGATGCCGCATCTTTGGCTACATTTTTCACTGTGAAACCTCACTCGTCGTCGTCTTGCTTTTAATCCAGAGCTCCAGCGCGTCGGAATCGATACGCCGAATGTGTTTGCGGGGGTTGGACGTTTTGAATCGCGTGCACGGCAGCTCGCCGGCATCCCACATTTTATAAATTGTTGGCTTTGAGAGGCCGAGCCGTCGCGCTACGCGCGCGCCGTCGAGAAGCTCGCTCATGATTTCCGCTCCAAAATTTCGGCCACAAGCTCGGCAAATGGCCGCTGCAGATCCTCAAACCGTAGTTTGAAATGCTGCTCCAGTTTGCTGCGCGTTTTCTTCGAAACCGGCAGGCCGATCGAAGCGTTCGAAAGCGTATTCGGGTGCAGCTTAAGGGCCAAGGCCACACGATTCAGACCACCGTCCTGCAGATAAGCCAGGGCAGCAAGTGCGCTTTTGCCGGATCGGGGTTTCATTGTTGTGACCTCATAACAAGGGGGGCCAAATAAAAAAGCCCCGGCCAGATGGCCTGGGGCGGCTTGGGGACCGGCATCGCCGGAGCCTAGCCTAGCGTATTCGCTCTACTGGAAGGCACGGATTTCCGATTTTATGGTTCAGTGCTCAACCTGGCCTTCGGCGGCGTACTCCTCAGCGCGGCGCAGCGTTCTAAGCGACCTCACGTCATCGACGCTCTGGTCACCGCCGCCGCCCTCGTCGTCGTAGCTAAAATCAATATGCTTCCCCCAAAGACCGTCCTCACCGCGTGGGTCGGGCGGCAATACCTCGGATGCCTTGGCCTTAGCGATCTCGATCGCGCGACGTTCCACGAAGCCGGAGCGAGATTCGGAACGGAGCGTGCGGAGAGCCTCGACAGCACCATGCTGTTGGATCAGCTTTTGAATCATGTCCGCTAGCAAGTTGTCGGTGCCGGCGAAAGCGTTCAAGACCGCCATCGCCTCGGATTCACTGGCCGCTAAGACGGCCGCGTCCTGTTGTTCTTGGCGGGCCTTCACGGCCTCATCTCGCTTGCGGATCGCGGTCATTTTCCGCCTGGAATAAATCTGTTTTCCGTCGTAGTCTCTAAAGCGCCAGCGCCCATCTTTGCCTTGCGATATCTTTGGCAATTTGGCAGGCGGGCGGCCGCGTTTAGGGTTCATCTCGCTCAAGCGTTTCGCTTGCCCCCGCCAAGTGATCCTGGTGCTAACAATTTGCTAACCGGAAAATACGGAAAATGTGGAAAACCCGGAAAGGCGGATGAACGGTTTCCGCGTTTCTCCTCATGCGCGACTCTGCATTTCCATATTTTCCAAGCCTGCAAAGGTTCGAATCCCGTTGGGGCTAAATAAAAACAATGGCTCGTTGTTTGCGAGCCATTTTATTTTTGTGCCATACGGTTGGCACTCTCGTTCGCGAAAATGATGATATGCCGAGATATAATTGGGATGAAGTTCAGAGATATTATGACGCAGGGCACTCTTATGCCGAATGCATTCAACATTTCGGTTTTTCGCCTTCTACTTGGACGGATGCTATCGAACGCGGGTGCTTGAAAGCCAAGGCTCGTCAGCCCTCCGTATTACATTACATTCTGTCTTCGGTCGCAACGCGCTGGAACGTGCGAACGCGCCTGCTAGACGAAGGTCTATTGCGCTACGAATGCTATGAGTGCGGAATCAGTGAAGGGTTCGGTGAGCGGCTGCCTCTCCATCTCGATCATATCAATGGTACGAACAACGACCATCGCCTTGAGAATCTTCGAATGCTCTGTCCAAACTGCCACAGCCAAACGAAGACATTTGGCGGCCGTAACGCAAAGCGAGGTAAGAAAGATGCCTTGGGGATCTAAATTTGATTGGGTTCGAATCCAGGCCCATCACGAAGACGGCCATTCGGTACGCGACTGCTCCGTGCAATTCGGCTTCAGCATTGGCGCCTAGTACAAAGCCCGATCGCGCGGTCTCGTTACCACGATTTCGGATCCCAAGTTCCATCGCCGCTATAACTGGCCGGAAGTTCAAGCCTTCTATGATGCCGGAAACAGCTGGGCAGCTTGCCGCGCACATTTTGGCTTCAGCGGAAAAACACTTCAGGCGGCACGAAAGCGCGGTGCCGTTTATAGCCGCTCCGTAAAGAAACCCCTCGCTACACTGCTGCAAGCAAAGCACCGCAGCGCCATCAAGCGCCGTCTCCTGAACGAAGGCATCTTGAAAAACGAGTGTTGCCGCTGCGGCATCTCCGAATGGCAAGGAAAACCGCTATCGATCCAGCTCGATCACATCAACGGCGCGAACGACGATTACCGGCTAGAAAATCTTCGCATGCTGTGCGCGAATTGCCACAGCATCACCGATACTTACGGAAGACGAAATGTCGGCAAGAAATTCAGCGCTCTCGTAATGCCGCTTAAGTGCCTACGACGGGTTGATTTGGATCGTCATCGCCGTCGGCGAGGTTTGCGAAGTGTCCGTTGACGTCGCGCACGAGTCATCGTACGCAAACGCATACGCGCCGCCGTAACCGTATTGCGGCTGGTTCGCAATGGCGTGAACGGCATTGGCGTACTGGTTTTGGTACGCTGAGCCCGGATATTGCACGACGCCGCATGCCGGCTGCGAAAGCGTTCCGAACGTGCCGCGGTTAAGCGCTCCGACAACGCGGTTGCCAATCGCTAACACCAGCCCCGCATTTTGACCGCTCGGGACGTTCGCAAACGCTCCGCTGTTGGCCAGTATTTGCATCGTCGGCGAACCCCACAGTGCGACGTTCGCCGGGCTGAACGGCGACACGATGGTGCCCACAAGCGTCCCCGACGTATTGGGCGTCGTATAGAAGTTAAAGTTCTCGTTTGCATCGACCTGACCATAATAGGTTGAAAAGCCGGCGCCGGAAAGATCGAGCGTCATGAACTGCGTCTTATACGCGTCCCATGCGGTCCGCGCCGCCGAATCGAGAAAAGTCGAGTCGGTAAAAAATCCGCTCTGGTTGCCGTGGCCCGGATTCGTCACCCGGAAAGGCCACTGCGCATTGAGCGTGGCCCATTGCCCGCCATATCCCGCAAGAGCATTATGCAGCTGCGTGACCGCGCCGCCAAGAAATCCGAACGTACTCGTGCTCGCTCCGGTAAGCGTCACCGACATCGCCAAGTTAAAGCCGTCAACTTGCGTCGTATCCACGTTCATCGCAGCCGGTGGATTCCACGTGTACTCGACAAAATCGAAATAAAGATTTCGCGATCCATCGTTGGTCCATGGCGCCGGAACGTTCGGACCCGCGCCCACCGGCGCTGTCGTGGGGATATTGAAATTGAACGTCCCGCCGACGATATAGATACGGCACGACGTCATCGGCGGCAAATAAATTGTTTGACTCGTCGATCCGCTCCCAAAAGGGATCGGCGGAATATTCGCGCCGTTATTGGTCATCGCCACCGTCGAACCGGCCGCCGTGACATATTGCCACGTCGGACCCGCACTCCCGGGTATTTGACCATAAACATATATATTGATGCCGCTCGACGGCATTGCCGCGCTATTGTTGTTGACGATCTTGAGGGCCACGCCTGACGGCGACAAACCCACCGTTCCGCCGCCGGGCGACTGCTGCACGGAGGGGGTCGTAGTAGAAACTGCGCCGGCGCACCCGGTCAGCACGATGGCGAGCGCGCTGCAAACCAGCGTGCTTTGCGTGTAAGATTGCAATGTCAAGGGGCCCGATGTTAACGACAAGCATCCGCGCAGCCTGCAAGGCCCCTCGCTGCGCTGTTATTGCCAGTGGTCGATGATGGTTTTCGCAAGCCGGCCGAGCAAGAGTTGCCCGGCGTTATCGACGGTCCAGCTCTGATCTTTGTTGTCGTAGGTGAACGCCGAAATGATGACGGGCCCGTTCGTCGCGTAGACGATTCCTACGTCGTTGCGCACGTCGTTGAGCGCACCGGTCTTATTCGCAACAGGGACGTTCAAGTATCGCGGAATGTCGTTGCCGTCGAATTGACCCTTTAGCATGCCCATCGCGGCATCACAGAGTTTTTGCTCGGCAGCCGTTGGCGGCAGCGCCGTATCGGGGGCATGCAAGTCGCATGTGAGAAAGCGCTGCATCACGCCGGCCATTTCTCGCGCCGTCGTCTTCCCCAGCCCGAACTGTTTTTCATCGGAAGGCATCGGACCGCTCGCGGGCTTGAAGACTTTCTTATACAGCCACGTATTTCGCAGACCCAGCCATTGAATGCGCGCGTCGATGTTCGACAGACCGAGGTGATCGATGACCAGATTGGTGGCCGTATTGTCGCTGAGGTCGATCATCAAGGTGAGCGCATCCCGCAACGTCACCGTTCTCGGTGTGTCGAAGAGGCGCAGCACTCCCGATCCCGGCACTTGATCGCTTTTCCTCAGAACAAGCGTATCGTTAAAATGGACGGTTCCCGCTTCGATCTGCTTAAGCGCTTCAAAGAGAATCGTAAGTTTGATCACCGAGGCCGTGGGCACGGGAGTGTCGGCGTTGATGGCGACACTTTTCCCGCTGCGCAAATCGGAAGCGTAGAGCGCGACCTTCCCTGAGTACGGCGCAATGAGCGCGTCCAGCTGGCCTTCGAGGGTCGTGTCCTCTTGACCGAGCGCCGGTGACGCGCAGATCAGTATCAACAGAATCGCGCACGCATATCGCATAACCACGATTCGCCTTAGCTTCGCCGCCAAACCAGGACACTTTGACTGCCCCAAAGATACGGAGGCAGCGTGCGAATCTCAAACGTGTCTCCACGAAGATGAAATCCCCGCTTGAGCGTCACGCCGACGAGATTTGTGAAGACGCTCGTTTCGATGTGATGAAAAACGGTCGAACCCTCAATTTCATATTTTCCCGCATATGCGAGGAAATCGTGTACGGACTCGTTGCAGTTTGCGGCTGCCGACGGTGTGCTGCCCGACGCGAACGGCCGCCGGTGTATGCCCGAGAGCGTCGCCGACACGCGTCCGCTCGCAGTGTAAATGAGATAGCCGACCGGATTGGGTCCGAAGCGCGGCTTGAACGTTCCGTCGGCAACGCGTTCGTCAAAGCTCTGCAGCCGCCACGCGCCGGCAACCGCGTTGGATGCGGCGTTCCCGATAGATTCGGTCACTGCGGCAAACCCAATCGCGGCGGCGCCGCCTAGCAAGGCCTTACGCGAAAACGTTGGGTTCAAAATAGCCAAGGTATCCTCACTTTACAGATGAGTCCATCTTCTTCAGTATCCGTCCAACCGTTTTCCAAGTGCGCGTCGTCAGCGCTTTGCCGTGCAGTTTTTCGAGCCGGCGCATGAAATCAGGCGTTCCGGCATCGTTCACGTCGAGGACGGTGCAGACTTCTTTTCGCCTGTCCTTGAAAAATGCGACGATCAGGTAATTAGGCCTCTCGTCCTTGACGCCCTTAAAAGGTTTCTTCTTTACAAAACCCTCGAGCTCGTCGCGGCTGCGAACCATCGTCGTGCTTTTGAACGCGAGCTGCACGGGAAGGGCTCTCTCGATTTTCGCCTCCAACGCCGGCGCGTTCAGCGAACGCGATCTGAATACGACGTTACCGCTGGCGATGACCGTTGCGACGTCTTCAAATCCGAGCGACTCAAAAACCCGCTTGAGATTTTCGCCTTTCATGTTCGGATTGGTCGGCATGATGCCGCGTAACAGCGCTACGTAAGTCGGCGTTGCGATTCCTCGAGGCGCTTAACGATCGTCATCGACCGGATGGTCGCCGTGCAAGTTCACAAAATAGCTCTGCGTGTATTTGCGCGCCGATTGTTCGAAGGCGGGCTCCTTCGAAAGCGGCTTAATCGGCGTCTGCGAATAGTTGAGCATGTCGCTCAAATCGTCTGCGGCCGCGTCACGCTGACCGAGCGTTCCGAGGTTCCAATTCTTTTCGATGAAGTGCAAGATGCTGCCGTAATCGTGCTGCACGTGCGAGATGCCCTGAACGGCGTAAGGCGAGATCACGAGCAGCGGCACGCGGAAACCGAGCGGCCCGAATGCGTCGCTCGGCGGCGGCACGTGATCGTACCAGCCGCCGGAGTCGTCCCACGTCACAAAGATAACTGTGTTCGCATAGAGCTTGGGGTTTTGGGCCAGGTAAAGATAGATGGTGGAAATCCATCCCGGGCCCGCGGTGCTCAAGAATCCCGCGTGATCCGACGCCGGCCCCGACGGCGTGACGAACGAAACGGCGGGCAGCGTGTTGTTCTGCAGGTCGCTCAAGATGTTGGTCATTGGCGTTGAAATGTTGTTGGTCCAGTCCGGTCCGAACCTAATATGCTGCACCGCATCGTAGGCCGATATCAATCCGTCGAGCGTATTGAGAGCGCCGGTGTAATATTTCCACGATACGTTTTTCGCATCCAGCAAATCGCCGATCGTTTGATAGTTGTAACAAGGAAAGGTTGGAATGAGCGGCGCCGTGTATGTTGCGCCGAAGATGTTGGCGGTGGTGCCCGCAGGCGAATCGCATCCCCAATTGCCGGCGGTCAATCCCGTTGAATTGTTGGGATCGTCGGCGGGGCCTTGCCCCGCGATCAGGTACTGATGTCCGGGAAACGACGGCACTTGCCGCGACGAAAACATATTGTCCGCGATGCCGTAACCTTCGCCCGGCGCGTACCCGGCAAGCAGCCAAAGCGTCGTCGTTTCTGATGAGATGTCGGTGGGGTTTACCGGCCCGGGAACGTAGGAGTACGTAAAATTCGCAGGCGGTCCATCGAATAGCCCGCTGCAATCCCCGCCCGGACCGAGC
>JABXNS010000201.1_pt1 | contig 15052 bp, 14 predicted proteins | sample 7301101 | NCBI WGS metagenome assembly JABXNS01 (sample SAMN14449646, study PRJNA615230) | soil metagenome | isolation source: soil from bare, unvegetated metal-rich iron-sulfur acidic spring small-cell... | place: Canada: Paint Pots Mound, Kootenay National Park, BC | collected 2017-05-25
GTCCGGAGCTCGCCTTCATCCTGGAGAATCCGTTGGCGAACCCCGTCAGTGCCATCATGTCGCAGACCCGCAGCGCGAGCGTAGCACCCGCCGCGGAAGGAGAGCGGGCGCGATTTTGGGAGGACTGGCGGCTCCTGCTGCTCGTCGTGGTAGCTCTCAGCGCCTTCTACGTAGCTTGGCACTTGCGTCGCGGCTGGGTCCCGCACGATGAAGGCGCGCTGGGCCTGAGCGCAGAACGGGTACTCCAGGGCGAGCTACCACACCGTGACTTCGACGATCTCTATACGGGCGGCCTCACGTACGCGAATGCCGCCGCATTCCGACTCTTCGGCACTACTCTAATCACGATGCGACTAGTCCTGTTCGCCGTGTTTCTTGCGTGGGTACCAGCGGTGTTCTACATCGCCTCACGCCTGGCCCGACTCGCCGGTGCCGCCGCAATCACGCTCTTGTGCGTAGCATGGAGCCTGCCCAATTATCCCGCGCCGCTTCCGTCCTGGTATAACCTCTTCCTCACCGTTTTCGGGGTGGCCGCGCTCTTTCGGTGGCTTGAGGTCCGCCGTCCACGCTGGCTCGTTGCCGCAGGAGTGGCGGGAGGACTCTCGTTCCTCGTCAAGGTCGTCGGCCTCTATTTCGTCGCCGGTACGCTGTTGTTCTTGCTGTTTGAGGCGCACCAGGAGTCCCGATCCGCGCAGGGGGAGAGCGCGCGGCCGGGGGGATTGTACTCGTCGTTCACGACCGCGTGCTTGCTGCTTTTCTCCGCCACGCTCGTGACGCTGGTGCGCCATCAGGCTGATCCGGCCGAGGTCGTGCAGTTCGTCGTTCCGGGAACGCTGGTCGCCGGGTTTCTGATCTGGAAAGAGTGGGCGGAGCCCGCAGGAGACAGCAGAACACGATTCGCGACGATGGCGCGTCTCGTTCTCCCTTTTCTTCTAGGCGTGGGGCTGCCGGTCGCTCTCTTTCTCATCCCCTTCGCGCTCGGCCATGCGCTCGGCGCTTTCTTCCAGGGCGTGTTCCTGTTGCCGGCGAAGCGCTTCGGCGTTGCCAGCTTCAGCATGCTCCCACTCTCGAGCATGCTAACGCTCGTTCCCGTTGCACTGCTTTTCGCCGCGAGTCGGCTCACCTCCGGCCGAATAACCCGTGAGCAGACTCTCTACCTCGTCCTCGCGCTGGCGGCGTATCTCGTCGCGACAGGTTCGGAAGCAAACCTCTACCGGCGGGTGTGGTACGCGGCGCGCGGCATCCTCCCGGTGCTGGTTCTCCTCGGCGTCATAGTACTGGCAAAGGCTCAAGCCGCGGACGCCGAATCACCACTCTTGCGCTCGCGGACGATGCTGCTCGTGAGCGTGGGCGCGCTCTTTACACTCATTCAGTTCCCGTTCTCCGCACCGATTTACTTCTGCTACGTGGCGCCTCTCGTAGCTCTCCTTGCCATGGCGCTTCTTTCCTACGCGCGTCCGATGGCGCCGGTGGTACCCGCTGCGCTCACGGCGTTTCTTATCGCCTTCGCCGTCATGCGTGTGAACACGGGCACCATATTCACCATGGGGTTGTCGTACGAACCCTATCCGCGGACCGAGTCGCTCGGATTACTGCGTGGCGGGATCAATGTTCCGATTAAGGAGGCCGAGACATATCAGGCCGCCGTCAAGGTGTTGCGCCAGCATGTGCGTGGGGAGTACACGTGGGCCTCGCCAGACTGCCCCGAAATCTACTTTCTCTCTGGGCTGAGGAATCCCACGCGCTCGGTGTTCGACTTCTTCGATGATGAGCCGGGCCGCACGGCGCGGATCCTCACCTCGCTTGACCAGCACCGCGTGACAGCGATAACGCTGAACGGTGCGCCCGAGTTCAGCGCCCGGATCTCCGGGGATCTCCTCGCCGAGCTGGAGCGAAGATATCCGTTCGTCACAAACGTCGGCAAATTTCAGATACGGTGGGAGTGATGAAGTCGTACGCGCGGCTGATGGAGAACGCCTTAGCCTACAGGGTCTGGCAGACGCCATTCGCCGAAAAAAAGCTCGCGCCACTATACCGGCATAACGACCTTTCGCGCGTGCGCCGCGTGCTTGACGTGGGCTGCGGCCCGGGAACCAACACAGCACATTTCGTTTCCGCTGACTACCTTGGCATCGACGTCAATCCAGCATACATCCAAAGTGCGCAGCGGCGGTACAGGCGCGAGTTCCTCGTCGCGGATGTGACGAAGTACGACGTCGTGCCGGAACGGCGCTTCGACCTGATTCTGGCCAACAGCTTTTTCCACCATATCGACACTCCGAGCGCGCGACGTATCCTCGCCCATCTCGCCACGCTCCTTTCCGACGATGGCCATCTACACGTGTTCGACCTCATTCTTCCAGAGCGTTTATCCATCTCGCGCTTCCTCGCCCGCGCCGACCGCGGTGAGTATCCGCGTCCGATTGATGTGTGGCGCGAGCTGTTCACGAGCGTCTTCGAGCCAGTGGTATTCGAGCCCTATCCGCTCGCCGTCGCTGGCATGACGTTGTGGAATATGATTTACTTCAAGGGACGCGCTCGCCGATGAGCCAAGCTTTCCGACTATCCGTCGCCATCCCGCTCCACAACGAGGAGGCGGGAATACCCGAGCTGCTGAGGCGGCTCGGCGACGTGCTCGATTCCGTACCCGGAGGGCCGCACGAGATCGTGTTTGTGGACGACGGGAGTCGTGACCGTACGCTTGAGATGCTCCACGCCGCCGCGCGCAAGGATCCGCGGCTCGTGGTCGTTGCGCTCTCGCGGAACTTCGGCCACCAGGCGGCGCTTAGCGCCGCGCTAGACTATGTCTCTGGCGATGTCGTAATCGCCATGGACGGCGACCTGCAGGACCGACCCGAGGCAATCCCCGCGCTCTTGGCCAAGTACCGCGAGGGCTTCGATGTCGTTTACGCTCAGCGCGTGAGGCGGAAGGAGCAGTGGCTGCTGAGGCTGAGCTACTTCGTTTTCTACCGCTTACTCGCTTCTTTGGCCGACACCAGGCTCCCGCTCGACTCCGGCGATTTCGCACTCATGTCGATAAAGGTGGTCGAGCAGATGCGGGCCGCCCCAGAGCACAACCGCTACCTCCGGGGCCTCAGAAGCTGGGTCGGCTTCCGCCAAACGGGACTTGTCGTCGAGCGCGACGAGCGGTTCGCGGGGACGACCAACTACGGCCCGCTCAAGCTGCTCCAGCTCGCATCCGATGGACTCTTCTCCTTCTCCATCATGCCGCTCCGAGCGGCGGCCATGCTCGGCCTCATTGCCATTTTGCTCTCGGCAGCGTTCTCGATCTACACCTTGTATGCGAAACTCCTTCTTCACCGCGCGCCGGTGGGCTTTACCTCGATCATGTTGTTCATGTCCTTCCTCGCAGGCGTGCAACTCTTTTTCCTCGGCATCATCGGCGAGTACATCGGGCGAATCTATCAGGAAACCAAGCGCCGGCCCTTGTACGTCATTGGATCAGTGGTGCGGCACGGAGACGATATGCCGGTCGAGACCCGCCGATTCGTGACGCCGCAGTATACGCCAGTCATTCCGGCGCGCCGTAGCCGGCTCTAGCCGCCGGAAGCCGGGAATGGATTCCGCGTACGGCGCTCGCTACCGCGAACTGTTTCAGCGCCACTGGTGGTGGCGCGCCCGCGAACGCGTAATTCTGGACGTTCTCCGCGCCCACCACCCGGATCAAGGCTGGCGCGATGTGCTCGACGTCGGCTGCGGGGACGGACTCTTCTTCGACGAGCTGGCGAAACTGCCGGGCGTGCGGTTCGTTGAGGGGGTTGAGCCATCAGAAGCTCTCGTCTCACCAGATGGGCCCCATCGTGCGCGCATACATATCGCTCCGTTCGACCAAAGCTTCTACACGGGGCGCCGGTACTCACTCGTCTTGATGCTGGATGTGCTGGAGCACCTGACCGACCCGGCGGGGTCGCTCCGCCACGCGGTTTCCTTGCTCGAGCCGGGAGGCGTGTTAATCGCCACGGTTCCTGCGTTTATGGCGCTCTGGACGCGGCACGACGATCTCAATCACCACCAAACCCGCTACAACAAGAAAACCTTCGCTCAACTCGCCGCCGAGGCGGGACTTCGTGTGGAGGAGTCTCGCTATTTTTTCCACTGGGCCGCAGTAGCGAAGCTTGGCACAAGGGTGAAGGAAGCGCTCATTCCCGGCGTTCCGGCCGCGCCCTCCGTCCCGCCGGCCTTGTTGAACAGGGCGTTGTATGCGCTGTCGCAGCTAGAGGAGCGGGTACTCGGCAGAGCGGGCCTGCCTTTCGGCAGCTCTCTGCTCGTTGTGGGCGGCGCGCGGCGTGCCGGCGCTTGAGCGGGGGCGTGCGGCAGCGAAGTCTCAGCAGCGGCTCCCCTCTGGCGGAAGTATGGACTTGACGCAACGTTAGTCATTGCGCCGCCGCCCGAGCCAGACCCACGCAACTGCGAACCACGCGAGCACGTCGCCCCAAAGGACCACGCGATACTTGGTCGTATTTCGCTTCTGTTTCTGCCACGCCTGATATTCTTGCCCACCTACCGTGTTTGAACTGGTATCAAACACGATGGGGGCCGGAGACTTACCGCGGTACTTTGCATTGTACGCTGCTATAGGGTCTGAGTCCCGAGCGGCCCTGAACCGCGCAAGTTCCCTGTCCATCAGCGGGGCCACCATCGCTTGTGCGGCCGCGTCCGAAATGTTGGCATTGCGGAGTGCGAATGCCCAGAGAAGGAAGGCCGCCGACGTGAAAATGACAAACTGACCTACGGTCCATCTCCTTATGGGATTCACGGTGATCTCCCCCGCCGTTTCTTTTTTGGTACCGCCTTCGGCGGCTTGCCCTTCGCCAGCGCCTTGCCGACAGCGGCCTTCCAGTTTCCCGGCAGGGTTAGCCGTTCCGGGGCGGGGCCGCGCTTCGTTGCCTTCGGCTGATTTTTGGTCATGTGGGGTTGATGGGTGAAAGTGGGAACCCCACTACCCATCTTGCCCTTGCGGGGTAATGGGGTGATGGGTTATGGTAAAGGCATGAACGCCTCAACCGTGTTGGTCGCCGCTGCGAAAAAACGGCTAGAAGATCTCGATGAGGAACGCGCCGAACTTCTCGCGCTGATAAGGCGCTACGAGAGTTCAGGCGAGGAGTCGGCACGGAAGGAGGTGAAGCACGATTCAAGGAAGCCGACCGCCAATACAGCGCACAAGAAGGTGGCGCACAAGTCAGTCCCCTCGCACAACGGCTCGACACCGGCGAAGCGCCCGACGACTCTTGCGCAACAGCGAGGGGCAAAGGCGTTTCAAAAACTCGACGGCGGGCCGACCGAGATCGTTCTTGATGTCCTTCGCGGAGCGCCTTCGGGTCTGACCTATTCAGAAGTGGTGGAGCAGGCGTTACCGTCGGTGCAGAGCAACGCCACCAATAAAGCGAAGAGCGTCGGAAACGTCTTGCTCGCGCTGAAGAGGCGGCACAAGGTCGCGTTCCATGACGGGAAGTATTACGCCCCGTTGTAGATGGATGGGCGAACGGGTCCGGAGCTTTCGCCCGAGACCCGTTCGGTAAGACTGGGGTGCGTCTGAGACCGGCCTGGAATTGGAAGCCACGCGCCGTCGGGTTTGAATCCCGAGCACTCCACAGGTAGAGGTCCGTGTCGAAGGCGACGGCCTTCGCGCGGATTTGGTAAGCAGCGGTGTCCAAGACCACAGCTTGCCAGCCGGGTGGTTGGGGTCCAATCCCGACCCTCGGCGCTCTGCCAGCACTATAAATATACGACTTGCTGTAGCAAGCGGTAGTCACTTTCCGACCGGGTAAGCGCGGTTGCCGTAGATGAACGCGCCGGTTTCTGCATCGCGGTTGCTGATTTGTTCTGCATAGGTCAGCCGACGCTGGTCGGCGGCCCGAATTAGCTTTGCGGTTCGCTCGACATCGGTGAGGCGGCGGTTGTTGTACTTGAACTCTGCTTCGGTGACGTAGCGATGAAGGTGCTTGCGGCTGACCGAGTGGTGCGTCCCGTGTAGCTGCCGCTTTAGTCCGGCCCAAAATCCTTCGATGCGATTCGTTGTGACTTGCTCGCCGTCCATCGTGTATTTCACGTACTGGCCGAGCGCGTGTTTTACACGCTGGTGACTCGCGTATTCTTTTCCGACGACCTTATAGATGGTGCTTTCATCAGTCATTAGATTGGCAGAAGTATCGACCATCTCACGGACGATGTTTGCCATTTCCGAAGCACGGGTAGAACGGACCACGCGGGCCTTGACGCGACCATCGCGCTCTACGCCCCCGACGACTGCCGTCTTTCGCTGGCCGAAATCCCTGGCCTTCCCTTTGTAGCGAACGTTTGCGCCCAATCGAGCCGGATATCGGGGTTTGCCGCCAACGTATGTCTCGTCAAATTCGACAACGCCCGTCAGTTTGGGCTCGCTCTCATTTGCTGGTGCCATCGCCCAACGGATGCGATGCATCATGAAAAGCGCGCTCTTGTACGAAAGCTTGCAGACCTCTGAAAGTTCCAAAGCACTAATCCCCTTTTTGCTCTTGCAAGCCTCATAAAACGCGCGACACCAGTGCGTGAGCGGGATTGGCGAATCCTCCATGATCGTGCCGACCTTGACGGTGAACTGCCTCTTGCAGCCTCGACAGCGCCAGAGATAGCGGCTGTTACGCTCTCCGTTCTCGCCCTGCATCTTGTAAACGTCCATGTCGCCGCACCGGGGACAAGCTGGTTCGTCGCTCCAACGCTGCTTCTCCATGAACTCAACTGCTGCCCGCTCGTCCACGCAGGCCATTGGAAGCTCATTCTCGGTCTCTGATCTAGCGGTTCCCACTTTACGATTTGCCATGAATCATTATACTTCACGCAAGGCTTTGTGTCAAGTATCAAATTAACCTCCATTCCCCGGCGGTGGTGGGTGTTTGTTGGCTTGTCTCTCTTGGTCGTCGCGGGGCTTTACTTCTTTGCCCCGGAACAACTGATATGCGATCCATGCCCAGACGCCGCCCAGAAACACTACGCCGCTCACCACATGCCTTATTTCGTCGTCTGGTACGTCGGGAAGTTTCTCGATGCCCACAGCGGCGCGATTATCGGCATTGCTACCATCGCCCTGTTCATTGCCACCTATCGCCTCTGGAAGACCACCAGTGAGATGGTGAAGAGGACGGACACAGCCGCAGCCAATCAGTTGACCGCCATGCAGGGTCAGCTCGACGCGATGAAGGCCCAAGAAGCCTTGTTGGAGAAAAGTCTGGCCGCTGCCGCAGAGTCTGCGAAGGCAGCCACCGCTGGAGCCAGCAACGCAGAGGCATCGGTCGGGATTGCAAAGCGTCAGTTTCTTTCGACCGTTCACCCGAAACTTATCGTTCGACAGATCGATTATGTGCATGACGGGGACCTTCCGACTGTTTACTACACGATTGCGAACGTCGGTGGTTCGGATGCAGAAATCATCCGAACCAGTATCCGGGCTTGGACACCTCCCAAGAACGCGGAGCGGGAGTGGCCGGGGTATCCCCCCTACCGCGAGGCCTCCGAAACGGTTGATCAGGGGTTTGGGATGTTCATTTCCCCCGGCGGCACTAGACGGCTTCCGTACCAAGACTATGGGGAGGAGTGGGCCTTGCTCATAGGTCAGGTCGCGAAGGATAACGTGGACACCATTTTGCTCGGATTTATCGAGTACCTCGACGATACGGGGAGGCTTCGCCGGGTGGGCTTTTGTCGGCGTCGCATCCCGGACAGTACGCGCTTCGAGCCTGTCAACGACCCCGATTACGAGTACAGCGACTAATGCGAGTACTAGACGCATGGCCTTTGCGTCATGTACATACTTCCGCCCTCTGGACGCAACCCGCACAATGCCATACATTTAGCTATGGCAACCACAACTCGGCCATCGAGTAAGCCCGCCTCTCCGGCCAAAGCCGGAAGCGGGCTTTCGCGCATCAAGAGGCCGGAGTCACCCGAATCGGCTCTCCCTCGCGTCAGAACCGACATGGTCCTGACTTTCGACGATGTGCTGCTGACGCCGCGGCATTCGCTGGTACACCCCAAGGACGTGAGTACGAGTTCGTTGTTCACGCGAGGAATCACGCTGAACGTGCCGTTTTCGTCGGCGGCGATGGACACTGTGACTGAGTCGGATATGGCAATGGCAATGGCCAGGGCCGGGGGCATCGGCGTCATTCACAAGAACATGTCGATCGACCGCCAGGCGGCTGAAGTCGATCGGGTGAAACGGTCCGAGAGCGGGATGATCCTCAACCCGATCACGCTCTCGCCGGAAGGAACTCTCCGCGAAGCGGTGGCGCTCATGAGGCGCTTCAAGATCTCCGGGGTCCCGATCGTAAATCGGGATGGCCAGTTGGTTGGAATCATCACCAATCGCGATTTGCAGTTTGAGCGCAACCTCGACCGACCGCTTCGTGAGGCGATGACCTCGAAGAATCTCGTCACCGCACCGGTCGGCACCACTCTCGAGGAAGCGGAGGCGATACTCGGCAAGCATAGAATCGAGAAGCTCCCGGTTGTTGACGAGAAGGGAACTCTTCGCGGACTCATTACGGTCAAAGACATCCACAAGCGCCGGGATTTCCCCAATGCCAACAAGGATCAACACGGACGCCTTCGCGTCGCTGCGGCGATCGGCGCCGCGAATTATCGCGATCGCGCTCGGGCGCTCGTTGACGCGGGCGTCGACGTTCTGATCGTTGACACCGCGCATGGCCATTCCGAAGGCGTTCTCGAGGCGACCTCAGTGGTTCGCGAAATGTTCCCCGATGTGCAGCTCGTCGCCGGCAACGTTGCGACGCGCTCGGGCGCGAGGGCGCTGGTCGAGCGCGGAGTCGATGCGGTTAAGGTCGGTGTCGGGCCCGGGTCGATCTGCACTACACGCATTGTCACGGGCGTCGGAGTTCCCCAGCTCACCGCGATCTTCGATGCGGTCGAGGGAGCGGGTGACGTGCCGGTAATTGCCGACGGCGGAATCAAGTACTCGGGCGACATCGTAAAAGCACTCGCCGCAGGAGCGTCGAGCGTAATGATGGGATCAATGCTCGCGGGCACGGAGGAGAGTCCGGGCGAATCGCTTCTCCTCGAGGGTCGCCGCTTCAAGATGATTCGCGGCATGGGCAGCCTCTCAGCGATGCAGGATGGCAGCGCCGACCGGTACTTCCAGGAAGGCGAGATGTCCGCCAAGAAGCTGGTGCCCGAGGGAATAGAGGGGCGCGTTCCCTACAAGGGCCCGGTGAGCGACGTGCTCTTCCAGATGGTGGGCGGACTTCGGAGCGGAATGGGTTACGTCGGATGCGCAAACATCGAGCAGCTTAGGACAGAAGCCGAGTTCGTCCGAATCACTGCAGCTGGACTACGTGAATCACATCCTCACGACGTTACCATCACCCGCGAGGCGCCCAACTACTCGCTGTAGGCGTTTCCTTGACATTGCTTCGCGCGTCGTCACAACTTCTGGCGACTCTGCAGTGTCGAATGTTTCAAAGTCTCCAAATCGGTATACCCACGCTTTAGGAGTTTCCTAATGGGCTTATGGACGAAGAAGAGCATCGCTGTCCTGCAGGCTGAGGCGGCGGGCGAATCCGAAGGACACACTCTCAGACGGGCGCTCGGCGCACTCAACCTCACCACGCTTGGGATCGGCGCAATCATCGGCGCCGGCATTTTCGTGCTCACGGGTACTGCCGCCGCCAAGTACGCTGGACCAGCGATCGTCATCTCCTTCATTGTATCCGGATTGGGATGCCTTTTCGCGGGTCTATGCTACGCCGAGTTCGCGAGCATGATTCCGATTGCCGGGAGCGCCTACACCTATGGGTATGCGACCCTCGGCGAATTCATCGCCTGGATCATTGGCTGGGATCTGATCCTCGAATATCTCTTCGGAGCCTCCACCGTTGCCGTGGGCTGGTCAGGATACTTCTCCGCGTTCATGGAGCAGATAGGAGTACATTTTCCGAAATCGTTCACGAGCGCGCCCTACTACTATACGGACGCGGTCGAGAAGGATGCCGTGACGAACGCGATCCTCCATCCCGCCGGCCTATCTCACACCGGGGCGGTCGTCAACCTTCCAGCGATCGTGCTGATCGCGCTCATGACGACGCTTCTCGTGATCGGCATCAAGGAATCGGCGCGCTTCAACAACTTCATCGTGATCCTCAAAGTCACGATCGTCCTGCTCGTGATTGGCTTCGGCTTCATGTACGTGAACCAGGCGAATTGGCATCCATTCGTCCCACCAAGTCAGGGCTTCGGACACTACGGCTGGAGCGGCATCGTTCGCGGCGCAGCAGTCGTCTTCTTCGCTTACATCGGATTCGACGCCGTATCTACGGCGGCCCAGGAAGCGAAAAACCCACAGCGCGACATGCCGATCGGGATTCTGGGATCGCTCGCGATATGTACCGTACTCTACATCCTGATGTCGCTCGTCATGACCGGCCTCGCCCGCTACACCGAGCTCGACGTGCCGCACCCGGTGTTCGTCGCGATTGAGAAGGCGGGCCCCGGATTGGCTTGGCTCGGCTCCATCATCAACATTGGAGCAATTGCTGGCCTCGCCTCGGTCGTACTGGTGATGTTGATGGGTCAGCCTCGAATCTTCTATTCGATGGCGCGTGACGGGCTGCTGCCGCCCGTGTTCGGCAAGGTGCACCCCCGCTTCAAGACGCCGTACGTCACGACGATTTTGACCGGAATCGTCGCCGCGGTCCTCGCTGGCCTCTTCCCAATTGGCTTGCTCGGAGAGCTGGTCTCGATCGGAACCCTGCTCGCGTTCGTCATTGTGTGCGCCGGAATCATCGTGCTGCGGTACAAGTCGCCCAACCTCGCCCGACCTTTCCGCACACCCTTCGTGCCGGTCGTTCCAATCCTTGGAATCCTCATCTGCGGGTACATGATGTCGAGCCTTCCCGCCACGACCTGGGAGCGACTCATTATCTGGATGGCGATAGGCCTCGTGATCTACTTCTTCTACAGCAGATCTCACTCGAAGCTGGCTCGCGCCGAAGGCAGTGCTTGACCTTCTAAGCGTCCCCCAGCAACGACGGGAGTCGATCGAGCGTCTCGCGCAGGAGCTTCGCGCGGGACGCTCTGTCGCAATATCCACCCATATCAATGCTGACGGCGATGGCTGCGGATCCGAGACAGCGCTCTCGCGATTGCTTGGCCAGATGGGAATCCGCTCTAAAATCGTCAACCCCACGCCTTGGCCGGACATGTACAAGTTCCTTTTGGGCGACGACGTCCGCGACGCGAGCGAACAGGGCGCGAAGGCCTTGAAGGAAGCGGACGTACTCGTAGTCCTCGACATCTCCGACGTGAAACGTCTCGGCGTTCTGGCGGAGGCGGTGCGAAAGCTCACGATTCCGAAACTGGTGATCGATCACCACCTGCCGAGCGATGAGCCGCCGAGTCAGCTGATGGTGGCCGACACCGCGGCATGCGCGACCGGGGAATTGATCTATGATTTCGCGATCTGCCTCGGTCTCGACTTGACGCCGAATATCGCGCGCGCGTTGTACATCGCGCTCCTCACTGACACGGGCGGATTCCGGTTCAGCAACACCACTGCACGGTGCCTCAGTATCGCAGGGCAGTTGATCGCGTCCGGGGTCGAGCCCGAGGAGATGTACGGCCGGCTCTACGCCTCAATGCCAGTCGGACGGCTGCATTTGCTGCGCGATGCCTTGGCGACGCTCGAAGTCGATCCGGACTACGGAATCTCCTGGATCTCGGTCGCGGCCGGCGCCGCCGAGCAGTACGGGCTCCGATCCGAGGACCTGGAGGGTATTGCGGAGCATCCGCGCTCGATTGGTGGAACCCGGCTCGCGATCTTCTTCCGCGATCTCGGACACGACAAGGTAAAGGTGTCATTCCGGAGCACCGGCGACGTCGACGTAAACAAGTTTGCGAAACAGTTCGCTGGTGGTGGTCACGCGCGAGCGGCTGGTGCTCTCATCGAAGGGAATCTCGAGTCCGTGCGCCACAAGGTCGTGGCAGCCGCGCGCGAATTCCTGCGGGCGGAGGACAAGGCAGGCGCGGGAGTAAGGGCCAGCCCGTAGCAACCGCGCGGCGCGCCACCTAACTTCCGTTCATGAGCGTCCTTGGTCGTAAACGGTCCCGCCCGCAGGCAGATGTGGAGCACCATATCCGGCACGAGCTGGCCGAGATTCTGCCGATTCTTAGAATCGAAAGGTGCGCAATCGAGCTTCAGGCGTTCGATCCGGCGAGTGGCACCGCAACGCTTCTCGTGACCGGGGCCTGCCCCGATTGCGACGCCTCAGCGGTCACGTTCATTCAAGGAATCGAAACTCAGCTCAAGCGCCGCGTTGCGGAGCTTCGAGGCGTGCTGCTCACAGTCGAGAGCAGATAATGGCCGCAAATCTTCATGAGCGCATCACTGACGCGTTGTCACACGTTCGCAACAACCGCGTCGGCGCCAACGTGCTCGAATCCGAGATGATCCGCGATATCGCGACCACCACCGACGGCAAAGTCAGGCTCACTCTTTTTCTCACGCGGGACGACGACGCCACGGTCGTTCGCGAGGTGAGGCAAACGCTTCAGCTAGTCCCTGGTGTGACTGATGTTCGCGTTGACGTGAAGGACGCTTCTCAGGCGAACAAGATCTCGGCCCGGGGTGCGGGCGCCCCTGTGTCATCCCGAGCAGCCGGCACGCCGTTAAGCGGAGCGCCGGCAAAGACTGGCGCTTCGCGCGCGCTCCCGGTTATGGGGCAGGAGCCCCAGTCGCAACGCGCGGCCGTACCGGCGCCGACCCCCGTTGCGTATCCACACCTCGGAACCATCATCGCCATCTCGAGCGGCAAGGGGGGCGTCGGGAAATCGACCGTCGCTTCCAACCTCGCTATCGCCCTGGCCAAGAGTGGCGCACGTGTCGGACTGATGGACGCGGACATCTACGGTCCGAACATTCCGCGCATGATGGGCGTCAATGCTCCGCCACCGGTTGAGAACGAGAAGATCATCCCGCTCCAGGCGCACGGCGTCAAAATCATGAGCCTTGGATTCATGATCGAGCGCGACCAGCCGGCGATCTGGCGGGGCCCGATCATCATGAAGATCATCACTCAGTTCCTGCGCGATGTTCAGTGGGGCGAGTTGGATTATTTCCTCGTTGACATGCCGCCGGGTACCGGAGACGCGCAGCTATCGCTAGTCCAGGCGACGATGGTACACGGGGCGATCATCGTGACGACGCCTCAGGAGGTGGCGGCAGGTGACGCGCTGCGAGGCGCAAAGATGTTCGAGCGAGTCGCAGTACCGGTGCTGGGCATCGTCGAAAACATGAGCTACTTCATCTGCCCGAACTGCAAGGAGAAGCACAGAATCTTCGGGAACGGCGGAGGGCAGCGACTCGCCGACGAGCTAGAGGTTCCCTTGCTCGGCGAGGTTCCATTCTTTCCGGGAGTCCTCTCAGGCGGGGATCGCGGCGAGCCGATCGTGGTGAGCGAGCCCGAGACGCCCGCCGCGCATGCGCTATTCGAGCTTGCTGGACGGCTGAAAGGGCTCCTTTCCAGTCGCGATGAGGCTGGTGTAGGCACCGCCCCTCGTTGATGCCAAGAAGCCGGTACCCTGGTGCAGCTCGGAATTGAGCTCGCCGCCCACTAGGATCACGACCGAGACCACGTACATCCAGCTAAGCAGGACCATGACCGCTCCGACGGTCCCGTACGTCTTGTTGGTAGGAAAGTGCTGGACGTAGAGCCTGAAAAGAAGCGTGGCGATAACGAACAGGCAGGCGGCCAGTACTGACCCTGCCAGTATCTGCCGTTTGTTCTGCTTTACGTGCGGAAGGAGCCAGTACATCAGATATAGGAAGGCAATGAGGAGCGCGATCGCCAGCGGAAACTGCAGTATCGCCCACGCTTTCACCGCCACTCCTTCCATTCCAAGCTGAGTCTGAGCGTAGAGCACGATGATGTCACCAGCTAGGAGAATGGCGGTGACCAGGGTGATGATGATCGCCCAGCCAAGTAGAACTGCAAGCGCTAGCAGGCGCTTCTTCCACCACGGCCGCACGTCCTTCACATCGTACGCCGTGTTGAGCCCTTCCATGAAGGTTGTGAAAATGTTCGACCCTGACCACGCGGCGAGCAGAGCGCCTATCGATATGAGCCCAGGTGCGTTCTTGGCGAATACGACATCATTGATGACTTTCGATAGCAGACTGAGTGCGTCGGGGGGAACCACTTCGGAGAGACGCGACAGGAGATCAGAGACGACCTTCTGCTTGTCGCCAAGCAGGCTGAGCATCGGCGCGATGAACAGCAACAGCGGGAAAAGTGAGAAAAAGAAGTTGTACGCCGCCTGTGCGGCCATCCCAAGGACATTGTCCTCGTTTGTCTCCTTAACCGTCTTCTTGATCAGCTCGCCGGCGCGATAACACAGGATTACCATGCGAAGCCTGCGGCGGCAAGCCGCAGGCCAGCCGCTACACCGCTACCGCGTTTTTCTTGCGCCGCGCTCGCCACCAGGAGACAATCACCGCGCCGAACCCTGTGGCGACGGCGACGAGCGTCACCGAGAACGCGAGGGTGCGGAGTATCGCGCCCAGAATCGGCAACCACGTGAAGGCCGCCGCCACGATCCAGAGGACGCTGAAAGCAAGAATTCCGGTGTAAAGGAACTGCAGCTCCTGCCCCGCGGGAGTCTCCGCTTCTCGCTTGCCAGCGATGGCAATCCCCGCTACGTAGGCGACGGCGAGGAAGCCCAGTATCGCAATTCCGGTCACAGCGATGAGGAAAACCGCGACGCCGATCGGAATGAAGAACACGCCGATAATAGTGATGGCCATGGCAAAGACGAGCGCGACGAGCGCGGGAATTGATGCGAATCCGCCGAGAACTCCGGTGACGAGAGCGCGGCCGGTCTCGTTGGTGACGACCTCGACGGCGCGCCTGAAGTAGTCGCCCAAGAAGAATAGGACGAACGTCCCGACAAGCAGCAGAACCACGAGCCACAACAATGCGGCGACGAGAGACCCGAGCGTCGTGCGTGGTCGGCCGCCGAAGCTAACGGTCGACCTATTGTGTGTCGC
>JABXNS010000202.1_pt1 | contig 14893 bp, 16 predicted proteins | sample 7301101 | NCBI WGS metagenome assembly JABXNS01 (sample SAMN14449646, study PRJNA615230) | soil metagenome | isolation source: soil from bare, unvegetated metal-rich iron-sulfur acidic spring small-cell... | place: Canada: Paint Pots Mound, Kootenay National Park, BC | collected 2017-05-25
GCAAGCGCACGGTTCGCAAAGCCGCGAAAAACGTCCATAAGACGGCAACGCGCGCGCGTGAAGTCGGCGAAACCGTCGTGAGCGCGGGCGAAATGATCAAACAGACCGCCGATGTCGTGGACTCGTTCGCTCAGCGGGCCACGAAGCGGACCGGAAGCCGCAAGAAAAAGTAAGGGCTAACGCCCGCATGTCCCTAAGCCGCTCTCGCTAAGGTTGCCGACGATAACCTTAGCGGAGCGGCTGCTTCTTATTACCCGAAGGTTGCGGAACCGTGCTCGTCCTCAGGCACGGTGACCAAGGTGCCAGCCATGCTTGACACACGAATACGGCGCGAGCCCCACACCCGTGCGCGGAATCGCGCGCTCCGCGAGTTTCTTCGTAGGGAATGCGCTCTTCGGTGAGCCGTTCTTGTTATAGCACGACCGTGTTCCGCCGCTCTTGCGATCGCTCATTTCTGTCTCATTCGTATCGGTAAGGAAAATCCATCGCCCCGTCTAACGACGAGCTCTGCTAACGTCGTCCGCCGGAGGTGACATGGAAGAGATTCAGATTACGGATTGCCCCGCCTGCGGCCATGCGATGACGAACCATCACGGCCATCACTGCACAGATTGCGAACGCGATGGAGGCGAGTGCGCCGCGCTCGAGGGCGGCGTCGAAAGCCCCGGCGGGTGAGCGGGTTGCGCCTTTTTGCGCTGATCATTGTGTTGCTGGCCGCGTCGCCCGTCACGGCGGCTGCCCCGCATCACGACTATCTCGTTTCCTGGGGAATGGAAACACAGTCGTCTTCCGGCACCCACGTCGGACACGACTTTCTCGCGGTGTTCGATATCGGAGATCCGGCACACTTCGGTCGCCTGGTCGCTATGCTGCCTGTCCCCACGCCATCGCAGTTGGCGCACCACGCCAACTATGAATTTCCGGCCAACGGCATGCTTTTTGCCAATGACTTTCTCGCATCTCACTCCTATGTGTTCGATGTGCGCAACCCGCTCAAGCCCACCGTCGCGGCATCATTCGATAACGCGGGTCCCTACACGCATCCGCACAGTTTTGCGTATCTATCAAACGGCGATACGCTGGCGACGTACCAGCAAAAAGGTTCCGACGACACCGTGGCCGGCGCGCTGGTTGAACTCGATGGTAAAGGCGACGTCGTTCGCATGACTGACGCCTCCGACCCGAAAGTCGAGCCGTTCATCCGGCCGTACAGCTCGCTCGTGCTGGAAAAGATCGATCGGTGACCACGAGCGCCGACATGATGCCGTCCATGCTTGATAGTCACGTGGTGCAAATCTGGCGGCTTTCGGATTTGAAGCTGTTAAAGACGGTCGTGCTGCCCAAGCCTGCGCAGTACAAGGGAGCCGCATCCGAAGATCCCGACGAAGCGCGCCTCCTTTCCGACGGCAACACGGTGCTCGTTGCAACGTCCCACTGTGGTTTATACCGGTTGAGTGGTCTTTCCGGAACGGATCCGGCCGCGGAATTTGTCTACGACTTCGGCTACCGCGCGTGCCCCGGCGTGCCGGTCGTGATCGGAAAGTATTGGATCGAGCCCTCGATGAGCGGCCACTGCGTCACCGCGCTCGATGTCGCCGATCCGGATCACCCTGTGGAAGTGTCCCGCCTGTGGTTAGGCGCCGGCGCATTTCCGCATTGGCTCGCGCGCGAGCCGGGCGGCCACCGCATCGTTATCACGGGCCAAGGTTCGCTAAAAAACCTTATCTCGTTTGCATCCGTTGACACGCGGACCGGAGCGCTTAAACTCGATCGGCGCACGATCAGTTTCAATCGTAAATGGCCCGATGGCTGGAACGGATCAGCCATCCCTCACGCCGCGCTGTTCTACGCGAAGTAACCTGTCCTCCAACGCGCGCACTTCGCGCATACTCGCTCTGGTGCGTGCGATCCCGAAAGGCTTTGTGCAAACGTATGGAGATATCGATCCGCACGCGCCGCGGCTGGTCGGGCATATTCTTGCGACGACCACTCAAGATGTCCCGTGGCATCGCGTCGTCCGCTCCGACGGCGGCGTTACTCAGGGACGCAAACAACTCGCGCGCCTTCGTAAGGAAGGTGTTCCGATACGCGGCAATCGCGTAGACCTAAGCGCCGCTCGATTACCGCGCGGTATAACCCTCGGCGCTACCGGTCGTTCAGATCCGAAAGGCTGTTAGCGCCCCGGAACTCTTAGCAAAACGCAAAATTTCGCTGTCGCGGGTGAACAGGTCCGCGCGATAGGCGATCGCAGTGGCGACTAAAAGCCGATCCGCCGGATCACCTCGCATCGTTTTCGGCAACGTCGCCGCAGCTAACGCGATCGAAGGGGTTAGAGCAGCCGTAACCACACCGTTAGCCCCATAGAGCTTCTGGATATATTCCTCTACCGGCACGGAGAGCGTAATGCGCCGCCTTTGCACGAGCATGCCAATCTCCCAGGCGGAAATTGGCGACAGTATGAGCTGAGAACGCATGGCAGCATCGTCGATTCTTTCCATGACCGATTTGCGCAGCGTCCCTTCCGCACTCCAAAGCGCGGCATGCGTATCAAGGAGAATTGGACGCATTCGCATCCCAGTCTACATCAATCGGCGAAACAATGTCGCCCTGTTTTAGGACGAGTCCTTTCAGTAATCCGCAAAAGCGTGCCTCGAGCGCTTGCGCAGGTATCAGTTTAGCGACGGGTCGACGGTGCTTTGTGATAGTTACGCTAACGCCGAGCTTATGAACTTCGTCCATAATCTCCAAGCAACGGGATTTGAATTCCGCGGCACCAATCTCACAATCTCTTAAGAGCAGCAGTGAGATAGAGCGCCCACGCTTTGTTCTGGTCATAATATATGACCACTATAAAACATTGCGTACTAATGCGCAAGCGAACTAGGAGCGTTAGTACATGGCAACGCCGGCTCATCCCTATGCGGGGATGGCATTTCGGCCCGCCCGCTAAAAGACGATGCAACGTGATCGTTCATCTGATCGACGGAACCTACGAACTGTTCCGGCATTTTTATGGGCTGCGTCGCTCCACCGGGGATAAAGATCGCCCCTTCGGCGCCGTTACCGGCGTGCTCAACACCGTGCTGCAAATGATCAACGAGGGAGCGACGCACCTGGGTGTCGCCACCGACCACGTGATCGAGTCCTTCCGCAACGAACTTTGGGATGGGTACAAAACGGGGCAGGGAATCGAGCCGGCGCTGCGTGCTCAGTTCTGGCCGCTCGAGGGCGCGCTGCGGGCGATGGGCATTCCAACATGGGCCATGGTCGAGCTTGAGGCCGATGATGCGCTTGCCTCTGCGGCCGCTATCGCGTCCAAAGATTCCCGCGTGCAGAAAATTTGCATTTGGACGCCCGATAAAGATCTCTCGCAATGCGTGCGAGGCGATCGCGTCGTGCAAGTTGACCGAAGGACGAAGGTGATCCGAAACGCGGACGGCGTGCGGGCGAAATTTGGCGTAAGCCCCGAACTGATTCCTGACTATCTTGCGCTCGTTGGTGACGCCGCAGATGGCTTTCCCGGCATCAAGGGCATTGGACCGAAGAACGCTGCAACTCTGCTCACGCGCTACGGCCCGATCGACGTGTTCCCGGCCGAAGTGCTCGGCGAACGTCAGCAGCTCGCGCTACTGTACAAGAAACTGGCAACGCTTCGAACCGACGCCCCGCTTTTCGCCGATGTCGACGAGTTAAAGTGGCGCGGACCGGCGACCGGATTCGCGGCCGTGTGTGAGCAGATCGGAGCGCCCGATCTTGTTGCGCGCGTGGCGCGCATATCGCCGCATTAACGAAAATTGGGGCTCAGTCCCAATGAATAATTTCCTCTCAATTTAGCCCAATGAATCCAATTTAGCACAATGAATCGGGCGACGGTGAGAGGGGATGGTGCAGTTTGACTAATTTTCCGGGGGTCTGCGGCAATGTTTGCTGGATACTCCAGGCAGTCCAGCAAACGGCCGAAGATTGGCCTATGGAATCGTCCTACTCGAACGGGCATGCTTGATTCTGCGTCTCCCTCTGTGATCGATGCTGTGCCGCTTTGCGGCTACAACTATCCCAGCATATCTGGGATTTGTGCCAATAAGGGCCTTCAATAAGGCGTACAGCTCCTTCGCAGCAAACCAATCTGGATTCAGTTCCCATGCCTTTTGGCCGTCCCCGCCCCGAATAATGTCGTAATGACGCCACATCCGTAGGGCCCTCATCACCTCGCCAATATCCGAATGCATATGGCGTCGGATCTGCTTTAGGGTGCTCGGCCCTAAAGCGCAAAGCAAGAGCAGGGTCTCCGATCGCGCAAACGAGCCGAAAATGCGATCAATTCGTCCGTTCCACGTAAACTGGGTCTTCGCTCCGCGCCATGACTTGGGACCGCGTAAGAATGTAACGCGTTGTGCCGGCCAACGTTGATCCATTTTTTGAAGCAAAGCGATAAATTGTGAATGGGCCGGGAACGCCGGGTTGATTCGCAGCCCTTGCGGAAAGCCTTTACGGCTCTGCAAAAGGCGCACAACCAGATCGCCTTCCGTAATCTCTAGGCTGCCTGATATCTGAGCGGCTCGACGAAGCTGTTCGGGGCGCATTGTTCCATTGACGGCGAGGGTCACCAATATCCGTCGGCGCGCGTCAGATCCGAAAAGTAATGGGCATCCATCGGCCGATGGCTTCACGCCCAGTGGCCGAGAATCGCGAGCAACTGCTTTCTGCCGCCAGTCGAATTTGCCACGCTTACTGAGCCTTGTTCGTACAGCTATCTGTTTGATTGCTGTCGGAACGATACCAGGCAACTGTTTTGTAACAGCGATCCGAAACGCATGTAGTTGGGAATATGCGTACCACCCTCGATGCAGCTCTACATGATGGTCATCAAATCTGAGCACGCCTACAGATTTCCAGAACGTCATGAATTTGATGAGATCGATGCGCCGAAAAGCCAATGTTCGTTGCAGATCAAGAATTCTTACCTTGCCGAGATGGGCTAAGGCAAGCAGAATGACTGTGCGAGAGTGACCTCCGAAAACATGATCTGCCAAGATGTGCGTCGCAGCCGACTGTGGACCGATTTTCAGCCCCTTCTTCTTGATCTTGATTGGTTGGGAAACTCCCTCGTGCTTGCCTATCTCTCGCAGCAAGTCACGCAGTTGAACTCGCCCCGGGAAATTCTTCGAGAGTCCGACCTTCCGCGAAAAGCCTTTCTTGCCCCAGATCGTAATCAGGCCGATATGTTCGAGCTGTTTAAATCTGCCAATGTGCCGCGTGTGAGCGATTACCTGAAGCTGTTTTACGGATAAGGGACCATGTACGGCCAGCGCTACCAGCGCACGCTGCAAGGATTCGCCATGGAAAAGGACGGGCTTAATGGCCTGTGTCATGTCTAATAGTTGCGGATGCGGCCGTTACTTATCGCGAAAACCGAAAAGTCGCCGGAAGAAGCCGCGCCGGGCGTTCGGTTGCGCTTCCCCGTTTATTGCGACCTCAGAGTCAGTATAGAGGGCGTTGCGCGCGGCCATTGTTTCCTGTCGTGAAAACCTCGGCAGCCACCGTATGCTATTGTTCCGAATCACGTAATGCGAACGGCACGGCAACTCGTGATTACCAATCGAGGGCGTTAACGAGACGCTGCCATCGTAGTGTAGTGTCCAGCCAATTCGGCTTAAGGGGGTGACCACTTCGAACCCGCAGCCACAGGCGCATTTATGGGATGCACTATCATATTTTACCGATATATAGACCACCCCCGGCTCCATCTCGTCTGGCATAGGGACCGAATCGGTGAACAGCGGCTTAATTGACGTAATTCTCGGCATCATGAAGGCTCATTCGTTATGACGTTGCCTTCAACCATATACACGCTGTTTGCTTCTTCTGCATAATCAGCGTAAAAACCGCGGATCCGTTTCCATCGAAGCACCGCTAATGTTGCGTTCAATGCGTTCAAATCGGCGATCTGGATGTTAGTTATATAGATATTGTTGCCATCGTCGCTATAGTCGACACGCTTGGCAAAGTGCGCACGCATATTCGGCAGGCTCGTGGTCGTCCGAACATTGCCAAAAACGGAGTCGCCCTCTGATTTCTCAAGGCCGATGCCCACATCTATGAACGACTTCTCCATGTGCTCAAGGCTCGCCACGATTGTCTTCTTTGCTGGCCCTGAGTCAAGGCAAAGGAAGATGAACGTGAGGTCGTCTAGTTCATTCAGGTTTTCTTCTGTAACGTGTTTGTCATGGGCGAAAATTCCGCGGCGTAGCGGATTGTATTTTTCGGCCCAGTAGGTCGCTTTATTTGGTAGCGTTCGTAGATCTTCAAGGCTCACGGCGCCAGGAGCGCGGAACGCATTGTGCGTTTCAAGATGGTCGCCATCAAATAGGTGAATCTCACGCACTTCTGATTTCGCTACGAGGTCGAGCACGTAGGAGCCGGCCCCTCCAACACCAATGATGCCGACCCGCTCCTCTCTACGTTTGGCGTTCACGGTCGTGAGCCCGGCCTGGCTTGTATTGGTATCGAGATAACGAAAAACGGATTCTTCTTCCTCAGTTTCCCAGGGCAATGACTTTCGCGCCGTTACCGAATTATCGATCGCTTGAGCTTCGTTCTCGAAAATCTCGATGTACCGCGTCATCATGTGATGGTAGTCGTCATAGCCGTTAGGTGGCTTACTCGAAAATAGCCAAGTTGCGGAGATGCCGTCAGCGATTTGTGTAGGCTCTTGATTTTCGCCAAGATGCGCGATGCGGTTCCCGCTTGTGTTGCACGGAAAATCACCTACCCAGCGCACGACGTGATCCTCGGGTTTGAGGGTCTTATCGCCGGCAAGGCTGAGTTTTCGCGCAACCCAGTAGGCCGTATCCAATCTCGCGATTCGCGGTTACATATGGGACATCGCGAACGATCAGGTACTTGTTGAGGATATCGACGTCATAGCCGTCCTTGCGCAAACGAAGTAGATCCTCATTATGATTTATTAGTGAACGTGACACTGAAGACCATGTCTTTTACGACTTCAACTGAGCCGCCCTCGACTAGGGTTCCGTTCGGTTTCTTATCGGAACCTCTGGTGTATGAGACTGTGTAGACGGGTTCAGGACCAGGCGGTGTCGGGAACGCGATTTTTACAACCTCGTCGAAGGAGATTTGCCCTTTCGGCCATGGGGTCGGCCGGGTATTTACGATGATCGTAATCTCTTTGGGTTGATGCGCTTGCGCTGGCGTTTCCATATAGTCTCCTCTTAACGGTTTTGACGATGCGTCTTTTAGTTAGTTTTTAACGCTGCTGAGTGCCATACGCCTGGCACTCATCTCTCAGCGGTTAAACGAGCGCCTTCCGGGCACGTTTACGCAAGGACCGAACTAGTGTTCGATTGAAATAAGCGCCGATGCGTTCCGGTTACCCGGCCCCTTGGACATTGGGCGATTTGCTTAAGAGCGGGCAGCTTGGGTTTGGCGATGATGCCAGACGTCAGCACTGGGCGAAGGTTTGCGGGATTGTCGTTGACGGCCATCGTCTTTATGATACGCGACCCCTCCGTCGTACCGCTTCGGCTCATGAAATCCGGTATCGTCAAAAATTCAGCGAAGTTATGATTGCCGCTCATGCGCTGGCGCGTCTTGACGCCACTAGGATTGTCATTGATACCGGTGTGATACGGCCACACGAGCGGCCCGATCTCCGTGTTTTGCTTGACAACGAACGGGTTGGCGTAGAGGTGGTTGAAGTGCATCCAAATGCACATGCAGCAAATGCCGCGATCGACCTAAACATAGCAATAAACGAGGCCGTGGACCGTCTGCCTTTGCGTCCACAGTTTATAAATCTTCACATTGGTCGAATGGCCGGACGGAACGATAACTCAGCGGTGCCGGCCAAAATTCGCGGGCGTTTGGTGAATATCATTGTTGACATGTTGCGCTCTGGCTCCTATTCCGAACCCAAGGCTAGCCGTATCGTCAACCAGGAAAAGTGGCCCGGCGCTGCGCTGGGGTACACACTATATGTTAGTCGTAGTCTCGCGCCGTTTGGTTATATTCAATTTGATGATAGCGCGTGCAGTTTTAACCCTGACGCGTTAATAAGGCCAACTTTAGTTACATTGAATCGTAAGCGAGCGATGGCCAAGACCTATAACCGAACAGATCCCTTATGGCTTATTCTCGGCCTGACCGAGCAGCGTGGACTGTTTTCCTCATCGCTGCAGAAATTAGCGGAGCTTGCCGCCACTATTGAGCCGTTCGAGCGCGTGATCGCACACGACGGTATGATGTACGTGACACATTTGTCGGGTAAAGCAGCATAGCGGGCTGATTATTGGAATCGTTGCATTTTTTATGAAAAAGAAGGCGGAAAACGTCCCCGTTATTTAGTGCGCGCAGTATTGTGGCGAAGTTAGGCTCAAATCTTGGAACATCTCAATTTCGGAAATCGTCGAGGCGGCCGATACCAATGTGGGCGGCCTGGAATCCAATATTCGTATGATAAGAGGTGTAGAGTTTTATCTATAAGTGCAACCTTTATGCGCACGGTGAACCCGTCGCTCCATTATGTAGCCATTGCTCAATCGGTAATGAAACCGGTCAGGAAAGCCTTGCATCCAAAGCGGCCATCCTGTTTGAAACTTCTTGAGATCGCCCGTGCCATCGGAGCGAAATGCGTAAACATATCGTTGGAATCGCTGCCCCGGGCGAATTGAGGCGTCGTAGCATTCCCACGATCCCAGCAACGCCTTCAACGTTATTAATGCGATAAACATACAAATCTAGGCGATTGTCGTGATCGCAAGTCCCTTTTTCAATAATTGGTCGTTCATTGACACATCCGCATCGACGGCTAGTTCGAGACCGCCCCATCAGCACCTTAATCTCAAAAGGGCCTAGTGATAAACCTCAGAATCCTAGCCTTCGCATTTGGCTTATGTTCTTCGTTGCGGCTGGAACTTTCTCGTTATCCGCTAGCGGCGCCCCGACATCGGCCAAGGGTCAACTGCTTTCTCTTAGGCAAGAGGCGGGTTTGTGATGATCAACCAGAGGCAGATGGAGCGCGAACGAAAGCTCCAATATCAACGCGACCGTGAGGCCGAGGCTGCGCGCAAGACGGATTCGATCGAGCGAGCGGTCTTGTTGTTGGAAACTGTGCTCGTCCGATGTCTCGATAGGCCCGTAACGCCCCTCGACTTCAAAACACTTTATAAGCCTAAACCGTATCCGGTTCTCGATAAGCAAGGCCTTGATATCGTCGAGCCGGAGCCGCAAAAAGAGAGCTACATGCGAGGGCCGCCACAGTGGCTTGAGCGCACGATACCTGTACTTCGCAAGAATTATGAAGCAGCGGTAGCCTCTTCACAACAAGAGTACGATCTCGCGTTCTCTCAATGGCGTAAGCGGGATGAGGCCAGGTCTCGAAAGCTGGCCGAACTGCAACAAAAGAACTTGGAGGCATGCGAACGGATCGACAAAGACAATGCGGCGGCGCTCCAAAAGGTTCAGGAACTCCAGGCCGGCTGCGCTAGTAAAGATCCGATTGCAATCAGCGCATATTTTGAAACAATGTTCAATGCGGACCGCCCCCTTGCGGGTCAACTTGTAAAAAGTAGAACCGCCTATGTGCTCGAGTCCAGGCAGCTAGTCGTTGAACTAGAGTGTCCGACGACCGAGATAGTGCCCCATGAATCAGCTTTTCATTACAAGAAGTCAAGCGACGAGATAACCCCTGTGAAGCGTTCCTTGGCTTCGACCAAAGAAATCTACGCGAGGCTCATCTCGCAACTTGCGCTGCGCGGTCTTCACAACGGGTTTAACGGCGATGGCTTGAGCGCAATAGATACAATAGCATTGAGCTGTTTTGTTAGCACCACGGACCCGGCCACCGGTCAAGCGATCCGACCGTGTCTTCTAACGGTCGTCACAAGCAAAGATGAATTTGCGAATCTTAATCTTCGTAAAATAGATCCGGTCGCATGCATTAAAGGATTGCGCGCCCAGGTTTCCAGGAGTGCTCACGAGCTGGTTCCTGTAAAGCCCGTTGTCGAGTTCGACATGGTCGACCCGCGGTTTGTCGAGAAAGGTGACGTGCTGCGAACACTTGATCAGCGACCAAATCTTGCTGAACTCACGCCGAACGAATTTGAGACGTTAATGACTAACCTATTTGAGAAAATGGGCCTTGAAACGCGCCTGACCCGACCATCGCGGGACGGGGGCGTCGATTGTGTCGCATACGACATGCGGCCGGTAATCGGCGGAAAGGTCATAGTACAGGCTAAACGTTACCGCCGGACGGTTGGCGTTTCAGCGGTTCGTGATTTATTTGGGACTTTACACAACGAAGGCGCTGCTAAAGGTATCCTGGTCGCGACTAGTGGCTATGGAAAGTCCGCCTATGAGTTCGCTTCAAATAAACCCATTGAACTAATCCCGGGAAGCCAACTGCTCTATTTGCTCAAAGAGCACACCGGCATCGATGCTAAAATTGAATTCCCCGAGGACTGGGTCGACCCGTCATTGGAGGATACCGACTAAATCAGGTGTTTGAGAATTTTGCGGGTCGCTCCGATGGCGCTGTCACAAAAATCATTCTACGGCGCTAGATTTGTAGTGCCTGTCATAAAAAGCCCAGGCGTGGTGCCGGCATGAATTCATTTGGCTGCATCTTGGCATGGTTTCTGGGTACAGCGACGTGCCACTCTGCGCCAGCATTTTACAACGATACCGCGATGCATAACGTCGGAGATCAACCAATTGCGGCTTCGCCGAGACAGGCCTGGAATTACGCCTTCAAGATAGTGCAACAGCGCGGCTTGCCGAAAGATGCAATTCTGACCACGGCCGGGGGCGGCGAGCGCGAGATATCGGTCGATGCGAAGAGCACCAGCGAAGGTCATCAGCTCTCATACGATTTCGTCTGGAAGCCTGCGGTGATAGGTTCGAACGATAGGATATCCATCTCGGTCGCTTCGGGCGAATACACCCATTGCACGCGCTCGGATTGCAGTGCCTACGACGTGACCTATCGCCTAACCACAGAGATGTTCTTCTGGGTCTGGACGCCAGCAGAGGAGAGAACGCGTGCACAAGAAGCGCTGCGCGAACGGTTGGTTCCGGTTGCCGCTCCGACCTATGTTAGCTCATCTTGCCCAGAGAATGCCGTCGATGTGACAGCACTTCGGCGAGTGGTTGCCGGAATAGGCGATCATGCTGATAGTAAAGGAATGTATCATCCGATAGTTGAGCAAGAGCTACTGAGAATTCCCGACTGGGTTTACGCACGCTTCGCACCCTTCGTCGTGCACTATAAACAAGCAGGGTTAGCTGACGAGACTCTCGAGGTCGAGGGCGCGGCAGTCGGTGACTTGCCGGCAACTGGTAACAGATATCTGGAACTGCTCACTCGCGAGCGGTTCAACGGTATTACGCATGACTGGTGGCGCCAATTCGTCGCCCTGGATAATGAGCCGGTGTGCCTCCATTCTCCAAAAGCGCACTCCCTGGTGCCGAACCTCTCGCCGATTGCTCTTACACCGCAATTGTTGGCAAATGATGCACTCGAGCGTTCCCAAGACGAGGCGCTCTGGACGCGCAAATCTATGAACCCGGGGAAACCGGAGATTCTCTCATTGATACGATCCGCGGTTGGCACTCAGGTGACGACGTCAACCCAACAGAACGACGGCACATGGCGCGGCACGTTTTGGTACGACCGCAACGGCGTTGCGCTGCGCGCCTCCTTCCTAAGAGAGGGCGTCTGATCTTCATTCACATGGTCGTTGGAATCTCTCAGCGTTCGCTGGCGTTCGCATTAGCGCTCGCCCAAGCGGCTTGTGCCAGCCGCGGGCAGGCATCCTACACGCTTCCCGAGATGCAAATTGCATCACCGGTTTCGAACGCCCGATTGCAGCAACCACTGTGGAGTCGCGCGGTTGATAGCGATCGCGGCGACTTCCTTCCAGGGCGAAAATCTGCCCTGGGTGAAAATGTGGTCGCGTTTCGCTTTCACGGCCACGTTTGTGGGTTTAGTGTGGACACCGGTGAGCAGAAGTGGTGCGCCGGCTCAGGAGACGGGCCGGTATATGCCGCGCACCAGTTCGCCTACACGGATAATCTCGGTGTGATCCAATCGGTTGACGCCCAAAACGGCGCCGTGAAATGGCGATTTTCGTTTTCATCTAGGGCTCGCGACCTTACGGTTCCACGCGAGTTAGCTTGGGCAACGCCAAGCGATTTTCTTATCGCACGCGTCAGCGACCCAAGCGGCGGCGCTCCGAATTTGGGCGAGGTTTCTGATGGCGAGCTGTTGTGGTCATCACGAATTCCCGGCTATTATTCCGACTACAACCATACATTGCTCTCGGGCCCGTATGCGCTTTGGTACTTCGGTCCGGCCGGTCGAGGATCTGCGATGGAAGTCATCCGCCTCGGAAGAGGTGGGGGCGTCAGGAGACTGATTGATGGCGGCGGCTGGATCGTCGGAGCCCGATTCCCCACTGTTTTCGCCACGGGCCGGTGGCATGTTAGAAGCTCGGCTGACTTCGCGCTAACTTTTGAGGTTCGTCAAATAAACTTGAGAACGGGGCAGATTGGAAAGACATTTCATTACGAACCCGACTATTCGCAGAATTACGAACGGATAAAAAATACACTTGACTGGCTTCGCGGTCCCACTCGCGCCGCTGCTGTCAAAGTCGAAAACGGATTTGTTTACGGTACCGTGGCCGGCAGGCTGTACCGTTACGCGCTTGCCGACGGTAACGGTCAACGCCCACTAGAGATTGCGGGTGCGTATCTTAGTGGCCCCACCAGGAATGTGCTGCTGGTTGCGCGTTCCGATGGTATCTGGTCTCTACGTATAGGTGCACATGCCATTCGGGTGCAACGCGTTGTTTCAGTCGAGTCCAATGTCGCAGGGGTGCAGGCTATGGCAACGTTGGGTGATGTCACCTATATCGCTCTTAGCGACGGCCGGCTTCTTGGCATCGACTTGACCACCGGCCGAACTGTGTTCCAAGCGAAGACATGCCACGTCGCCGACATTCGAACTGACGGTCGGCATATTGTTGTAGTCTGCTATTTTGATTTCGCTTGGCAGGTTGCGGTTTTCAGGTTAGTGCAGTGATCTATTCCTTGGCGCTGGTATTAGCAGTAGCTCGGGCAAGTGATCCCTGGAGTTCAGTCGCCAAGTCTCTAGTCGAAATCACCGCGCCGACTGCGGCCAATCTCCATGCGTCGCGCTTCGCCTCGCGTTCCTGGCATGTCCGCTTTCATGGCGAGCGCCTACTAATCGCACCGATCGAAAAACGTGACGTCGACTTGCCTTTTGCACCTGAGATTGATACGGCGCATCTCGGATATTATGGCACGCAACCGTCGCAGGTGCTTAGAATCGGCGATGCCTGGTTTCTGGCCTATTATCACGGCGAATTTGGGGGCGGCCTTTGGCAGTTTGATTCAACCGGTACCGTTGGTCGGCGATTGATTGACGATCCAACGTATGGCCTCATGTTCTATCGCGGTGAGCTTCTGGCCGAAACCCAAGACAACTCGATGATGGTTCGAAGAGTTCGCATACATCGGTTTGCGCTGCAACATGGAACATGGCAGGAAGTGGCGCATACGGACTTTCCGCGAAACATTGGTAGCGTAAAACCTCTTGGCTCCCAATTGTATGCCATAGCAGCGGATTATCCAAGCGCCGTGTTAGCCAAGATCGACCTCGCCGGAAATCTCACGCCGGTGTGGCAGTTCAATCGGGATTTGCGCGTGGCAGACATCGCACGCTCGCCAAAAGGTGATTTTGCAATCGGAGGCCAGGGATATGTCGTGCGATTGCACCGGGCCGGCGATCAGTTCGTCGCCACCTGGTACGCACCGAGAGATTGTGTAAGCTATTCCAATGTGGAAGAAAACGACGGTAGCACCGCACGCTGCGTGGCGATGACCGGGGTACGCAATTATGAGGCGCATCGACGCGTGCCGGTCAGGAACCCGCTTATTTCCAGAGATGGGAACTGGATCCTAACACGCTACCTGCCCATACAGTTATTGCATTTCACCGGGTCGCAATGGCTTCCGGCAGATTTGCCGTCATTTTCAAGCACCGAATAGCCGGATAGGCTTGAGGAAATCGACTCATTTCTGGTGGGGCGAACGAACCAGCGGCTGTGGCTGCGCCGGCAAGGACAATGGCACGTCATGCAAGAGCATCTCAACTGTCCGGTTGCGCTCTCGCTAACGCCATATAGCGCCTGGGAAACTGCCTGCGGAGACACGCCGCAGATTTGGCGCGCTGGATTTGACGGCACAAAGGGAACGTGGCGACCAACCGCCTTGGATGCCGACTTGCTAGTGGCAGGCCTGTCCGATGACGCTTGGTTTGCTGAAAAGAACACGGCCGCTCTCGGCCACGTCGATTGGAAACAGGGTGTGCACGAATTCCCGACGAGTTCGCCGATTGCGATGATTTCGCGGGGAGGCGACAAAATATGGTTTACCGAGACTGACAAAGTTCACTACGGGTTTGTCGATGCGAAGAACGACATTCACGAGTTCAAGGAGCAATCGCAGTACGTTGATGTACTTTCGGTCACCGGAGCCGTAAAAGGCGCGTGGCTGCGCACGTTACTCGTCGGCCGAATGATGATAGATCACATTGACGACGCCAATCACCAAACAGGCTATATCGGCGACGTTCGTTGGTTCGCGATGTCGTCCGACGGTTCAGGCTGGGCCATGAGCAACAACTGGTTGACCATCGTACGTGATACGGAAAATGGCGAAATGACTAGGTATCGTATGCCATGCCTGGATCCGCACCCGCGAGTTTTTCCGGCACCGAGTAATGGAATTTGGATTCAGAGTTTAGAAGCACACTGTAACGTTTTTTTGGATTCGAAGTGCTTACATA
>JABXNS010000203.1_pt1 | contig 14834 bp, 12 predicted proteins | sample 7301101 | NCBI WGS metagenome assembly JABXNS01 (sample SAMN14449646, study PRJNA615230) | soil metagenome | isolation source: soil from bare, unvegetated metal-rich iron-sulfur acidic spring small-cell... | place: Canada: Paint Pots Mound, Kootenay National Park, BC | collected 2017-05-25
GTATCATAGTCGATGTGCGCCACCGGCCAGAGCGGACGACGTATGCGTCAACCCTGCACATCGAAGGCGGGGAGCACCGAGTGATCGGCGCGGCGTTATCGCATGGCTTGCGATTGATTGAAATCGACGGGTTTGAAACGGACGCGGCACCGCTCGGGACGCTCGTCCTTACCCGGCATCGGGACATTCCCGGTATGATCGGACGCGCCGGCACGATCCTCGGCGACGCCGGCCTCAACATTTCGACGATGCAGGTCGCGCGCAGCGCCAGCGGTGGTGAGGCGATGATGGTGCTCGCCGTCGACCGTGCTCCCGATTCGCCGACGTTGGACGCGTTGCGTTCGGTTCCGGGGATGGATCTCGTACGGACGATCCGGTTCTAGGCATGCCCAACGTGTATGTTGCGCGCCACGGTGAAACGACGTGGAATGCCTCCGGACGATATCAAGGACGCCAAGAATCGCAACTCTCCGAGCTCGGGGTATCGCAGGCTCGCGCTCTCGCGGAGGCGTTGCGAGGCGCACCGATTCGCCGCGTGATTTCGAGCCCGCTCATGCGGTGTGTGGCCAGCGCCGCGCCGTGCGCGCGAGAATTCGGTGCATCCATCGAGTTGGACGAGCGCCTGATCGAGATCGCGCACGGTACATGGGAAGGTCGTTATCGCGACGAGCTTGCGGCAAGCGATCCGGTGCGCTACCGGGCCTGGCGTGAAGATCCCCGCGCCGTTTCCTTCGAAGGTGGCGAGAGCGTCATGGATGTTCTGGCGCGGTGGCGCGCCTTTCAAAAAGCGTTCTCGACCGATGCGGATACGCTGGTGATGACGCACGACGTCGTTGTGCGGCTGGCCATTTTGGATACGTCCGGGGAAGATATGACCGAGTTTTGGCACCGCCAAGTTGCCAATTGCGGTTACGCAGCGTTTGAAGCGAGGGGAGCGGATTGGACGCTCGTTGACGAGTGCGTAACCGCGCATCTTGCGGGCCTGGATGCCGACCTCTCGAAACAGGCCCTCTGAGGCGATCTAACGTAACACGACCGATGCCCACCGACTTTCCGCCGCTTGAAGCAAACGCGCTCTTACGGGCTTTGCCTTCGCACGCATTGGATGTGTTGCGCGCGGATTTGACTCCCGTCGCCCTTGGCCGTGGGGAGTCGATCAACGAACCGGACACGCCGCTGCGGAAAATCCAATTCCCGGTAGGTTGCGTGCTTTCGATGCTGACGTTAATGCACGATGGAGCGGCCGTCGAAGTGACGACGGTCGGATGCGAGGGCATGGGCGGCTTCCAAGCCGTGCTGGGAGCCGAGCGGGTTTCGGAGCGAGTGATTTGTCAGGTCCCGGGAAATGCCTATTCCTGCGGGATCGACAAATTCCGCAAGCATTTCCAAGAGCTGGAGGCGTTCCGCTTTTTGCTCCAGCGTTACGCCCAAGTCGCTTTCAGTGTCGTCGCGCAATCGGTTGCGTGTAACCGGCTCCACGGAGTGAATCAACGCTGTGCGCGTTGGCTCTTGATGACGCACGACCGCGTGTTTTCCGATACGTTCGATCTGACCCAAGAGTTCCTCGCGATCATGTTGGGGTCGAATCGTCCAACGGTCAGCGTGGCCGCCGCCGCATTACAAGAAGCTGGGTTTATATCCTACGCGCGAGGCCACATTACGATTCGAGACCGGCGCGGCCTCGAAAGCGCCGCATGCGAGTGCTACGCGACAACCAAAAAGCATTTCGACCGGTTGGTGCCCGCGACCGTCTAACACTCCAGGTGCGAGGTTCGCCGGAAGAGTGACCGTGACGCGCCGCAGGACGGCGTTGTTCATATTAACTTAAAGAACGTCCCACGCAGCGTCGCGGATGTATTGCAAGCTGGTAAATACCAGAGCGTGAAGCAACCGAGCCAAAATTTTTTGATGTCCTAAAATCTAAGCGACTCGCGAGCGCGTTGTAGCCGTATATAAAAAACGTCTCGGATGAAAGGTCGCACGCGCTGATCAAGCGTCTTTTTCTCGGAATGATGCTGGCCGGCGCGCTGAGCGCACCGGTCGCGGCACATCCTCTGGGAAACTTCACGATCAACCATCTCGCGAAGGTGAGCGCGGACGCGCACGTCCTGCATGTCCGGTATGTCCTTGACATCGCCGAGATCCCGAGTTTTCAAATTATGCGCGACGCGGCCCCCAGTGGGAATTGGAATGCAACCGTCATGCAGAGCTGGGCCGATTTGGAAGTGCGCGTGGTTCAAAGCGGCTTGAACGTAACGATCGATGGCCGGCGCGCCGCCCTCTCCTCCTCGGGCAGCAAGGCGCGGATGCGTCCCGGTGCGGGCGGTCTTCCCATCTTGTATTGGACCGGCGACTTCACGACGCCGCTAGGCGGCGCTACGGGTCCGCACCACGTGGACATCGATGACCACGTGTACCAAGATCGCCGTATTGGTTGGAAAGACATCATCGTCGCTCCGCAGACGGAGCCGACCAAAGAACTTCTCGTCTACCCGAGCGCACTGATCGGCTCACCTCGCACCGTTACCTCGGCTCAATTTGAGCTGAGCGCGACGGGCTCGGCGTCCCGTATTCATCGCGATTCAACGCTCGTGGTGCAACAGCAATCCTCGAATTCCATCGTACGCCAGACCCTGCTCTCTGAAATGTTCCTCCGTGCCGATCAGGGCGGCATTTGGATTCTCATGACGATCCTTGCCGCGTTCGGCTTCGGCGCATTGCACGCCATTGAGCCCGGCCACGGAAAAGCGTTGTTGGCCTTCACCCTTGTCGGGGCGCGGGCGACTTCGAAACAGGCCGCCATTTTAGCGGCTTCACTGACCTTCGCTCACACCATTGGCGTGATTTTGCTGGGGCTCGTACTCTTTTTCGTCACCGGTTTCGTGCCGGAGACCATCTACCCATGGATCACGCTCGTCTCCGGCATTGCCATCACGATCATCGGCGCGCGCGCTCTCGGCCGTTATATTCGCGGCATCCGGCCGTTTGCGCACGCGCATTCACATGGCCACCCGAATACCCACGATCACGATCACGCCCACGATCACACCCACGGACGCGATCGGGCCAACGGGCATGACCAACCTCACGTAGCGGGGAGCCAATTCGCTCATACGCACGGTGGGAGCACGCACACGCACGCGATCCCAGGTGATCGACCGCTGAATTTTGGAAGCGCGGTTTGGGCCGCCCTGAGCGGCGGAATCGCCCCGTGCCCTGCGGCGATCATTCTGCTGATCGCGGCGGTAAACTCGCACCGGCTTGGTTACGGGCTTTTATTGATCGTCGTCTTTGGCTTGGGCTTGGCTTCCGTGCTGACCGGTCTGGGGTTGGCCGTCGTGCGTGGCGCCGCTTGGATCGCGCGCAATGCGAAATACGAGCGGCTCGTGCGCCTTGGTCCGTTGGCTTCTGCCGCGTTGATTTCGATTATCGGTTCGGTTTTGCTGGGGCAAGGATTCGTTCAAGTTGGCATTCACGCCAACGTCGCGTTGGTTGCATTGCTGGCGCTAGCGGCCATCGCGGGATACGCTTTCAGCTCGCACCACACGCATCGTACGGTGATCCAGACCGCATGATTCTTACGAGCGCCTTCACCGTGTATGCCCTCGGGTTGCGGCACGGCGCGGATCCCGATCATTTGGCGGCTATCGACAATTTGACGCGCAACGCGATTGAGAAGAAGCCGTTTTTGAGCCGTTTCGTCGGAACGCTCTTTGCCGGCGGCCATACCATCATGGTGTTGGCGATCGCGGCGCTCGTGGGGTATCTCGGCTCGCGGTTTGCAACGCACTCCGCGCTGATCGAACGAATCGGGACCTGGGTTAGCATTGTCGTGCTGCTCGCCATTGCGACCATGAATGGGCGTCAACTCGCATCGGGGACGACCGATCGCATTGCCGGTGCAAAGACGCGGCTGCTTCCGAAGTTCTTGCGGGAAGGGCAGAGCCCGTGGCTGGCCATTCCGGTGGGCTTGCTTTTTGGTTTCGGCTTTGAGACATCCAGCCAGGTTGCGGCCTACGCCGTGGCGTTCGGAGCCGAAGCCGGCGTTGTCGGAGCGCTCGTTGTCGGTTCGATGTTTTGTGCCGGCATGATCACCACCGATACGCTCGATTCGGTCTTCATTCACCGATTGGTTTCCTATCGCGCCGGGCGGCTGCCGCGCGTGATGCGCGTGTGGATGTGGTCCGTCACTATTTTCGCCGTAGCGGTTGCGGCGTACGAGCTCGCACAGGTGCTCGGCTGGACACCGCCCGTCCCGGATATCTCGGTCAGTGCAATACTGGTTGCCAGTTTGCTTGCCGTATTTGTTTGGGTTTTTTATTACTCGACCCGGTCAATGCGGCCGGTCAACCAAATGGAGCTACCATGAAACTGTCTCGTTATCTCGGTAGCCTTGCGGTAATCGTCGCTTTGGTCGCGACGTTTGCTCTGTACCTCAATTCAGGGGTACGAGGCTCGGACCACCAAGACTCTCCCGCTACGCTCGCACGTCCAGGCGCGGACATTACCGACCCATACATCTTTCCCGCACCCAACGACCCGACCCACAGCAAAGTGGACGTCGTGATGAACATTCATCCGCTCATTCCCTCCGGTCAGGGCGGCTCGACGTATTTTGATCCCGGCGTGCTGTATCAAATGAAGTTTGATAACGTGACGCCCAACGGCGGAACGGGAGCCCCTAAAGAGAATCTTGTGATCCAATTCGCGTTCGGTCCCGCCGGCGCGAACCAGCAAGTCTTCGTGTATGGCCCGACAGCGCCAATCACGACCGGTACCCAAAATCAGTTGCTCGGAACACCGACCGGGACCGGTAGCATTAACACGCCGTTTACCGTCGGCAATATGCAAGTGTTTGCGGGAGCGCGGGAAGACTCGTTCTTCTTTGACCTCGCGCAATTCTTGAAAATCTTACCCGATCGTAACGCAGGAAGCACCGCCCCCAGCTGCCTGCCGGCCAAACTCGGCGGCAACGGGACGTGCAACCAAGGCTTCAACAGGCCCGGCGTTGCGACGGACACACTCAAAGGGTTCAACGTGCTCTCGATGGTCGTGGAAATGCCGCGCTCCATGCTGCAGGGTTCGAGCGGTTCAAAAATCGCCTTTTGGACCACCACCGGCACTATTGGCGGAAATTAGGAGCAGACGTGAATAAAAATCTATTGATCTATCCCGCCTTCGCGGCGATCTTCGCCCTAGCCGGTTGCGGCAGCGGCGGAACGTCGTCGTCAACCCCGAGTTTGGGCAACCCGCCGACGTTTTCGCAGCTCGACCGTCTCAATCGGCCCGCGGTCAACGAAGTGTTCGCGACGTTTTCGCGCCACGACGTCAACAATCGCGATAATCCCAGCGACGATGCGGCGAATCTCAAAACCGACATCGGCAACTTCATGACCAATGTTGCCGGACGCAGCGCTCAAACGACGGCCGTTGCCCAGGCGGTTTTGATCCCGGACGTGCAGATTGCCGATCTTTCGGGAACCAGCACGGACTGTATCGGAACAGCACCAGGCACGTGCAACAACTACCTTGGCGTAGAGACGGGCGGCGCGACACAAGCTCCGGCCGGGCTAAAACCCTTCGGTGGACGCGCGCTGACCGATGACATCGTCGACATTTCGCTGGGCGCAATCTTCGGCAACACGTTTGCGGCGCTGGGCTTGGCGCCCGACGACGGAAACGAACAAGACGGCCGCGCGGATGCGAGCTACCCGAATTACGCGGGCTGCCCTTCGTCCGGATGTCGGCCCGTTCTCACGAGCGACGGCGTAAGCTGGCAGACGGCGCCCAAGCACTTCACCACGGCATTCCCGTATTTGGGCGCGCCGCAATAAACACGCGAACCTTGGCCCTGCTAGCGGTGAGCGTCCTTGCGGCGCTCATCGCTTGGCCATTGTTCGGATCGGGGGCGCGTGCGCGCGCTGCGGCTCGCCCACCGGCCGCTGCCGTATTGCCCGACTATCTCTATCGCGATAAGACGATTTCGTTTTACGAACAGCGCGTCAAGCGGGATGCGCAGGATCAGATCAGCGCGCGAACGCTGGCGCAGCAATACATGCAGCGCTATCGTGAGGCGGGTGATATCGACGATATCAAGCGCGCGATGCGGCAGGCGCGCCGGTCGATCGCACTTCAACCGGGCAACAACTGGAGCGCGTACGAAATTCTCGCCTCCGGCGAGACGGCGCTCCATCTTTTCGCGAGGGCGCTCAAAGACGAACGTTACGCACATTTCGATCGCCCCTCCGACACCAATGCCAGCGCGCAAATCGCCTCGCTCCAGATGGAACTCGGGCGGTACGAGGCCGCCCATGCCGAGCTGATGCCGGTAGCAGAAAAAAATGCGAGCGACGCGGGGATTTTGGCGGTGCTCGCGCGCTACGACGAGCTGACGGGCCGGCTGCAGGATGCGCGCAAGTATCTCGAGCGCGGCAGCGTGATTATGGACAGCGTTATCGATAATCCCGCGCAGGCCCGGGCGTGGTTTCATTATCGCGCGGGCGAGGTGGCCTTTTCGTCCGGGCTGGTGGATGAGGCCAAACGAGACGAACGCGACGCGCTTTCAACTTTCCCCAGATATGCGCCCGCATTTAACTCGTTGGCGCGATTCTGCTGGGCCACAAAAGATTGGCGCTGCGCGCTCGATGCCGCGCAGAAGGGGGCGGCGATCGTTCCACTTCCCGAGACGCTCGGTTACGAGGCGGACGCGCAACGTGCCCTAGGCGATACTAATGGAGCTCGTCAAACGGATGCCTTGATCGTCGCGATCGAACGGATCGGAAATGCCTACCACGTCAGCGATCGGCTTCTAGCTGTCTATTATTCAGAGCACGGCATCCGACTGGACGATGCGCTACGCATCGCCCGGCGCGAAATCCGCGCACGGGGTGATGAAATCTACGCGCAAGATACGCTGGCTTGGGCTGCCGCCATGGACGGGCGGTGGGACGAGGCGCGCCGCGCAATGCGCAAAGCCTTGCGTTACGACACCGAGGATGCGCGTTTGCAGTATCATGCCGGCGTGATTGCGCAGCATTTCGGAAATCGTTCGGAGGCGAAGCAACGGCTCGCTCGCGCCCTACAACTGAACGCGCAATTTCATCCGGTGTACGCCGACGACGCGCGCGCGCGTTTGGCGGCGTTGTAACCAAACGAGCGGCTAGTATCATGTCATTTTCGTTACGCAAATAAAATCCATAACGCTTTTAGGGGCGTTAAGCGTAAGCATTCACAGCTTTTGGAGTACCGTACGTTGAAAAAACTCGGAGCCGCACTTGCGGCCGGATTACTGGCGCTGACCTTGGTCTGGACGTTGGTATTGTATTCGAACCAGCGCGCTGCAAGTTCGGACCATCAAGACTCGCCCGTCACCGTATCGCGCCCTGGCGCGGACATTACCGACGTATTCTTGTATCCGAGTCCCGAGCATTCCGAGAACGTCGTCTTGGCGATGAACGTCTGGCCGCTCATTCCGGGCGGCCAGGGGACGACGAAGTTTTTCGATCCAGGCGTGATGTATCAATTCAAAATTTCTGCGGACAATTCGTATCGCGCGAATTACGTCATCCAGTTCAAAGCGGGCGATGTCGGTCCCAACCAGCAAATCACGCTGTACGGTCCCGGCCGCCCCAACATGGAAGGAACGCGTTCGACCTTCATCGCGCCGAGCGGCACGATGAAGTACAACGAGGTTGCTTCCCTGCCGAACGGCATCCGCGCCTTTGCTGGACCGCGCGAGGACCCATTCTATTTCGATCTCGCGCAGTTTTTCAAAATCATTCCGGATCGCAATTTCAAGAATCAACCGAATCCGCCCGCGCCGACGGCCGGCTGCTTCCGCAAGGACGCGCAGGATTTCCTCGCCGGCTTTAACGTTTTGAATCTTACCGTGGAGCTTCCGCGCAAAATGTTCGCGGACGCAAACGGCAACTTGCCGGTAATCCACGTCTGGGCGACCACATCGGTGGCCCAAAGCGACCCGGATGCTGATCCGCATTCGCCCAAGAACCGCCTCGAAGATGTCGTTGCCAACGCGAACTTCGAACTGCCGGGGCGCGGATATGACTCGAATCAAACGTACGTTCAGATCGAACGTTTGGCTCGCCCCGCGATTAAAGAAGCGACCGAAGATTTCAAACTCCACGACACGACGAACCGCAGCGATATTCGGGACGATAAAACGCTGGCCGATTCCATCAAAGCGTTTGCGATGCGTCCGGCACCCTCGGGGGCGGGTCGGTCCGAAGCGGTTGCCAATGCCCTTGTGAACGTGCTCATCCCCGATGCGATTGCGGCGGATCTCAATGCTTCGGGCCCCGCGAGATACCTTGCGCTCGAAACCAATGGGAAAAGCGGCTTTCCGATCGCGGTGATTCGCGCCGTTCCGCCCGCGGGGATCTACGGCATCAAGAAGGCGCTGGGAGATCCGTACCGCCACTTCGGTGGCCGCGATCTCAAAAGTCCCGTTATCGATTTGTCATTGGGCGCGATCTTCGGAAGCCTCGTTCCCAAACTCGGCCTGGCGCCGGAAGACAATCGTGAGACGCCGTGCCTCACAAGCGACAACGTCACGCCGGCGGCAAAACATTCGACTGACACCTTCCCTTATATGGGCGCGCCGCAGTAGCGGATCGGAGATTGACCTACATGAATTATCGCTTCGCGGCCGTAGCCGCAGTGCTGCTGGCGCTCGTGCCGATGGCGCGGCCTGCTGCTGCGCAAAGCAGCGTAAACCCAGTGCCTACGCCGACGCCAACGGTCGAAATACCACCGGCTCTTCCACCGCTGATCAAACACGAAGCGTACGTGAGCGCGGGATATCTGGTTCCACCAATCGTTCGTAATGAGTTTAGCGCAGGATTTCCCGGCTACCGCTATCGCTCCGGAGTGCTTCGTGCGGCCATAGAATTTCCGCTAGCTGCGGGGCTCACCGGTATGGTAAAGGTCGATGCGCGCCGTTATGTCTATCCACACTATGGAAGCCAAGGTCCCGTGCTGGCGTGTGCACCGGGCTCGACAAATTTAAGTTGCGTTCAAGCGGTTGGACCGAACGGTACCGGCGCAACGTCCGTGCCCGGCTTTGCGGCCCGCGAATACGAGTACGACGTTCGTGTCGGCGTTCGCGCGCTCGAGCCGCGGATCTACCTCGGCGTGAGCTACTTGCAACGCGCCAACAATTACGGATATCCGCGCCTCCGAGGCTACGGTTTTGGGCTCGAAAAGCTTCCGGACGTCGATCAAATCCTTTCGCTGTACGGCGGAGCATACTACTACCCGATGGTGCGTGGCAATTATGTCGTCAGCGCGGGCCCGATGACCGGCACGACATACGATCTCGCGTATCACGTCGTCCGCTACGATGTTGGGCTTACACTCAAACCGTCGCTGAAGTCTCCACTGTTCGTTGATGCCGGATATTTAGGCGATCGCAGCAAGAACGCGAACAACGCGCCAGCGACCATCAGCCACAGCGGCCCATTCGTCGGAGTCGGTCTAACCTTCTAGTCCTGCGGCCCTACTCTTCGCCGTCGAAATAATCGAGCGCTTCGGATCGCATTAGGCGGCGCTCGGGCGAGCGAACGAGCCACTTGCCGCTATCCGGATAGTGGCACGATTCGCCGACCGGATTATCGGCGATAACGTAAACGAGTAAATCCTGCGATCCGTCGTTGCCGAGGACGTGCGCCTCGCCGGGCTTGAAGACAAAAGCGTCTCCAGGCCCGATGGCGGTCTTTCCGCCATCATGCCGTACGAAACCGATGCCGCTGACGACGAGGTAAAACTCCCATTGCGCGCTGTGCGAATGATAGGGATAGGGAAGCTTTCCCGGCGCGAGCCGCATGAGTTCGACGTCGAACGGGTGGCGCTGGTTGATGTCCATGGATAGCGGCTGACGGCCGAGCGCTTCAGAAATTTGCTTGCCGGCCCCGCCGAATTTCCCATTCGGAGAGGTCCACGCGACTTCCGGAACATCGTTCGTGTTGACTTTTTGCACGTTGCGCCGCCTTTCCGCGAGCTGCTTACGGTACCGCTCGTGACGCGCCTGCCGCGGCGCTGCGTCCGCGCTGGGGGCTTTTGGTGCCGGAGAGCGGTATAAGACGGACGATATGGCGTCCGTCAATCCGCGGACTGCGGCTTTTCTGGGGCCGCTCGGTGCCGGGCAGTTTCGCGCCGCCGCGGCGACGGTGCGCGTCGGCCTTTTCGAGGCAGATGTTCGCGGCGCGTTTACCTTCGTCGATGCAACCTGGTGTTCCATCACCGGGCTCACGCCTGCCGCATCCCGCGGACACGGTTGGGTTCATGCGGTCCATCCATCCGACGCCGCAAGCGTGATGGAAGCATTTCAGCGTCCGAGCGCCGAGCGGCGAGCAAATGTGACGCTCTACCGCCACCTGCGCCCGGACGGCGTCACCGTGTGGTTGCGCCGCATCCTGCGGCCCAATTTGGACGCCGATGGCAAGCTTGCGGGATTCTACGGCACGGTCACGGACGTAAGCAAGCTTGTCGAACTCGGAAACGTCATCGAAGAAAATCGCGATCAGTTTCGCGTGTTGGCGGACTCGATGCCGCAAATGGTTTGGTCGGCCCTACCGGACGGCTCGATCGACTATTTCAATCAGCAATGGGTTTCGTATACGGGTTTAGCGCTCGATTCGATGGATGAAGGCGGCGTCAAAGGCGTCGTTCATCCCGACGAGCTGCGCGAGACCTGGGAGCGCTGGAAGCGCTCGCTCGAGAGCGGCGAGCCCTACGAAATCGAGTACCGGCTGCGCTGCGCCGAGGACGGAAGTTACCGTTGGTTCATCGCGCGCGCGGTTCCCATCAAAGACGATCGGGGAAAAATTACGCGTTGGATCGGTACCGCAACCGACATCGAAGAGCAACGCCGCTTGAGCGAAAATTTACGTTTTGTGCTGGACGCGGCCAATGCATTTTCAAGCTCGCTCAACGTTGAAACGATCAGCCGGCAGTTCGCCGACTTGGCGATCCAGCAGTTTGCCGACTGGTGTTTTATCGTGCTCCTGGCCGGACCGGGCCAATTTCGGACCGCCGCCATCGCGCATCGCGACGAAGCGCTGGTGCGGTACGTGCAGCGATTCCAAGACCGGTACCCTGTCGAGAGCGACAGCGAGCTCGCGGTAGCCATCGGAAAAAAATCGTCGCTCCTGATCCCCGCGATTACCCGGGAGCAGATCGCGCAATCCGCGACCGATGCGGAACATCTGGAAGTCTTGGAGCGCCTCGACATGTATTCGGCAATGATCGTGCCCTTGTGTTGGCAAGATCAGGCCTACGGCGGTATCGTGCTCGTCTCGTCCGAGTCGAAACACTCGTTTACGCCGGCGGATCTGCAGGTCGCGGAAATGGTTGCCGGACGCGCGGCGCTGGCCATACACAATGCGCAGATCTTCACTGAAGAACGCAGCCGTTCGCAGCGCTTGGCCTTCCTGGGCAAAGCCAGCGATGCGCTGTTCGAATCGCTGGAGGTCGAGCGCACGTTCGAACAACTGGCAAACGTCATCATTCCGGATGTCGCCGACTTTAGTATCGTGCTCGTCTTGGAGGGCAACGACTCGCTGCGCGTTGCCGCCGCCGCGCATCGCGATCGGGAGAAAAGCTCCGTCATCGATCTGCTTGTCGGCGAACGCATTTTTGAACGCCAGGGCGAAGCCGATCTGTTGCGCGTACTAAATCGCCATCGTGCGCTCGTCGAGTCGAACGGGGTTGCCGAGAAACTGACGGCCCGTGCGCAACCCTATTTGCGACGGGAGCTTGAAGCGCTGGGCTTACGATCGTCGCTGCTGGTCCCGCTGCATTCCCGCGGCGAAACGCTGGGCGCGCTGCTGACTTTTTACGACGGTTCGGCGCGCACGTACGCCGAGGACGATGTGCCGGTGTTTTTGGAACTTGGGCGCCGTGCCTCGATCGCCATCGAAAATGCGCAAACCTTTGCGCGCGAGCGGCGCATCGCCGGAACGTTGCAAGAGGCGTCGTTGCCCGCCGCGCTACCGGACATTGAGGGCATTTCGCTGGATGCCGTGTACGCCCCGAGCGAAAACGAAGCGCAGATCGGCGGAGATTGGTACGATGCATTCACGTTGGCCGACGGGTCGCTCGTCATAACCGTCGGCGACGTAACCGGGCGGGGCGTGAAGGCCGCAAGCATTATGGCCAAGGCGCGCCAGGCACTCGCCGTTATTCCGCTCTACGAAACCGATCCCGTGCGGATGCTCGATGCGGCGGACTTGATACTGCGCAGGCGCTACTCGGACGAGATGGTCACCGCCTTCGTTGCGATTCTCGATCCCGAACGTAAGACGTTGCGCTACGCAAATGCCGGCCATCCGTACCCGCTTGCGCGACGCTCCGGAAAGCTCGAGGAACTCAAAGCCGATGGCTTGCCGTTGGGATTGCGCCACTACGGGACGAATGCGCCGGCGCAAACCGTGTCGCTTGATGGGGTGGAGTTGCTGACATTTTTCACCGACGGTCTGATCGAATCTACGCACGATGTCGCCGAAGGCGAGCGGCGCTTACGCGACGTGCTTTCTACCGAGGCGATCCTCCACGTCACCAATCCGGCGCGCGTCATTCAAAACGCCTGCTTGTTTGATGGTTCGCCCGATGACGTCGCCATCCTGACCGTCATGTTTCAAGAGCGCAGGCGCTGGAATTTCGAATCGGAAAATGCTAAGGCCGCGCAATCGGCGCGCGGCGACTTCGTCGACTATCTGCACGCGAGCGTACGCGAACCCGACGTGGATGCTGCGGAACTTGCGTTCGGCGAACTCGTGGGCAACGTTGTACGCCACGCGCCCGGGCCGATCGAGATCGAGGTGGAGTGGTCCGACGCGTGTCCCGTGTTGCACGTCGTTGACCGGGGGCCCGAATTTACGCCGTCCACTTCCCTCCCCGAGGATATGAGGAGTGAAGCGGGGCGCGGGTTGTTTCTCGTAAGCAATGTCGGCCGGACTTTTGCGCTCGAACGGATCCCACATTACGGCAACCACATCGCCGTGACGCTTCCGTACACGCGGCGCTGAGCGCCTTACACCTGATTAGGGAGCGTTGTCGCGGCGCAGGCGCGCGAAAACGAAATGCCTTGCGAGAATTGTCCGCGGTGCGCCAGAAAGTCGGCATAATCGCGGTTGTTGGCAAAGCCGTCACCGGGACGGATGGGCATCCGAAGTGAACTCGCGGTGACCTCCGAGGAGGTTCCAAAAAGGTCCATCGCCGAGGTAATTTGCTGATCGTCTTTGTTGCGCGAGGGCAGTTTGTTCGACGGCACAACGCGCCCCGCGTTGTCCAAGGCGCCGACCGACGGCAAGCATGCGCCCGCCGGCCTCGGCAGCTTGACTCCGGCGTCCGGGATGTTTTCCCCAACGGCCCCCGCGCGTAAAGGCAGCGCGAGCAGCGCGCACAGAGCAAAGGCGAGGGATGCCGTGGTTCTCATGATGGCCTTCCAATTATAGCACTGTTGCAGCTGCCAATCCTGAAGGGGCTTGACGGCCTGCCCCTCCAGGGCGCAGGATATGGCGGAAGGCGCACGCTTTTGCCAGCGCGTGCTTGTCGCATTTGCGTTCCGCCACGTGAAGGGCACCAGGTGAAAAACAAGGTCGAAGCGGTCTATGAGTTGCGCGAGGCGGCGGAAGAACACGGCCGGGCGGAAGAGCGCCTGCAACGCGAGCGCTCCCCGAGGAGCGTCGATGCCTTGCTGGACGCCAAGGAGCGGCTGGAAGTAAAAACCGTCGAAGCAATCCAGTCCTGCGAGCATTGCGCCGAGGCCCATTGCGATGACCCCGCGCATGCCAAGCCGGACAATGTGATCAACGTCGATTTTGGAAAGCCCGAGGGCGAAACCGGCGGATAGCTTTTAGTCGTGTAAAGAATTCCCGTTGCCGTTGCGTTTGGTTGCATCGCGGCGGCGCACCAATCGCACGGAACTGCCGCTTTCCGAATACGTGATTTCGTTCATGAGCGCGCGCATGATGCTGATTCCGAATCCGGTTGTGGCGGGCTTTTCTTCCGGAGGCTTGTCCGAACGCTGAAAGCCCCGGCCCGAATCGCGAATTTCGATGGTAATCGTGGGACCATCGCACGTGCACCGCACGGTGAACGATCCGCCGTCCTTCTCGCGGCCGTGTTTTGCCGCGTTGCTCAGTGCCTCGCCGACCGCCAGCTCGATTTCATCGATCTCCTCGCCGGTAAAGCCGCACGAACGCACAAAATTCACGACCGCATGTCGGGCGATCGCCACGTTCTTCAGCTCGCTCCGATACGACGCAGAATACTTGGCCGACAAAGCCTTCCCCAAGGACGATGAGTTCAAGCAGTAAATACCCGGGAAAAATGCCTTTAAACACTTGCGGCGCTGAGAGGAGACTCCTGCGCGCGAAGGGCCCGGTTCGGGGGCGATTAGCTCAGCTGGTAGAGCGCCTCGTTTACACCGAGGATGTCGGCGGTTCGAGTCCGTCATCGCCCACGTGAAAGGCCGCACATGACCCAAGTCGCGCCCAACGGCTACATCCAAGTCGAAGCCGATGCCGGGATCGTCACGCTCACGCTGGACCGCGCGCAGCGGCGCAACGCGCTTTCCTTGGACCTGATGCTCGAGCTCACGCGCACGCTGGACGCCATCGCGCCGGACGCGCAGAATCGCATCGTGATCTTGCGCGCCGAGGGCCCTGCCTTCAGCGCCGGACACGACCTTCGCGAAATGTTGCGTCGCGACGTTGCGGAGTATCGGGAAACGTTCGACGCCTGCGTGCGTCTGGTGGATACGGTCCGGCGTATCCCCCAACCCGCTGTTGCCGGGGTCGCCGGAGTCGCCACGG
>JABXNS010000204.1_pt1 | contig 14784 bp, 10 predicted proteins | sample 7301101 | NCBI WGS metagenome assembly JABXNS01 (sample SAMN14449646, study PRJNA615230) | soil metagenome | isolation source: soil from bare, unvegetated metal-rich iron-sulfur acidic spring small-cell... | place: Canada: Paint Pots Mound, Kootenay National Park, BC | collected 2017-05-25
GATCAACAAAATCGCTGATGGTTCGCCACACGTGCTCGATGCGATCGTTTCACGGTCGGTCGATCTCGTCATCAATAATGCAACCGGACCGCGTGAAGTCGGTGACGGCTACCGGATCCGCCGAGCCGCGGTGGAAGCGAGCGTCGCCTGCCTGACGAGCCTGGATACCGCGCGGGCCCTTGCGCAAGCACTGGAATCCAGCGCTGGTAAGCCGCGATCGCTTCAAGACTATCAGCGCTCCGCCGAACCCGGAACGCTTGTCAGCGGCGAACCGTCCAAGACGACGGTTCGTCCGTAAGCGGCTGCGCTTCCGGGCTGGCGGCGCGCGTACTCGGAGCGGCGCAAAATCCCGCGCAAATTTTTCCCGAGGAGCAACTCGCGGTACGCTTGGAAAATGGAGACCTCGACGCTGCATTCTTGTACGCCGTCGAGGCGCGTAGCCAGGGACTACCGGCAATCGAGTTTCCTGCAGCCATCAATCTTGGTGATGCGCGGCGCGCGGAGGATTACGCGAAGGTAACGGTGTGGATCGGCGGGACAGTTCGCCGCGGCGCCCCCATCATCTACGCCCTTGCGGTGCTGACCGCTGCGCCCAATCCCGCAGGCGGACGGGAATTCGTGCGATTTTTGCTCGCGGCATATGGAGAGCATTTGCTGCGAACCGCAGGACTTGAGCCGTTGCCGAATCTTGCGGCCGTCCGCTTCAATGAAAATTGCGGGAACGCACGCCGCTCGCGAGATCGTCCGTGTCGAAGGCCGTGACGTGCCGGGCAATAATGTCGATGCAGCCCTGCTCGCGCTGGAGAACGCCGCGAACGATGACGTTCATCGATTGACGGATCACGCGCCGGTATTTTTCATAGACGTCGGGCCGCACGATCACGTTCACGTACCCGGTTTCGTCCTCGAGCGTGAGAAATACGAAGCCCTTGGCCGTGCCGGGACGTTGCCGCGTAATGACCATTCCGCCGACCGTACATACCAGATTCTTCGGCATTTGCGCCAATCGGCCGGCCGAAATGACCTGCTGCCGGTCTAAAAAAGCGCGGAAATATTCGATCGGATGACGTTTGGGCGAAAGTCCCGTCGACCAAAAATCAAACTTCGTTTCCTGCCGTTCGCTCAGCGCTCCGAATCGAGCGGCCGGCTCATCGATCTCCATCAACTTGCCGAGTGCGCCACGCGTTTCGCGCTCGTCGAGCCCTCGCAATGCCCACATCGCGTCGCGGCGCGATGCATACCACGGTGAGAATGCACCGGCGACCGCCAAATTTTCGAGTGCCTCTTTCCCAAGCTGCGAACGCTGGGCGAACGCGAGCACGTCCGCAAACGGGCCGGCGCCGATCGCACGTTCCAACTGCCCTTTCTGCGCTTCACCCAATCCGCGAATGATATGAAAACCCAAACGTAAGGCGCCATCGCGATCGACCTGAGACCAATACGCGCTCGCGTTGACCTCTACGGGCTTGACGCACACGCCGTGGCGCTTGGCATCGTTCACCAACACTTCGGTGGAGTAAAATCCCATCCGCTGAACGTTCAAAATCGCTGCGGCAAAAATTGCGGGAAAGTGGCATTTTATGTATGCCGAAGCATAGGCGAGAAGCGCGAAGCTCGCGGCATGGGATTCAGGAAAGCCGTAATCGGCAAACCCCTCGAGCATGTGAAAGAGCTTCTCGGCAGCTTGGGCGTCGATGCCGTTCTCGATCATGCCCGCGATTAATTTTGGATAGATTTCCGCCATGCGCGCGTGCGAGCGCTTATGTCCCATGGCGCGGCGAAGCTGGTCCGCTTGACCGGGCGTAAAGCCGCCGGCTTCGATCGCCATACGCATCCCCTGTTCCTGAAAAAGCGGAACGCCGAGCGTGCGTTCGAGAATGGGTTTGAGCTTTGGATGCGGGTAGGTTACTGGCTCCAATCCGTTGCGCCGTCGTAAAAACGGATGGATCATGTCGCCTTGAATCGGCCCCGGACGAATGATGGCCACCTGCATGACGATGTCGTAAAAGCATTGCGGACGCAAGCGGGGGAGCATCGATTGCTGGGCGCGCGATTCGATTTGAAAAACGCCGATCGTATCGGCTTTCTGCATCATTTCGTACGTGGCGGGGTCACCCGGGGGAATCGTCTGCAAGCGCAACGGCGCTCCGCCGATGACCGCATCGTGTAGCGCAAAGGCTTCGCGCAAGAGCGAGAGCATGCCCAATCCAAGCAAGTCGATTTTGATCAGCCCTAAATCTTGCAGGTCGTCTTTGTCCCACTGGACGATGGTGCGGTCGCGCATCGTGGCCCATTCCACGGGCGCCACGCGCACGAGTGGATCGCGCGTAATCACCATTCCACCCGAGTGAATGCCCATATGGCGCGGAAAGCCGTCAATGCGGCGGCAGAAACGAAAGAGCCATTCTCCGATTTTGCCATCCACCGGTGCGGGCAGATGCGGATCGGGGTCGCCGCCGAAATCTTTGTCCGCGAATCCGTGAAAGACGTGGGCTTGACCGTGCGGCGGCTTTTCCAAGCGCGAGGCACGTTGCATGCTGCTTGCATCCAGATCCCGGCGCTTTTCAATCGAGGGCGGCAAGGCATCGTGCGGCCCCTCCGACATCCCGGTCGCTCCCGCCAGCGATTCACGCGCATCAAATTCTTGAACGACCTGCTCCACCTGGGTTAACCGTAGCCCCAAGGCTTTGCCGACATCGCGGATGGCCGAGCGCGTGCGATAGGTCACCACTTCGGCCGCCATCGCCGCATATTCGCGCCCGTAGCGATTGTAGACATATTGAATGACCTTCTCGCGATCTTGATGCGCAAAGTCAATATCGATATCGGGTATCTCGTGGCGTTCTTCGGAAAGGAAGCGCTCGAAGAGCAACTTTCCGGCAATCGGGTCGACCGCCGTAATGCCGAGCGCGTAGCAGACGGCAGAGTTTGCCGCCGAGCCGCGCCCCTGACAGAGCACGCCCAGTTCGGCAGATGCGCGCACGATGTCCCAGACGATAAGAAAATACCCGGCCAAATCCATGCGCGCGATAATGCCGAGCTCGTATTCCAATTGACGCTCGACCGCGCTCTCCAAAGGCGTTCCGTAACGATCCGCGGCTCCAGAGTACACCAGCGACCGCAAATAGCTTTGCCGGCTTTGCTCGGGGGGAACCGGAAAGAGCGGAAATTGTCCGCTAAGCCGGTCCAGCCGGAAACCGCAGCGCTCGGCGATGGCCAGCGTATTGTGCAACGCCTGCGGATACGGCGCAAAGAGGCGCGCCATGGCCTGAGGCGATTTTAAAAAATATTCGGCATTCGGGCGCAACAAAAGCGCGTCTTGCGCTTTGGCCAGCGTGGTTTTGTGCTTGACGCACGCCAGGACATCAGCCAGGTGCGCATCCGCTTTGTGCGCGTAGACAACTCCGTTGGTCGCAACGATCGGAATCTGCAACGCGCGTGAGAGTTCCAGCTGACGCCGAATCAAATCGGCATCTTCGCTCCGGAGATGGTGTTGCAGTTCGAGGTAAAAATGCTCGCCGAAGAGTTCGCGGAGCAGGGCGGCTTTTTGCCGCGCCGTTTGAAGGTCGTCCGTCAGCAATTGCCGCTCGATAATCCCGTTGGCGGCGCCGGAAAGCGCCGTCAGCCCGGTGGTACGCCCGACTAAATCTTCGATCGACAACTGCGCGTCGTGTTTGCTGCCGCGCATCTGCGCGATGGATATCAACTCGACGAGGTTCGCGTATCCGGTCTGATCTTCGACCAATAAAACCAACCGCGGACGGACGTGCGCTTGTTCTTCTCCCGCCAGCGTTACCTCCGCACCGCAAATGGCTGCAAGCCCGTGCGGCTTCGCGGCTTTGGCGAACCGCACCATGCCGTAGAGACCATCGCGATCGGTGAGGGCAAGCGCGCTCAACCCGAGAACGCCGGCGCGTTCCGCCAATTCTTCGGGATGAGAACCGCCTTCCAAAAATGTAAAATTCGACCAGGAATGCAGTTCCGCGTATGGAGTCATGCCGCTGTGGCTAAGCGCTAACCACGGCGCGAGAGCCACGTACCCAGCATGCGCAGGTCCAGTCCTTTATTGAGCGTCGCGCAAGCGCTGGAGCAGATGTGAAGCGCTTGCAACCGCTCCCGGATCTCCGTCCGCGTTTGCGCGAAGTATGCCGCGATGATGGGATGATCTAAAAAGAGTTCGTTCCGAACCCGTAAATTTGCGAAACGCCGGTGCGTAAAACGTTCCACGGGCGGTTCGCCCACAAAGCATCCGACGAGGCGCAGGCCTTTGCCGTATTGCGGTTGCAGTTCACGCAAGCGGCGCATCGGATGCTCGGAATGACCGATCTTTACCGTACGCTCGTCGACGCGCATCAGATAGACGAAGCCATAATTGAATCCGCAGAGTTCCTCGAGCGGCGAGAGCAGGTGCGCCGTACGCGTAATCTCTCCACTGCGCAGCCAGCTCCAGGCGACCCGTTGAAAATGCCGGCAGTCGGCTTGTGCGACCTCAATCATAGGCGCCACGCAAATACCATCGCGATCCTTGGCGAAAAATACGGTAGAGCGTTCCGTCTTCGAGCAACACGTCGTATTCGTCCCGAATGACGGGCCGTTCGAACCACGTTTCATCCACGCGCCAGGGGCCGGCAAAGTCCAAAACCGCTTGGGGCGGCGAGCCCACAAACGCCGGCGCCTTCTGCAAAACCTGTACGTCGATCTCCCGCACGGGGTGCAGTTGCAACTGCGGCGGAACCGGGCCGGGTGAGGCAACCGTGCTCGAGGGGACAAGCGTCCCGAACGGATCGTAATCGAATTGCTTCTCGGCGTGATTGCCGGCGACAAGTCGCGCTCGCGCCGGGCGACCATCCAACGCCGCTTCCAAACGGGCGACGGCCACTTCGAGCAGCGCCGGATCCGGATCGCTTCCGCTAAAGAGCGTCGTTTCGGTTGCACCGTCTTCGAATTGTGAGGCGCCCAGGCGCACGCCGCTTACGGGCGCATCGAAGGTCAACCCCTCAATCTTTGCGCGCGCAAGATCGAAGAGCATGGCTTGATCCGCGGTCGCTTGCGCGATGCCGATGATCAGATCGCGGATATCGCCGTTCTCGCACTCGATGCGCACGTTCAACTCTCTCGCACGCTTTCCCAAACGCGTTAAGTCCTCGTGCACGCGACCGGCAAGCATGCGCAAGGCAAAATAGAGCTGCTCTTCGGTTTGAACGCTTCCTTCGCCGTACATATGCGCCGCGATGTGCAACGCATGGGGCCGCGGAATAAACGGCGTCGCGTCCACGCCGCGCGCCCGGTCGTGCCAGTGCGCCGCCCGCGCGCCAAAACGCCGCACGAACGGACCGTGCGGGAGTTTTGCGACATTGCCGAGCGTGCGCACGCCGAGCAGTTCCAGTCGTGCGACCACCGCCGGATCGATTTCCAAAACCTCAACCGGCAGCGGTGCGAGCAGCGCGCGCTCTTGCCCGCTCTCGCAGACCGTGCCATCACGCAGCAGCGACGCACAACGCGCCGTGAATTTATTTGTTGCGACGCTGAATCGAAACGGGAGGTCGATCCCGCATAGCGCGGCTCGCGCATCCCCAATCCAGGTTTGAGGCCGCCCGGTAGCGCCATGCATCCACAGAAACGCGGTGCCTTTGCCGCTGTCGTCAATGAGCGGCGTTACCGCATCCAAAACGTCCAGCACATCCTCCCAGAGCTGCCTGCAGCGCAAGGCGTTGTCGATGAGGATGATGCACTCCGGCGCCGCCGCTTGAGCTTGCAGCGCCGTCATGCCGGGGCGCACGCCTTGGCGTTTGGCTTGCGCATTGAGTTCCAGGATTCGCCCGCGCTCCGGTTTATCCGCAACCGCGAAGGCCGCGCTTTGCGTGAGGCCGCGCTCTCGCATGGCCACGGCTAACCGGTAATCGGGAACGGTTACGCCAAGCAATTTCACGCCAGCACACGCGTTCGCAGGGCGGCCGATTCCGTATTGGTAATCTGGAATCGCGCTTTTCCGCCGGGAACGGCGCGTTTGTTCTTATTCACGTCCGCTTCGATCTCGTAGCCCGCAAGCTCGCAAAACGGGCCCGAAGCGTGGGTCCAAAAGACGCGGGCCATCCGGCAATGGATGCGAACGCTTGCAAAATACGCCAACTCGTTTGCCACCTCGCCACGTACGAGCAACAAAGCGTTGGCATGATGTGCGATGCCGGCCAAACGAGACCACACGGTCGCCTTCAAACAGACGGCCGGCATGAGCACGATGCCGAAGGCACGCGAACGCAAGACAATGTCCACCGCCCTGGCGATGCGCCGTGGCTCGGAAGCGGGAAGCACGAGCAGGCGCTCCAAAATCACGCCGGCGCGCGCCAGCGCGGGCGGAAACAGCGTGTCGTCATGAATGGCGGCCGCCAACCCTTGACGGGTGGCGACCGCCAAAATGCGAGAGGCCAAGGCGCTCGCACCCGAACTCGCCCCGCCTTCCAAGGTGGTAATGATGCCCCGGGGCAGACCGCCGCCCAAGGCGCGATCGAGTTCGAGAAAACCCGTGCGCAGCAGCGTAGGATCGGTGGCCGTAAAACGCGCCGCCTCGAGCCCGGCCTTGAGCTGGGCGAAAGCCTCTGAACGGGACGCGGGGACGGCAACAGCCATGGGAGAACCATGCTAATCGAACATATGTTCGATGTCAATTCCCCCCTCTCGTGCGCCGAGGGGGTCTGATTTCGGTCGCCAAGAGTCACGGTCCGATGGCCGCACCTTCTGCCTACCGCGTCGGCATCGACGTGGGAGGGACGTTCACCGATTTGGTCGCGCTTCCCGAAGACGGCGGCGACGCGATCACGATCAAAGTTGCCAGCACGCCGCGCGCGCCGGAAGAGGGCGTCCTTGCGGCGCTCCGGATGTTCCTGGATCAAAGCTCCGCTGCCCCAATCCGCTCGCTGGCCCATTCGACAACGCTGGCGACCAATGCGCTCTTGGGCCAAATGCATTTGGAGTTGCCGCGCCTGGCGCTGTTCGTAACGGAAGGCTTTCGCGACATTATCGAGATCGGCCGTCAAAACCGCAGCGAGATTTATAACCTCCTGGTCATGCGTCCCAAACCACTGGTTGCGCGGAACGATCGTCTTCCGATTCGCGAACGGATCGATTTCGAAGGCAACGTTCTCCAGCCGCTGGATCGCGATTCGTTGCAGCGTGCAATCGATCACGTTCGCAAGGAATCCATCCAGAGCGTTGCCATCGGCTTTTTGCATTCCTATGTCAACGACTCGCACGAACGGGTGGCCGCCGAGATCTTGCGCGAGGCGCTGCCAGGCGTGTCTATTACGCGATCCGCACAGATAAACAACGAATATCGCGAATACGAGCGGCTCTCAACCGCCGTCGTGAACGCCGCGTTGCTGCCGATCATGGGACGCTATATCGCTTCGCTCGAACGGGGGATTGAGGCGCTCGGCATCGAGGCGCCGCTGTACATCATGCAATCCCACGGCGGCATGTCGCGGGCGGATGAAGTGATGCGGCGGCCCGCAAGCATCATTGAAAGTGGCCCCGCCAGCGGCGTCATTGCGGCTGCGGCGCTCGGTCGGCGGCGCAAACTCCACGCACTCATCTCTTTCGACATGGGCGGTACCACCGCGAAAGCGGGCTCCGTCGTTGATGCCTTGCCGCACGTGGCCACCGAATTTGAAGCTGCCGGGAAAACGCACAGCGGACGCGCGCTCAAAGGCAGCGGTTATCCCGTGCGTTTTCCGTTCATCGACCTGGCCGAAGTCAGCGCGGGAGGCGGCACGATTGCCTGGACCGATGAGGCCGGAGGGTTGCACGTCGGTCCGCTCTCGGCCGGCGCCGATCCCGGTCCCGCCTGTTATGGGAAGAGCGAACGCGCCACGGTAACCGATGCAAACGTCGTGCTGGGAAGAATCAATCCCAATGCCCTCCTGGGCGGAAGCTTTCCGATCGATGCGCGACGTGCGCATCAAGCCATCGCGCGTATTGCCGGGATCTTGAGTTTGAGCGTCGAGCAGACCGCGCTGGGGATCGTGCGCATCGTCGATAACGAAATGGCGAAGGTCCTGCGCATCGTCACCGTCGAGCGTGGACTGGATCCGCGCGATTTTACGCTCGTCGCGTTCGGCGGAAACGGCGGTTTGCACGCGTGCGCGGTCGCCGACGAACTGCACATGCGCACCATCGTCGTTCCCGCCCATCCGGGGTTATTTTCGGCGCAGGGTCTGCTTGCGGGAACGTTGCAAGCGACCACCGTGCGCGCCGTCATGCAAACCACCCTGGACGAACGTGAGGCCGAGGCACTCTTTACGGCGCTTGAGACGCAGGTGGGAGACGAACTGCGTCGTCAAGGGGCCGGGACCAATGGGGTTCGCTTGCGGCGCGAGCTGGACGCGCGGTACGCCGGACAAGCGTTCGAACTGGCCGTTTCCGCAAACGCGGGGATTGCTGCGGGCCAGCAAGCCTTTCACGGGCGGCATGCCGCGGTGTATGGATACGACGTCCCGGGTGAAGCGGTGGAAATCGTGAACGCGCGCGTGACCGGCGAGTCGGCCGCGCGGCCATCCGCGGTGCTGCGTTCGGCGAGAACGCCGGTAACGGCCACGATCCAAAGCCGCGACATCTGGTGTGATGAAGCTCGGCGCAACGTGGCGGTCCTTTCGCGCTCGCAGCTCGATGGAAGCCCGGCGCCCGGCCCTCTCCTTATTGAAGAGTACGACGCGTGCACCTACGTCGCACCGGGCTGGTCGGCGCAATTGAATGAAAGCGACCTCGTGCTGGAGCGCCATGAACGTCCATAGCGAAATCGTGCTCTGGGCGGTCCGGCTCGTGCGCGAGCGAACCGTGGAGCTGGAAACGCGCCGCGCGAAAGCGGCGAAACGGTGGCGCCGGGGGGAGGATATTCACAAGCTCCGTGTGCTCGGGCGCAAGCTCCGGGCGGCTCTCGAAGATCTCAGCGATTGCTTTCCGGACGCGCCCGCTTCGATCGCCGCTTGCAAAACATTCGCCGAAGAAACCGCGCAAGCTCAAGACGGAACCGCCATGCTCGCGCGCATCCAACGATATCGACGGTTCGCGCTGCCGGCCGAACGGGCGGAAATCGCCATGGTCGGCGAGCAGTTAGCGGCGGCCGTAAAAGCCGGACGGAAGCGCGCAAAACGTGCGGTCAAGAACTGCACGTTTTCGGTGGAAGGATGAAGGCGCGGCGCGTCTCTCTGGATGGGCTGCTTACGCCGCAGAGCGCTCGCCAGCGAATCGTCAGCGTACGTTTTGCGGAGGTGTTGCAACGCGCAACCGCGTTTTCCAATGGGACCGCCGCAGCGCTTCACGCCTTACGTATCGCATGCAAGCGGCTGCGCTACGCCTTAGAGCTTTTCGAAAAGGATTTGCCGGCCTTGCACGGCGCGGCCCAGCGGCTGCGTCAAATGCAGGACGACTTGGGAAACGTTCACGATTGCGACGTCCTCATCGAGACGGCAACGCGGTGCAACGCAGCGCATCTTCTACGCCGGCTCCAGCGCGACCGGGAGCGCCACGCCGTCCGCGCTAAAGCGCTATGGATGGACGGCTTTTCGCCGGGCGGCCCGTTTGCGGAATTGGTCGCGTTTACCGGATTCGGTACGATGCCGGTATGAGCGTGGACCCCGTTACCACGGCGGTCATCGGAAGCGCGCTGGCGTACGCGAGCGAAGAGATGGGCATCGCCGTGCGCAACAGCGCCTACTCGCCAAACATCAAAGAACGTTTGGACCACTCCTGCGCGCTTTTCGACCGGCAGAAACGCTTGATCGCGCAGGCCGAGCACATCCCCGTTCATTTGGGTTCGCTCCCGTGGGGACTCCGCACGACGCTGGAGGGAATCGAGCGTTTTGCAACGCTTGCGCCGGGCGACATGTGGGTGGTCAACGATCCCTACATTTCCGGCACCCATTTAAATGACGTTACCGTCATTCGACCCATCTTTTTCGACGAGCGTTTGATCGGATACAGCGCCAACAAGGCGCATCACACCGATGTCGGCGGCATGGTTCCCGGTTCGATGTCCGCAGATGCTCCGGACCTGTTCGCCGAGGGCCTGGTCGTGCCACCAATGCTCTTGATGAGCGGCGATGCGGTGGTGCGTTCGACGGTGGAACTCTTTGAGGCAAACTCGAGGACGCCCGCCGCGCGCGGCGGCGACTTGCGAGCCCAAATCGCCGGGAACATCACGGGCGAGCGGCGGCTTCGGGAACTGGCAGCACGCTACGGAGTTTCGATGCTCGAAGCAACGATCGATCGCATCCTCGCCGATAGCGAACGACGCATGCGCGCCGCCCTTCGTGCGCTCGGCGAGGGCCAGTTCGACGCGACCGATTATCTCGAGGATCGCCAAGGCGCTCCCAGCATTGCTCTGCGCGTAAAGCTGCGGCTGCAGGATGGCACGGCAACGCTCGACTACGCTGGGACGGCCGGACAACTGGACTATCCCCTCAATGCCGTTTACGGCGTTACGCTCTCCGGGGCGTATTATGCGCTGCGCGCGGTAACGGACGCCGGCATTCCGATGAACGATGGATGTTTTCGGCCTGTCACCGTCAATGTGCCCGAGGGCACGCTGCTCAATCCGCGGCGGCCGGCTCCGGTATCGGGTGGAAACGTCGAGACCAGCACGCGCAACGCCGATCTGGTCTTGCAGGCGCTCGCGAAGGTTGCTCCAGAACGCGTGCCCGCGGGCAGCGGCGGGACGATGAGCAACGTCATGCTCGGCGGCACCACCAGCCGGGGGCAGACGTGGGCATTCTACGAAACAAATGGGTGCGGCCTCGGAGCGCGCCCGAGTGCGGACGGCATCGACGGCATTCAATGCCACATGACCAACACGCTCAACACGCCGATCGAAGCGCTCGAACGCTATTACCCGCTGCGCGTTACGCGTTATGAATTCGCCGAACATACGGGCGGTCGCGGCCATTTTCGCGGCGGGCGAGGACTGATTCGCGCGTTGCAATTGGTCGACGGAACCGCGCGGTGCTCGTTATTGGCGGATCGTCACACGCTGGCACCGTCCGGTGCAAACGGCGGAGAGAGCGGAGCCGTCGGAAGTCATACGCTCATCCGCGGCGCGCGGCGCGAAAAATTGCCGGCGAAAACAACATTGGCGCTCACCGTTGGAGACATCATCGAGGTGCAAACACCCGGCGGCGGCGGTTACGGCGCGCCAACGGAACAGTCTTAGCGCCGCACGGATGCGCTCGCGCTAGCCGACGGACGGGGCGTCGGCGGCGCTGGTTTTTGCTGGCCTTGGCATTGCGACGTTTCGACGCGCACCAAGACGTCGCTGTCTGCACACGCCGCGTCGCCATCCTTCGGAATAACCACTTTGACTTTATGTTTGTGGCTGCCCGAGTCGCCCGTCATTGCCGCGCGCGGATTCTGCAGCAGCGCGGCCGCGAGCACGCCGGCAGCGAGCAGGAATCCGCGAAGCCGGACGTGCGCTCTAACGGTACACCACTTCGGTCATCATCCCGTCCATCATATGGATATCGTTATGGCAGTGCAAGAGCCAGCGTCCGGCCGGCGAGGTGGCATCGAACCTCCACGTCAGCGTGCCGCCGTTCGGGCTCACGAGAGAAACATCTTTTGCCAGGGGGCGCACCAACGTTTGCCCGTTGATCTCCATAACGTCGTACGTGTGCCCGTGGAGGTGCATTGGATGTTCCATGTCGGTTTTATTGGTAAAGCGCACGACGACGCGATCTCCACGCCTAACGAAGATTTTTTCCGTGTTGGGATAGGTTTTTCCGTCGATGCTCCACCGGTTGCTGCCGTACTGGCCGCCGTCCAAGATCCAGTCTTTGCGAATTTGCGCCTGCACATTCGGCGCGGCACTCGTCACGCCGGCGGCTTTTTGATAGGTAAAATAGTCCACGCCTTCGAGCGATTGCGAGTTGCCCTGCGGCGGCGCGTGCTCCATGCCTTCCGTATGCACGACGACGGCCTGCTCGAAGGCCAGCGGGTCGCTGGAAATACCTTGCAAGAGCCACGCGCCGGGCCTCGTCACCTCAAACCACGCATCGTACCGTTCGCCGACACCAATGCGCAGCGCGTCAACGTCCAGGGCCTGCGCCAGCGCATTCCCGTCCGCATGCGTTACGCGTAACCGGTGACCCGCTAGCCGCACGTAGCGCGTCTGCGTCGGATTCGCGTTGAGCACGCGTAAGCGAACTTTTTGGCCGACCCGTACGGCGAGCGGAGCGCCGCCCGGATAGGACGCCCCGTTGATGCAGTGCGCCGCGTAAGCCACTTCATCGCCCATGCGGCTGTCCGGCCGCATTTCGAGGAGTTCGGGAGAGCCGCTCGGATCCGTCATCGGCGCGTTGCTCACGCCGCGAATCGCGCTCGCGATCGTGTCCATACGCGGTACATCGTGAAAGACCAGCGCGAACTCGGCGTCGGCGCGCTCGTCGCGCGGATCCTCAACCAGGATCATGCCGAACAATCCCCTCGTCATGCCCATGTTCAAATCGTGATCGTGATACCAGCGCGTCCCGGCCGGTCCCGGCGTAAATTCGTACAAAAAATTCCCGCCGCTGCGCACGCCGCGCTGCGTCACGCCCACCGCGCCGTCCATCGCGTTCGGTAGGATCATTCCGTGCCAGTGCACGCTGGTCGAAACGCCGGTCCGGTTCACGTATCGCACGCGCAAGCGCTGTCCCAGCGCAACGCGTATGACCGGGCCCGGTAACGTACCGTTGTATGCCAGAGCCGGGAATACAACGCCGGCCGCCGGAGCGAAGCGGAGCGGCGCAGCCGTAAGCGTGTAGTTGAGGACGTCGCTTCCGAAGGCGCGTTGCGGCAAGGGCGCCAACGCGAGCGCCGCCATCCCTCCGCCGCCGATCTGCAAGAACCGCCGCCGGTGCATCGCGCTCACTGGCCGACCTGCAATGGGATGTCGGCGTGCTTATCCCCGTAGATGATCTGAATGGTCCACGGTCCGGCCATCGAGAAATGCATGCTCCCTTGCCAGACATGCGGATCCGCCGTTTGATGCAGCACGACGTCTACGTGGTGACTTCCCACACCCATCTGCATGATCGCACGCGCCATGACCGCTTGCGGATGTTCGCTAGCAAACCGCACGCGAATCGTGGCATCCTCTACCGGCCGCTCGGGCGCGAATGTGACGACGGGTGCGCCGCCGCCTCCGCCGCCATCCAGATTCGAGAGGTACGCAACGATGTCGTTGATCTGACCGTCGCTAAATCCAAAGTTCGGCATTGGCGGACGGGGATGCCGGATGAAGTCGAAAATCTGCGAGAACGAAAGGACGTGCTCGATTCCATAGAGTTGCGGGCCAAGCCCGCCCTCACAGCGCGCGCCATGGCATCCCATGCAGCCGTTGTTTTGAACGAGTTTCGCACCGTTGTTTGCATCGCCAAGCGGCGGCGGTACGGCGACGGGAGGCCACACGGGCGCTGCCGTGGATACCGCGACGGCGGTTGACGATGGTTGCCGCTGTTTTAGCGGTTCCAGCGCGACGCCGACCGGCGGTTTCCAGACAAAGCGTTGTCCCGCGACGAACGGGCCCGCCCAATCCAAAGCAAATCCGATCTGCGGGCGTTGCGCGCCCATCATGACCTCCCCCGTCACCTTGAAGTTCGGTGCAAAATGATGCGCCCAGCTCACAACGTATTGGCGATTGAACGTATCGCTCGAGGCAACATCGAAGCGCGCGAGGACGTGATTCCGCCAACCGAGATCGCGTTGCGCTTCGAACATGAAGCCGCGCAACGCTCCGGGCGGAGCCCCAATGTCGGGCTGCTCGTCCCAACCGCGGTAATACATCGTTTGGAAGAGCATTTTTGAGGTCTGGTAGCTGTAGTACACACCGCCTCGCGTGAAACGGTCGGCGGCGACGTACCGCGCCGCACCGTCGCGAAGCGGCGCCACGCCGCGCATCGCATTCACACCGATCGTATACGGCTTGGTCATGCCGCCGTAGGAAATATTGAAGTCGAGCGTCCGCGCGCCGTCCGCCCGATTGTAGTCGAAAGCGTGCTGAATGGAACCGTTACCGGCCAGATACGCAAGATTGTACATGAATTCGTTGGACATGCCGTTCAACGCGACGCCCCAGCGTGAATCGTTTGGCTCCACGGTGTTCTGGCCGTTATCTTGCGTGGCAAGAAGATAGCTGCTCATGGTCCAGCCGTGCGCCGGCATAAAGGGAAAAGGGGTGTGATACTTGCCGACTTGGAGCGAATTCGTCCCGCCAAAAAGGCCATTCCATGACAGCCACAGCTGTTCGGTCACACCGGGCTGGCCCGTATCGACGATGGGTTGCTCTGCGTAATACGTGAAGCTACGTCCCAGAAACCCGGCAGTAAAAAGCGAAAGCGTCTTGGTCGTGACCGAGCCGGAACGGTCCTTATTGGACAGAAACGCTTGGATTTGCAGTCGCAACGCCAGCGGCAGCGCCTGATGCTGTTTCTTCCAATCCAGGTTTTGGAAGTTGGACATCATGGTCATCATGCCGTACGTCGTCATGCCGGGGAACGTTGTATGGCATGTCTGGCATGAGACGCCTTGACCGTTTGCCAAGGGCGGCACGGCATCGGCAATACCGTGACCGAGAAGGACGAAGAGCGCCATGGCACCACATGTCCGGACGCCCGCAACGATCGCTCGTCGCATATGAAAACCTCCGCAGGCTGCTGTCGTTAAAAAAGAGCGGCGACTACAGACGCGGAGGTGGGCGCTGAAAACGGGCGGTGCCGGCGGTAACGGCGCGAGCAGCAGCCGTCGAACGCACCGGTCCGC
>JABXNS010000205.1_pt1 | contig 14764 bp, 18 predicted proteins | sample 7301101 | NCBI WGS metagenome assembly JABXNS01 (sample SAMN14449646, study PRJNA615230) | soil metagenome | isolation source: soil from bare, unvegetated metal-rich iron-sulfur acidic spring small-cell... | place: Canada: Paint Pots Mound, Kootenay National Park, BC | collected 2017-05-25
GGTTCCCGTCTGCGGCGTGCGCGTCTTTGCCGAATCGGATAACCAGCCGACCGACTCAACCGTTACCGACCGGCGCGGCTTTTTCGTATTCATTGCGCGCTTTCCCGGAACGGTTCGGGTGTACGTGCATGATCCGAATCCGCAAGCCGAGCGTTTCGTGGGCGTGCATCCGAATTTCTATGCGGAGCCGGTGCTCTACGCGAGCCGGGCGATGCGAACGCAAAACTCCACCTGCGGCCGTGCTTCAGCCGGAAGGCTCTAGGACGGCTTAAACCGGCGGCGCTTGAACGTTGTGCGCGAAGGCTTCCAGGCGCGCGCGATCGATGGCTTTAACGCGCCCGCGATCTAACTCGACGGCATTGGCATTCTTCAAGCGCAGCAATGCCCGCGCCGCCATGTCGCGCACCGTTCCGGCGGCGGCCGCGATCTGAGCCTGCGAGAGATTTTCGACGCCGGGCAACCCCTTCGCCATGCCGACTGAGGCCGGCGCGTAGCCCAGCAAAAACTTTGCGACGCGCTGGAGGACGTGAGCAAACGCGAGATCGGAAATGGTGTCGATCGAGCGGCGACGCGCTTGCGACGCCTGTTGCAAAAAGCCCAACGCGAGTTCGCTATCGTTTCTGCTGGCGTGCAGAACGGCTTCGCTTGGGAGCGTGATGATCGTCGCGTCGGTGAGCGCTTCCGCGCGCGTCGTAGCGCCGCCGCCGTCGAACGTGCCGCTCTCGTTTATGGTGTCGTGCGTGAGCCGCTCGCCCAGCGTGTGCGTTTTGCCGTCCGGCGAGAGCAGCGTGTATATTACCTTGCCCGCTTTGACGATGCCGAGATACGGCCAAATCTCGCCTTCGTCGAAGATCGTTTCTGCGGTTTTGTAACTCCGCTCGCTCATTTGACCGGCAAGATCTTTAATGGTCGATGCCTTGGCCGACGCAAAAGGTTGAACGTGCTCTAAAAAATTCGCACCTTCCGCCGCTTCATCGATTCGCTCGAGGCGAACGGTCCAGCGGCTCGAACCCAAATTGCGGGCATCCCAAGAAAATTTGCCCGGACGCACTTGGGTCATTTCGTTGCGCAGCGCGCGCGGGTCGGTTTCCTCATTGATCTCGACGATCGCTCCAACGGTGAGGCGGTCGAACGCCTCGAGGATTTGCGACGTTTTGTTTGCAGGAGCAAGAGACCGGGCGTCAAGCGTGATGGCCGGCGGGCGCGTCATTGGCATTGCCACCATGTACGAACCCGCTCCAAGGGTTGCCTGCCTTGCGCGCGGGACCGGTCGTGCCCCCTCGGGGAATAGCCATGGGGGTCCCGCGCGCGAAGTTTGCGCGGGGGCGCGCGCAACGTTTAACAGTAGCATCGTATTAAAGCACCCCTCGGGGAATAGCCATGGGGGTCCCGCGCGCGAAGTTTGCGCGGGGGCGCGCAGCAACGTTTGGCGTATCGTGTCAAAAGCGTTGCGGAGCGCCAGGCATGGCGCGAAGTGCCATGCCAACAAAAGGAGATAATGTGAGCAACTCAGTCCGCGACGACGACGTCGTCATCATCTCCGGAGCCCGCACGCCGTTTGGCAATTTTAACGGAGCGCTTTCCGATTTGAGCGCGACGGATTTGGCGGTGCATGCGGCCAAGGCGGCCATTGCCCGCAGCGGCGTGCCGGCCGAGCGCATCGACGATGTGGTGTTCGGCAACGTCATGCAAACCAGCGCCGACGCCATCTATCTCGCGCGCCATGCGGGATTGCGTGCCGGCGTTCCGGTCGCGGTTCCCGCTTTGACGCTCAATCGCTTATGTGGAAGCGGCTTGCAAGCGATCTTGACCGCTGCAAACTCACTCGCACTCGGTCAGTCAACATACGCGCTGGCGGGCGGAAGCGAGTCGATGAGCCAGGCGCCGCACGTTTTGCGCGGGGCGCGAAAAGGGTTCGCGCTCGGGCAGGGCAAGCTGGAAGATTCGCTTTGGGAAGCGTTGACGGACTCGTACAATAAGATGCCGATGGCCATTACGGCGGAGAATCTGGCCAAGCGCTACGGTATCTCGCGCGAAGCTTCGGACGAGTTTGCGCTGCGGTCTCAGGAGCGGTCCCTCGCCGCGCAGCAAGACGGGTACTACGCGGAGGAGATGGAGCCCATCACGGTCCCCGGTCCCAAAGGAACTTCAACGACGATCGATCGCGACGAAGGTCCACGCGCCGGGCTGTCCATGGAAAAGCTTGCCAAGTTGCCCGCACGTTTCACGAAAGACGGGGTGATTACGCCCGGAAACGCCAGCGGAATTACCGATGGGGCCGCGGCGGTTGTCCTCACGACGGTGAAGCAGGCAAGGATCGACGGAATCTCGTGGATGGGGCGCTTGGTGGGTTCCAGTGTCGTTGGAGTCGATCCGGACGTGATGGGAATCGGTCCGGCGTTCTCCATCCCGAAAGCTTTGGAGCGCGCGCAGATCGCGCACAAAGACGTGGCGGTAATGGAGATTAACGAAGCGTTCGCTCCCCAAGTGCTCGCGTGTCTCAAAGAGATGGGTTCCGACGGGGCGCGTCTCAACCCGCACGGCGGCGCGATTGCCCTCGGTCATCCACTGGGCGCATCGGGCGCGCGCCTCGCCCTCACGGCCCTGCACGAATTGCGCCGAAACGGCGGCGGTTACGGCGTCGCCTCGGCATGCATCGGGGGCGGACAGGGAATTGCGGCAGTCTTCCGCGCCGACTAAACGGCGTTTTCTGACCGCTGCCCGCGTGTGGGACGCACTCGCGTTGCTTGTTGTCGCGTTTGTCGCTTGGAAACTGCTGATCGCGCCCCGGTGGCTGCAGTCCGGTTCAGTGCAACCGGCGCCGCGCATTACTCTTTCATCGTTAAGCGGGCCCCCCTTTAAGTTGGCGGCCCATCGCGGACACGTCGTGTTCTTAGATTTCTTTGCGAGCTGGTGCGAGCCGTGCAAGCTTTCGCTACCGCTCGTGGAACGTTTTGCGCGCAGTCATCCGCAGGTAGACGTGATCCCGATCGACGTGGGCGAAGCGCCTGCCGTCGCCGCAGAATTCGCCAAAGCGTACCACTTGCACGGCGTCGCGCTGGATCCCCAACGGATCGCTTACAGTTGGTTTTCGGTTGAAGGGTTTCCGCCGCTCGTCGTCATCGACGCCCGCGGAAACATTCGCGCGACGTGGGCGGGGCTCAACCCGGCCGTTCAAATCAACATGGCGCACGCAGCGGCATCGCTCGGTGCGGGAGGCTAGCGGGCCTTCCAATTCGGCGTGCGCTTTTCGAGAAAGGCGCTCGTGCCTTCCTTAAAGTCTTGGGTCTCTACGAGCGCTCCAAACGCCAGCGCTTCGAGTTCGAGGGCCTCTTGAATCGGAAGATGTGCGCCATCATTGATTGCGCGTTTGCAGGCCGCAATGGCGAGTGGAGCTTTTGATGCGATCGTCCGTGCGAGCTTGATCGCGGCCGGCAGAAGCTCGGCTTGAGGAACGACTCGTTCCACCAGGCCGATTTGTAAGGCCAGATTTGCGTCTATGAGATCGCCACTTAAGCACAAGAACATGGCCATGCCTTTGCCCACCAATCGTGTGGTGCGTTGCGAGCCGCCGTAGCCGGGAATCAATCCCAAATTCACTTCCGGCTGGCCGAACTTTGCGGTGTCTGCGGCGATACGGATGTCGCCTGCCATGGCGAGCTCGCATCCGCCTCCCAACGCGAACCCATTGACCGCCATGATGACGGGCTTGCGCAGCCGTTCGATCTGCAGCGTGATCTTTTGACCCAGCCGCGCTTTTTCCGCACCAGCGGCCGCGTTGGGAAGCGCGTTGAGCTCGCCGATGTCCGCGCCTGCCGCAAATGCCTTCTCGCCCGCGCCGGTGATCACGATCGCGCGAATCTCCGGGTCGTCCTCCATCAGGTGCAAAGCCTGCGAAAGCTCCGCCAAAACGGCGGCATTGAGCGCGTTGAGCTGCTTCGGACGATTCAGCGTGAGCGTTGCTACCGTACCGTTTTTTTCCACGATCACGTTTTCGTTCGACGCCTCAGGCGTAGTCATAAAAACCCTTTCCGGTTTTGCGCCCAAACTGGCCGGCAAGCACCATCCGCTTGAGTAGGGTGGGCGGCGCCATCATCGGATCTTTGAACTCGTCGAACATGATTTGCGCAATGTAATAGGTCGTGTCCAGCCCCACGAAATCTAGGAGTTCTAGCGGGCCCATCGGATAGCCGCACCCGAGTTTCATTCCCTTGTCGATATCCTCGCGCGACGCAAGCCCCTGTTCGAAGACGCGAATGGCATAGAGCAAATACGGTACGAGCAAACGGTTGACGATGAAGCCGGGGGTGTCTTGGGCGAGGATCGGCTCCTTGCCGAGATTCTGCGCAAATTCGTACAGCGAATCCACGGTACTCTGCGAAGTGGCGATCGTTTTGACGACTTCCACCAGCTTCATGATCGGAACGGGGTTGAAGAAATGCAAGCCGGCGACGCGATCGGGGCGCTTCGTGCCCGCGGCCATTTCGATGACGCATAAGCTGGACGTATTCGTGCAGATGATCGCGTGCGATGGCAGGAGCTCGTCGAGTTCTTTGAAGAGCGCAAGTTTGGCGCTCATATTTTCGACGATGGCTTCCACGACGAGGTCGCAATTCTTAAGGTCCTTAATGTCGGTGGTCGGCGTGATCCGCGCTAAGGCCGCGTCGCGGTCGCTTGCCGATAATTTCCCTTTTTCGACGAACTTGCCGACCGATTTCGAAATGGCCGCTATGCCTTTTTGCAACGGCGCATCGGCGACTTCCATGAGGGTTACGTCCAAACCGGACGTCGCGCAGGTTTGCGCGATGCCGTTACCCATGAGGCCCGCACCGCAAACGCCAACTCGTGTTATCTGAGCCACAGTAGAATCTCCAAAGGGCCGAGAGCATTAGTGCATTCGTTTGCGGCGCCCTGCATAGGTGTTATACTCCGAGTTGAGAAACTGGAGATCGACGCGAGAGGAGTACGAAAAGTGCGCACGGCCTACCATGAAGCGCTCGAAGCAACGCGGCTGGATGTTGTTCGGTTGGGCGCGCTTGCCGGCGACGCCATCCGTGTCGGTGTTGAAGCGCTCGAACGGCGCGATTCCTCGGCGGGCGCTCGCGTCGTTGCGGGTGACGATCAGGTCGACGACCTGCGCCGTAAGATCGAGGCCGCCTGCATCGAGCTGATCTGGAAACAACAACCGGTTGCGGGCGAGTTGCGCGCAATTGCCGCAATGCTCGAAATCGCGACGGACCTGGAGCGCATCGGCGATTATGCCGTGGACATTGCGAAGAATGCCATCAAACTTGCCGACGTCCCGTTGCGGCCCGCGCGCGTCGAGATCGATCGTATCGGCGGGACCGCTCATGCGATGCTTTTGGACGCGATGCGCGCGTACATGGATCATGATGCGGATCTTGCGGAGCGCGTGATCGAGAGCGATGATGAGGTCGATAAACTGTACAAGCGGGGCGTTCGCGCATTGCAAGAAGAAATGCAAGCCGACCCGGCTCTCGTGCGGGCCGGTACGCGCATGCTGTTCGTGCTCGCCGCGCTTGAACGCGTCGGCGATCGCGCTCAAAACATCGCGTGGCACACCAAGGACATGATCGGCCTGCCGTGATCCCGCCGCTGGACCGGGCGCAGTTTGCCGTTACGGAAAACGGCGCCTATCTCAATCACGCGGCCGTCGGGGTTTTACCGCGCTCGAGTCAGCACGCCATCGAGCGGTTTGCCGCGGCCCATGCGACGGGCGGCGTTTTGGGCGTGCACCCCTTCGAATCGCGCCTTCCCGAATTCCGCGCGGCGGTTGCCGGGTTTATCGGCGCCTCGGCACACGAAATCGCCTTTCTTCGAAACACGGGGGATGGCGCCAACGTTCTTGCGGCCGGACTTCCGTGGTCGCAAGGCGACGAAATCCTTACCAACGACAACGAATTTCCGTCGAACGCATATCCTTGGCTGGCATGCCGGCACTTCGGAGCTTCCGTGCGATTCATCGATACGGGCGCACAACGTATGACGCCCGATGTTCTGCGCCAAACGATCTCCGAGCGAACGAAACTGGTTGCGCTCTCTTGGGTCGGGTTCAACGACGGCTATCGCCACGATCTGGCGGCGCTCGCAGCCGCCGCGCACGAGCGGGGCGCCTTGTTGTGCGTCGACGTGATTCAAGGCGTCGGCGCATTCGATCTCGACGTGCACGCTTGCGACATCGACGCTGCATATGCCGGCGGTGCGAAATGGATGATGGCGCTGCAAGGCGTCAGTTTTCTGTACGTGCGGGAGAACCTGATCGACCGTCTGCGGGTTTCGGCGCCCGGGTGGCGATCCGCGCTGGATATGTGGGACTTCCTTAACTACGAGCAGCCCTTTGTCGGCAATGCGGCGCGTTTCGAAGGCGGTACGCCGAACCTCATCGGCGCGCTTTCCATGACCGAATCGATACGCGTTCTCGGCGAGAGCGCGCGAGAGCGACATGCGGTGCAGCGGCACGTCTTGTCGCTGACGGACGAATTGTACGAAGGCCTGATGCGCCTCGGGGCAACCGTTGCAAGCGTGCGCGGACCCGGTATTTCCTCGGGAATCGTCACCTTTTCTCTTCCAGGCGTTGACCCGGTCGAATTGGGGAAGGCACTCGGACGCGAGGGAATCACGACCACGTATCGCAGCTCCGGCGTGCGCGTATCACCCCACGGCTATAACACGCTTGACGAGATCGGTCGATTGCTCGAAGTGGCGTCGCAAGCGGTTCCGGCTCGCCGTTCGGCGTAAACCCGCTCTCATGGTTGCTCTTGTTTTCGCTGCAGCGCTGAGCGCGTCTGCGCCTCCGCCTGCGGGGACCTATCGGTACGATGCCGCCAGCGGACCAAAAACCGTCGGCAGCTGCACGATCACGGTGCAGGCCGCCCCCAGCGGCCTGCTCATCGAGGAAAGGTCGGTCGCGCATTTGCCGACCGGTGACTCGGGCGCGCACAGTTTTCTCACGCTCGATCGGGATCTGCGGCCAACGCGGTACGTCGCCGACTACGCGGTTCAAGATCAGAAGATGCAAACCAAGGTCGATTTCGCCCAAGGCTTAGCGCGCGTCGTAACCGGCGCGCAGAGCAGAGACTTTCCGTTGGGTGGCAGCAGCAAGGCCTTCGTCGTGCTGGATGCGACGATGATGTCGGGCTTTTTCATGCTGCCGGCGCAGGCCGGTACGCTTGCGTTCGGCGATGCCACGGCGATCGTTCCGGGCCTGGCCTCGGCAACGTACATCAACCTCATTCCGGGAAACGTGCCGGCGCGGCCCACCGACGTTCCCGCGAAGGACGCGAGCATTTCTTTTGCTGGCGAAACGCCGTTCGTTGAGTGGTACGATCCCGTAACCAACGTCGTCGATGAGGTCTCGATCCCGGGTCAGGATCTCTCGGTTCGACGCAAACGCTAGCGAATTAGTTGCCATCCTCACGTAGAATACAGGGTGCCATGACGGCATCGGTCATCCCGTGGATCAGGCGTTTATCCGCCGGGGCGACCGTTGCCAGGATCCCCCCGAGCCGAACGTCCTCCCCGACGACGAAGAAGTAGGGACACAGGCGGGCGCGGCCATCAAACGTTTTCAGATCGCCGGCTTGCACGTCGAAATAGGTCTGGCGCACGCGCTTTCCTTTATAGAAGCGCTGCAGGATGCGTGGCGTCGATGCGTAGTGATCGATCGCTTCACGCAACGTTGCGACCCACTCGTCCCTGGTCAGATCGTTGGCGACGCGCACCCCTTTCGAGCCCCAAGCCAGCTCCGAGAAACCAGACGGCTTGACGACGAAGTCGCGATCACTCTTGCCTAGCGACGCCAGCTCCATCCAATCGCGTACGGGCGCACCGCCGGCTTCCAGCCCGGCGATCACCGCCTGTGGCGGAAGCGGCCGGGGATCGATGATCCACGTTTCAGGGAAGAGCAGTTTGAGCCGAGCGTAGACCTCCGGCTTCAACTCCGTGCGCCAAATCGGCGCGAGTCCCGGATGGTGCAACAGCGCGAACGCCAGTTTCTCTTCGAGCTGCGCCTTGGGCGGCGGGGTCAGTCGCACGCGATTGTGCCGGGCCGCATAGAGCAACAGGTCTTGCTTGGGGACGTTGAGCAGATCGAACAGTTCGAAGTTCCGGTACACGCAATCCAATTTGCGTTCGCGGCCATCGGCGAACCGCAAAAAGAGCGCGTCTTCGGTGAACACGATCTCCTGTGGTGCGCACACGAAAACATCCAGCAAACCGCGTTCCCGTAAATGTTCCGCCAACCAGCTCAGTTCGGGCCGATAATCTTTGGATTCTTCGGAAACGACGATTCCCACCGTCGGTGCCTGCAAACCCGTCAGCGACTTCATCATGGCCATGAAGGACTCGCCCATTCCGAAGGACCCGCCGATGCTCTCCATGCCCATCTTGCAATACGCATCCGACATCGCTCCGACGAAACCCATTCCCCCGGGAACGCTGTCCACTTCGGCGGCGATGAATCCGTCGTCGGTGAGAATCAAGTCCGGCCGGATGATCGCGGGAACGTCGCTCTTAAAGCGGTTCTGCCGGGAGAGGCGCACGATGTGCTCGGGCTTGCCTTGATCCAGATACTCGCAGATGAATGCGGGAGCGGTGCCGCGGGCGCTTCGGTTATAAAGCGCGTTGAGGACTTTACTGAATGCGAAGAGATCCTTCCCGATGGTCTCGATCCGAGCGAGCGTGGCGGGGGCTAATGCAAACGGCTCCGGAGATATCCGCCACGCGACCTTGGCTTGGTCCTCGCCGGTGACCCGGAAGAGTCCCGGAGAGATGTTATCGTAGAGGTAGCGGGCTTGCTCGGGAGCCGTGAGATTCGGTGAAAACGCCGTGCAGGGCATCGAAAAATCTTCCCTCAACAGCCGTCGGGAATCTTGCAGGCATGGTGGGCGATATATCGGCGCCGCATCTTGTCCTAAAATACCCCGATGAGGGGCAAAGTTGCGGTACGGGCTCCCTACTTGACGGTGACTGCTCCCGGGGTGAGCATTGCGGCCTCGATTCGTACCTTGCCGCCCTCCAGCACCAGGGTCAAATGCAGCGTTCCGCTTAGTCCCACTTGGCTCAAAGCCACGTCCTCGATGACGCGCGATGGCTGGTCGCCGCTGATAAACGCCAGAGAAGCGGTTTGTCCGAAGGAGCCGCGCGGGGAACTGTAGCTTTCGGCAACCTGGAGCGGGGCCTCGCCGTGACGGCTGCCGACCACGCAAAATGCCACCGTTACGGGGGTTCCCCGGACGTGTAGGATTTCGCGCGTGCACCGATCGTTCTGAGCGGCGGCTCCCGCCGCCAGCCAGATAAAAAGGGCGGACGCGAGAAGCGTGGATTTCATCGCCGTTGGCCTCACAATTCTAAAACGAAGGCGCGGGGTACTACGTTGCACGCCGGGCCGGATAGTCCGGGTCCCCGCGATTTGACAGTGGGTATATGATTCCACCGGGCGCCTCGGGCCCCGGAAGCTATAGAGAAAAGATGATCGATCTAATTGCTCTCGACCTGGACGGGACGCTCCTCAACTCCAAGGAAGAGATCTCGCCCCGCAACCGCCATGCCATCCGTTCCGCCTTGGAAGCCGGGGTGCGGATCGTGCTCGTCACGGGGCGCGGAGTCGACACGCCCATACGAATCGCGCGCGAGCTGCATTTAAATCTGCCCGTGATTTGCTGTCATGGCGCATTGACCAAGGATTTCGGGGCGAACAAAACGCTGGGACATATTCCCGTGCCCTTGCAGTACGCGAAGCCGATGATCGAGTACGCCGAAACGCACAACCTGTCGATCGCCGTGTACGTCGAGGAGATGTTTTACCGGCTCGAGGGCAGCCACGTGTTTATGGCCGATATGCAGGGTCCGGCTTGGAAAGAAGTGCGCAGTTTTGGAGAATTGCTCACCTCGGCGCCAACCTTTATTCGCTTCTTGGGGCAGCCGTCGGTAGATGCGATGCGCCGCGAGTTCGGCGATTTGCCGCTCCACTTCAAATATGAGAGCTGGCTCGATTTTATCGAATGCGCCGTGACGAGCCGGGAAGCCGGCAAGCAGCAGGCACTGGCGCGGCTCTGCGCCGACTTCCAAATCCCGGCCCAAAACGTTTTGGCGGTCGGAGATTCGCGCAACGACGTTCCGATGTTACGCTGGGCGGGCATCGGCGTGGCGATGGGTAACGCGCTGCCCGAGGTGCGCGAAGCCGTGCGATACGTCACGGCCACAAACGACCAAGATGGCGTCGCGGCGGCCATCGATCGCTTCTTGCCGGCAAGGTCGAAACGAGCGGAAAAGAAACTCGCCTAAATCATGCAAATGCCCTCGCCAGACTACGATGCGGAACTGCGGGAGATCTTGGGCCGGCGCGATTGGCAAGCGCTGCGCGAATTTTCGCGCGCCCACAACGCAATTCCGGACGAGATCTACGCAAAGGATCAGCACTTTTGGGAAGTCCTCGTGCATAAGCTGACGTGCAATCGCATCGACACATTGGGACTGCACGACGAGTCGAGAAACTGGCTCGAGCGGCACGGATACAGCACGGACCTCGGTGGGTATTAACGCCTCGATCGGCGTTCGCGTCCTGGCATTCGCGCGCATTCGCGAGCTGCTCGGACGATCGGAATTTTTGTTTTCCGTACCGCCGGCGACGACCGTTGGCGGGTTATGGAACGCGCTGGTGACGCAGACGCCCGCGCTTTCGGAATATGCGGAATGCATACGCTTCGCATGCAATGGTACCATTACGGCCGGTTCGACGCTCTTGCGCGACCGGGATGAGGTGGCGCTGCTCCCCCCCGTGAGCGGCGGCTAAAATGTTCGCCGTCGTCGACCAGGATATCGATTCGCAGTCACTGATTGAAGCGGTTCGCGACGAACATTGCGGTGCCGTCGTGCTGTTCTTAGGAACCGTGCGCGCGGAGTCGGATCGCCGGGGTGACGTGAATGCCCTGACGTACGAGGCATACGCGGAGGCGGCGATCGGCGAAATGCGCAAGATTGCTGCGGAGGCGGCCGCACGGTGGAACGGCTGCCGGCTCGCGATGGTGCACCGCACCGGGACGTTGCCGGTTGGCGGGATCAGCGTCGGCGTTGCGGCGGCTATGCCGCATCGCGCGGAAGCGTTCGATGCGTGCCGGTTCGCCATCGATCAGCTCAAAGAGCGCGTTCCGATTTGGAAGAAGGAACACCGCACGGATGGGACCGCCACCTGGAAGGATCGGAAAGACGAGGATCCCCGCTGAACGTCGAGTTGTTACGGGTTCCCGCTTCCCAAGGCCCGATCGCGGTGCTCCAATACGCGGCCCGGCGTCCACGCGGCGTCACACTGGTTGCGGGGCATGGGTATTCGAGTTCAAAACACAACCTCGATTTTTTGAGCGGATTTTTAGCGAGTCACGGATACGATGTTTTCAGTTTGGATTTTCCGGGCCACAAACTTGGCGCCACCGGAGGCACGCTACGCTCGGATGCTGATCTGCTGGCCAGCATGCACGCCGTTGTGAAGTATGCGCGTACCAGCGGGCACGAACGCGTGTACACGCTGGGGCACAGTATGGGCGCGATGACGGCATTGCGTACGGCCGCCGCCGATCCAGCGATCGCGGGCGCGATCGCGATTGCGACGGGGTACGGCCGGCCCACGGCGCTCGCCGCTCTGCAAGGGAAGGTCAGCAGCGATTTTCGGTCGAGCTACGTCGATGGCGTCACGCTTCCGCAATTGGTGCCGCGGTTGGATGCGGCGCTGGACGCGGCGCTGCCACTGCTCGCGGGCCGTCCCTCGCTGTATGTCGCCGCGACTCGCGACCTCATGGTCAGCGTCGCGAGCGTGCGGGAACTGTTCGAGCGGGCTCCCGAACCAAAAACCTTCGCGACGATCGACAGCGATCATACCTCGGCGGCCGACCATGCGCGCAGCCCCGTGCTCCAATGGCTGAACGCGCTCCACCCGCGAGCGGCGCCATGAGTTCCGCGGGCAAAAGCGCATTGCGCCGGTACAGCCGCCACTTGCTCATCCCCGAAGTCGGTGTGGCCGGTCAAGAACGTTTGGCGGCCGCACGCGTGCTTTGCGTGGGAGCGGGCGGGCTCGGCTCGCCGGTTCTCGCCTATCTCGCGTGCGCGGGCGTCGGCCGGATTGCGGTCATGGACGACGACGTCGTCGAGCTTACGAATTTGCAGCGCCAGACGCTGTTCGAGACCGCCGACATCGGAAAAGGGAAGGCCGAAGTGGCCGCGCAGCGGTTGCGAGCGATGAATCCACAGATTGGAATCGATGCCATACCGGCGCGCTTTGATGAAACCAACGGACGCGAACTGACCGCGCTCTACGATCTGGTCCTCGATTGTACGGATAATTTTTCGTCGCGTTATCTGATCAACGATGCTTGCATACTGGAACGAAAACCGGACGTTTTCGCCTCGATTTTCCGTTTCGACGCGCAGGTCAGCGTCTTCGGACTGGCCGATGGGCCGTGTTATCGTTGCCTCTTTCCAGACCCGCCGCCCGACGGTGCGATACCGTCATGCGCCGAGGGAGGCGTACTCGGCGTGCTCGCCGGCGTTGCCGGCAGCCTGCAGGCATCGGAGGCGCTCAAAGTACTCTTGAAGATCGGGACACCGCTGGCGGGCAGAATGCTGCTCTACGATGCGCTCGGTCCCACGCTGCGCACTGTTTCCTTTACGCGGGATCCGGCATGCCGGCTGTGCGGACCGAACGGCGACATTACCGATTTGCGCGCACCCGTTCGCGAACCCGCCCGATCGGCGGAGGTTGAAGTTTTAGCGGCTGATTTGGAGGAGGCCTTACGCACGTCGATCCTGTTGGACGTGCGCGAGCCGCACGAAACCGCGCTCGGAATGCTTCCCGGCGCCATTCACGTCCCGGCCACACAGTTGGAAGCGCGCATGCACGAATTGGACTCCGCACAGTCGTACGTCGTCGCATGCCGTCTGGGGCAAAAATCCGTGTGGGCCGCTGGCCGCCTTCGTGACGCCGGCTTTCGCAAGGTCGCCCACCTGCAGGGCGGTTTGCTCGCCTATGCGCTACGCGACGAGCAGTTTGCGATCTTCTAAGGTGCTTCCATGAAGCTGCTGCCGACGGAGTTCGCGGAGGTAAAACTCATCGTCCCGGACGTTTTCAAGGACGAGCGCGGGTATTTTAAGGAGATTTTTTCGGTCGAACGGTACGCTGCGGCCGGCATCGCCGATCGCTTCGTGCAGGACAACGTTTCGTTTTCCGGCCGCGGCGTGCTGCGCGGCATGCACTACGATTTTCGCATGGCAAAAATCGTGCAGGCGGTCGTTGGGCGTATTTTTGACGTCGTCGTGGACCGGCGCGAAGGTTCGGCGACGTTTAACCGGTGGACGTCGGTGGAACTCAGCGAAGAGAACCATCATCAGCTCTACATCCCGGCGGGCTTTGCGCACGGATTCCTGACCTTGAGCGAACACGCCATGGTGCTCTACAAGCAAACCGCGCTGTATGATCCGGCGCACGAACACGCCATCAGCTGGCGCGATCCGGCCGTCGGCATCGAGTGGCCGCTCGCAGGTCAAACGCCACGGCTCTCGTCCAAAGACGCGGCCTTGTAAATGGACGTGCGCCCGTTTGGCGGCACGGCCGTAGACGTGCCGGCGATCGGCCAAGGAACCTGGGACGTGCCGGAGCGCGGCGCCCGCGCGCGCGAAGCACAGGCCGCGCTTCGATTGGGCGTCCAACTCGGAATGACGCATATCGATACCGCGGAAATGTACGGCAGCGGTGGCGCGGAGGAGGTGCTCGCCGAGGCCATCCGCGGAGTTGCGCGTGAGTCGCTGTTTATCGCAAGCAAAGTGTTGCCCAGCAACGCCTCGTTCGAAGGAACGATTGCTGCGTGTGAGCGTTCGTTGAGGCGTTTGAAACTCGATTATCTCGACCTCTATATGCTGCACTGGCCCTCGTCCTACCCGATCGAAGATACAATGTCTGCTTTGGAGCGCTTGGTCGAAGACGGGAAAATCCGTTTTTTGGGCGTGAGCAACTTCGATGTCGACGAGCTGGCTGCGGCACAGCGCGCACTTCGCCGCGAGCGCATCGCCTGCGATCAAGTCCTCTACCATCTTCAAGAACGCGGCATCGAAACGCGGCTCTTGCCGTATTGCCGGGAGAAGGAGATCGCCATCGTGGCCTACACCCCGTTTGGGCGCGGGCGCTTTCCGGGAAATCGCGGCCAGCGCGAGGTCTTGGAAGCGGTCGCGCAACGCCACGGCAAGACCGTTCGCCAGGTGGTTTTGCGCTTTATTACCCGGGATGCTGGATTGTTTACGATTCCGAAGGCGTCGGTTAGCGAGCACGTTCGCGAAAACGCCGGGGGTGCCGGCTGGGCGCTGTCCTCGGACGATCTCGCCGCCATCGACGGCGCATTCGTCGTGAAAGATCATGGAACGCTCGCTACGCTCTGAAATTCTGGAGCGCGCGGCGGAGTTAGGCGCCATCGCCGTTCGAGTTACGGACGCGAGCGCCGACTTGCAGGCACACCAGCGGTTGCGCGCATCGTTTGCGCGCGGCGACCTTGCAACCTGGTCGTACGGCGCACCCTACGCTCGCGCGGCTTCCCACCCGAGTGATGCTCTTGCCGGTGCGCGTTCGCTGGTATGCGTGGCCGTGCCGTATGCGACGCCGGAGCCCAAACGCGGCCCGTTGACCGGGCGCGTATCCAATTATGCGTGGTCTATCGATTATCACACGCGGATGCGGGCGCTGTTGGCCGATCTGGCGGCAATCGTG
>JABXNS010000206.1_pt1 | contig 14756 bp, 14 predicted proteins | sample 7301101 | NCBI WGS metagenome assembly JABXNS01 (sample SAMN14449646, study PRJNA615230) | soil metagenome | isolation source: soil from bare, unvegetated metal-rich iron-sulfur acidic spring small-cell... | place: Canada: Paint Pots Mound, Kootenay National Park, BC | collected 2017-05-25
CGGGCTGGACGAATACCAAGTGAACAGTGTACCTTCGCTCCAGGTCTAGCAAGTGGCCGTCATAGGATGGAGTCGGCTCCTGCCCGGGGGGAAGTTCGATCACGCCGACCGTGCGGATACCGAAGCGGTCGTTGTAATACTGCCACGCATTGTGGAAAACGATCATCGTGCGCCGCTGCGGCGGAACGGTCGCGATATCTTTAGCGATCTCGTCTTGAAGGCTAAGCAACTTCTGCTCGTATGCTCGCGCGTTCTGCCGATAGGTTGAAGCATGCGCCGGATCCATGAGACTCAACGCCCGCGCGACCTTGGCAACGTAGGCGCGCGCCAGCACCGGATCCATCCAAAGATGCGGATTGTGATCGATTTTTTGAAGACCGTCGGAGAGAATGAGGATCCGCAGGTCCCGATTACCGGCTGTTGCGATCGTGTGCTGCAGCCAGGCTTCGATGCCTGTTCCGTTTTCGACGAGCAGACGCGCGTCGGCGAGCCTTGCGATGTCTTGCGGCGTCGGCTGGTACGTTTCGGGCGACGCGCCTATCGGCACGAGATTGTGCACCGTCACGCGCTGTGCGCCGACGGCTTCGACGAAAGAATTCAGCGTCGAAAACGTGGTAACCACGGGAATTCTCCCATTTGTCATCCCGAGATTGCCCACGGACGATGCACTACAGGCGGAAAGTGCGGCGAGGAGAACGGCGACGACGTATTTCATTTACATGCTCCACAGGTGCCGAAGAATTGCATCTCGTGATCGGCGAGCTTAAATCCATGGTGCGTGCGCAAAGCGGAGGCGACGCTTTCGATCGCTTCACACGAAACGTCTTGCACTTTGCCGCATTTCCGGCAGACGGCGTGATGGTGGTGCGTCTGGTCGCAGACGACATATGTGGTTTCGCCACGATCGTCGACCCGCGCGCTCGCTTCACCCTTGCCGGCCAGCAAATCCAACGTTCGGTAAACGGTTGAAAGTGAAACGTTTAGGCGCGATTTGCGCAGCAGCGCATGAATTTCAGCCGCCGACAGGTACCGCTGCTCGCGTTTTAGGACGGCCGAGACCTGTTCTCGAGGGCGCGTGGAGTAGTAGGCACGCATTGACCACTAATTTGCGAATCATTCGCAGAATCATTCTTTTGACATTGCCGCTTTGACAGGCCCTTTCGCAGGGCCGTATAATCAGCCGCGCTGCCCTACCGGCAAATCGTCACCCGTTGTCACCCTGAGCCTGTCGAAGGGTCAGCTGGTAGAGCACTTGATCGTGGGGATGTAGCTCAGCTGGTAGAGCACTTGCTTCGCATGTAAGGGGTCGGGGGTTCGAGTCCCCCCATCTCCACCACGAAAAGGGCGTCGAAAAACACGAGGCGCTGGCGGAAAATAAGTGCCGCCGCGGCGCTGAGCCGCCGGACGTTAAGCGTTCAGAAGGTCACCGTATATTTGTCGTTAGCCGCATTACAATCTTGGTTTCCGGGCGGGGACGGCTGGCGGATGACCAGCTTGAGAGTAAGGGTCGACGTACCGTCACCCGCGTCTACCGAACGCTGATAGACATACGTGAACGAATAGGCTTGCCGGGGCTTGAGCGGCGGCAAACCTTTCGTATCGAGCTTGATATCGTTCTCGTAAATCTCGACCGATTGCAAGAGGTTCGAGGGCTGCCTCGTGTTGCCGACATTGACGACGCGTATCCTGAGCGCGTACCGGTTCACGCGGCCGTCCGACGTTATGCCTTTGACGGCGGCCGAAACGATCGCCGGATCCGCGCCCTGGCAACCGGCCTTAGCCATGCCCCCCGAGGCCGCAACCAACCCCAAAATCGCCGGGACTAAAAACAACGAAAGGACCCGCCTTCGAGCGACCGTAAGCATCGCAATCATGACGCGTCCTTCACTTATGACTGTCCTGTTCACTGCTGCCGCGCTGGCGGGATGCTCGGGCGGAAATGGCAGCTCGTCGCAGACCGCGTCTCCGCAGCCGAGCCCTTCGGCATCGGTCGTTGTCGCGGCCAGCCCGACGATGGCGGGAACGCCCCCAGCGTCGGCGACCCCTTCGGTGGCGGTGAAGCGGGTTTCAATCACCGATATCAGCGGCGACTTTGGCCGGCAGGCGATTGCGGATGAGGCGGCGCTCGGGATTTTGGATTCGGCGAGCGGCGCGTTCAAACCCAATGCGCCGATCACGCGCGCGCAGTTCGTTCGCTGGCTGGTGAAAGCGAACAACGTCTATTTCAAAGATACTCCCGGCAAGCAGATCCGGTTGGCAAAAACCGGCCCCGCGCTGTTTGTCGACGTGCCCGTCAAGAATCCGGACTTTCAATACATCCAAGGGCTGGCGAATGCCGGATACGTCATCGGCATCGACAAGACGCACTTCGCGCCGAACCGAACGCTCACGCGCGAAGAACTTGTCGCTATAAAGGCGCCGGTCGACGAGGGCGGCGACATCAAGCTGGATGTCGGCATGGCCGAATTCGATCTTCAAAAATTCAGCGACGTCAAGAAGATAAACAAGCACTACGTGGCCGCGATCGACGAGGACGGCACCGTGAGAACCACGCAAAACGCCGCCAGAATCTGGGGCACGCTGCGAGCGTTTTCGCCGCAAAAACCGGTGACGCGCAGCGAAGCCGCCATTGCGATTTGGCAAATAAACGATGGGAGCGCAGCTCTAGCCATGGGCCGCACCGCCCCGCCACCGCCGAAATAGGAGGAACCTCTAGTGAAAAATCCGTTGGACTCGTTGTGGGGCACGATCATCTGCGGGGTGATCCTGACCGTCATTCTTTATTACGTTGCGGAAACGATCGTGAAACATTCCGCGGGAGTTGGTGCATAGATGGAATGGAGTGAAATCATCCTGCGCTGGCTGCACGTGCTCGCCGGCATCATGTGGATCGGCTTGCTCTACTTCTTTAACTTCGTCAACGCGGCGGCCACTAAAGAGGCCACTGCCGCCGGCGAAGCCGGCCCGATCAGCAAGTACATCATGCCGCGCGCGCTGCTCTTCTTTCGCTGGGGCGCGGTTGCCACGTGGGTTTTCGGCGCGGCGCTGCTCGCAAGTTTCGCGGGCCTAAAAGGAATCGGAGACGCGTTTGGTTTGCAAGGTGCACTCGCGCCGATCGGCATCGGCGCGTGGCTGGGCACGATCATGCTGATCAACGTTTGGACGTTCATTTGGATGAACCAGAAGAAACTGCTGGGCATCGTGCCGGCGACCGACGAAGAGAAAAACAAAGCTCGGCGCGTTGCATTCCTGGCATCGCGCGCAAACACAATGCTTTCCATCCCGATGATCTTCTTCATGGTGACCGGACCACACCAAAACATCTACCACTAAACCGCCGGAGGCAAAAAGAAAAGCCCGAAGCAATTCGGGCTTTTGCTTTGTTAGTGCCGCTTAGTGGACGACCGACGTTCCATAGAAGCGCGGGCAGAGCAAAATATCTTCGGTCTGCTGGGCCACCCATCCGAGCACCGCGTCGTCGATGTTGAGCTGCCCGACGGACGGCCAGGAATAGCCCGACGGAAATTTCCAGGGCATGCGCACATAGTGGAATCCGCCACTTGAGTCTTGCAGCCGCACCGCCAATGTTACGGCGATCGGCTGGCGGTACAGCGCCGGTGTGCGAATCGATGCGTAATAAGCGTCCTGCTCGAGCTGGTTATCGATGCCGGCCGTCTGCGGATCGCCCACCGCTGCGTTGCATTGCAGCGTCGCCGGAAACATCACCACCGAAGGCTGCGCGTACGCGAACGACTGCGGCAGCGACCCGAGAATCAGAACGGGCGCCATCGCGTTGGCCTGCCCGTCCACGAGTTGTGTGTTCAAGCTGCGATCGTGATCGGGCAGCACTTGCATGAAATCTATCCCGTTGCAGCCGTACTTCGGAACGTTCATCGCGATCCGGTACGTACCCCAAGCCGAATCGAATTCGACCCGCGTTTGATTCCCAACCTCGCGCCGAAATTGGAGCGTGCGTTCGAGTACCGCGCGGTTAATCCGGTCCGTTACGACCACCCGCATCGCCACCGTGGCGTTGGGTGAAAGCCGAGCGACGGCCTTGCATAAGCCGATGTTCAAAATAATGTGTTCTAGACCGACCACGCAGCCTGACTTCTCCGGCCCAAGCGGTAAGCCCGCCTCGCTGCGGCGAAGCCGGGCGCATGAAGATGCGCGGTATTCGCGGCGCTATTACCGTCAATGCGGATGAACCACAAGCAATCCTCGACGCAACCAAACGTCTGCTGACCGAGATGATCGAGCGCAACGGCCTCGAGCTCGACGACATCGCGTCGGTGCTCTTTAGCATGACGCCTGATCTGCATGCCGCGTTTCCGGCTTTGGGCGCCCGCGAAATGGGATGGGTGCACGTCCCCATGCTCCACTTCACCGAAATCGCCGTGCCGGGCGCGATGGCGCGCTGCATTCGCGTGTTGATGCACGTGGAAACCGCGCGCAAGCAATCAGAGATCGAGCACGCGTATCTGGACGGCGCGCGCGAACTGCGCCCGGATATCGCCGCCAAAGATTCCCGGTGAACGCACCCGTAACGCTCGGCATAATCGGCACCGGCCTGATCGGTGCTTCGATTGGATTGCGCGGCCGCGACCTCGGATGGCGGGTGCTCGGGTTCGATGCGCGCGCGACCGAAGCCGAGGCGGCCTTGCAACGCGGCGCCATCGATGAGATCGTCACGCACGACGCGCTGTACGAACAGGCCGACACGATTGTTATTGCCGTATCTCCGCGCGCAACCGTAGAAGAACTCGATACAATCCGTACCCGCAACCCCCGCGCGACGCTCGTGGTAGACGTGGCCTCGATAAAAGGTCCGGTTTACCAAGCTGCGCACGGGATTGCAAATTTTGTTGCGACGCATCCGCTCGCCGGCTCAGATCGCAGCGGACCGGGCGCCGCACGGGGAACCATGTTTTTTGATAAGCCGTGGATCTACGTGCCGCCCGGCGACAAAGCGCTCGAGATGCGGGCACGCGATTTCATTGCGGCCATGGGAGCGCGGGCGATAGCCAGCGACGCCGCATCGCATGACGATATCCTCGCGCTGACCTCGCACCTTCCGCAGTTAGTGGCGACCCTTTTCTCCAAGACGCTGCGGCAACAGAACGTCGCCGACATCGAGCCTTTCTGTGGACCGGTTGCAGCCGAGCTGCTGCGGTTGGGAAATTCGAATGCCGAACTGTGGCGCGAGATTTTTGCTTATAACGGTGACAACGTCGCGCGGCACGCGCGCGACCTAGCCTCGAAACTCAACGCCGCCGCGCAGGCTCTAGTGAGTAAAGCCCAAGGCGAAGAACACGATTCCCACTAGCGTTGCGCCGGCGGCTACCAGCAGCATCGCGCGCGTCCGCATCAGCGCCGTAATCGAAACGAGTACGATCGAGACTTCGAAAAGCGTGGTGGCCACCTCGAATTTTTCGTAGGCCTTCATGAAGCTCTCGGAATCCTTGAAATGTTCGGTGGCAGAGATGTCGTCGGCTTGCGCGACCTTCAGAATTTTGCCGGCCTTGATCCGTTCGGTGCCGACCGTCGTCGCCATTTGCTTCTGCGCAGCGGGAACGGTGACGACGCCGCTCCCCAGCAAAGCCTGATACACGTGCCCCTTGATGCGGCTTGCTTCGTAATATGCATACTGGTCGGCGGATTTGATCTGGTAGAGAATCGCTTCGTTTTTCTCGGCCAAACCCGAGATTGAATTATGATTGGCGAACAGCGTTGCGAGCGCGGCAAAGACCGCGATAACGGCGGCGGCGACGGGAACCAGTATGCCGCCTTGTGCGACCTGTTCGCGGCGTTCCATCGCCTCGTCTAAAGCGTGGCCGGCGTTGAATTCGGGCATGCATTCTAAGTACGCCGCAGAACGGTCGCCTCATGCAAGAGGCCGTCGCGTATCACGAACGGCACAAGCCGCAAGCGCTGATCGTTGCGCGCGACGGCGCCGTGATTTTTGAGAGTTACGATGGTGGATTTAACGGCGACAAGCCACACGCGCTCTATAGCGGAACGAAAAGCTTCTGGGGTCCGCTGGCCCTCATCGCGCAGCGCGAGGGCCTACTGCAGCTGGATGAACCGGTCGGAGCGACGTTTCCCCTCTGGCGCGACGACCCCGTCAAAAAGAACGTCACGATCAGGCATTTGCTGACGCTGACGGCCGGCATCGGCTTCGGTGGGCTGGGCAATGCAGTGCCGGTTTACGAGAAAGCCTTGGCGACCCTGTTGCGCGATCCACCCGGCGATCGTTTCACCTACGGAGGGATACCGCTGCAAATCTTCGGTGCAGTGCTCGTGAAAAAATTAACCGCCCTAGGCTTGGCACCGCACGATTATTTGCGCGCGCGCATTTTAAAGCATGCGGACGTAGAGATCGCCTCGTGGCGGAAGTTGGCCGATGGGACGCAACCGCTGCCGACGGGCGCCTTTCTGACGGCGCGCAATTGGCTGCGTTATGGGCAATATGTGTTAGCGCATGGTGATGAATTTGCGGAATGCTTTCAAGGAACGGCCGCTAACCCGCGCTACGGTTTGTGCTGGTGGCTCGCGCCGCCCGGCGCTCCGCCCGGTACGGTCTACGCCAGCGGCTCGGGCGGTCAAGCGCTCTACGTCGTTCCATCTGCGCGATCCGTGGTGGTTCGTTTCGGCAACGGCGGCTCGTTCAAGCATGAAGCGTTTTTAAAACGCCTGAACACCTGATCTGTTAGCTGCTCGCTGCCCTCGCCACCGCCCGCGTAAAGGCGGTTTCGCCGCGCCTAAGCGCTTCATAGAGCGCGATTGCGGAAGCGTTTGCCAGCACGCGATGGCGCCACCAGCGTGCCTCGGCGGAACCGGCAGGTGATGGCGCAAGTGCTTCGACACGCGGGCTGACATGTTGCACGGCGTGCACGGTCAGCACGTAATCGTGATCGCTCAGATTGCTAACGAATGCCTCAATCGGTGGAAGCGCGGCTAAAGCGCCGCTGCGATCCAGCAATCCATACTCGACCGGATCCACGCCGGCAATCATCGCGGCGGCACCGCACCACTGCGCCACTTTTACTTCGTCGCCCAATGAGGGCGCCGCGTGTGCGCTCAAGAGCACGGTTACGAAACGGGCGTCATGGCCGCGCGCGATCGCTTCCGCCCCGGAAAGACAGTGATGTCCGCCGGTTCCGGCAATTTGGAGCTCGGGCAACAGCGAGCCGTCGAGATTGAATTGAAAGACGGCCGTCTTCATGATGTCGTGATAGAAGGCTGCGGCGATAACGAGATCCCGATCGACGGCTTGCCCCGCGAAATAGATCGCATCGTACGTCTTCGCGAAATGTTCGGCCATGCGGGAATTGAAGAGCTCGTGCACCAGCAGTCCGCCGGGATAGCTGTGATGCGAATCGTACGCGCTTCCCGGCGCGCTCCAAAACGGCTGAATCGCATTGTTGCCGTCGGTTCCGGGTGGAAAAATCCCGGCAACCGGATCGCCGGCCTTTATGAAACCGGCGCTTGCCAGCGTATCCCGCAACGACAAGCGAGCTTGCGCAGTGCGATACTTGCGTGCATATGTCGGTACGGGATCCGCGAGCAAGCCTAAAACGTCCGCGCGCATGCGGGCGTCGCCGATCGAATGTGCGAGCCGCAGCGCGCCGGCGTACTGCGCGCGAATGAAATGCGAACTGCGCGCGATGCGTGCGGCTCTTGCGTTACCTGCGTTCAGGCCGGTTGGTGTTGCAGGCAATTCCGCTGCCGCGGCCGGCGAGGCGAGCAGCGGCAGGGCGGCGGCTCCTGCAGCAGCCAGAAACCAGCCGCGGGAGATGCCGTCACACATCAGTGTACTTGCACTGCGCCCGCGATCGTGGCGGCTCCCGCAGCTTTCAGCTCGCCCGAAAGCGGCCGAAGCGCCCCGCTGACATACGCATTATAGCGAGCCATCGCGGAGGCATACCGGCGATCGTAGCGGCGCGCATATTCCAACACCGCCGGCGTCGGCGGACTAGCCGCGCCGAACCCTCCACGCGGCAGATCTTCGCGCAGCGCGCCGGGCCATTGCAGCGAATCTTCGCCGTTCTTATAGTTCGCGGTGAACGTGCTGAAGATCGCGTCGCGGGTTTTAAGCGCATCGTTCACGCGTGTAAGCAATGCCGCATTGCCGCTCTTCTGCAGCGCCGTCTGCGCGCCGCTCAGCGATTTCTTCTGCGCGTCCAAATTGTTGAGCACCGTGTTGATTTTGCCGGAGATGGCCACGTATTTTTTTGCGAAACGATATGCCGCCAGCATGTCTGCTTGCGAATAGGGGCTGAGAGGATCTTTCTTGACCGTGAAGCCCTGCGTGTAGGTTCGACCCTCAAGCGTCATGCGCGCGGAATACGTTCCCGGTGGAACCAAAACGCCCAGCGCTGCTCCAAAGCCGCCGCCTCGCGCGGCCGGATTGCCGGTCCATTGCGTCGCGCCGTCTTCGCGGAAATTCCACGTCACGCGGTTGATGCCGCGCTCGTTGGTCGTCCCGCCGCCGAGTCCGCCGCCGAAGAACGCCGGGACTTCAGGTGCTGCCGCGCCGCCGGGCGGCCGCTTCAATGCCCGGATGTGACGGATCACATTTCCTCGTCCGTCGAGAATCTCGATGGTCGGCGCGGATTTTCCGGGCGTCCCAAGGTAGTAGTCGAGGATCGCGCCGTTGGGCGGATTGTCGCCGCTGAACCGCGTGTAGAGCCCTTCGTCGTTCGAATGCGTGACGTACTCATACGCGGTTCGCGGTTTAAAGAGCATCGCGCCTTGCTTTTGCGCTTGCGGAAGCTGTTGGAGCGAATCGATGTCGTCGAATATCCACAGCGCGCGCCCGTGCGTGGCAATCGCTAAATCGTTGAAGTTCGACTGTTCGCGGATGTCGCGTACCGATACGGCCGGGATGTTCAATCGGAAGTCGTTCCAATGCGCGCCGCCGTCGTAAGAAACCCACAAGCCGTTTTCGGTTCCGGCGAAAACTAAGTTGCGGTTGTGTCCGTCGGGGCGCACTGCGCGCACGTACTGATCCACCGGCAACCCGCCGACGATCTTCGTCCAGCTGGAGCCGTAGTTGTGCGTCACGTAGAGATAGGGCGCGTAATCGCCCGAACGATGATCGTCGAAGACCGCATATGCGGTGCCCGCCGCAATGGGCGACGGTACGGCGGCTTCGACGCGAGCCAAATACGGCGCGCCCGCCGGCGTGACATTGCGCCAGTGCTTGCCGCCATCGCGCGTCATCTGCACGAGCCCGTCGTCGGTGCCCACCCAAATCTCGCCCGTTCGTAGCGGCGAGCCTTCGATGTAGAGAATGTTGTCGGAGAATTCCGCGCTCGAAACGTCGGTCGCCAGCGGCCCGCCCGCCGGAATCTGATGCGCTTTGATGTTACGCGTCAGATCGGGGCTGATCGCCGTCCAATGCACGCCCCGATCGGTTGATTGGAAAACGACGTCTCCGCCCAACCACAGTAAGTGGCTGTTCCATGGCGCAAACGCAATCGGTGAATCCCAGTTGAAGCGGTACTTGCGATTGGCCAGATTGAACGAATTGCGATCGAAATCGTAATACGGAGTGACACTGCGTCCGGATTCTACTTTTTTGTTATAGGCATTGATGTTACCGGTCTGCGAGTCGGCCATGATGTAGTTGCCGTTGCCCGGATCCGGAACCGCCCACATGCCGTCGCCGCCGACGACATTGAGCCAATCGTCGTCCAGAATGCCCGAACGGTTGCGTGAATTCGAAGGCCCGCAAAAGGCGTTATTATCCTGCAGCGGCGCGCACACCCAATAGGGATTTTCGTTGGAAAGGCCCACGTGGTAGATTTGCCCGATCGGGATGTTGCGTGAAAACGACCACGCGCGCCCGTCAAGCGTGAGCGCATAACCGCCGTCTTCCCCTACGATCATGCGGTTGGGATTGTTGGGCGCAATCCACATCGCGTGGTAATCAACGTGCACCCCGCGTGCAATCGTACGGAAATGGCCGCCCCCGTCGCGGCTTTCCGCCAATTCGTTCGACACGCCGTAGACATGATTCGCGTTGCTCGGATCCACGTTGATGTGCGTAAAATAAAATGGCCGCTGATCCACCAGCGTGTTGTCGCTCACCATCTTCCACGTCGCGCCGGCGTCGTCGCTGCGCCAAAGGATCCCGCCTTTAGCTTCGATGACGGCGTACACCCGGTTGCTGTTATTCGGAGCGACGGCCACCGCGATGCGTCCCATCTGGCTGCTCGGCAGCCCGTGGCCCGTCAACTGCGTCCAAGTCATGCCGCCATCTATCGATTTGTACAGCCCGTCTTGCGGTCCGCCGCTGTGGAACGTCCAGGGCAAGCGGCGGAATTGCCACATGCCGGCGTAGAGCACCGCGGGATGATTCGGATCCATCGCGACCTCGGACGCGCCGGTCTGCGGCCCGACGTACAGCGTTTTCGCCCATGTTTTTCCGCCGTCGTTCGTTACGAAGACGCCGCGGTCGATGCTGTCGCGAAACGGATCGCCGCTCGCTCCGACGATGACGTGATTCGGATTGCTCGGATCGACGACGATGCGCGAGATATGCCGCGTTTCGCGCAAACCTACGTTGTTCCACGTCTTGCCGCCGTCAGTTGATTTGTAGACGCCATCTCCGTAGCTGACGTCATTGCGTGGATTCGATTCACCCGTTCCGACCCATACGACATTCTCGTTGGTTGGATCGATCGTCACCGCGCCGATTGCCGAAACCGGTTGCTTTTCGAACACCGCGGTCCACGTCGCGCCGCCGTTATCGCTTTTCCACACGCCGCCGCCGGCCGAGCCGATGTAGTACAAGTTGGGGTTCGCGGCGGTTCCCGCGACTGCCGGCACGCGCCCGCCGGAAACGGCAGGTCCGATCGCGCGCCACTTAAGGTGCGCATAGGCCGGATCGGTTGCAGCCTGCGCACCGGCCAGCGAGGTGAACGACAGCAGTGCAACACCTGCAAAAAAACGCGGGATACCCATGTCAGCTCCTAGTGTGCCCCGCCAGAAATGGCGTGACACAAAGCCACGAGGAATTTTTCGGTGAGTCGAGGAGCGAGGAGGGAGCAATGCCGTAGCATTGTGACCGACGCAGCGACGAAGATTCGCCGGAAAAGACCCGGGGCGACTGTCGCGGCATTTCTGGCGGGGCACACTAGATCAAATGCCGGTTGCAACCGGCGCCGTACCGGTAAGTGGTTTCAATCCCGCCGCGCTGAGTGCGGCATTGAGTGCGGGAATCGTCGTGCGGACGAACGAGTTGTAATTACCGACGCCGCCGGTGTATTCGACGTCCATACGTTTCCCGAATTCCGAAATTGCCGGCGTGATCAAACCAAACCCAAAGAATCCTATGCCCTGCAAATCTTCGCGCAACGCGCCCGGCCGCTGGATCGAATCTTCGTCGTTGTGATAATTGGCGGTCAGCTGGTGAAACAGCGTGTCGCGCGCGGTTATAACCGCCGCGATCTGCTGTTGCAACGCCGGGCTCGCCTTCGCTTTCGGATCGGCGTCGGCGGCGTCGAGCTGCTTCTTGACCGAATCGAGCGTATTGAGCATCGTGTCGACCGTCGAGAACTCGCGGTAGTATTTCTTGACGAACGCATAGCTCTGCTCGAATTCGGCCTGCGTGAACTTGGAGCGCGGATCGGGTTTGACGGTAAATGGTTCGGTAAAGGTCTTGCCGCCGACCGTCATGCGCACGGCATAACGCCCCGGCGGAACGTACGCCCCTTCGTCCGGACCCTGATACGCGATTTTTGCGGCGCCGGTCCACTTTACGGGCCCGTCTACTTGAAAGTCCCAGACATAGCGGTTGATGCCGGCTTTGTTCGTTACGCGTGGAATTTCTTTGCCCGCGTCGGTCGTGCGCGATCCCTGCACCGTGCGGATCACGTGGCCGGCAGAATTCAGAATTTGCACGACCGGTGCGGTCTTGCCGGGCGTCTTCTGATAGAAGGACACGACCGCGCCATACGGCGGGTTTTTCCCGCTGTAGTCGGTGTAGGTCCCCTCGTCGTCCGAATGCAGCGAGTACTCATATGCCGTGCGCGGACCGATGACCAGCGATCCTTGCGCGATCGCGCGCTGCAATTGCTGGATGATGCGCATGTCGTCCATCACGTAGATCGCGCGGCCGTGCGTGGCAATCACCAGGTCGTTGAATTGCGGCTGGAAACGGATCTCACGCACCGAGACCGCCGGAATGTTGTTGCGGAAATCTTGCCACGACTTGCCGGCGTCGAACGAAATCCACACGCCATTCTCCGTGCCGGCATACAAGATGTTGGCGTCGTGAATGTCTTGCCTGACGGACCGCACGTATTGATCGGCGGGCAAGTTGTTCACGATAGACGTCCAGGTCTTGCCGAAGTTGTTGGATGTAAAGAGGTAGGGTTTGAAGTCGCCCGACTTGTGCCGGTCGATATTCACGAAAACCGTACCGTCGTGCAGCGTAGAAGGAGCAACGGTTTCGACACGGCCGTAAGGCGGAGCCGGCGGCGTGACGTTGTGCCAGGACTTGCCGCTGTCGAGCGTCATTTGGACCAGCCCGTCATCCGTGCCGACCCAGATCTCGCCCTCGTGCAGCGTCGACCCTTCAATATACATGAGGTTGTCGGAATATTCCGCGCCCGAGACGTCGTGAACGAGCGGACCGCCCGTGGGCCGCTGATGAGATTTGTCGTTCAGCGTGAGATCGGGACTGATGATCGTCCAGTGGCGCCCGCGATCGGTCGTTTGGAAAAGCACGTTTCCGCCGAGCCAGCCGACGTGCGGATTCCATGGCGCAAACGCAATCGGTGAATCCCAATTGAACCTAAACTTGCTCTTCGAAAGATCGTAGCCTTCGATCGCGTTTTGCAAATACGGTTGCGCGAAGATGGCGTCTTTGGTGACCTTGTTGTAAACGACCAGCACGCCGTTTTCCGAGTCGCCCCAAAGCCAATTGGGATCGGCCGGATCCGGAACGACCCACTCGCCGTCGCCGCCGACCGCTTGCACCCAATATTTGTTGAGAATGCCCGATGAATCGAGCGAGTTGGACGGTCCGCACCAGCCACTGTTGTCCTGCCAGCCGCCGCAAATCCAGTACGGGTTCTCGTTAGAGATGCCGACGTGGTAGACCTGACCGATTGGAATGTCGCGATCGAAGAACCAATTATCGCCGCCGTTGACGGTGCGCGCGATACCTCCGTCGGCTCCGATGATGATCCGGTTGGGATTGTCCGGAGCGATCCAGATCGCATGATAATCCACGTGCACTTGCGGCGCGGTTTCCTTGAACTTCTTGCCGCCGTCGGTAGAGACGGCCAGAAGCTCGGAAACGGCATAGACCTTGTCCGGATTTTTCGGATCGACCGCGATGTGCGTGAAATAGAACGGCCGCTGATCGACGAGCGTGTCGTTGCTCACCATCATCCACGTTGCGCCCGCGTCATCCGAACGCCAGAGAATGCCCCCCGCGGATTCGATGATCGCATACACGCGGTTGCCGTCGCTCGGCGCGACCGCCAACCCTATCCGGCCGGTGGTTCCGGCCGGCAAACCTTTCGCGGAACCGGTGAGCTTCGTCCACGTCCGGCCGCCGTCGCTCGAACGATAGAGTCCGTCGTCGGGACCGCCGCTCGTGAAATTCCACGGCTGGCGCAAGAAGTGCCACATGCCGGCGTACACGACGCTCGGATGCTGCACGTCCATTGCCATGTCCGAAACGCCGCTCTGATCGCTGACATAAAGCGTTTTGCTCCACGTCTTGCCGCCGTCGTCGGTAACGTAGACGCCGCGATTCTCGCTGGGGCCGAAGACATCGCCAAGGGCGCCCACGATGACATGGTTCGGATCCCGCGGATCGATCAGGATGCGCGAGATGTGGCGCGTCTGAGTCAGGCCGACGTTGGTCCACGTTTTGCCGCCGTCGGTAGACTTGTACACGCCGTCGCCGTAGCTGACGTCGTTACGCGGATTCGATTCGCCCGTGCCGACCCAAACGACGTCGTCGTTGCTTGGATCGATGGCGACCGCCCCGATCGCGGAAACCTTTTGCTTCTCGAATACCGGCTGCCACGTCTCGGCGCCGTCGGTGGATTTCCAGACGCCGCCGCCGGCCGCGCCCAGATAGTAGAGATTGACGTCGCGCTGCGAACCGGCGACCGCTGCGACGCGTCCTCCCGGCAGCGCCGGGCCGATCGAACGCCACTGCATGTTTGAAAATGGCGGTCCCGGCGTGGGGGTGGGGCTCGGCACAGGAGTGGGATTTTGCGGCTTCGTCGGCTCGCCGGTGGTAGCGGGGCGCGGCATGGGTGTGGGCGTGGCCTGCGCGCGCGCGACTTGTGGCGCAAAAACGAAGGCGAAAAACACAAAAAGAACGAGGAACGGAATGCGTCGCAACATGAGCCGCGCTTTAGTGCGCTGTGTGGGTTTTCCCTACGTGCTCGTAATACGGAACGTTCTTATTGTAGGCCCACCACTCGCTGAAAGCGATCATCCCGCACATCACTACGAAAACCAGGACGATTACATATAACCAACCGCGGCGGTTCACGAGGGCCCGTGTTCGGTTATTGTAAGGATTTGCTAGCAGGGGGGTCCTGCGCAAGAGGTTGAGGCGCCCTTCATTCGTATGGGGAGGTATGCGCAGACTCACCGCTTTCATAGCCGGGGCGATTTTGGCATTGGGCCTAGCCCGGGTTAGCACGTTGACAGCCTCCGCCGCAACCGCGATGGTTCCGGGAAATCCGGCCGCGGTAAACGCCTACGCGCGCGTACTG
>JABXNS010000207.1_pt1 | contig 14611 bp, 12 predicted proteins | sample 7301101 | NCBI WGS metagenome assembly JABXNS01 (sample SAMN14449646, study PRJNA615230) | soil metagenome | isolation source: soil from bare, unvegetated metal-rich iron-sulfur acidic spring small-cell... | place: Canada: Paint Pots Mound, Kootenay National Park, BC | collected 2017-05-25
GCCGGGGGGATGTCCGGAGCCGCGGACCGGCACCGGGCGGCGCCGGCCGCGGGGGCGGTAGATAGACGGGCGGTCGTCGTCGGGCCGGTGCCGGTCGACCGCAGCATAAGCCGCCGGCGCGGAAAAGGGCGATGGCGCGACGATCGCGATCTTGCTCAAAGCCGTGAGCCCACGCGGCGTGACGTCGCGCCAGGTTTTCCCGCCATCGAGCGTGATCGAAATTTTACCGTCGTCCGTGCCGGCCCAAATCGTTCGTTCGGACTGCGGCGAGAGTCCGAGCGTGTAAATGACGCCCTGCCTTGCGCCCCCATGAATATCGTGGGCGGTACTTGCATCGAGGCTGCCCGGTACGGCGGGATTTTCGCGCGTCAGATCGGGGCTGATGATTTGCCACGACTTACCACGATCGCCGCTGCGAAACAGCACTTGCGTGCTGTAGTAGAGCTTGCGCGGACGTTGTGGTGAGAAGGCGACCGGCAGCGTCCACGTGTGCCGGTAACCGGCTGGATACGCGCGTTCCGGAGCGCTGTCGCCGTCTTGTCCGGTTAGCTGGTCGTAGGCATCCACCGTTCCACCGTAGAGAATGCGCGGGTTATCGGGATCGGGCGCGATGTAACCGCTCTCGCCGCCGGCGCCGATCGGCTGCCAATCCCGAAACGAAATGCCGCGATGATCCGTCCGGCTTGGCGTGCCGACCGCACCGCTATCTTGCTGCGCGCCGTAGAGCCAATAGGGAAAGCGATTGTCCGTTGCGACATGATAAAATTGTCCTGTCGGCTGGTTGTACCAAGAGCTCCAACTTTTCGCGCCGTCGGTTGAGACGATGGTTCCTTGATCGCTGGCCAAAACGATGCGATCGGAGTCGCGCGGATCGATCCAGGCCCGATGATAATCGTCCCCGCCCGGCGCGCCTTTGATGGGTGTAAACGACCGCCCGCCGTCGCTCGAACGATAAAACGACGTGTTGGAAACGTAGACCCGATCGGCGTTCTTCGGATCCGCCACGACCTTGCAAAAATACCAGCAGCGCTTCCAAATGCGCTGCTCGGCGTCGAGCAACGCCCATGTGGCGCCACCGTCGTCCGAGCGGTAAAGGCCGCCCTTGAGGGCGTCGACGACGGCGTACACACGCTCGGGATTTGAGGGCGCTACGGCGAGCCCAACGTGCCCCAATCCTGCGAACGGCAGCGTCGAAAGCCGTTGCCACGACTCGCCGCCGTCACGCGATTTGTACACGCCGCTTGCGGGGCCGTTGGAGGGCGGGTACACGTTCCACGGCGGCCTTCGCGTTTGCCAGAGCGACGCATACACGACGCGTGCATCCGACGGGTCGATCGCCAAATCGATGGCGCCCGTGTTGGCGTCCTTGTACAACACTTTTTTCCAGGTGGCCCCGCCGTCGTCGGAACGAAAGACGCCGCGTTCGCTATTCGCGGCATAAGCGTGTCCGAGCGCGGCGACGTACAGGCGGCTTGCGTCGCGCGGATCCACGACGATGCGCGCGATCTGACGCGTGTCGGCTAGGCCGATGTGGGTCCAATGTGCGCCCGCATCCGACGATTTGTACATGCCGTTCCCGTGAATGATGTCCGATCGCATGTCCGCTTCGCCGGACCCCGCGTACACGATGTTGGGGTCTGAGGGCGCGACCGCAATTGCGCCGATGGATGCAACGTTCTGCGAATCCAGAACCGGAAACCAGCTTTGTCCGGCATTCGTTGTTTTCCAAACGCCGCCGCCGACGGCACCAAAATAAAAGACGTTCGGGTTTCCGGGGACACCCGTTGCGTCGTTGGACCGACCGCCTCGAAAGGGACCGACGAGACGCCAGCGCAGCCCCGCATACATCTCGGGTTTGATCGTAGCGTGCGTGCTTGCGCGCGAAACGCCCGAGAAAACGAACGTCAGCGCCAGAACGAGAACGAGGCTGCGTTGCACACCGCGGACTTCGAACCAGCGCAGCGGCCTGCCTACCGCACGCGCCGCTCTCGAACTAGTCTGCTACCAGCCGCCTCCGGAGTCGCCGCCGCCACCACCGGCATCGCCGCCGCCGAATCCGCCGCCGCTCCAGTCACCGCCGCTCGAACCGCCCATGTCGGCCTGGCCCGCATCGCTGCCCCAGCCGCCCGCGTCGGCGGCACCGCCGCCGGCAACATCGGAGCCGCCATAGGAACCACCGGAATCGCCGCCGCCGCCGCCACGATTGCCGCCGAACATCTCGTTGCCCAGCCACGCGCCGCCCAGGCCGCCGAGTAGGCCGCTAAAAAAGCCGCCGCCGCCACCGCCGCCGTAGCCCGGTCCGTATCCGGGCCCACCGGGCTGACCTGGCGGCTGTCCGTAGGGAGTGCGCGGCGTCGACATGGCGCGCATGACGGAACGCAATACCAAGAACGCGGCCACCAAAATAACGATCAACCAAAAACCGCTCAAGTGAAATCCTCCCGTCGATGCGGAGTTTGCGTAGCCGCGCGATGTCGCGCCTACCGGCGCGGCCGCATTGCGCGAGCGTAAATGCGACCGGTAAATTCCGAGCACGCCGCTTACCGCCGTCGTGATGCCGCCGTCGAAATCACCGTCCTTGAACTGCGCTTCCATGCTCTGACGAATGGCTTGCAACGTTCCCGTATCGAACCAGCCCGCGGAAACGCCCGCGCGGTCCGGCACGATGATGTCGCGCCGGTCGTCTTTGGCAATGTAGATAAGCACGCCGTTGACTTGCTGTTGCGCGAACGCGCGCTCGGCCGCATCCTTCAATTGCGCGCCCGCGAGCGAAGGCACGGTCATGACGACGACCTCTTTGCCGGTTTGCGCGTTGAAGTTCCCGATCCGAGAGTTGAGCGCCGTGGCCGTTGTTTGGCCGAACATGGCGGCTTGGTCTTGCACGAACGAATCGCGCGCGGCCGCCGGCGCAAGGGCAATGAGCACCGCCGCCGCGCTGCACGCCAATGCTCTCAAAGTTTTCATCAAAGACGCTCCTCTCGTGCCGGATAGTACCGTGCGGCACGCCACAAGTTTCCTATTGTCTGACCGCCACCAGCGCCACGCCCGCGATGCTGAAGACGAATAGCAGTAAAAACGCCCACACGCCCGCTTTAATGAGCGTCTGGCGCCGCGCCCTTGCTGACCGCGTCTGATGCGTCCCACGCCGGGGAGCGCTCACGACGTTTGGGCCGCGCGCGTTTGCGCGCTTGCCCACAGCCGTTCGAGATTGTAAAAGGTGCGCTGATCGGGCGTAAACACGTGAATCACCACGCTGCCGGCATCGAGCAGGATCCAGTTTCCGTCCGCGTAGCCTTCCGTGCGTAAAATCGGGTGGCCGCCTTTCTTGACCGCCTCGGAGATGGCGTCCGCAATCGAACGCGTTTGAATTTTCGAGCGGCCGCTGACGATAACGAAGGTGTCGGCAATGATCGTGCGCCCCTCCAAGTCGATGACCTGAAAGTCCTCGCCTTTTTTATCCAGTGCCGCATCGCGCACGAGCTCGAGTAAATCCGCCAGTTGCTACCTCCAGGGTTCGGCCGGTACGCCGAAGGCGCCGGCCGCCTCTATGGTTTGCGGCGCCGCGCCAAGACCTTTTTCCCGTAGGAACGCAAGCGACGCCGCGATCGTGGATCGCATGGCGGCGCCGAGATCTTGAAAGGCCTCCTCGAGGAGGCCGGAGCGCTCCGGGAACGAGCGGCCCGGTTCCAGCGAGTCGGCTAAGTACAGCACGCAGTCGAGCGGCGACATTTGAGCGTCAGCCAACGTGTGTTTGCGGATCGCCGAGAGCACCGGTGGGTCGTCCACGGCGAACAGTTCGCGCGCCAGCTCCGCAGCCAGGGGGGCGTGGAGAACGATGGGATGCCGGGCGGCGTACGCATCTACCGCGATGCCCCGCTCGCGCGATTCGCGCAGCAGGCGTTCCGGCGGATACAGCCGAGCAAGGTCATGCAACATCCCGGCAAGGCGGGCCTGGGACCCGTTCAACCGGTGGCGCATCGCGAGCAATTCGGCCAAACGCGCGACCCGGACGCAATGCGCATAGCGATGTTCCTGATTCAGGTGCGCGCGAACGCTCCGGGCGAGCGTGGAAAACGTCAGCGACGCAGCGCGTCGCGCAGCGCGCGCAGGCGATTCGAGTAGAGTGGGCCTTTGAGGTTTCCGGCCCACATCACCAGCGCGTTCTCATTGTTGTCGCTGTAGTATCCGCGGCGCGTTGAAACGACGGTAAAGCCGTACTTGCGATAGAGATTCTGCGCTACGACGTTGCTCTCGCGAACTTCCAGTGTGATCCAGCTCGCGCCGTGTTTGATCGTTTCATCCAAAAGATGTAGGAGGATGACTTCTCCGTACCGATTGCCGCGCATGTCCGGCGCGACCGCGATGGTCGTAATGTGCGAATCTTCGAGAATGACCCAGATGCCGCCGTACGCGACGACGCGCTCGCCGATTTTTCCAACAAAGTAATGCGCGAGTTTGTTCTCGTGTAATTCAGCGCGGAACGCATTTTGCGGCCACGTGCTGGGAAAGCATAATGTTTCCAGCCGCACGACTTCCGACAAATCGGCATCGTCCATGGGGACGATGCGCAATGGTTCAGGCCGGTGCGCGTGCGGCGCGTCCAGTTCGAGTTTCATCGGAAATCAGGCACGCGCGCCGCAGGGAGTTCGCCGTAGTCGGCGCGTACTTCGTGCAAACTTTTGGCACAGGGGCGCACGGCCGCGAGTCGGGCGATTGCCGCCGCCGGCGGCTCGGGCGAAACGTACGTATGCACGAGAATTCCGCGTTCGCCAAGAGCCGCGCGCACGTCCTCCGGCGCGCCGCTTACCGTAATCGGTGCCTGCGCCGCCGCACGTGCGATTGCGTCGCACACCTCGGCCGTACGACCGGAGAGCCGCTCCTGCGCGTCCCCGATCACGATTCGAGCCGAGCAGACCCCCGGACGCGCGCAAATGACCGCGGCTCGCTTGCTTGCGGTTAGCCCGTATTCCAGCGCGTCAAACGAACCGATCGCGCAGAGCGGGCGCTCCCAACCCAGGGCCAGCGCTTTGGCATAACTGACGGCGATCCGCAAACCCGTGAAGGTGCCGGGACCGGTGCCGATTGCAAGCCGCTGGATATCACCCGAGCTAAGCTGCGCGTCCGCAAGCGCGCCGGCGACCAACGCAAGGCCGGCCTCGAGCGCAACGTTGCTTTCGATCGTGCGGTAAATGATTTTGCCGTCGCTCAGAACGGCGCACGCAAAGGTGCCGAGGGCACCGTCGATGGCGAGAATGTTCACTGACGCCGGCCGACGTTCACGGTCCGCGGTTCGTCGCCCGCGCCGTCGAGCGCGATTACGTAATGCGGCGCCGATAGGAGCTGCGGGGCGCGTTCCCACCACTCCACGAGCGTGATGGAGCCCGCAGAAAACGCTTCTTCAAGGCCCAATTGGGCAACGTCCGCCGGCGAATCGACGCGGTAAAGATCGAGATGTTCGATGGGCGGATCGCCCTCGTAGTGGTGCCAAAAGGTGAACGTTGGGCTGGTCGTCGGATCGGTTCCCAAGCGCGCGCGAACGACGGCTCGGACAAATGTCGTTTTGCCCGACCCCAGCGGCCCCGACAAGCCCACGACGTCGCCGGCGCGCAACGTGCGTCCGAATTCGGCCGCAAATGCCGCCAGTTCCGGCTCCGTATTGAATGTCCGATTCATCGTCTCGGCGAATGCGCTTTCTTCCTAATGTTGCGGTATTCGAGCGTCCAAAATTAACAACGATATCATTTCCTACATCAACGTCGAAGACGAGATGCGCGAGTCGTATCTCGCGTACGCGATGTCGGTCATCGCTTCCCGCGCGCTGCCCGATGTGCGCGATGGTTTGAAGCCCGTCCAGCGCCGGATTCTCTACGCGATGCGTGAGATGGGCCTGGATCCGTCCAAGCAGCACCGCAAGTGCGCCGGTGTCATCGGCGAGGTCCTCAAATCGTACCACCCGCACGGAGATTCTTCCGTGTACGACGCCCTGGTTCGGATGGCGCAGGAATTCACGTTGCGCTATCCGCTCGTGGACGGGCACGGAAACTTCGGCTCGATCGACGGAGATCCGCCGGCTGCCTACCGGTATACGGAGGCGCGCCTGGCACGAGTGGCGCTCGAAGTTCTCGCCGATATCGACAAAGAAACCGTCCCGTTCATTCCCAATTTTGACAATCAGGGAACGGAGCCCAGCGTGATGCCGGGCAAGTTGCCGCAGTTGCTGATCAACGGCTCCAGTGGCATCGCCGTGGGTATGGCGACGAATATTCCGCCGCATAATTTGGGAGAGATCGTCGATGCCATTGCGGCTTTGGTGGACGATCCGAACACGGACGACGAAGCGCTGGCCGAGCTGGTGAAGGGCCCCGACTTTCCGACCGCCGGGCAGATTCTCGGTCACGAAGCCATCAAACAGGCCTACAAGACCGGCCGCGGCTCGGTCATCATGCGCGGCCGCGCAGAAATCGTGGAAGATCGCGGCAAGCATAAGATCATCATCACCGAAGTGCCGTTCCAAACCACGAAATCGCGAATCGTCGAAGCGATCGCCGAAGCGCATGCCGAAAAACGGATCGCCGGCATCGTGCGTCTCGATGACGAGTCCAACCGTAAAGGAATGCGCGTTGTCGTCGAGCTGAATCGCAGCGCAACGCCGCACGTCGTGCTCAATCAGCTTTACAAACACACGCCGCTGCAGTCCAGCTTCGGATTTAATATGTTGGCCTTGGTGCCCGTTCACGACGAACGCCGCCCGGCCGTTGACGGCGCGCAGACCGTCGCGATCACGCTGGAGCCGCAGGTTCTCTCACTTAAGGGCTTGCTCGAGCATCACATCGCGCACCGTAAAGACGTGATCACGCGCCGCACGCGCTACGATTTACGCAAGGCCGAAGAACGCGCGCATTTGCTCGAAGGCTACCGCATTGCCCTCGACAACATCGACGAAGTGATCGCGCTGATTCGCGGCAGCGAAACGGTGGACGAGGCGCGCCAGGGCTTGATGCTACGATTCAAGCTCTCGGAGATTCAAGCCAACGCCATCGTCGATATGCGCCTGCGGACCCTTACCGGGCTCGAGCGTGGCAAAATTGAGGCCGAATACACCGAGCTTCTCAAAACCATCGCGGAGCTGCAAGATATTCTCGGCAGCGCGCGCCGCGTCGCGCAAATCGTTAAGGCCGAAGCGCTCGATCTCAAGCGCCGGTTCGGCAACGAACGCCGCACCGAAATTTCGCCGGCGGAAAACGAATTCTCCATCGAGGAGTTGATCCCGGATACCGAGGTGGTCGTCACCTATACCGTCGGCGGCTACATCAAGCGCGTTTCGGTGGACACGTTCCGCCAGCAGAACCGCGGGGGCCGCGGCGTCATTGGGATCGCGAACCTCAAACGCGAAGACGTGGTGCGCAATTTCTTCATGGCGACGACGCATCAACACGTTTTGTTTTTCACGAACAAAGGACGCGCGTACCGGTTGCGCGGATACGAGATTCCCGATACGTCGCGACAGGCGCGCGGCACGGCGCTCGTCAATCTGCTTACGCTGCCGCCCGGCGAGGAAGTCTCCGCCGTCTTGCCGGTTCGCGATTTCGAAGGCGATCGCTACATGGTCATGGTTACGCAGCGCGGCGTGATCAAGAAAACGAAACTCGAAGACTTCGCGAACGTCCGCCGCAACGGGCTCAACGCCATCAATTTGGATGAAAACGATTCGCTTCTGGGGGTGGACCTCTCGGATGGTTCGCGCGATATCATTTTGGCGAGCAAGGTCGGTATGGCCGTGCACTTCAACGAGAAAGACGTGCGCCCGATGGGCCGAAATGCGCGCGGCGTCCGTGCCATGACACTAGATCGCGGCGACGAGCTCGTTGCGATGGACATTTTGGAGGACGATCGAAAAGAGGTCTTGATCGTCACGTCGCATGCATTCGGCAAGCGTACGCCGATCGCGGATTACCGGCACACGTCGCGCGGTGGCAAGGGCGTCAAAGCGTTTGCACGCGAGAAAGATATCGGGCACGTGGTCGATCAAATTTTGGTTGCGCCGGAAGACCAGATCTTGATGATCACCTCGGCCAATCAGGTCATCCGCCTGCGCGTGGCCGAGATTCGCAAGGCCGGCCGCTCCACGAAGGGCGTTCGCCTGCAGCGGTTGCAGTCCGGCGACGAGGTTATTGCGATCACCAATCTTGGGAAACAGTCCAAGCAGATTACAGAGATCACCGGGGAGCCGCAGCAGCCCGAGCTTTAGGACTGAAACCTATTCGCAGGCCACCGGAGTCTAAAGAACGCGCCATCAAAAGGGGAGGACAGAGCCAGTTTTATGAGTTCATTAGCCGAGGTATCGGAGTCGACGTTTTCGCAGGAAGTGCTGGGCAATACGCAGCCGGTGCTGGTGGATTTTTGGGCGCCCTGGTGCGGGCCGTGTAAAATGCTGGGTCCGGTCGTGGAGAAAGTTGCCTCGGCGCACTCCGGCCGGGCGAAGTTCGTCAAGCTCAATACGGACGATAATCCAAACCTTGCCGGGAAGTACCAAGTTTCGGGAATCCCGTGCCTGATTCTCTTCAAGAACGGCGAACCGGTCGATCGCATCGTCGGATACGTCTCCGACTCGGCGATTAGCTCCATGCTCTCCAAGCATCTCGCTGCCGCCTAATCACGGCCACCAATCAAACGATGCGCAGCTTACCGGCTGTGCATCGTTTTCTTTCCGATGCCGCAATCGCATCGTTCGAGGCGGTGGTCGGTCGGTCCAACGTGAAACAGGCGGTCGCTGAGGCACTCGATCGCGCGCGCAGTTACGACGGAGCGGGATCGGATTTCTCCGCCTTGCGCGCCGCCGTGATCGCCTCGCTCGAGCGAATCGCTGCGCGCGGACTGCTTCCGGTCATCAACGCGACCGGCGTTCTGCTTCACACCAACCTTGGCCGCGCTCCAATCGCCGCCGAAGCCTTCGAGAGCGCACGCGCGATCGCGACCGGATATTCGAACGTCGAGTTCGAGCTCGATGACGCTGTTCGCGGTTCGCGTTACTCGCGCGTTTCGGATCTGTTGCGAGACCTGAGCGGCGCGCAGGATGCAATCGTCGTCAACAACTGCGCGGCCGCGGTGCTGCTCGTTCTCGACACCTTCGCGCGGGAGCGCGAGGCGATCGTCTCGCGGGCGGAGCTTATCGAAATCGGCGGCGGCTTCCGGCTGCCGGACGTATTCGCCCGCGCGCGCGCAACGCTGGTCGAGGTCGGCGCGACCAATAAAGTGTATCTGCGCGATTTTGAGGCGGCCTTGAGCCCGCGCTCGGCGCTCATCTTCCGCACGCATCTTTCAAATTTTCGCATGGTCGGATTTACGCATCAGGTTGCGCCGGGCGACCTCGCCGCCCTCGGAGCGCGCGCCGGAATTCCCGTCGTCGAAGATCTGGGCAGCGGCGCGCTGGTAGATCTGGCAGATTTTGGGTTGCCGCACGAGCGGACCGTCTCCGAAGCGGTTGCCGACGGCCTCGGCCTGGTCGCGTTCTCGGGCGACAAACTGCTCGGTTCGACGCAGGCGGGGATCATCGTCGGTAAGGCACCGCTCATCGCGCGGCTGCGAAGCAATCCGCTGATCCGCGCCTTGCGCGTCGACAAGATTTCGCTGGCGTTGCTCGCGGCAACGCTGCGCTTCTACGGGTCCACGGAGTCGCTTAAGAACATTCCGTTTTATCGCATGTTGGGCACCTCCGTAGAGCACCTGCGAGAGCGCGCCGCGTCATATCACGCCGCGGTTCCAGCGTGTATGGGCCTGGAATGCGAGTCGTTCGTGGGCGGCGGCGCCATGCCCGAACACCCGCTGCCATCCTACGGCATTTGCGTCGCCGATCCAGCCGGAAAAATTTCCGCAGCGCTGCGCCGGAATCGCCCGGCCATCGTCGGGCGCACATCGATTGGCAAGCTCATCTTGGATCTGCGTACGGTCGCGCCCGCCGAAGACGCCGCCGTCATCGAAGCGCTTCGTTTGCTCGCTTAAAATGCATATCGTCGGCACGGCCGGGCATGTCGATCACGGCAAATCGTCCCTGGTCGCCGCGCTCACCGGCACCAATCCGGATCGGTGGATCGAAGAACGCCTGCGCGGCATGACCTTGGATCTAGGCTTCGCGCACCTGCGTTTCGCCGACGGTCTTGAAGCCGGAATCGTCGACGTTCCCGGCCACGAGCGCTTCTTGCATAACATGCTTGCGGGCGCGGCGGGAATGGAGTTGCTCTTGTTGGTGGTTGCCGCTACCGAAGGCGTGATGCCGCAGACGACCGAGCATCTGGATATCCTGCGCTACCTCAATGTGCACGACTGTCTCGTGGTCGTGACGAAAATCGACCTGCTCGCCGAGGCAGAGCGCGAGAGCGCGATCGCGCGTATTCGCGCGGCCCTTGCCGGAACGCTTAGTGCGAATGCTCAATTGCTCGCGGTGTCATCGCAATCAGGCGAGGGCATGCAGGCGCTGCGAGAAGCGATCCACGAGTCGCTCCGCCGGCTTCCCGCCCGGCCGATCGAAGCGCCCGCCTTTCTGCCGATCGATCGGGTGTTCGCGCTGCCCGGTCGCGGCACGATTCTGACCGGCACGCTCATGCAGGGCACGTTGAAGGTTGGAGACCGCCTGCAGCTCTTGCCGCAACGCCGGGACGTGCGCGTGCGCGGTCTGCACGTTTTCGGAGAAACCCGCTCCGAAGTAAGCGCCGGATCGCGCGTCGCGGTCAACATTCCTGGGGTCGAAACAACGGACGTCGCTCGCGGTGATGTCCTGTGCCACGCGCAGTTTCGCGCGAACGATGCGTTCGATGTGGCGTTTACGCCGTTACAAAACGCGGTGGGAATCCTTCGCCGAAGAAATCCCGTGCGTGTGTACGTCGGCTCGGCGGAAATGCTGGGGACGCTCGTGTTGGGGGAAACGCCGGCCGGCGTGCAGCAGCGACCGGCCCAGCTGCATTTGCGCCGTGCGGTTGCCGGATATCCGGGTGCGCATTTTGTCGTGCGCCGCATGTCACCCAAGACGCTGCTGGGCGGGGGAACCATTCGCAACGAAGGCGCGGCGATCGCGTCGTCCGGCGAGGTTGCGACCGAGGATTCGGCGCTGCTCGCGGTCTTGCGCGCCAGTGCCCAACCGCTGACGCTGCTCGAACTTGCGGCGCGAGCCAACGTGCGCGAAGACGTCGCGCAAGAAGCCCTGACGCGCCTGGCGACCGAAAAGCGCGCCTTCCTTTTAAGCAAGCCAGCCGCATACGTCGATTCGGCTACCGCCGATGTCTTGCTCAAAACGGTATCCGAAAAGCTCGCCGCATTCGAGCAGCGCGAACCGTGGACGATGGGCATGACCTCGCTCGCGCTGGCGCGAGCACTGGCCATGGCCGAACCGCTCGTCGTGCGCTATTTAGCCGCCTTCGTGGAAGAGGGCGCGATCGCGGCAGGTGGTGGATATTTTTCAAGCGTCGGGCACACGCCGCACCTTACGGCGGAACAGCGGGCGTTCTTCGAGCGCGCCGTCCCGCTCGACGCACGCGAACCGTTTGTTCCGGCCTCGCTGCCGGCCGTGGTCGCCGCCATGGCGCAGGCAAAGATCGGCGGCATCGCGCAGGCCTTCGATACGCTCGTCGCGCGCGGGGCGTTGGTGAAAGTTGGTGACGCGGTCTACCGGGGCACGCAGATCGCGGTAATTCATGAACGGGTTGAGGCGTTCTTGAGGCGTGAAAAACAGATGACGATGGCGCAATTTCGCGATCTCTTGAGCACCTCGCGTAAGTTCGCCGTTCCTTTACTTGAATGGTTTGACGCACGCGGGATCACCGTGCGCAGCGGGGACTTTCGGATGTTGCGTTCTAAGAAGGTAACGTGATCGATCTTGCGTTCCTCCCCAAAGCGGAGCTGCACGTCCATATCGAGGGCACCTTCGAGCCGGAGCTCATTTTTGCCATTGCGGAGCGAAACGGCCTGAAGGTAAAATTTGCCGGCGTGGAAGCGCTGCGCGACGCGTATCGATTCTCCGACTTGCAGGCCTTCCTGAACGTTTATTACGCGGGAATGCAGGTTTTGCAGCAGGCGCAGGATTTTAGTGATCTCGCTGGCGCGTATTTACGGAAAGCCGCCACCCAGGGCGTCAAACATGCCGAGATTTTTTTCGATCCCCAAGCCCATCTCGAACGCGGCGTTTCGTTCTCGACCGTCATGGACGGTTTGTGGGCGGTGCTTTCGCGCAGCGAACGCGATTTCGGCATTACCACCAAGCTCATCATGTGTTTTCTGCGCGACCAATCCGCAAAGTCGGCGATGGATGTATTGGAACTCGCCTTGCCCTACGGCGATCGCATCGTTGCGGTGGGCTTGGACTCTGCAGAGGTTGGAAATCCGCCTTCGAAATTCGTGCGCGTATTCGACCGCGCGCGGGTCGAAGGTTTTCTAACCGTCGCTCACGCCGGCGAGGAAGGCCCGCCGTCCTACGTTTGGGAAGCGCTGGACCTACTCAAAGTGTCGCGTGTGGATCACGGCGTGCGGAGCATGGAAGATCCGCGTTTGATCGAGCGTCTGCGCCGGTCGCAGATGCCGCTTACGATCTGCCCATTCTCGAACGTGCGATTACACGTCGTTCCCACGCTTGCCGAACATCCCCTCAAGAAAATGTTGAACGCCGGGCTCCGAGCGACGGTGAACTCGGACGATCCGGCCTATTTTGGCGGCTACGTCGCAGATAATTTTCGGGATGTGAGCGCCGCGCTCTCGTTATCCCAGGACGAGATCGTTAGGCTGGCTAAGAATTCGTTTGAGTCCTCGTTCATCGACGATGAATCCAAGCGCGCGTATAGCGCGCAGATCGATGCTGCAGTTGGGAGTGCTGTATGAAAAAATCGTTCGGTTCCACGTTTCTTGGTGCCCTCTTGATGCTCGCGATGGTGCACGCCGCCGTTGCTGCGCCGGCAAATGTCGACGTCAACGCGCGCACGGATCTTCCGCCGGGCATAACCGTGGAAGCCAAAGCAACGGCACACCCCACCGCGACATTGACCTCGGGTTCATTTGGGTTTTCAGGGAGGGCGGCCGTCATGCGCAGGAGCGCAACGGCCTTCCGCGCCGCGCTGTTAAACGCCGGCGTGCAGCCAAGCCAAATCACGCTGTCGTGGCCGGCTCGCGCTCGCGTCGTGAGTGCTCCGGGATCGTTCGAACAGATCCTCGCTCTTGCGCGCGCGAACCACGCGTTTTTTAACGATGATGCGGTGACGATACCCGCGGATTATGAAGCCACGTATCGGGATGCGCTGCGGCAAGTCGTCGAGATCGCGCGAACACGCGCCGAAGTGGTCGCCGCCGCATCGCACGAGCATTTGGGGCGGCTCATCAGCTTTCAGCCGGGGCCGTTCAGTCTTGCGGAGTCGATGCCTATGAACTCGCTTTCGGCCTTCGCGGGCGGCAGTGAGGGTGATGTGGTTGCCGACGGGCTCGCCACCTTTGAGATCCTGCCGTAAGACGCTCCCGCAACCCGGCTGGCCGGAGAGGCGGTTTTAATGAGTAACCCATGGATGTAAATCGTATGACCGAGCGCGTGCAGGACGCGCTCAACGCTGCCTATACGCGAGCGCTCAACGAGCACAACACGCAAACCTCGCCGGAGCATCTCTTCGCGACGATGTTGGAGCAGGAGCGCGGCATTGCCCCTGATGTGCTCAAGGCGGCAGGCGTGGATGTCCGCGCCGTGGCGCGCAAGGCGGAAGAGGCCATTGGACGGCTCCCACGACTGACCGGCAGTAACGCCGAACAGGCGCAGGTTCACGTCTCCCAAGATTTGACGCGCCTGCTCTCGCAGGCGGAAACCGAGTCGAAGACGCTGGGCGACGATTTCGTTTCGGTCGAGCACTTGTTGCTCGCGATGGCGAGTTCGCCCGGTGCGGTTGGGCAGCTGCTTCGTGAATTCAGCGTGACGCGCGAGAAAGTTCTTGAAGCGCTGCGCGACGTGCGTGGCAATCAACGTGTTACCACGCGCGATCCCGAAGGAACGTATAAGGCCCTCGAGCGCTACGGTCGCGATCTGACGCTGGAAGCTGAACGCGGCAAACTCGATCCCGTAATCGGCCGCGATGAGGAAATCCGGCGAATCGTCCAAGTGCTCTCGCGCCGTACGAAAAACAATCCGGTGCTGATCGGCGATCCGGGCGTGGGCAAAACGGCGATCGTGGAAGGGCTGGCGCAGCGGATCGTGCGAGGCGACGTTCCCGAAGGATTGAAAAACCGGCGCATTGTTGCGCTGGACATGGGCGCCCTCATTGCGGGCGCGAAATATCGCGGCGAATTCGAAGAGCGCCTCAAAGCCGTGCTCAAAGACGTGCAGTCCGCGGAAGGCAGCGTGGTTCTTTTCCTGGACGAACTTCACACGGTGGTGGGTGCTGGGAAGACCGAAGGTTCGATGGATGCCGGCAACCTGCTCAAGCCGATGCTCGCGCGCGGAGAGCTGCACATGATCGGTGCGACCACCTTGGACGAATACCGGCGCTACATCGAAAAAGATGCGGCGCTCGAGCGCCGCTTTCAACCGGTTTTAGTGGATCAGCCGACCGTCGAAGACACGATCTCCATTTTGCGTGGGCTCAAGGAGAAGTAC
>JABXNS010000208.1_pt1 | contig 14574 bp, 11 predicted proteins | sample 7301101 | NCBI WGS metagenome assembly JABXNS01 (sample SAMN14449646, study PRJNA615230) | soil metagenome | isolation source: soil from bare, unvegetated metal-rich iron-sulfur acidic spring small-cell... | place: Canada: Paint Pots Mound, Kootenay National Park, BC | collected 2017-05-25
GAGTACGATCTGGAAGGTAAGGGGAATGTTGCGCTTTGCCGGTGCGGCGGCTCGACGACCAAGCCATTCTGCGACGGAACGCATAGCGCGATTGGATTCGCCGCCGCCGAGCGCGCCGTAGCGTCAGCGGAACCGGAACCCGGTTAGGCGTGCCGTCATATCAGCGACAGGGGTCCCTGCCACCCAAGCGCCACATCCAATTTCGGCGGCCCGACGGCGGCCTGTACGCGGAAGAATTATTCTCGACCAAAGGGTTCGAGAGCATCTACTCGTTGCTCTATCACGAGCGTCCGCCCACCGCCACGTTGGACGTGCGAGACTGGAAGCGCCCGGCGGTCGAGTTCGGCGAGAATCGCCCGCTGCGCAACCGGCACTTTCTAACCCAAAATAATTCGCGCAAGGGCGACGCCGTCGACGGCCGCGTGCCGCTGGTCGGAAATCGCGATATCACGATGTCGATTGCCGACGTCACCCAAGCGATGTCCTATTACTATCGCAACGTCGGGGGAGACGAGCTCATCTTCATCCACCGCGGCGAGGGCGTTCTGGAAACGCCCTTCGGGGATCTCCCGTACCGCGCGCGGGACTACATCGTTGTTCCGTGTGGTACGACGTACCGCTTTCAACCGGCCGCCGATACGCGTGCGGTATTTTGGGAGAGCCGCGGCATGGTGCGGATTCCGAAGAAATATCGCAATGACTTCGGACAGCTCGAAGAACACGCGCCCTACTACGAACGTGATTTCCGCTCGCCCGTTTTGCAACAACCGGACGCCGCCCGGGGCGAATACGAGGTGCGCGTTACAAACAACGGGCGTCACGCTATCTACATCGTGCAAAATCACCCATGCGATGTCGTCGGGTGGGCCGGGTATTGTTATCCCTACGCTTTTAACATCGACGAGTTCGCGCCGATCACGGGAAAACTCCACCAGCCGCCACCGGCCCACGCGACGTTCGAAGCGCCCGGTGCGGCCTTTTGCGCGTTCGTCCCCCGGCTATTCGATTACCATCCGCTGGCGATTCCCGTACCCTACAATCATTCCAGCGTGGATTGCGACGAGATTCTGTATTACGTGAGCGGCAATTTCATGAGCCGGCGAGGCGTCAGCGAAGGATCCATCACGCTGCATGCAGCCGGCGCTCCGCATGGGCCTCAGCCGGGTGCGGTGGAAAGCAGTCTGGGTAAGACCTCAACCGACGAAGTGGCGGTGATGATGGACACGTTCGAGCCCCTCTCGATCGCCAAGGGCGCGTCGGCATTGGAGGATCCGAATTATTTTCGTTCCTGGATCGAGGAACCGGCAGCAACCTGAACCGGCGCTCCGACAACCGTTCCGCTCACCGAGCCGAAACCGATGCGCGGTAGCCCTTCGCGCTGTGCAACGGCGCGCAACGTGATCGTGTCGCCGTCTTCGAGAAACCCGCGTTCCTCGCCAGAGCCCAGGTGCAGCGGTTTCGTACCGCGCCACGTGAGCTCCATCAAACTGCCAAAACTCTCTTGGCTCGAGCCCGAAATGGTCCCCGACGCATAGAGATCCCCCGCGCGTATCGCGGTTCCGTTGCTGCTTACGTGCGCCAACTGCTGCGCCATATTCCAGTAGAGCTCGCGATAGTTGGAATGGGCGATGCGAACGGCCGGCTGGGCCGCCTCTTCCATGCGCCTGGTTCTCAGCCAAACTTCGAGTTCGATATCGTAAGCGAATGGCTCGGTCGAACGAAGGTACGGAAATGGGGCCGGTTCTTGCACTGGTCCGGCGACGCGATACGGCTCGAGCGCATCGAGCGTCACGACCCAAGGGGACACTGAGGTCGCGAACGATTTGCCTAAAAACGGCCCGAGCGGCTGATATTCCCACGCCTGAATATCACGCGCGCTCCAATCGTTGACGATCACCAATCCAAAAATGTGATCGCGAGCCGCACCGATCGGCATCGGCACGCCGTACGTGGTCGGCGCTCCCGTAACGAAACCCATTTCGAGTTCGATATCGAGACTGCGCGTCGGGCCGAAATCCGGAGCGTCGGCGCCGGGCGGTTTGCGCTGTCCGCACGGGCGGAAAACGGGCGTCCCGTCGACGACGATGGTACTGCTTCGGCCGTGATAGCCGATCGGCAGATGGCGCCAATTTGGGAGCAACGCTTCGCCATCGGGCCGCAACATGCGTCCCATGTTCGTTGCGTGTTCCAGGGACGAGTAGAAGTCGACATAATCGCCGGGCAAAAACGGTAGCGTCATGCGTACGTCGCGTTGCGCGATGAGGGGCCCGCAATTCTGCTCGATGATCTCGCGGCTGCGCCGGCGCACGGCCTGCCATGCGGCGCTCCCAAGTTCAAGAAGGGCATTGAGATTGGGCCGCTGCAGCGGCGTGCAGTCCGCAAGCTCCTCGCTAAAGAGTCCGCGCGCCGCACACTCGTTGAGATCGAGGATGTCCTCGCCGATGGCGACGCCGAGCCGTGGCTGCGTCTGGCCGCTCGCGACGAACGCGCCGTATGGCAAATTTTCAATCGGAAAGTCGGCACCGTGCGGCCGGGTGTTATTCACGCCGGAATTCCGTCGCTGGAAAGCATGCCCAGTTGGATCAAATCGTGCACCGGCTCCTCGAAACTGCAACTGCCGTAACTGACCAAGCCGCTCGCACGCATATCACGCGCTTCAGGTGTGGAAGCGCATCGGCCACGCCAACAGAATGCATCGGTCTCGAGCGTAAATGCCGCGGGAGTGCGCTCTTCTAAAATCAGCACGAGATCCTCCCGCGAGGTCTCGTGGCGCGCGAAGAGCGCCGCCGCCAGCAGATTCAAAAAACCGTGCATGTCGCGGCCGGTGGCGGGGTCGACGGCGCGGATCGGGTGGTGAAGCCCGGCCGTAGCTTTAAACGGAACGGCTTCCTCGCGCGCCGCTTCGATGAACGCCGCAATCTCATCCGCCGCCGGAAATGCGCGATCCGTCAATCCGCCGCATCGAATCTTCGCGCGCATTCCCGAACGAGCGAGCGCGGGCATCGCAGCGAGGGCTGCATCCGAATGCTTGGCGTTGCGCGGGAACTCCGCGTACATCGGCAGATCGCGAAGGTTCGCGTTTTGCGCGAGCATCCCAAATTGTCCAATCGGCGCATCGAACGTGTCGCGGGCAGCAGCGAGCTCGGGCAGCGCAACCTCCAAGGCCTCGATACGCAGCGGTCCTGCACGCCGGTAAACGTTGCTTACTGACTCCACCGCATCGGCGACGGCGGCGAACCACGCTCTCGGCTCTGCCGGAACATCCAAGATGACGCTGAGCGGAATCGCTTCGTCGCCCACCTGGTGCGAAATTTCGGCAAGGCGCGATGCCGGCGCAATGAAACGCCCCAGCATCCAGCTCCACGCTCCCCCTCCGCTCCGGCGATACTCCGCAACCGCTTCGCGCACGTCGAGCTGCGCGGGTGGAAAAAGCCCGGCATAATCGATCAGATTTTCAAACAGAGCTTGCCGCGCGTCCATGCCGCGGTCTTCGCCAGGGGGCCTCGGTGCAACCCGCCAAGTGCGTAGCATGAGCACAACGGCATCCCCGGCGGCCAAGCCGCTGGCAAACATCGACTGGGCGTATTTGGAATTTTACGTGGGCAATGCCAAACAAGCCGCGCACTATTACGGTTCCGCGTTCGGTTTTAACCGGATTGCCTATGCCGGACCGGAAACCGGCGTCGCCGGGCGCGCGTCCTACGTGCTCGAGCAGAACGCACTGCGTTTTGTCCTCACCAGCAGCTTGCAACCCGATGGCGAGATTGCCGAACACGTTCGAATGCATGGCGATGGAATTAAAGACGTTGCCATCCTCGTGGAAGACGCTCGCGCCGCGCACGAAGCGGCCGTGCGTGCCGGCGCCCGCTCCGTCCTGGCGCCGACCGAGTTCCGGGACGAGCACGGTTCGATCGTCAAGGCGACCATCGCAACCTACGGCGACACCGTGCACTCGTTTGTCGAACGGCGGAACTATCGCGGCGCCTTCATGCCCGGGTTCATCGAATCGCGAAAGAGCGGCTCCGCTTCGAACAACCCCAATCTCTCCCATATCGACCACTGCGTGGGAAATGTCGGTTGGGGTGAGATGGACCCGTGGGGTACGTTCTACGAACGCGTTTTTGGGTTTTCTCAACTCGTTTCATTTGATGACAAGGACATTTCGACGGAGTACACCGCCCTAAAATCCAAGGTCATGACCGACGAACGCCATCGCGTCAAGTTTCCCATCAACGAGCCGGCGCGGGGCAAGAAGAAATCCCAGATCGAGGAGTACCTGGATTTTTACCGCGGTCCCGGCGTTCAACACGTCGCCATCGCCACCGACGACATCGTGGCCACCATCGATGCCCTGAGCGCCAACGGCGTCGAGTTCATGGATACGCCCGATGCATACTACGACGAGCTCGAAGCGCGCGTTGGAACCATCGACGAAGCGATCCAGGTCTTGCGCGAGCGCCGCATTTTGGTCGACCGCGACGACCGCGGTTACATGCTGCAAATCTTTACCAAGCCGCTCCAAGACCGTCCGACCGTGTTCTTTGAGATCATCCAGCGCAAGGGCAGCTTGTCGTTCGGCAAGGGCAACTTTAAAGCGCTCTTCGTTTCGATCGAGCGCGAACAGGCCAAGCGCGGCACGCTTTAAGAGCGCCAAATGTCTCTCGAGCTGCTCAACACGATCGCCTCGGTCGGCACGTTCGCCGTCATCGGTGCCACGGCATTGGCGGCCTTGGTTCAGCTGCGTCATCTGCGCGTTAGCAATCAACTTCAGGGGCTGCTCGCAGTTCTGAGTCTTCCGTACGAGGCCGGATTGCAAAAATCGTTTTACTTCGTCACGCACGAACTTGAAAGGCACATGCAGGATCGAGAATTCCGACGCCAACTCGAAGGCACGATGCCGATCGACCGGCAGGTCCATCTGGAACTCATGGTTTGCGATTATTACGAACGCCTCGGCTCCGCCATAAAATACGGGCTTCTTTCCGAAGAACTGTATTTCGATAACAGCTCTCCCGAGCGGTACTGGATGCTCCTGGAACAGGTCGTCGCGATTCAACGCCGCGTTCGCGGCCCCGTGCTGTACGAAAATTTTGAGTACCTGGTGGCGCGCTCGCGCGCTTGGGACCGCCGTCATCCCTCCGGCAATTATCCGGCGCGCGAACCGCGGTTAGCCCTCGAAGACCGCTGGCTCGAAGAAGATCGGCGTCGTGACGCCCCGGCGTTCAGCCCAGGGATTACCAGCGCGGACACGCCAACCATCCGCTCATGATGCTCCTCGAGCCGGTGGCGATCGATGCGGTGACGCTCGAAAATCGCGCGCAGTCGCTGGCCAAACGCTCCATCAAAACCAGTGCGAAGGTCGCCGGTATCCACCTGGCGATTCGCTGTATGGACCTCACGACGCTGGAAGGCAAGGACTCCGTCGGCCGGGTGCGCTCGATGTGCGCGAAGGCGGTCCTCCCGGCCCCCGGGGTGCCCAGCGTTGCGGCCGTGTGTGTGTATCCCAACCTCGTCGCGGTCGCAAAGGCAGCCGTTGCCGGTTCGACGGTCAAGGTGGCATCAGTCGCGGCCGCATTTCCCAGCGGTCTGTCATCTCTGGATGTGAAACTTGCGGACACGGCGGCCGCCATCGCGAGCGGCGCCGATGAAATCGACATGGTCATCGATCGCGGCGCGCTCCTCGGAGGTGACGAGAAACGTGTGTATGACGAAATCGTGGCCGTGAAACGCGTTTGCGGCGAGGTTCATCTCAAAGTCATCCTCGAAACCGGTGAACTCGGGAGCTACGATCTGACGCGCCGCGCCAGCGATATCGCTCTTGCAGCCGGGGCCGATTTTATTAAAACCTCCACCGGCAAGATCGGCACCAACGCAACGCTTCCGACCGCGCTGGCCATGAGCGAAGCGATTCGGGATTACGCGCGGCGCACGGGACGGCGTGCGGGACTCAAGGTTGCCGGCGGCGTCAAGAACACGAAGATCGCGCTGAGTTACCTGGTTGTGATCAAGGAAACGCTGGGCGAAGCGTGGCTCACGCCGGACCGGTTTCGAATCGGCGCCAGCTCGCTGCTTGACGATCTGCTGATGCAACTCCAGAAAGAACAGACCGGCAGCTATGCGGGTCCCGATTACTTTCCGAAAGATTAAAAGCATGGCCATTTTTGACTACGCGCCCGCCCCGGAAACGACCAAAGCGCCGCTACGCAAGCAGTACGGACTCTTTCTGAATGGCCGCTGGACGCGCCCGACATCGGGGCAGTATTTCGAAACGATCAACCCGGCCAACGAGGATGTTTTAACGTCCGTCGCCGCCGCCGATGCCGCCGACGTGGATGCGGCCGTGCGCGCCGCCCGACGTGCCTACGACAAATATTGGCGGCGCATGCGCCCCGCCGATCGCGCAAAATATTTATACCGAATCGCACGCGCGATCACCGAGCGTTCGCGCGAGCTCGCCGTGCTCGAAACGCTGGACGGCGGCAAGCCGATCAAAGAATCACGCGATTTCGACGTCCCCCTGGCTGCCGCGCACTTCTTCTATTATGCCGGCTGGGCGGATAAACTCGAATGGGCGCTGCGAGCGGGCCATGCACCGCAACCCATCGGGGTCGCCGGACAAATCGTGCCGTGGAATTTCCCGCTCCTGATGGCGGCATGGAAATTGGCGCCCGCCCTTGCGTGCGGCAACACCGTGATCCTCAAGCCGGCGGAGACGACGCCGCTCACGGCGCTTGCACTTGCGCAAATCATTCAAGAGGCCGATCTCCCGCCGGGCGTGGTAAACGTGCTCAGCGGCGATGGCTCGACCGGAGCCGCGCTCGTGTCTCATCCGGACGTCGACAAAATCGCTTTTACCGGCTCGACGGAAGTCGGGAAGGCGATCGCGCGGCAAGCGGCCGGAACTGGAAAACGCTTGACGCTGGAACTCGGCGGCAAGGCCGCCCACATCGTGTTCGCTGACGCGCCGCTCGATCAGGCGATCGAGGGCATTATCAGCGGCATTTACTTTAATCAGGGGCACGTCTGCTGTGCGGGGTCCCGGCTCCTGGTTCAGGAGAACGTCCACGACGAGGTCGTCGTCCGTTTGACCGACCGGCTCCAAACGCTGCGCCTGGGAGACCCGATGGATAAGAATACCGACATCGGCGCCATCAACTCCAAGATTCAGCGGGATAAGATCCACGAGTTGGTCCGCAGCGGCATCGAGGAAGGGGCGACCTTAGTCCAACAATCCTGCGTGATCCCCGAGCGCGGCTTCTATTTTCCCGCGTCGTTTTTTACAGGCGTTCAACAATCACATCGCATTGCGCGAGAAGAAATATTTGGCCCCGTTCTGTCGATCCTTACCTTTCGGACTCCCGATGAGGCGATCGAGAAAGCAAACAACACGCCATATGGTCTCAGTGCGGGGATCTGGACCGATAAGGGATCTAAGAACATGTACGTCGCGCAGCGCATGAAAGCCGGCGTGGTGTGGTGCAACACGTTCAACCAGTTCGACCCCAGCTCGCCCTTTGGCGGCTACCGTGAATCCGGGTTCGGTCGCGAGGGTGGAGTTCATGGCCTCAAGGAATACCTCTCCTAAGGCACCCGCTTCCACCCTGGGAGACGCGATGCGCAGTCGTTCCGTCCATCACCGTCTCGGCGGTCCGTTCGAGTCGCTTTTCGCGCTCTCACCGCTCGGAATGGCGCGCCTCGATCTCACCGGTGCGGTCATCGACGTCAACGACGCGTTGATCGAGCGCAGCGGCTACGGACGCTCCGCGCTCGTCGGGCGCCACCTGCGCGATTTCACCACCCCCGAAGATGTCGCCGTTGCCGACGAACTCATCGCCGAGCTCGGGCAAGCAAAGGCCACCGCGCGCGAATTGCGGCTCGTCGACAAGCGCGGAACGCTGGTCTCCCGCAACCTCATCGTGGTTCCCACCTTCGAGCAGAGCCGGCTCACGGGCGGCTTCTTAGTCATTCAAGACATCACGGCTCGAATTCAAGCCGAGCAACTTCGGCGTTCGCTGTTCGCGCATAATCCGCACGGCATTGCCATGATCGACCGCTCCGGCAGCGTCATGGACGCGAACGATGCACTGCTCGCCATGAGCGGATACTCCCGTGAGGAGATGATCGGTTCGAAATTCACGGATTTTTCGGGAATTGCAACGTTGCCGACGGCAAAGACGCTTCTCGCCCGCACCCTCGAGGGAGAGCCGCAGCATGCCGAATGCCGTCCTCGCCGTAAGAGTGGCGACACCCTTGACGTTATGCTGACGACGATTCCCATGCGCATCGACGACGCGATCGCGGGAGCGTACGTCGTCCTCGAAGATATTACGGAACGCAAATCCGTCCAAGAAACACTGACGCAGCAGGCCGAACGCCTCGCGGACAGCGAGGCACGATTCCGCTCGTTGTTCGAACAAAATCCGAGCGGCGTCTTAGCCCTCGATCGTGAGGGCGTCATCGTGGATGCAAACGACGCGCTGCTTGAGCTCGGACATAACACGCGCGAAATGGTCATTGGCCGGAACTTTCGTGTATTCCTCAGCGATGCCGAGCGTCGGGAAGTCGAAGCGCAATTCGGGCGCGTCCTTCGCGGCGAGACCCTCCATTATGAAATGCTCTACCAAAATAAAAATACCGGCGAAACGCAAATTCTGGAAGTGAACGGCTTCCCAATGCTCAGCGCGGGCCAGATCGTGGGTTGTTACCAAATTATTCACGATGCCACCAAAGAGCGCGCTACGGAACGACGCGTCGCAAACCAGTCCCAACGCATTCGGGAACTCTATCTTGCCGCGGCAAACTCTGCGGCCGAATCGCAGATACTCGCAACGCTGGAAATTGGCTGCCGGACGCTGAGCATGAGCGTGGGAGCCGTCGTCAAATGCGCCGCAGTCTCGACCATCGAGCAACGATTCGACGCCAAGCCGCATCCAAAGGATGACGAGGCGATTCTGCAGCTTGCGAACGAAGCCGCGCAGCGACGCGCCGCCTTTACGCTTACGCCGGAGCGGCGCATGCAGTCGCACTATCGCTCCGCGATAGCGGCGCCAATTATGGTTGCCGGTCATCCGTATGGCGCACTCTGTTTCGCCAGCCCGGGCAAAGACATCGCGCCCTTCGAGGAAACCGACCTCGACGTCGTTTCGCTGATGTCGGCTCTGATCGGGAGCGCGATCGAGCGGCGGCGTTCGCGCGCGAATTTACGCACCCTCGCTTACTACGATTCGCTGACGAGCCTGCCCAATCGCGTTTTCTTTCAAGACCGCCTGCGCGATGCGCTCGAGAACGCTCAGAGCGAAGTGCGGCGCGTCGCCGTCCTGTTTTTGGATCTCGATCGTTTCAAAGACGTGAACGATACGCTCGGGCACGCCTTGGGGGACCGCTTGCTGCAGCTCGTGGCGGCGCGGCTCGTGGAACATTTAGGCGACCGCGGAACGGTCGCGCGCTTGGGGGGTGACGAATTCGCCTTGCTGCTCCCCAATTGCGATTCGCTCGAAGACATTCGGGCCGAAGCCGAAACGGTCTTGGCCGTCATCGACGAGCCCTATCAAATCGACGAATACGAACAATTTATTACGGCCAGCATCGGCATCGCGGTCTATCCCGATGATGGCAAAGACGACCAGGTCCTCATAAAGAACGCGGATATTGCCATGTATCGGGCCAAGGATTTGGGGCGCAGCTCCTACCAAGTGTACGCTCCCAGCCTGGAATCCACGATTCACATGCGGCTTTCGCAAGAGAAATTATTGCGCCGGGCTCTTGAGAATAAGGAATTCGTCGTTCATTATCAGCCGCAGGTCGACATGGCGAGCGGCAAGATCATCGTCCTCGAAGCCCTCGTGCGTTGGAACCATCCAAAGACCGGCATCATCTTGCCGGCGCGGTTCATTCCGAGCGCGGAAGCCAGCGGTCTCATCGTTCCGCTCGGCGATTGGGTGCTGCGCACCGCGGCGGAGCAGGTCTGCGAATTGCAGCAGCGTTACCCCGAGTTGCGCGTCGCCGTCAACCTGTCCGCCAAGCAATTTCATCAGCGAGATTTGCGCCGGCGAATTCTCCAGACGCTTTCCGCCGCGGGGCTGTCCGCAAATTCGCTGGAGCTCGAGATTACTGAAACCGTTGCCATGAGCGACGCGGCCAGCAGCGTGGAGATTATGCGCGACCTGGTAGAGTCCGGAATTCACATGGGGCTCGATGACTTTGGTACGGGCTATTCGTCCTTGAGTTATTTGCGCCGCTTTCCCACCGCCGTTTTAAAGATCGACCGGTCGTTCGTGGCCGGCATCGGGGCGCAGCGAAATGACGAGACGATCGTGATCACCGTCATCGCCATGGCGCATAACCTGGGCCTTGAAGTCGTTGCTGAAGGGGTCGAAACGCGCGAGCAATATGAATTTTTGAAGACATACGGTTGCAACCGCGTACAGGGCTACTATATTTCGCCGGCGGTGTCCATCAGCGGTATTGCGGAACTTCTCGCCGAATGGAAGCCGTCTCCCGTATGATTCAGGCTCCAACTTTTCGACTCGATCGCCCAGCGCTTATCGATTGGTACGAACGCAACCGCGAACGCTCGGCCGCAATCTTCGCGTTGGTCGACCCGAAAGCGTATTACGCGCGCCCCATCGCCCTTCGCCACCCTTTCGCGTTTTACGAAGGTCATTTGCCGGCTTTTAGTTTTCTGACGCTCAACGAGCGTACGCTCGGTGAAGCTCCGGTTGATCCCGCACTGGAAAAGCTCTTCGAACGCGGCATCGACCCGGCCGATATGACGGACGCACAGCGCCATGCCCGTGAGAACTGGCCCTCCAAGGAGACGATCGAACAATTTGGGAGCGCATGCGACGCTCGCGTGATTGCCGCGCTGCGAAGCGCCCCGCTTGAGGATGCTACGCAGCCTCGTCTCGTGCGCGCGCAAGCCGCCTTCACGGTACTCGAACACGAGCAGATGCACCACGAAACGTTAATGTATCTCATCCACGAGCTCGACTACGCCCTGAAAGGCCGAATCCCGCAGCGCCATCACGATTCCGAACCGCCGGCAACCCCCTTCGTCGACATCGCTCCTGGAATCGCGACGCTCGGCGCGCACCCTGGGAACCAGCCCTTCGGTTGGGACAACGAGTTCGGGAGCGCTGAGCTCCACGTCCCCGGCTTCAAGATTGCGGCCTTTCCCGTCACCAACCGCGACTATGCGGCATTTGTGCGCGACGGGGGGCCCGCGCCCCCGTTCTGGATCGAGCGTGACGGCGAATGGCGCCTGCGCGCGACGTTCGAGGAACTGCCCCTGCCGGCGTCGTGGCCCGTCTATGCGACGCAACGCCAGGCAAGCGCGTACGCCGCTTGGAAAGGTCTGCGACTACCGACCGAAGCGGAATTCCATCGCGCCGCGTTCGGCACGCCGTGGGGAGAGGAGCGTGCCTTTCCATGGGGAGGCGATGCTCCGGATTATCGCTTCGGAAATTTCGGTTTCGAGCGCTACGATCCCGAACCGGTTAACGCCCACCCAGCCGGCGCGAGCGCGTGGGGCGTTCACGATTTAATCGGAAACGGCTGGGAATGGACGGCAACGCCCTTCGGGCCGTTGCCGGGATTCCAACCGATGGCCTCGTATCCGCAATATTCCGCCGATTTTTTCGACGACAAGCATTACGTGATGAAGGGCGCCTCACCCGTTACCGCAACCGAGCTGGTCCGCAGGAGTTTTCGCAATTGGTTTTACGCCGACTATCCGTTCATGTACGCCAAATTTCGCTGCGCCGAAGCGTAGCAGCATTCACCCTGTGCCTGCTGGGCGCAGCGGCGTCCGCGTGTACCCAAACGCGGACCGCGCCCGAGGCCGGTGGGCGTCACTCGTGGACGCAGCCCAACGTCTTGCGCGCGGCCCTGTACCTGAGTCCGAATTCCCTCAATCCCATTTACACGACCAATACGGGCGAAGTCATGCTCGCCACCCTGATCTTCGACCCGCTCGTTACGGTCGACGAAAAGGGGAACGAAATTCCCGTGCTGGCGTCGGTCGTTCCAACGTTGCAAAACGGCGGGATCTCTTCGGACGGGAAAACCATCACCTACAAGCTGCGCCACAATGTGAAGTGGCAGGACGGCGCGCCCTTCTCCAGCGCCGACGTCAAGTTTACGTGGCAAGCCGTCATGAACCCAAACAACAACGTCGTTTCGCGGCGCGGTTATGACGTCGTCGCATCGGTCGACACGCCCGGACCCTACACGGCGGTATTTCATTTTCGCGAGCCGTTCTCGCCCGCACTCGAGACGATTTTCAGCGAAAGCGACGAGCCCTACCGGATTTTGCCCAAGCATCTGCTGGGGCGCTACCCCAATTTAAACCAAATTCCGTTCAACGCCGCGCCGATCGGGACGGGACCGTTCCGTTTTGTGAAGTGGCTGCGCGGCGACCGTATCGAGTTGATAGCCAATCCGGATTATTTTTTGGGCAGGCCGAAACTGCAACGGATCGTTTGGCGGATCATCCCGGATTCCAATACCCAGGTCACGCAAATGCGCGACCACGAGGTGGACTGGCTTCCCGAAATCAGCGGCAATGAATATCGCGATCTGCGCGGAACGCCCGACGTGGTCATTGCGAAGGCGAATTCGCCGTCCTACTCCGGTATCGCACTGAATATGGCGCATCCGCCGCTGAACGACGTGCGAATTCGACGGGCGCTTTCGTATGCAATTGACAAGCGCAAAATCATGGAAACCACGCAGTTTGGCCAGGCCACGCTCGCAACCGAAGATATTCCCGCGCACGAGTGGGCGTATAATCCGAACGTTCCGCGCTACGATTACGATCCGGGCCGGGCGCGCACTCTCCTCGAGCAAGCCGGTTGGAAACCCGGGCCCGACGCGGTTCGCACCCGCGCAGGCGCCCGTCTCTCTCTGCTGTTCGTAATCCCGCAGGGCAGCACGGCCGCTCAAACCGAAGCGACCCTCGTTCAGTCGCAGCTCCACGCCGTCGGTATCGAGAGCACGATCAAGACGTTTAGCTTCACCATGCTGTATGCGACGGTGGCCCAGGGCGGGATCCTCAATGGCGGCAAGTTCGACATTGCTACGTATCCGTGGATCTCCGGCACCGATCCCGACGACTCTTCAGCCTTTATGTGCAAGTTCGTGCCGCCCGCGGGCAACAACATCTTCCACTTCTGCAACGCGGCATTCGACGCAGCCGAACGCGACGCTCTCGGACATTTCGATCGTTCCACGCGCAAAGCTGCCTATGCTCGAACGCAGACCATCATGGCGCAGGAAATCCCGCAGATCTATTTATTCTATCGCAAACAACTGCACGCCATTAGCCCGGACGTGCGGGGCTTTGCGCCGAACGGCGTCACGGAGACCTGGAACGCCTACCGCTGGTCCATTTAAAGGAGAGACATCGTGACCACCACGTTGACGGCAAAGAAGACGCCGATTACGGTTGCATACGGCGACGGCATCGGCCCCGAGATCATGGAAGCTACGTTGCGAATCCTCAATGCGGCGGGCGCGCAATTGGAACAGGAAACGATCGAGATCGGCGAGAGCGTTTACAATCGCGGGCTGGGGAATGGCATCGAGCCCAGTTCCTGGGACTCGCTACGCCGCACGCGCGTATTCCTGAAGGCGCCCATCACGACGCCGCAGGGCGGCGGCTTTAAAAGTCTCAACGTTACCGTTCGCAAAACGCTCGGACTCTACGCCAACGTGCGGCCCTGCGCCTCGCTGCACCCGTATGTCAAGACCAAGCACCCGAATATGGATCTGGTGATCGTTCGCGAAAACGAGGAAGACGTGTACGGCGGCATCGAGCACCGTCAGACCCAGCAGGTCACGCAGGCGCTCAAGCTCATCTCGCGTCCCGGTTCGGAAAAAGTGGTTCGCTACGCGTTCGAATACGCCAAACAGAACAACCGGAAAAAAGTGACGTGTTTCACCAAAGACAACATTCTCAAGATGACGGACGGCCTTTTCCACAAAGTGTTCGATGAAATCGGGGCCGAATATCCTCAGATCGAAAAGGAACACTGGATCGTCGACATCGGTGCCGCCAAAATGGCGGACACTCCGGAGGCGTTCGACGTCATCGTCATGCCGAATCTGTACGGCGACGTGCTTTCCGACGTCGCGGCGCAGATCACCGGCTCGGTAGGATTGGCGGGCTCGGCGAACATCGGCGAGCATTGTGCGATGTTCGAGGCCATTCACGGCTCCGCGCCGCGCCGCGCCGGACAGAACCTCGCCAACCCATCCGCGCTCTTGCTCGGCGGCGTCATGATGCTCAACCATATCGGCCAGAGCGACATCGCGGAAAAAGTGCACAACGCTTGGCTGCGGACCATGGAAGACGGCGTGCACACCTACGACATCTACAAAGAGGGAACCAGCAAAGAGAAGGTCGGGACCTGTCCCTTATACACAACTACGAGCCCCCGAGACCCTAAGACTTTCCGTATGAGGTCTTCTGCTTGAAATAATAAAAGTAAGCATTGGCTCAGAACGCTGCGTACACTCACATATAATTCTGTGATCACATCAACTGAATCAATAATTAGCTTCTTCTTGATTACG
>JABXNS010000209.1_pt1 | contig 14528 bp, 13 predicted proteins | sample 7301101 | NCBI WGS metagenome assembly JABXNS01 (sample SAMN14449646, study PRJNA615230) | soil metagenome | isolation source: soil from bare, unvegetated metal-rich iron-sulfur acidic spring small-cell... | place: Canada: Paint Pots Mound, Kootenay National Park, BC | collected 2017-05-25
TCGCCGCGCTTCCGGATCTCAAGAATGGCGCGGACCTGACAGGTGGCGTAGCCGTCTGGGCGCACCTCGGCGGATTCGTTACAGGCGTCCTACTGGTGAAATTCTTCGAGAACCGCAGGTTAGTAGTTCGGCGCTCGAGGGCCGCGTAGCGCCACCCGAATATTACCCGAAGTATGACCGAACCGTCCTTATTTCTCAATCGCGAGCTGAGCTGGCTCGCGTTCAACAGCCGAGTGCTGCACGAAGCCATCGACGAGAGGAATCCTCTTCTCGAGCGCCTCAAATTTCTCGCGATCTTTAACACCAACCTGGACGAGTTCTACATGGTCCGGGTGGCCGGGCTCAGGCGCCAGGTCGCGGCCAGCGTCCACCACCTTCCGCCCGACGGGATGTCGCCGTCGGACCAATTGGCCGCCATCAGCGCACGGGTTAGCGATCTGATGCGCGCCCAGCGCACGCTGCTTTACGGGACGCTCTTGCCGGAGCTCGCAAAGCACGGCGTGTCGCTCGTGAGCATCGATGACCTGACCGCGGCCGAGTGGCAAACGGTGGACGAGTTCTTCGAGTCGCAAGTCTTCCCGGTTCTAACGCCGCTCGCTGTCGATCCCGGTCACCCGTTTCCCTACATCTCCAACTTGTCCCTGTCGCTGGCGGTGGAGATCCACGACCCTGTGAGTAAAGCAGTGAGGTTCGCGCGGGTCAAGGTTCCGAAGAGTCTTCCGCGATGGGTCCCGTTCGGACGCGGAAACACGTTCATCCCGCTCGAGCAAGTGATCGGCGCCAACTTAGGCTCCCTCTTCCCCGGAATGGACATTCAGGGCTTCAACACCTTTCGGGTTACGAGATACTCCGATCTCGAACTGACCCACTCGGAAGACGACGACAACCTGCTGTCACTGATCGAGGAGCAGGTATTTCAGCGACGGTTCGCGGAGGTCGTGCGCATTGAAGTGGCGAGCGGGATGCCTGACTCACTGCGGCACCTGCTAATGGAGGAGCTCAAGGAGGATCAGCCCACGGAGATGCGTGGATCCGCGGATCCCGAGATGGTCGAGACCGGCCCTCTCCTCGAGCTCGGTGACTTAATGACGCTCGCGTCCCTAGAGATTAGCGAGCTCCGCGACCCGCCGTTCGTTCCGGTCACACCGCCAGAGCTCAGGGATCCGACCCGAAGCATTTTCGACGTGCTGAAGGAGAAGGACGTGATGGTCCACCATCCGTTCGACTCGTACAACGCCTCAGTGGAGCAGTTTCTAATCGCCGCGGCCACGGACGAGAACGTTCTGGCCATCAAGATGACCCTATACCGGACCACGGGCGACACCGGTGTCGTACGCGCGCTCACCGAAGCCGCGGAACGCGGAAAGCAGGTCGCGGTCCTGATCGAGCTGCAGGCTCGATTCGACGAGTCCAACAACATCACGCGCGCGAGAGCGCTAGAGGATTTCGGTGTGCACGTCGCGTACGGTCTTCCGGGCTTGAAGACTCATGCGAAAACGACACTCGTGGTCAGACGGGAGGCCGATGGCATAAAGAGATACGCGCACGTCGGGTCGGGCAATTACAACTCGAAGACGGCGCGAGTCTATACCGACATCGGTTTATTCACGAGCAGCCCCTCGATCGGCGCCGACCTGACCGATCTTTTCAATGCGCTGACGGGATTTTCGAGGCAGCGGCTATACAGAAAGCTTTTGATCGCGCCGCCGAACATGCGGTTCCGCTTTCTGGAGATGATCGACCGCGAGGCAGGCAATGCGCGTGAAGGAAAACCCGCGCGGATAATAGCGAAGATGAACGCCTTGGTTGACGCCGAGACCATCGAGGCGCTCTATGCCGCCTCCCAAGCGGGAGTGGAGATCGACCTCATCGTCCGCGGCATCTGTTGCCTGAGGCCGGGCGTTCCGGGCGTCAGCGAGCGGATTAGAGTGGTGAGCATCGTGGGCAGGTTCCTCGAGCATTCGAGGCTCTTCTATTTTGCGAACGGGGGAGACGAGCAGTTCTACTTCGGCTCGGCCGACTGGATGCCGCGCAATTTCGATCGAAGGGTAGAAGCCGTCGCCCCGGTCGATGACCCAGCGCTCCACCCCCGGCTTCACGCGCTTCTCGGAGCTTGTCTCGCCGACAACAGACAGGCTTGGGATCTGGCTGCCGATGGAACGTACCAGCAGCGCGTTCCCGCCGGGGAACCCGCGAGAGCAACACACGAGCTGCTCCTCATCGACTCGTGGGGGATGGTCAAACCCACTGATCAGAAAACCGGACCCGTCGCGAGTCATCCCGGCGATGTTCAGTCCGCCGTCCCTTCCTCGTCGCCATAGGTCAGCACCTCGCCATCAGGCGCGACGATCTCGACTTCGGAGTCCGCAACCTTGGACAGGAGCTCGGACTTCCTGCTCGCGCCCCATAGCTCCAGTCGCACACTCTGAGCGCGGGCGTTGGGGACGGCCGTTATACGGAGCGCCCGGGCGGTCCACCGGACCTTCACTGATTCCACTGCGTTCGCGTGACCGCGATCAAATCCGTCCGCCACCCTCAAGATCGCCGACAGCTTTCGAATGCGTTCCTGAAGCCGCGGATCGAGCGAGCTGAAATTCCCATGTTTCTTTTTCGGTGCGGCGCCGCGGTGATAGCGCGCGATGTTCGCGATCGCGACCTGCTCGATCGGCGTCACTCCGAACAGGTCGGCGTGCTGGATCAGATGATAGGAATGCTTGTGGTGCTTATCGTAGTTGATGTGGTAGCCGATGTCGTGCAAGAGCGCGGCGTCGGACAACAGTCTCCGGTCCTCAGTGGTGAGTCTCAAACGGGTGCGGAGCGCGTCGAAGAGTTGAAGCGAAAGCTTCTGCACGTGCTTCGCGTGCGGGGCCTCGTAGTGTGTTCTATCGGCCAGTTCACGAACTGACCGTTCGCGCGCCTCTCCGGGGTCCGCAAGCGTCGGGGTGACGCGAGCCGTCTCCAACAACAATCCTTCGCGAATCCCGTACGCTGACACGACGAGCGATCTCGCTTCGATCAGGGCCATCACTTCGGTGGCCACCGAGAGACCTCCGACAATGATGTCGGCACGCGCGGGATTGAGACCCGGAAGCGCCTGTCGCTCGCCAAGCGACAGGTTGGCGAGCATGTCCACGAGGTGCTCCAGCTCCGTTCGGGTGATCACGGTGCCGTGAACGGTCTGCGCGCTTGCCATCCCGGCGCGCGCGAGATGAATACCGGCGAGGCTCGTGAAAGTCCCGCCCGAGCAAATCACCTGATTCGCTCGCCAGAGCCGGCGGGACAGACGCTTCCGAAGCTCGCGGCGCACGTGTTTGCGGAGACGGCGCCGATCCTCATCGGACGGCTCCTCTCCTAAGAATCCTTCCGTCGTGCGAATCGCGCCCAAGGGCAGCGAGGCGAGTCGATCGACAAGCCCGTCGACGCTGAGTGCCAGCTCGAGCGAGCCTCCGCCGATGTCCATCACGACGCTCCGCCCGACACCCATGTCGAAGTGGGCGAGTGCGCTTCGGAGTGCGAGCCGTGCCTCGTCGTCGCCGTGGAGGACGTTCACGATGAGGCCAGTAGACTTTCGAACGGCCGCCAGGAACTCGTCTCCGTTGCTAGCATCCCTCACTGCGCTGGTTGCTACGACCTCCGATCGCTTGGCGCCGAGCTGACGAGCAAGCGTTGCCATTCTCTGGAGCGCTTCGAGGGCACCGGGGATCGCCGTCTCGTTGAGCCTGCCGGTCTTGTCGAGGCGGGCGCCGAGTCGCGGGGCAGCTTTCATTTCGTCCACCACGCGAATGACGCCGCTGATCGACACGTCCGCGATCGTTTGGCGAATGGAATTCGACCCGATGTCGATCGCGGAGATCCGGAGGTCGCCGTCCGACGGCGAAGGAGTTTCGCCACCGGTGACGATTTTCAATGGGCGTGCGGAAGTCGCCATATCAGTGGAATGTGTGCGCGCGCCGCTCAACCCGCTACTGTGGCGCCGGCTGCAACCGGCCCTCGTTGACGTGTTGATCTTCCTCGTGGTGATGCTTGATCTGCTTCCCTTCGGCGAGGTAGACGGCGTCTTCACCGATATTCGTCGCCAGATCGGCGATTCTCTCCAGGTTCCGGCCGACGAGCAGCAGCTCGAGAGAGGGCGTGATGGTCTTCGGGTCGGCCATCATGTGAGTGAGAAGCACGCGGAAAACGGAGTCGTGCAGCGAGTCCACCACGTCGTCGTCCTTGCACACCTGCCGGCCCAGAGCTCCGTCGGCGCGGATGAACGCGTCCAGCGAATCGCCCAACATCTTGCGTGCTCTCCTCGCCATCACCTCGATCTCGGGAATGCGAATATTCACCTTCGGCTTCTCCACGAGACGCAGTGCCGACTCGGCGATATTGACGGCGTGGTCACCCACGCGCTCGAGGTCGTTGGAGACCTTGATCGCTCCGATGATGAAGCGAAGGTCGCGGGCCATCGGCTGCTGGAGCGCCAGAAGCTCCACCGCTGCCTGCTCGACCTCCATTTCCAATCGGTTGAGCTCGGCGTCACCCGCGATGACGAGCTTTGCCTTTTCCCGATCGCGATTCATAAGGGCTTCGACGGCCAAGTCGGTGCGATCCTCGGCCTTCGACGACATGCCGAGCAGCTTCTCCTTGAGCGAAGAAAGCTGGTCGTGAAAATGCCGAAATCCGGCGACGCTCGAATCAGGTGTCATCCGAATCTCCCGGTGATGTATGCATCCGTTCTCTCCTCGTGTGGCCTCGTAAAGATCTGCTCCGTTGGCCCGAATTCGACGAGTTCCCCCGTAAAAAAGAATCCCGTGAACTCCGAGGCTCGAGCGGCCTGCTGAAGGTTGTGTGTTACGATGATAATGGTCAACTCTCGCTTGAGCTCATAGAGCAGCTCTTCGATGCGCTGAGTGGAGCTTGGGTCGAGCGCGCTCGCCGGCTCATCGAGCAGCAACACTTCCGGCTGGTTGGCGAGCGCTCTCGCAATGCAGACCCGCTGCTGCTGTCCGCCTGACAGACCAAGGGCGCTCGAACGGAGCCTGTCCTTGACCTCGTCCCACAGCGTCGCACGTTTGAGTGAGCTCTCGACGATCTCGTCAAGAGCTCGCCGGTCGGCGATACCGTTGATGCGCGGGCCGTACGCGACGTTTTCGTAGATCGATTTGGGGAACGGATTCCACCGCTGGAACACCATCCCCACACGCTGCCTCAGAGCCACCACGTCGAGCGAGGGGTCGTAGACACTGCCTCCATCGAGGCAGAGATCCCCCTCGTGCCTTATGCCGGGGATGAGATCGTTCAATCTGTTGATCGATCTCAGAAATGTCGATTTGCCGCAGCCAGACGGTCCGATGAGAGCAGTCACGGCTCGCGGCGGGACAGCCATAGTGATGTTCCGGAGCGCTTGCTTCTTCCCATACCAGAACGAGAAGTTGCGCGCCTCGATGGCGCCAATACCATCCGATGCGACCGGAGCTTCTACGCGAGCGACCGCCGTCATCCGAACCGGCCAGTGATATACGACTCCGTACGGGGATCCTTGGGTGCGGTGAACAGCTCTCTCGTCGAGTCGAACTCGATCAGCTCTCCGGCGAGAAGAAACGCGGTGGAATCCGACACGCGCGCCGCCTGCTGCATGTTATGGGTGACGATCACCACCGTCACAGTCTTCCGCAGGTCGTACACGAGCTCCTCGACCTTCTGGGTACTGAGTGGATCCAGCGAGGCGGTGGGCTCATCGAGCAGGATAACGCGGGGCCGGGTGGCGAGGGCGCGAGCGATGCAGAGCCTCTGTTGCTGGCCGCCTGAAAGAGCCATCGCGCTTTCGTCGAGCCGGTCTTTCACTTCCGCCCAGAGGCCGGCGCGCTGCAAGGCTTCCTCGACTATTTCGTCGGTGGTGCCGAGAAGGTCGCCTTTCTTGGCGGCGACGCGGAGACCGGCGGCGACGTTCGCGCGCACCGACATTGTCGGGAAAGGAGTCGGTCGCTGGAACACCATGCCGACGTGGCGGCGTACGGCGATCGGACTGGTGCCTTCGCCATAAATTGAACTACCCAGGATCTCGACCGACCCTTCGACCCGTGCCCCCGGCACCGTCTCGTGCATGCGGTTGAAGCAGCGGAGAAGAGTCGATTTTCCGCAGCCGGAGGGGCCGATGATGGCGGTGACAGCCTGCTGAGGAATCGAGATCGATACATCCTTGATGGCAGGAGTATCGCCAAAAAAGGCCGTCAGATATCGTGTGACGATACAGGGTTTGGTGGGCTCCGCCACTGCGTTGGGCTCCAGTGCGCGCAACTGTACGGGCGGAGTCAGGAGCCGCGCAGGTTTTTCGCGCACCACTTCAGTCGACTGGAGCACCGAACCGTGACCGCGTCGCGAAGCGTGCAGCGACGCTGATGATTAGAACGATCGAGATCAATACAAGAGCACCAGCCCACGCCAGCCGGTGCCACTCATCGTACGGGCCAGTCGCATAGGCGAAGATCTGAAGCGGCAACGCGGCGATCGCTTCGCGCAACGAAGTCGACCAGAACTGATTGCCAAAGGCGGTGAAGAGCAGCGGGGCGGTCTCGCCGGCGATCCTCGCCACCGCTACCAACGCGCCCGTGGCAATGCCAGCCAGCGCGGTGCGAAGCACGATCGAGATCGACGTTCGCCACTTGGCATATCCGAGCGCGAGCGCGGCTTCCCTCAAAGAAGTCGGTACGACTAGCAGCATCTCTTCCGTGGTCCGGGTGACGAGCGGAATCATCATCGCGCCGAGCGCAATGCCACCGGCAAGAGCCGAGAAGTGGCCGACGGGTCGAACGAGAAACTGCCAGGCAGAAATCCCGATCACGATCGACGGAAGTCCGTTCAAAACGTCGGACAGAAAACGCACAGTATAGGCTAGCGGCGTCGTGCGCTTTTCCGCCAGATACAGTCCAGCACCGATCCCCACGGGGAGTCCGATTGCGCTCGCTACCCCGATGAGGACGAGCGTCCCCACGATCGCGTTCGCCATGCCGCCGCCCGGCTCGCCGACGGGTCTAGGCATGTGCGTGAAGAAGGACATGGAGAGCGATGATGCCCCCTTCTCAAGCAGGTGGAACAATATCAACAAGAGCGGCAGGGTGGCCAGAACTGCCGCAAGATAAGTGAGACCGATCATCACACCGCTCACGATGTGACGGTTGCGCGCCGTCGTCATATCGCCCTGTCCCGAGAAACGCTCCAGACGAGCCAGCGGGCCGTCGCGTTGACAAGCAGCGTGATGATGAAGAGCACTGCGCCCACGGCCATCAGAGCCGAAAAGTGAAGGTCATTCGTCGCCTCACTGAACTGGTTGGCGATGAGCGACGCCATGGTGTAGCCGGGAGCAAAGAGGGAGGCCGAGATCTCCGGACGGTTTCCAATCACCATGGTTACAGCCATTGTTTCGCCCAGAGCGCGACCAAGTCCGAGCATGATCCCGCCGATGATGCCCGACTTGGCGTAAGGGATCACTGCGTCCCGGATCATTTCCCAACGCGTAGCACCGAGCGCTAGTGCCGCCTCGCGCTGAGACCGTGGTACCGCCATTAAGACTTCGCGAGACACCGCGGAGATATACGGGAGGGCCATGATCGCGAGTATGATTCCCGCCGCCAACATGCTCGGTCCGTAAGCCGGTCCCCGGAAGAACGGCGTTGCTCCTAAGTGAAGTGTGTCGCGCAGGAATGGCATCACCGGGTCACGGAGCAGCGGTAGGAGAACGAAAATGCCCCATAGACCGTAGACTACGCTGGGAATCGCCGCCAGAAGGTCGACCAGGAAACCGACGGGCTGGCGCAGCCAGGACGGGGAAAACTCAGAGAGGAAGATCGCAACACCGATGGCCAATGGGGTCGCGATAATGAGGGCGACAACCGATGAAACCAGAGTACCGAAAAGCGCGGGAGCAGCGCCAAAGGATCCGTTTCGGACATCCCAATTGCTCGAAGTGACGATCGACAGCCCAAGCTTGGAGAACGCTGGCCACGCGCCGGCGAAAATCGCCACCGCGATTGCAACGACCAGGGCCGGAACGGCCAGCGCGCACAGCGCGGTCAGGAATTCGTAGATCTTGTCGCTAACTGCCGAATCGTCAACGCTGAGCCGGCGCCGATCCTTGTCCAGCCAGCGCGCCGAAAGCGCGGTCACTTCGCGCCAGCGAAATCGATGGTGGTAAGCCTCGCCTTGACCGTCGAGGCCATATCCGTTGGCAGCGGGGCGTAGTCGAGAGGCGGTGCGTCCTTTTGACCATCGGTCAGCGCCCAGTTGAGGAAATCGACCAATTTCTTTCCTTTCACTGGATCCTTTTGATGCTGGTAAACGAGTATCCAGGTGAAAGACGAAATCGGGTACGAATCAGCGCCGGGAGCATCAACTATTGAGATTCGGTAGTCCGTATTCGCCGGAAGGGACTTGGCCGTCGCGGCGGCCGCTGCTGTCACCGCAGGTACGGACGCGACAATGAACTGGCCCGATTTGTTCCGGAGCGCTGCGATCGGAAGGTTGTTTTGCTTGGCATAAACCAGCTCGACGTAGCCAATCGCCCCAGGGCTTTGCTTCACCTGTCCCGCTACCCCTTCGTTCCCTTTAGCACCGAGTCCGACTGGCCATTTCACTTCTTTACCCTTGCCGACACTGGAATTCCACTGGGGAACCGCCTTGCTCAGGTAGTCCGTGAAAATGTAAGTAGTGCCGCTGCCGTCAGAACGGTGGACAACGAGAATGTCGCTACCGGGGAGCGCGACGCCCGGATTGAGGGCCGCGATGCTCTTGTCGTTCCATTTCGTGACGCGGCCGGAGAAAATGTCAGAGACGGCGTTGGCCGTCAGCTTGATCGGCGTGCTCAAACCCGGCACGTTGTAGGTGATCACTACGGCACCGAGTACGGTAGGGACGTGGAGGATCGGGCCGCCCTTGGCCTTGGCCAATTCTTCGTCGGACATCGGGCTGTCGGACGCGCCAAAGTCGACGGTGCCCTCGGAAAGCTGCCTGATTCCGCCGCCCGATCCGATCGACTGGTAGTTGATCTTCACGCCAGCGCTATTTGCGTACTCCGAGAACCACTTCGAGTAAAGCGGATATGGGAACGTCGCACCGGCCCCGGTCAGATCAACGGATCCGCTCGATGAGGCGGTAGAAGAAGCTGTGCCGGAGTTATTTGCGCCTTCCTTGGCGCACGCGAGGGCCAACAGCGCGAAGGCGGTGAGCTTCAAGGCTCTCACTGGACGGCTCCTTTTCGTTTTTTTTTTGTAGGGAAGAAATGCCTGGTGCAGGAAAATAGAAGCGCCTCCGAAGCGTCGGGACAAACGTCAGGTAACGACATTGTCACGACTGCCCGGAGGGGCTCAGTACTACAAGTTGCGTTCCCTAGAAGTTCGCCACCAGATGCAGGAAGTAGGTCTTGGTACCATTGAATCCCACCAGACCCGATTTGGGCGTCTGTTCCTGATAATCGAGCGAGAGCGCCGCCTTCTTCGTCAGGTCCCATGTAAGACCCGCGATTACTGTGGCGAGGTACCCGGACACCGCGGTGTTTGGCGTGAACCGATCATAGCGGCCAACCAGTCCCAGCGGAAAGGTGGAGTTAGTCAACAGCTGGAACGGTTTCACCGCCGCAAAGCCGGAGACCAAGCGGCCAGTGCTGTCGACCTCAACGCGAGGCGCTGCAACGGTGTTGGCTCCGGTTTCCCCGCCATCCTTCCTCGTATCGTACTCACCACCCAGGGACAGTCGCGGATCACGCAGACCGACGAACGCCCCTGATCTTGTTCTCGGAAGGTGGTTTCCAACGGTCCCGACCTGACCCGCGCCACCAGCGACGAACTTACTGGCGATCGCACCCTGATAGGTCCAACCAGTAAGCGCGAACGTCCGGAGAACCTTGTTGTCTGCCGCCGAGAACGGAGTGATGGAAAGCCGGGCCGAGTAATCCTTGAAGCGGTCAATCTCGCGCGAAGCGTAACCCGGACCGTTCGTGATCGTGGCGTAAAACTCACCGAACTTGCTAGGCAAGGTCCAGAGCGTCGCTACGCCGGCATCCGCCGATGAAAAGAAACCTGCGCGCTCCACCGCCGTCTGGGAAATCCAACGCGGCCAGAACTGCTCCATGTGATCGATTACGACGGTGTGGAGGATACCGCCGCGAATGTTCGCATTCCAGGTAGGGCTCTTAATCAGGTCGTACTGGAGGTACGCGTACTTAGCCCGAACAACCCAACCTTTATAGTAGGCGTCGTTGGGTGCTGTCTGCTGCTGGAACACGTCGGCAGTAATGCGAATGCTGGCACGATCACCGGCCGGCATCCTGAACGTCAGGTAAGCGCGCTCGAGGTCGAACTTATTGAACGACTGCGCCGCGACATCAGTCCGGTACTGATAATTCGCGTACAGCACGCCGGAGAAATCGACCGGAACCGAGATGACTTGCGGAGGTGCGGGTTTGGTTGTGTCAGGCGCAGGCTGCTGGGCAGACGCCACAACCGGCAGGGCGAAGAGCGCTCCGAACGCGACGATTATGCTTTTCTTCATCGTGTGTCTCCGACTCGGGTGTCAGCGATACGGATCGTCTTCAACCTGTTCTGAAGCTGTGCAACCATTGGCCTTGGGAGCGGAGCATAATCGAGGGTCGACGCCGTTTTTTCGCCGTCGGCATAGGCCCAGCGCAGGAAGTTCACGAGCTTGGTGCCCTTAACGCGGTCCGGCTGATTCTGGTAAACGAGAATCCAGGTCATGGATGAGATCGGATAGGAACTCTTGCCCGGCGCGTTCGCAATGGAAACGCGATAGTCGGTGTTCTTGGGAAGCTTCATGCTTGACGCCGCAGCGGTGACCGACGCGATCGACGGCGCTACATACTGTCCAGCGGCGTTGCGCACGTTGGCAGACGGAAGCTTGTTCTGTTTCGCATAGGCAAGCTCGACGTACCCGATTGAATTGGGGGTCTGCTTGACCTGACCAGCAACGCCCTCGTTGCCCTTTCCACCGAGACCGACGGGCCACTTGATCTCCTTGCCCTTGCCGAGTGAGGTAGCCCAGGCCGGACTTACGGAAGTCAGGTAGTCACTGAAGATGTAGGTGGTGCCGCTGCCATCTGAGCGGTGGACGACGAGAATATCAGAACTGGGAAGAGCCACCCCGGGGTTCTGTGCGACAATCCGCGCATCATTCCACTTGGTGATCTTCCCAGAGAATATGTCCGCGATCACATCGCCGCTCAGGTTGAGCGCGCGCCTGACACCGGGGACGTTGTAGGTGATGACGACTGCACCCATTACGGTCGGGAAGTGGAGGACCGGGCCACCTTTGGCGTTCGCGAGTTCCTGATCGCTCATCGGGCCGTCGGAGGCCCCGAAATCGACCGTCTGCTCAGACAGCTGCCTGATGCCGCCGCCAGAGCCGATCGACTGGTAGTTGATCTTAACGCCGGTCTTGTTGGCGTAGTCCGAGAACCACTTCGAATAAATTGGATATGGAAAGGTCGCGCCTGCTCCGGTCAGATCTACCGATTGTGCGGAAGCAACACCTGAAAGAAGCGCTGCCGCCGACAGGGCAACAGCAATGCTGCGAACGGTTTTGTTCACTTGTGACTCCGTGAGGGGAAGTTTGACGCGCTTCAAACTCACTCGGTCACGTCACGAGTAGTTACACCGAACGTAAAGGGTGTGTCACGACTGAGCCGTTCCTGGTCCGTCAGAAAAAAAGATTCTAATAGTCGTCCCGACGTCCAACACGCTCTCCGCGTTGGCTGTACCGCCGTGTGCCTCAACGAGATGCCTCACTATCGCCAGGCCGAGTCCTGTCCCACCAGCCTCGCGTGACCGGCCGCTGTCGGCACGATAGAAGCGCTCGAAGATTCTGGGCAGATGTTCTGGGGGGATACCACTTCCTGTGTCGGTGACGGCGAGAGCAACCCCGCCGTCTTCGCGGGCTGTCCGTATCGTAATCCGGCCTCCTTCGCTCGTGTGCCGCAGCGAATTCTCGACGAGGTTGAGGAGTATCTGCTCCAGGGCGGTCCGATCCGCGTAAATCGCTTCGCCGCCTGATTCGATTTCCGTCTCCAGCCGGACGCCTTTGGTTTTCGCGCTGGGCGCGACTCGGCCGAAGATCTCTGCGGCGAGGTCCGTAATACGTATGAGCTCGGGCTTTGGCTTCCAATGCCCCGTCTCGATCCGCGAAAGATCGAGTAGCTCGTCGACGATCCGCTGCATGCGGTGAGCATTGCTGAAAATCGTTTTAGCGAATTCGACGCGTTTCGCCGCGGGGACGTCTGGATCCTGGAGCGTCTCCGCGAAACCGCCAATGATGGTAAGGGGAGTACGAAGCTCATGCGACACGTTTGCTACGAAATCCCGTCTTACGGCCTCGAGCTTCCGGATCGGGGTAAGATCGAAGAGCGCGACCACGGCGCCGCCGTTTGCAAGGGGACGAGCGGTCAGCGACAGTGTTGTCGTCCCGATGACGACCTCCTCGGGCTCGGTCTCGGTGCCGCTCAGGGCGAGCAGGATGGCGTTCCGAAGGGTCGCATCGCGAGGCAGAAAATCGATTCCGAACGGAATGGGTCGATCCACGGAAAGGAGACGGCGCCCGGTCTCGCTGATTCGCACTACCTCGCGCGACGGGGAAATCGCTAGCACGCCTTCGTTGAGAGTCTCGACCAGAGCGGAGAGTACTGACTGCTCAGCCCCGAGCGCCGAGAGCCGAGCGTCTAGCTGTTCCGCTAACCGGTGGATTGCATCTGCCAGATCTCCAACCTCCCCGGGTGCGACCAACGCTGGACGTCGGCGCAGATCTCCCGCGCCAAGCGATCGCGCAACATCGGTCAGATCGGCGATCGGTTTGGACACTCCGCGTGAAAAAAGCGCGGCTAGAATCGCGGCGAGACTTAAGGCGACGAAGCCGGCCGCTATAATCTCACGGCGAGCCCGGGCGTATGCGTCGTCAGCACGCCGGTTAGCGAGCGGGCCCGGCTGAGCACCCGCACGGGCCGCCGAGCTTGTTTCGGGTATCAAGCCGTTGATCTCGTTGTCGACGATGACCACAGCCGCGACGACAACTACTGCGATTATCGCGAGCGACTGGAGGAGCAGCCGGTACGCGAGCTTCACGTACGTTCGCTGACGTTCCGAATCCGGTAGCCGAAACCGCGGACCGTCTCGATCAGATCGCCGGCGGTGCCGAGTTTGGCTCGCAAGCGCTGAACGTGCATGTCGACGGTCCGCGTCTGGATGTCGGGAGCAGCCTCCCACACGATCTCGAGCAGAAGATTGCGAGGCTGCACTCTGCCCTTTCGCTCCGCCAGCAACAGCAGCAGCTTGAATTCCGTGGGGGTGAGATCGATCTCACGGCCGTCCACGGTGACGCGGTGCGCGGTACTGTCGATCTTCAGTGGGCCGACCTGCTTCACGTCTTCCGAATCCTCACGCCCTGCCTTAACGCGTCTCAGGATCGCGCCGACGCGGAGCACCAGCTCTTGTGGGCTGAAAGGCTTGGTCAGGTAGTCGTCCGCGCCTAGGGTCAGACCCTTTATTCGATCTCCCTCCTCCCGGCGGGCCGTAAGCATCAAGACGGCCATGCGAGCGGTCGAGCTGTCGGCACGGAGCTCTTCCATGACCTCGAGGCCCGACAGGCCGGGAAGCATGAGGTCGAGAACGATCAACGACGGCCTTTCTCTTCGAGCGGCGGCCAGTCCCTCAGGACCGCTCGTGGCTGTCGAGACGGAGTAGCCGGATTTGGCGAGGTGATAGGCCACGAGCGCAACGATGTCGGGCTCATCGTCCACTACGAGAACCCGCTCCGCGGCCGCGTTCGGTTCAGTCACGGCTGGAAGTTGTCTGACCTGCCAACGCTGAGTCAACTCGCGGCCTGTCACGAACATGTGACGATACCGTTGCACTCCCTCGCTCGAGCCCGCGCCGCTAGCTTTGCATTTCACCACGCCAACGACTCGACACCAGCAGGACTTTGTGAGCGCGTAGCTCGATTCAACCGAGTTCGGCCGGATCTCTCCATGACCGACACTGTCCGCATCTATATCAACGCCCGTCCGGTCGATGTCGACCGAGCTTCGACCGCTCTCGAAGCGGTCGGAGCATGGGATGAGAAGCAAGCCGCAGCGGTACGGAAGGGCGAGCGCATCATCACCGACAGTCGCGGGATCGTCACGGCAAACAACACGCCGGTGCACAACGGCGCGATCTTTCGCATCGTTCGCGCTCGGCGGCTGGCCGGGGACGATCCGGACTTCAACCCACAGTAATGCCACTCTCGATTTTCTCTAACAAACTCCGCCAGCTTCCCAAGGCGGAGCTGCATTGTCATCTGGACGGCTCGCTCCGAGCGGGAACCCTTCTCGAGCTCGCGCGCGAGCGCCGGATCCAGCTGCCAAGGCAGACGGCCGAGGAACTGGCGGAATTCATGAGAGTCGATGATGCCCAGAGCCTCGAGGATTACCTGCGGCGCTTCGACGTCACGATCTCCGTCATGCAGAGCGAGGATGCTCTCGAGCGCATCGCTTACGAGCTGGCTGAGGA
>JABXNS010000210.1_pt1 | contig 14454 bp, 12 predicted proteins | sample 7301101 | NCBI WGS metagenome assembly JABXNS01 (sample SAMN14449646, study PRJNA615230) | soil metagenome | isolation source: soil from bare, unvegetated metal-rich iron-sulfur acidic spring small-cell... | place: Canada: Paint Pots Mound, Kootenay National Park, BC | collected 2017-05-25
GATCTGAACAGTAGCCATAGAGCTTGCCGCAGTCGATCAGCGGATTGGAGCCGCCCTGAGGAACCAGCCAGTTGTTGCGCTTGGCGACATACAGCTCTGAAGGGTTTTCGTACGGGGTGTAGCTGTTCTTGTACGGAGTGAATGCCGCCCAGAACCTGGCGCCATTCCAAAGCTTCGGCGAGACGGCGAAGTCCGGATGGGTTCCGTCCATAGCCTTACTAAGAGTGTCCGCTGGATGCGAGACATCGTAGTAGTTCTGTTTCGTGAACATCTCCTCGAGCTGGTCGGGAACCGGACGGCTGGCAACGACGTTCTGGTTTGCCGAAAGCTGCGGCAGCGAATCGAGGTCGCCGTCAGATGAGGGCTGCAGAACTGGCTCGGTCGCGGGTGCATCCATGCACCCGGCGAGCGCGATCGTGCACAAAAGTGCGATTGCAACTTGCCGATGCATGGGAACTCCTTTGGACTGAGTCAGGGTTTGCGACGTTTCCGTTCTTTTTGCGCTCTTCTCGCGATGAAGCCTGTTGCGAACATCAGCGCCACCGCGGTAAAGTTAATACCCTTTAGCATACGTTCCGGGTCGGTGAGCAAACACAGCAAGACCCCGAAAGCCATAAGCTTTCTGTAATCCGGAATGTTCTTACCGGAAAACAGGATATTAAAGTTATCGACCGTACAACCCATCAGGTAGGCGTTCGTTAGAAACGCCAGCACAGCGAAAGCGTATCGCGCCAGCGTCATGTGATCCTCCTCCTTGGGGATGTATGATCGTATAATAGCACGGTGCCGTTGTCAAAGCGGCTTTCTACAAAAAAACAAACCGCCGTCTCTCCGAAAGGAAAGGCGGCGGTTCTGTTATTTCGAGACTTCTTATACTTGCTCTTGCTCCCGCGGCTCTTTCTCGAACGCGTAGCGATACCTTCGAAGAACTCGTCGATCGGAGGTAAATCGGGCGCTCTTCTCCATTTTGGCGAGGAGAAAGCGGCGGGTAACCGCGTCGTTCTTCCTGGTCAAAATATACGCCGTGGCGTAATCGTCGAAGTGCTGCGCCCGATCGATCAGCTGTTCTGCAACCCAGCTGAAGAATTCCTGCATCTCTTCATCGGGCTGCTCCAATGCTGTCCGGAGTTTATCGCATACCTGTTTCCAAACGATCGTGCCGATGTAGCCGCCTTTGAACCGAGCGATCATCTCAGCACGCAGTTTGCTGCCGGGTCTGGCGATCTGCAGCGCTCTGGCCCATAGCGTTGGAATCCAGGCCCAATCGGCGATCCGCTTTTCTATCTCAGCTTCCAGCCGGTCGCCTGGATTGCTGGTCAGGTAAGCCTTGCATAACGGACCGAAATTCCTGCGATTGAGGTTCAGGACAATCAGGTCGACCGCCCTGTCTTCATATTCGGTTCCGTACACCGCGTTGTACAGCTGCAGATGTTGCTCGTGGCTCCAAGCGGCCGCGAAAGCCCGCGCAATTGTGTCGGCTTTTGTGGTCGGAGTTAGCCCTTTGGCTATTAACTCCTCGAAAGCCGTTTGGTCTCGAAAATCCATGCTTCCTCCGAGAAGTTGGGGTTGTGGGTGACAGTACCGAAATGTACCAGAATTGCGGGCTTTTGTAAATAAGGCATGCCGCCCCAAGCCCTGCCGCTATGCTATACTTTAAGCATGAATACCGCGTTATATATCCTCATTGTCGTAATGCTGCTGGGCTTTGCCGGGATGTTTTATTACATTATCAAGCTGCAGAAGAAGCCGGAAGTTAAGGAAGAAGACCAGTCCATGAAAATGATGATCGAGTGGATGAAGCAGATCAAAGACGGCACCGATCAGTCGCGCCAGGAGATCAGCAAAAATATTAGTACTACGAATAAAGAAATCAACGAGCGTTTAGATAATGCCGCTCGGGTCATTAGCGTTTTTACAAAAGAACTTGGGCAGGTTCAGGAGATGGGCAAGAATTTATCTTTCGTTCAGGACTTTTTGATTTCCGCGAAGAAACGCGGCACGGTTGGCGAGCAGATTATGGAAGAGATGCTGCGCCAGTCTTTGCCGGCGCATATGTACAGCATTCAATACCGATTCAAAACAAATGAAACCGCTGACAGCGTTATAAAAGTTAACGACCGATTGCTGGCGATGGACAGCAAGTTCACAATGGAAAATTATCGCGCTTACATAAACGCAGAGACCGAAGAACTGCGCGATGCCGCTCGCAAAATCTTTGTTAAGGATATAAAAAAGCGCATTGATGAAATTTCCAAGAAATACATTTTACCGGAAGAAAATACTTTGGATTTTGCTTTGATGTACGTTCCTGCTGACGGCGTATTCAATGAAATTTCTGACGACACCGAAATTAATGATTACGCCCGCCAGAAACGAGTACACATGGTTTCGCCGTCAACCTTTTATTATTTCTTGCAAGTTATTTTAATTGGGTTGCAGGGCGCCCGGGTCAGCGAGCATGCTCAGCATATTTTGAAAGTCATTCAGGGTTTGCGCAAAGATTCAGAAAAGTTTGGCGATAACTTAAGTGTTTTGACCAAGCACGTTACAAACGCCAAGCAAACTTTGGATCTAGTTTCGTCCGGCTATGACCGGATTCATAGTAAAATTGATGAAGTTTCGAATTTAAAAATTGAAAGTCCGGAGAAAGATCCGGCAGTATTAATTGAATAAATATGGCTATACGCAACCCGTCACAACGCGTCGGAGTGTTCGTAGATGTGCAAAATTTATATTACTCGGCAAGAAATATTTATAATTCCAGGGTTAACTTCGGCGAGGTTTTGAAAGCGGCGGTAGGCGAGCGACATTTAATGCGCGCGATCGCTTATGTTGTTAAGGCGGACATGCCCGAAGAACATACTTTTTTTGAAGCTTTGGATAAAGCCGGATTTGAAGTTAAATCCAAAGAGCTGCAAACATTTTACGGCGGAAATCAGAAAGGCGATTGGGATGTCGGCATTACCGTGGACATTATTCGAATGTTGAGCAAGCTGGATGTCGTAGTTTTGTGCGGTGGCGATGGCGATTTCATCCCGTTGGTCGAATACGCCCAGCAAATGGGCGTTCTGGTTGAGGTTTGCGCGTTTGGCAAATCAACTTCCGGCAAGATAAAAGAGCTCGCTGATGATTTTATAGATTTGGATACTAATAAGAAATATTTGATACCGATGAAGAGCAGTTTCTTTAGCCGAAATGGAGGCAATGGTGGTGCTAATAGTTCCGGCGGCCATAACAACGGCAACAAGAATCAGAACCGCGAGAACAGGTAATTTTCGGCAAATTTAAAGCAAAATAAAAGAAAAGCGCCCGATCCGGTGGGGGAAAGGGCGTTTTCTCGTTTCAACTGCGGTCTTACTTGCGATGTTTTGCCAGTTCGCGAAGACGATCGCGAAGGCGGCGGGCAATCACCAGCTCGACATCGTCCAACAGACGGGTCTGGTAGTTGCTCAGGAATTCCCGAGCTTCCGGGTCGTCGTCGATCTCGTCGATCACGGTTTTGAGCGCGTACATCCGTGAGGGACAGACATAGCGTCTGGAATCGATTGATCTATCCAGATGACGAGCGATGTAGCCTTCGGGAGTGGAACCTTGCTCCGGCGGAGTTGCGGTTGGCAGGGGAGGCAAGGCCGAACGAGCGCTTGCAGTCATGGGGAATCCTCCTGGGGTTTCAACAGATTTAAGTATAAAAAAAATTGGCAGATGGCGCAAGGGTTTTTACTTTGAGTTATCCCCCTTTTATGAGATAATAATTTTATGAAAGTTGTTTTGGACACCAATGTTTTGATTACCGCCTTCAAAGACGAGTACTCATATCAAAAACAGATTATCGATGAGATTTCTGCCGGCCGGCTGGAGGCTTACGCCAACCATGAGACTCTGCGCGAGAATAAATTTATCCTGAACAACCTCATTCAGGACTTTAGCTACAAGCGTGAGCTGGATAGTCTGTTCGCGCAGATAAATACGGTGCAGAACCGTCGCCAGATTCGGGTTGTCTCTGATCCGGAGGATAATAAAATTCTGGAGTCTGCGGTTGAGGCTGGAGCCGATTATTTGATTACGGAAGATCGAGCTTTGCTAGAACTCAGCCCGTTTCAGGGTATCCGCATAGTCGAGCCAATTGTTTTTTGGAAGCACTACCAGGAGAACCAAGGCAATGATCCTTGGACGAAATGGGTAAAATTTTGGATGAACTAGGTCAGAACTGAGGACGAGACCTCAGGACGAGACCTCGAAAATTTATGAAAAAAACGACGAAAACTAAAAAGAAAATAAACGCGCCAATCAGCCCGCTATTTGCCGATTTGAACATGGCTCAAGCTAATACAGTTGGTTTCGGTGAAGGACCTCTTATGATTGTAGCCGGCGCGGGTACCGGCAAGACCACAGTTATAACCCGGCGCATCGCGCATTTAATTTCGCAGGGAGTTAAGGCCGACGAAATCCTGGCGCTGACGTTTACTGACAAGGCGGCAACAGAAATGGAGCAGCGCATCGACATTTTATTGCCTTACGGATATTACGATTTGTGGGTTTCAACATTCCATGCTTTTTGTGAGCGGATCCTGAAGCAGCACGCTTTGGATATCGGCATCTCTAATGACTACAAATTGCTCGATAACGTCCAGCAATGGTTGTTAATTCGTCAAAATTTGGACCGCTTCGACCTGAAATACTACAAGCCGCTCGGAAACCCAACTAAGTTTATATCAGCGCTGCTGAAGCATTTTGGCAAGGTAAAGGACGAAGAGATCTCCGCCGAAGATTATTTGACCTTTGCTAACAAGCTTGAGGTTGACGCTAACAATCCGGAATTTGATACCCAAGAAGAAGTTGATCGGATTCGGGAAGTAGCCGCAGCATACGGCGTTTACCAGCAACTATTGCTCGAGAATAACGCAATGGACTTCGGTGATTTGATTAATTATTCTTTAAAACTTTTCCGAACACGTAAGAAAATTCTAGAATTCTACCAAAAGAAGTTTAAGTTCATTTTGGTTGATGAATTTCAGGACACAAACTATGCCCAATATGAGCTTGTAAAAATGCTTGCCGGTGGTCACAACAATATCAATGTTGTCGGCGATGACGACCAAAGCATTTATAAATTCCGCGGCGCATCTGTTTCAAACATAATGCATTTTAAACGTGATTTTCCGAAAACCAAGGAAATTACTTTGGTTGAGAACTACCGCAGTTCTCAGGATATTTTGGATTTGTCCTATAATTTTATCCAGCAAAATAATCCTGATCGTTTGGAAATCAAACTGGCGATTGATAAAAAGCTGATTGCCGCAAGCAAACAGCAAGGTGAAATTAAAGTTCTGTCCGGCCAAACACTTGCTGATGAAGTTGATTTGGTAGTGAAAAGAATTGTGGCGCTAAAAAAAGAGAAGGATACTACCTGGAATGATTTCGCAATCTTAGTTCGAGCGAATGACCAGGCCGATGTTTTTATTTCCAAGTTAAACGCTCTTGGACTGCCCTATACTTTCTTTGCCAATAAAGGCTTATACAAGAAAGCGATAATTGTAGATCTGGTCGCATATCTAAAACTCCTAATCAATTATCATGACAGCGCTGTTTTGTATAAGGTTGTCAGCATGGATACTTTTCGTATTGATCACGCTGACCTGGTAAACATTATGCACTACGGCCATAAAAAAAGCTTGTCATTGTTTGAGGCTTTGAGCGTTGCGGATGAAGTGACCGGGGTGAAACGCAGCAGTATTGAAAAAATCAACGAACTTCTAGGTTTGATTCAGAAGCATGGCGAAATGGTTCTGCAAAAGAATATAGTTGAGGTGTTTATTAACATTATCAAGGATTTGCGAATCGCCAACCGAGTTAAAGAGGATACTTACGAAAATTTAGAGAATCGTGAGCTGCTTGAGCAATTTTATAAAAAGATTGAACAGTTTGAATCGGAAAACGTTGATAAATCGACCAGGAACTTTTTGGAGTTTTTGAATTTTGAGCAGGAGGCGGGGGAGGAGGGTCGGATTAGTTTTGATCCGAACCAGGGACCGGAGAGTATCAAAATCATGACCATCCACTCCTCGAAAGGGTTGGAATTTAAAAATGTTTTTATTGTGAACATGGTCCATTTGCGGTTTCCGAGTATGGACCGCAAAGAAGCAATTGAAATTCCAAAACCGCTGATCAAAGAAATACTGCCGGAAGGGGATGCTCATTTGCAGGAGGAGCGCCGGCTGTTCTATGTCGCTATGACTCGCGCCAAGCGCAACCTCTATTTTACGTACGCTTTGGATTACGGCGGGCAGCGGGTTCGAAAACCTTCGCCGTTCCTAATAGACATTGGTTTAGTTGCAAAGCCGGAGAAGAGTTCTGAGGTACTTAGCCGCACTAAGTTTGATGTTGACCAGCCTGTCGATCCGAATGTTTTTTTGCCGACAACTTTTTCGTATTCGCAGTTGGCGGATTTCAAGCGTTGCCCGCTGAAATATAAATACAGATATTTGTACCACCTACCGCTTGAGGGTGGGCCGAATCTTTCATTCGGCAGCACAATCCACGTTACTTTGGAAAAGTTTTTGAATATGTACAAGAGCCGTTTGGAAACAAATCAGCTTGATCTTTTTAGTGATAAATCAAAAAACGAACCGCCTTCATTCGAAGAGCTTAAAAAACTTTACGAGAATTGCTGGATTGATGAGTGGTACGGCGATGGCGTAGAGGGTAAGCGCACTAAGGCGGCGTTCCGCGTCCGCGGTAATGAAATTATAAAATCTTTCTATGAAGAATTCCAGAAAAACCCGATCCGACCTAACTATATTGAAAAATCATTCCGCTTAACCCTCGATCAATATTTTTTCACCGGCAAGATTGACCGCGCCGATCTGATGCCGGACGGCAGCTTGCACATTATCGACTACAAAACTGGCCAGAATAAATTAGAGAAAAAAGAGGACCGCCAGCAGCTGTTTATTTATCAATGGGCAGCGAATGACTACCTTGGCGAGAAAGTTAGCCAATTAAATTATTGGTTCTTGTTGGACAACACCAAATCCGAACCGCTTTTGGGAACTCCCGAAGAGATAGAAGAGCTAAAGGAAAGTCTTTTAAAAACAATTGAAGAAATTCGCCATGCCGTAGCTCATAATACTTTCAAAAAGTTAGATGCCAAGATCCAGCATGAGTGCGAGTTCTCCGAATTGGATTAACTGGGTTGAATTATGGTATAATTTAAGCATATTTCATGCTTGAAAACATAAGAAATCAACTATTTTCGATCTTTTTAGTGACAGTGCTCTTTCTAATTACCACCTTGCTGTTTCTTTTTCTGCTAGATCCTGCGCGGCTTGCTCCTGGGATGCTGGTTTTGGTCTACGTTTCGCTGGCAGGCTTCCTGCTCAGTTTTTTTACTTTAGTGCTATATGGCTTGCGCGGCAGAAAAAATTTAGATGGCTTGTATTCCAGAAAATTGCGGGTTTCAGTAAGGCAATCTTCCTGGCTATCGCTATTAATCATAGTCTCGCTGATTTTATCCTCGCAGCAGCTCTTATACTGGTGGCTGGAAAGTGTGCTGATCCTGACGTTAATTTTAATTGAAGGTTTCTTCTTGTCAGCTCAATAAAAAACTCAAAGAAAAAAACAAAAATATGGATTCAAAAGACCCAAATAATCTGGATGACCTGGTTTACAAAACCATGCCGCGAGGGAGTTACAAGGCTCCTAGCGTACCGCCGCCGGCACCAGCAGTCCCTCCAGCGCCGTTAAAGGTATCGGGCGTACCGCTTTCCGCTGTCATTCCCGCTGTCAAAGCTCCTTTGACGAGAGCCGCAACACCGCCTGCTAGTCCAAAGCCGTCAACGCCGGCCTCATTTAATATTCCTGCTAAGCCGACACCGGTTCCTTCAATGGCGCCTCCGGCGATTCCTCATATGAATGAGTTAGATAGCCATCTCCGGACTTCTTTTAATAGTTCATCCGCGCCAATTCATGACCTGATGCCTGAGGATCGGCCGCAATCAAAACTCAAATATGTCGTTATCGGCGCCATCGTGATTCTTCTCGTGGCAGGCGGCGCTTGGGCCTTTGTTTCTTATAGAAATTCGAAACAGGCTGCAACAACTCCGACAGCGGACCTCTCCGGCAATCAAAACGCTTCGCCTGTCGATAACACTACCGCAAATCCTGTGTCCGCAATTCCGGACGAATGGCGAGCGAAATATTTCCAAACCGCGACCTGCATAAATCAGGATAATTGCGGCGATAATGCTGACCCTGACCATGATGGCCTTACAAATTTACAGGAATTTAATTTAGGAACCGATCCTAACAACCCTGATAGCGATAATGATGGTATTGCCGACGGCGACGAAGTGAATATTTTCCATTATGATCCGAAGAATGCCGATACTTCCGGCGTTCCAAAATATCCTGATTCAGCTGAAGCTAAGGCAAAATGGAACGGACAAAGACCTTACACTACTGATGAGCTGACAGCGATCGCGGCGGCAATCAAGCAATATGGACTGCATAGTCCAACAATCGAAACACTCGGACCGGACTTGGTTAGCTTTTATACCAATTATGGAGCTCCGGCCACAGATAATACAGTCTCTGCCAACGGCGACAGCGGCGCTCTGGATCGCGACACCCAGCGTTCTGACGCGATCAAACAAGTCGGTTTCGCATTGTTGAAGTACAAACAAAGCAATCCTAAATATCCGAACACCAGCAGCTGGGATGATATGTTAAAGGCGATCAATCCTTTGCTCGCTGGCAAGGCAGTCAATACTTCGGACCCAAAAAATGTTGCACCGGATATTTATTCTTATGTGGCTGTCTCTGGAGGAACGGATTTTAAACTAAGCTATTACTCCGAAACTCAAAAACAATTGATTACTTTAGGAGTAAAAGAAGTCACAGCTCTTAGCGTCAAAGATCAATCGTCAATTCGCGATACTCAGCGCAAAGCGGATCTCGAGCAAATTGCTTCCGGCTTGGAACTGTATTCAAATGACCACGTCAGTAGCGGTAGTCCGAACGCAAAAATGTTTCCGACTCAGGCAACCTGGAAAGACGCTTTGCTCAAAGGGTATTTAACAACAATACCGGCTGATCCGCAGACTAAGCAGGATTATTCCTATACGGCTTCGCCAAGCCAGGACAGTTACGCCTTGCAGGCTCAGCTTGAAAGCCCGCCAACTGGAAAGAAAGGCTATTTGTGCACCGCTGACGGATGTGTTTACTATTAATTTAGATTATGAACTTTTTTAAGAATTTATTTTCAAAAAAAACTGAATCGAAGCCGGCGAATCCAACAGACCCAGCGTCAAAGCAGAACTTCAAGGACATTATTGCTGCCAAGGTAACGCACTGGGAAAAACATTCCAATGCTGATCGGTTGCGGGTTGTTAATTTGGATACCGGTGAAGAAATTATATTTCCGATAGTTTGCGGCGCAAGCAATTTTAACATCGGTGACATTGTTGCTTTGGCCTTACCGGGCGCGGTCATTCCGCATAGCATTCACTCCGAAGCGCATGAAAGTTTTGTTTTAAGCAAAGCAAAAATTCGCGGCATTGAAAGCCAGGGTATGATTTGCGCCGCGTTTGAATTAGGGTTGAGTAAGGAAGTAGGGGAAGGCATTATGATTTTGAAGCCGGACACCAAGCTGGGTAGCGAATTTTCACCTGAAATGATACAATAGCTGAAACTCCTAAATTTATGCGACAGAATATTACAGTCCATTCCGAAGAGGCAGAGCGCCTGGCTCAGGAATTAAAAACGAAAACCGACCCGCAAAGTTTGCGAATTCAGCGCTATCTGAATATGCCGGACCTATCCCGTACCCCGGGCAGTCCGATTTTTGATGTTGTTCAGAAAATAATCGGCTTGGATGATTTTAAAGCTTTAGATATAATCCAGACTCCGGAAATAGTGCCGGTAGATATTAGTTTTGACCTTTTTGATTTTCCCGCCAATCATCCGGCTCGATCTGAATCAGATACTTATTACGTTGATCAAAAAAATATTTTGCGCACGCATACTACCGTGATGTGGTATTACTATCTACAAGATCCTGCAGTAAAGCAGAGAATTGCGAATAACGAAGCTATCGGTTGTTTGTCTTTTGGTAAGGTGTTCCGCAAGGACGAGATTGATCGCAAACATATGAATATCTTTCATCAGATTGATGGTTGGTACCTGCTGCCAAAGAGCCAGGCAGTAATTGGCGAACAGGAACTCAGAAAAGTTTTGATTGATATAGCTCAGGCTGTTTTCGGCAAAGATGTTAAATACAGAATTAATCCTGACAATTTCCCGTACACCGATCCTTCACTTGAAATGGAATTGGAAAAAGACGGCGCGTTACTTGAAATTTTAGGCAGCGGCGTTGTTAAGGGCAGTGTCTTGGATAAGCTTGGGCTTGATTCCTCAAAGTATACCGGCTGGGCTTTTGGTTTCGGCATTGAAAGATTAGCGATGGCAAGCATGGATCTGCCGGACATTCGTTTGCTGTGGTCTACCGATGAACGAGTTAAGAAACAGCTAAAACTTGGGCAGAAATTTAATGAAGTTAGTAAATTCCCTCCAATTACCCGGGACATTTCCTTCATTGTCAGCAAAGACTTTGTCCCAAATAATTATTTTGATTTGATCCGCGATATCGGCGGAGAGCTTGTTGAGCAGGTTGAACTTCTGGATAAGTATGAGAATGCTGAAAAGTTCGGAGCGGATAAGATTAGCTACACATATCGAGTTGTTTACAGAAGCCCTGAAAAGACCCTTAAAATCGAAGAAATCGAGCCTTTGCAGCAGAAACTTTACGACGAAACTAAGAAGCAGTATAACGCTGACTTGAGGTAGTTTTAGATCTCGAATTTTTGATGAAATTGTGGTAAAATATAGGTATGCAAAAAGATAAATCTGACGACGAAAAAGACCCTAAAAATGACCCAAAAAACCTAAAGAAAAAAGATACCTACAGCGCTGAACATATCACAGTGCTGGAGGGTCTTGACCCTGTCCGCAAACGCCCGGGAATGTACATCGGTTCAACCGGCGAGGCCGGTTTGCACCATTTGGTTTGGGAAATCGTAGACAACTCCGTGGACGAGGCAATGGCCGGCCACGCGACTTTTATCGATGTCACTTTGCAGAAAGACGGCGGCGTTACTGTTATAGATAACGGCCGCGGCATTCCTGTCGACATCCACAAAACCACAAAAAAGTCCGCGCTTGAAACAGTTTTAACAGTTTTGCATGCCGGCGGTAAATTCGGCGGCGAAGCATCAGGTTACAAAGTATCCGGCGGTTTGCATGGTGTCGGCGCGGCGGTTGTAAACGCTTTATCTACTGAACTGATAGCTGAAGTTAAAAAAGAGGGTAAAATTTACCAGCAAACTTACAAAAAAGGCGTGCCTCAGGGCAAAGTAAAAGAAATCGGCAAGGTAAATTCGAAAGATCCGATCCAGCATGGAACCAAAATTACTTTCTATCCTGACGCATCAATCTTCGAAACAGTTGTATTTACTTTCAAAACAATTTTAGAGCATTTACGCTCTCAGGCGTACTTAACAAAAGGCCTGCACTTCAAAATTACAAGCGAGGCTGAAGGCTTAACATATCAATATTATTTTGAAGGCGGAGTCGTTTCTTACATCAAGCAGGTCAACCGCAAGAAAAAAGCTAAGCATGAACCAATCTACATCAACAAAACAGTCGATGATATTTTAGTTGAGATCGCAATTCAATACACTGATGAATATGATGAGGTCATTTTGGCTTATGCCAACAATGAATATAACCCTGAAGGCGGCATGCACGTTACGGGTTTTCGAACCGCGCTGACTAGAACCTTGAACAGCTATGCCACCAAAAATAATTACGTTAAAGAATCGGAGAAGCTCACCGGCGAAGATATGCGCGAGGGTTGTACGGCTATTATCTCGGTAAAATTGCCAAATCCGCAGTTTGAAGGGCAAACCAAAGCTAAACTTGGCAACCCTGAAGTTAGAACGGCGGTTGAAACAGTAATGAACCAGGCATTAGAGCAGTATTTCGAAGAACATCCAACCGAGACCGGTAGGATTATAGAAAAGGTTATCCTAGCCGCCAAAGCCCGTTTAGCTGCCCGTGCTGCCCGCGAATCTGTTTTGCGCAAAGGTGTTTTGGAAGGATTGGCTTTACCCGGGAAACTTGCGGACTGCTCTGAATCTGACCCTGCTCAGTCTGAAATTTATATTGTAGAGGGAGATTCGGCCGGAGGTTCGGCAAAACAGGGCCGCGATCGTCGCTATCAGGCAATTTTGCCTTTGAGAGGTAAGATTTTGAATGTTGAGCGCGCGCGTTTGGATAGGATGCTTGGGTCAGAACAAATTAAGAATTTAGTTATCGCAATGGGCGCCGGAGTAGGCGATAACTTTGATGTTAATAAAATTCGTTACCATCGAATTATTATAATGACTGATGCCGATGTTGACGGCGCGCATATCCGGACCCTATTGCTGACTTTGTTCTATAGATATTTTCCTGAAGTTATCCGCTTGGGGTATTTGTATATTGCGCAACCGCCCTTGTATAGAGTTCAGGTTGGCAAGGAATTCCAATATGCTTTCTCAGACGGCGAACGGGACGAAATAATTACAGACCTGCTCGCGGAACGCGATGCTAAGAAAGTTAAATCTAAAGTTGATACTAAAAAACCTAAAAAGGGAACCAGCGAGGACGATGATAATGTTATTTCGGATGCTGTGTCAATTTCAGAAGACATAGATATTGAAATTTCCGGCGGCGGCAAAGCTAACGTCCAGCGCTACAAAGGTCTTGGAGAAATGAATCCTGAGCAACTTTGGGAAACAACAATGGATCCGAAGAGCCGGGTAATGTTGAAAGTGTATATTGAAGATGCGGAGAAGGCATCTGAGATATTCGAAACTTTAATGGGCGATGAGGTTGCGCCGCGTAAGCGTTTTATCCAGGCGCATGCTAAGAGCGTCAAGAACTTGGATATTTAATTAGACAAAAAGAAACGGACCACCTCGTGATGAGATGGTCCGTTTTGTTTTCGTATCACGACTGCCGCTGTTGCTACGCGCGGGAGGTAGCGAAAGCTGGATCCTTCTTCAGATCCACAGTTTCGAACTCGCCGGGGGTGCCCCACGGCGCGTGTTCATCGGAGGGGTCGAAGCAATACGCTCCGCGTACCGGAGTAGGCTCCGGAGCGAGCGCTTCGTCGATCTCGACCCAGGTGTAACCCTCTTCGTGGAGGTGGCTGACTTCCATCAGCAGATCGACATCGATCCCTAGGATTTCGGCGTAGAGGCGAATATCGTTATCGCCGAGAGGGTTACTGCGCACGGTTGCGACCGCTTCCTCGAAACCACCGCATTTTGCGACCGTCGCGGCGGCAACAATGCAGGCAACGATACCTTCCAGGTAATGGTCAGAGAGGAAAATGGTGCCGCGTTCTTTCAGGCCGTACGCGGTGTAGCCTTCGTCTGCCAGATCGCGCAGCCTTTGCCGTTCTTCGGGCGTGCCGAGCGTGATGCGATTCATTGCTCCTCCTGGGAGATGACGGGTGGTGGCTTCAACTTCAATGTGTGAATAGTAACTCCAATCCGGCAAACCGTCAATAAAGACATAAAAAAACCGCCGCAGTATGAAACCGCGGCGGAAGCAGTGGGTCTGCTCAGTCCTATTTACCGAAAGTCAATTGTCCTCCGAGCATGTACTTGTTCTGCTCGGCTTGCCGGCGCGATTCGCGATCGAGGCCGAGACCCGCGAATATTTTACTCTGGACGCCGCCGATCTTGCCGTTCCATTCGCCGCGAATACCTTGGCCGAAGTGCCGCTCACCCATAAGGCCGAGCGCCAGGCCGTTCTTCAGGGTGCCGTCCAGCGCGACCATCGCGGTGACGGAGTAGAAAATATTGCCGCGCCAGCTGTTGTAGTATTGCGGGTAGGTCGGAGCGAAATAGCTATTCGACCTACTAATCTCGGCGTTGGCGCGAAAGGCAGCGCGCTCACCAAAGATGTTCAGATGGAACAGATACATCGGGTCGAACTGCAAATCGGCGCAGATCTCGTCGCGAGCGTGGTTGCATGATCGCAGATTTGGATCGCTGTAGACGTAGCCTCGTCCATACAAAGTGTCATAACGCGAGATTGACACTCCGTAACCAGCCCCGGCTTCAAAGCCGGGTGCAAGATACGCCAATCCGGCGCCGATGTTGAAGCGATGAGCGTCAGCGCGAATGCTGCCGATCAGCCCCAGCGCCATTCCATATTGGTCGTAAGAGACCGACGGGAATGGCAGCAGGCCGAAGGCTTTGGCGGAAACGAATCCGCTATCGCCGTTGGTCATGCCGACGTACTGCGTGTTGACTTCCGACCGCGGACGAAACTCCGGATCGAATGCGGGGCGGGTATGCGGATACTGCGCTGCGACCGGATTCGGTCGCGAGGCCAGCACCGCAA
>JABXNS010000211.1_pt1 | contig 14449 bp, 12 predicted proteins | sample 7301101 | NCBI WGS metagenome assembly JABXNS01 (sample SAMN14449646, study PRJNA615230) | soil metagenome | isolation source: soil from bare, unvegetated metal-rich iron-sulfur acidic spring small-cell... | place: Canada: Paint Pots Mound, Kootenay National Park, BC | collected 2017-05-25
GTCGTGCGCACTTGCTCCCACGAGCGGCCGGGGTTGAACATCGCGTAGCTCGCGATGAACGGAACTTTTCCGGCGCTGGCCATGCCGGCCGCCATCGCGACCAGCAGCTGCTCGGAGACGCCGATCTCGATGTATTGATCCGGCAGCGCTTCTTTGAAACCCAGCATGCGTGTGGATTCGGAGAGATCCGCGCAGATCGCGATCACGTTGCGGTTGGCTTTGCCCGCCTCGACGACGCCTTCGCCGAAGCCGTTGCGCGTCGGCACTTGCTTAACGTTAGCCGGATCTTGAAGCTCGGCTAGCCGCATCGCGGCGACGCCGTCGAGTGCGTTAGGCATTGGCGGAGATCCGTTCGCGTTCGGCTTCGAGTTCGCGCAGCGCGACCTCGGCCTGCTCTTTGTTCGGCGGCTTACCGTGCCATGTATAGTCGCCTTCCATATAACTGACGCCCTTGCCCGGAACGGTGTTGGCAATGATCACGCTCGGCTTGCCTGTGACGGCCTTGGCCTTTTCGATCGTCTGTGCGAATTGCGCGATGTCGTTGCCGTCGCACTCGAAGACTTCCCAGTTGAAGGCGCGGTACTTGTCGGCGAACGGTTCGAGCGGCATGACGTCTTCCGTGCTTCCGTCGATTTGAATGAAGTTGCGATCGACGATTGCGATCAGGTTGTCGAGTTTGAATTTGGCGGCGGTCATGGCCGCTTCCCAATGCAGTCCGCACTGGTGCTCGGCATCCGACGTGACCACGTACACGCGCCAGCTCTTCCCGTCCATCTTCGCGGCGAGCGCCATGCCGGTGCCCTGCGCCAAGCCTTCACCAAGCGGACCCGACGTCGTCTCGACCGCCGGCAGCCGCACGCGCTCCGGGTGCCCTTGCAGGCGTGTTCCGAACTTGCGCAGCGTCAGCAGTTCTTCGACCGGAAAGTAGCCTCCGTAGGCCATCGCGCTATAGCGCACGGGCGCGATGTGCCCGCACGAAAGCAGCAGGCGATCGCGATCGTCCCAGAGCGGTTCCGACGGGCGGTGGTTGAGCACGTGTTCGTAGAGCACGGTAAAAACGTCGGCCATATCCAGCGGCCCGGCAGAATGTCCGGAGCCCGCAGCCAAAAGCGATCGGATGATTCCCTCGCGCACATTGGTGGCGTGGAGTTTGAGTTCCGTAAGACGTTGCGGCGTCAGCGTGGACATACCAGGCCGTAAATACCCGCCTTTGCCGGAGTATCCTCGTCCTTACTCTGCAAACGACGGCAGGCGCACGACGAATTCGGCGCCGCCCGCTTTGCCGTCGCGCACGAACGCATCGCCATCGTGCGCGCGCGCGATCCAGCGCACGAGCGCCAAACCCAATCCGCTGCCGCGCGAATCGCCGCTGAACTCGCGCTCGAAAATCCGCTCACGGTACTCGTCTTCTACCGTATCGCCGTCGTTGAAAACGACCACGTCCACCGTGCGCCCGTTCTTGAGTGAATCGACGACGATTCGTCTGCGCGCGTGTCGCAGCGCGTTCTCGAGCAAATTGCGCAGCAGCTCGCGCAGCCGCAGTTCGTCACCGTTGACGATCGCGCTCTGCGCGCGGTTGTCGATCGACAGTCCGCGCTCGGCCGCGCGAGCTTCGAATTCCTTGGAGACGTTCTTGGCCAGCATAGCGACGTCTATGGGTTCGAGCTGAAGCAGATGCGGCTCGGCCGGCCGCGAAAGCGTCAGTAGTTCGCCGACGGTTTCCGAAGCGTCGAGCGCGGCTTGCGTTATCGTATCGAAATCTTGCGCGAGTCCCGCGGGCGCGCTCGGCTTCGCAGCTTGTGAGACCGCTGCGATCGTGGCTAGCGGAGAGCGCAAGCGGTGCGCTGCGTCGGCCGCGAATTCGCGTTCGCGTTGGCGGCCGGCGATGAGCGGCTGCAGGGACGCGCGCGCCAACAGCCACGACGCTCCGCCGACGATAGCAAGCAGCGGAATATCGAAGCTAAGAATCGTCTCTAGGACGCGCATCATCGCCGCGCGGTAGCCTTGCGCCCCCTCCGGCGTTCCGATTAACGGCTGCATCAGCGATTGATATTCGGCTGACATGAATGCATACGCGCCAGCGCTGAGCAGCGCGAGCACAACTGCGAAGACAAGAAGGTACCGGAGCGCGAGCCGGGCGATCACGTTTCCAACTTATATCCGACGCCCCACACCGTATGAATCACGTCGCCGGCGCCGGCCCGTTTGAGCTTGCGCCGCAACTGACTGACATAGACGTCGACGATATTGGTCGATCCCTCGAAGTCGTAATCCCACAAATGTTCCAGCAGGCGTTCGCGTGAGAATGCGATCCCGGCGTTGCGCGCGAAAAATTCGAGCATCCGGAATTCGGTAGCCCCTAGCGGCAGCCGCTTTCCCGCGACGCTTACTTCACGCGCGGACGCGTCAATTTCGAGCGATCCGGCACGCAGTGTGTCGAGCACCGGACGATCGGCCCGGCGCGTAATGGCGCGCAGCCGCGCGAAGAGTTCTTCTTCAACGAACGGCTTCACGAGGTAATCGTCGGCGCCGCAATCCAATCCGCGCACGCGATCTTCGACCGCGTCGAGCGCGGTCAGCATCAGAATGGGAGTCTGTACGCCTTCGCTGCGGGCCGCCTTAGCGACGGCGAAACCGTCGCGCTTGGGAAGCACGACGTCGAGGATCGCCGCGTCGTATGGCTGGCGCAGCAGGTACTCCAGGCCCGCTTCTCCATCCGGCGTGAGGTCGACCGCATATTTGCGGCGCTCGAGCATCGTGCGGACGGCAGCGGCGATCGAGGCGTTGTCCTCGACCACCAAGATCCTCATTCCTTAGAGTTTCGGCGGCCAGGGAAATCCCACTGTCAGCGCCGCGCCCAGATGCCCTGGCGACCCGGCCGGCTGAACGTGCTGGATCAGCAGCCGCGCGTGCGGCGTGACGGCAAACGCTGCGTAGTAGACCATGTCGCGCGAGATGAACGGAACGGCTTGCGCGTCGTAACGCACGCCCAGATACGCGTGCGGCGTGACGTAATACTTTAAACGGGCGTAGCCGCCCGTACTCGCCGTGCGCGCGCCGAAGCCGTCGGAGTTCTGATCCGATCCCCACCACTGTTCCGCTTGCAGCTCGAGGTTGCGAATGGTGAGTTTCGCCAGCACGCCTTCGCGCAGGTATGCATCGGTGAAGGTGTTCCGACCGGCAGGGACGATTCGCCGCGAACCGGTGATGAAGTCACCGCCCACCTGTAGACCGGATGTTAGCGGCGCACGCAAGAACATACCGATCTCAGGTGAATTCGCGGCGGTCGTCTCGCCGGTCGGAACAGGTTTGCCGCCGTACGCGGAGCCTTTGAACTCACCGAAGTCCACCGTAACGTCGGTGGTGACCGATCCTACGGCATGTTCGGCTTGCAAGCCCCAGCGTGGCGACGACAGCGTGAGATCGTTGAGGCCGACGCGCGCGCCGTAGTACCCGTAGGGCGCGAGATCGTCGAGCCGCTGTCCCGGCGATTGCACCAGCGGCAGCTCGAAGAGGCCTAAACGATAGAGCGATTGCGTATGCGCGTTGTACGTGGCGAAATAACCCAGGAACAAACCCGCCGGACCTCCGCCCGCGCCCAAGTTATAATGTATGAAAGCGCTCACCGCGCCGATGTCGGCATTCGATAACAGAACGCCGCCGGGCGACAACCGGCGCGAGCCGGCGGCCGGGACGGCTTCCCATTCGAGTTGATAGCGCATCGCAACGCCCGTCGTGCGGTGTTTTTGAAGCGGCAGTTGATAGCCGTGCGCGCGAAACGAGTTGCCGAACGAGTTGAGCTCGGGCAGCACGCTATGACAGGCGGAGCACTGCAGCTGGTAGCGCTGCGCGAACAGCGGGATGGCGCGCGCCGGGGCGCGCAACGCCAGCGTGAAAGCGGCTGCGAGCGCGCTCGCCGCGGCGATTCGTAGGCTAACGCGCAACGATCTCCGCCCTCATCGGCCCGCCGTAATGATAGAAACAACCGTACAGATACGTGCCGGCCCGATCGACGAGCAGCGTCTGCGAGGACGCGCCCGGCGCTAAATTTCCCGTGCTCCAGGTCTGCGATAAGGCGCTACCGCTTTGCGTTTGCGCCGTTGCCGAATACGGCGATCCCGCCGGAAAGGTCGTCGCTCCGGGAATGAGCGTCGCGGTATGGGCGAAACCGTCCGAGTTGACGAACCGCAGCATCGTGCCGACCGCGACGTTGATCACCGCAGGCGAATAACCGCCTGCTGTTCCCGCCGGAGTCTGCGAGCTCGGATTGAGCGTGAGGTTGACGTCGATCGTTTGCGCCTGCGTGCCGCCGCCGGACGGCGTCATCACCCCACCGTTCGTACAGGCGGTGAGCGAGAGTAAAGCGATGCATAGTATTGCCCTCATTGCGTGAGTTGCTGCCAGTTCGCGTGGACTTCGGCGACGACTTGGTCGGTGAGATCGGCCGAAGCGAGGAGAGTTCTGCGCAACGATCCGCGCGCGTCGATGAAATAGACGAACGTCGTGTGCACGTCGGCATAACCTTTGCGCCCTTGGCGCGCGACCACGCCGAACGCGCGCATGACGCGGTGCACGTCCGCCACCTTGCCGCTTGCCAGCGTCCACGTACGCGGATCCGCCCCGAACGCCTTAGCCAATAAACGCATATCGGCCGGAGAGTCGTGCTCGGGATCGAGCGTGATTGTCAGAAGATGAATTCGCCGGCGCTCGGCTAAAAAAATTCGCGCCGCTGCGGAGAATTCTGCGTTGACGAGCGGGCACGCATCGGTGCAATGAGCGGCGACGAACGTCACTACCAGCGGCGTTCGCGCAAGCGTGGCAAACGTAAAGGCGTGCCCCGACTGATCCACCAGCACCGGGGGCGCCGGCCGCGCGCCCGAAGGGAGGGCCGGCGCGAAGATTGCAATCGCAATCGCAACGATCGCGCCGGCAGGCTTGAAACGACTTAACAATATGCTCCGATGCAGCCGTTGCCGCCACCGCCCAAACCGCCGCCACCGGCCGTGGGTTGGGGCGTTGCTTGCGGGCCGGGAACCGCGCTCGCGCTAACTTGGATCACGTCGCGCATGCTGATCGCATCCATGTAGTGGTAGGCGCATCCGATGTAATACGTGCCGGCATTTGCGAGCGTTATGCTGGCCGATTGACCGCCGTGAAGCGTGCCGCTCGTGTACCCTGCAGCGAGCGTCGTGCCGCCGGAGGCGGTTGTCGGAAGCGACGGCGCCGCCGGAAATCCGGTGGTGCTCAGCACGTTGAGCGTATGATCCGTCGAGGTCGACAAGTTGCGAATCGTCACGACCGTGCCGGGCGGAAAGGCAATTGCCTGCGAGTAGACGTTTTGCGTGTATCCGCCGACGGTCCCAAAAGTCGGATCGTTGACAACGCCAATCGTTCCGTCGGGCAGCGCGAATCCGATGGTCAGGCTGCTCACGCCGGTGGGCGGGCTACTTGTCGTACCGGTCGACCCCGGTGGGGCTGCGCCACCAGCGGCGCCGCCCCCGCAGGCCGCTAGTGATACGGCGAGCGCGGCCAGGCAGAATACGGCGATCCGAGTCTTGTGCATACAGTTCTCCAAGAGCAAAGAGTAACTCCCGAAGAGCGTAAGGCACAGGAATGAAAAAAGTTTGAAGAGCTAGCGGGATTTGATGGCGTCGCGCATCGCAACCGCCAAATTTCGCAAGGCCGGGTCCGTTGCCGCGTCGCCGGCAACCGTCGCAAATGCGGCCCGCGCCTGAGCGCGCTTGCCTTCGCGCAGCAGCACCGTCCCTAATGCAAAGCGCGCGCGTGCGTACAGCGGCGCGAGGTCGACGGCGAGCTGAAATTCGCGCTCGGCCGACGCGTAGTCGTTGGACTTGGCTTCCGTCAATCCGAGATTGTAGTGCGCATAGGCATACTTCGGATTCGCGTTCAGAAACTGGCCGAAATCGCTTCGAGCTGTGGTCACGTCACCCGAGCGAAGCGCTACGAGTCCTCGCTCGTAAAGGGCGCGGGCCGAATCGGGAGCCGCGGCCACGAAGCGGTCCGCAACGGCGCGCGCGTCGCGCAAGTCGCCACGGCCCAAATCGACGGCGATCAGGTTTGCCATGGCCGCCAGAAAACCGGGATCGCGCGCGATCGCCGACTGAAACTGGCGCGCGGCGTCGTCGAGACGGTGCATATTCGCATAGGCGATCGCCAAATCGTAACGCGCGGTTGAGTTCTGCGGCTCGCTGGGATCAAGCGCGACGATCCGTTCGAATTCGGCGGCGGCGGACTGCCAGCCGCCGCGCTGCTCGGCCGCGATTCCTAAATGAAAGCGTTCGACGACCTCCCGGCCGATGGCGAGCGCGCGCAGCGCCGGCACGCTGGTCGTGCGCGGAGCCGGAGTTGCGTGGGGATACATTTGGGCGTGCGCAAACGAGCCGCACGCCGCGAACATGATCAGCGCCGGCACCAGCCAGGAGCGTCGCACTCTTAGGGCCGGGGCAGTTCCGCGTTTTGCCAGGATTTCGCGGCCGCGGCCTGCTCGGGTTTGCAGGCCCATCCGACCCGCCCGGCTTCAGTAATCGGGCCTAGCAGGGAGGGGGCGGCCGAAGGCTGGAGGGCGCCGTCGAGCATCGCTTCGAGCGACTGAGCGCCGGCATATCCGCGGCCAAAAGCCAACGCGCAGACGGCTAAAACTGCCGCCGGCACGAAAAGCCTGAGCCATCGCCTTGACACATCTCCTAGTATAGCCGAATCTCTGAAGAATCCGTGAAACGCGCTCTAGGCATTCCGGCCTTTTTGCTGACGCTGGCCGCCGCCCCGGCGCCGCTGGTCGTCGGCTCCGTCCGTGACCAGCAAGGCGCCCCCATCCCGGGCGCGTGGGTAGCCGCCGGCACGTCGCGCACGGCGACCGCTGCGGACGGGACCTTCGCCCTGGCGGCCAGCGGCGTGCGCTCATTGCGCATCACGTGCCCCTACTGTAAACCGGTCGTCGTAAACGTGCAGAACTCGGAACCGGTCGTCGCGATCGTGCAGCGGTACGGCGCACTCAGCGAGAGCTCGCCGTCGGTGCGCGATCTCCGGTCGCTTCCTTATGCTCGCGCGGAGTCTGCGGTTTCGTTGCGTCCGTTCACCGTGTTGACCGACAGCCGCGCGTTCTTGCCCGGCGCGCGGCTGGCGGATCGCGCCGCTTCGGCGCAGGGCGGCGGAATCATCGACGACGGGATTCCCGATTACGACATCGCCGCCAACGTCTCGATGCTTCCGGTCATTCCGTCGTTCGATCTGCGCTCGGTCGACGCGTACGCTCCGGGACAAACCTCGTACACCGGCGATCAGGCCGCGGGCGGCGTGTTTTTTCTGAATGATATTTCCACGCAAGAGTCGGATGCGTCGGTCATCGGCGGGAGCGACTATGCGGTTCGCCGCGGCCTCTTTACATCGAATGCCGCATACGCGCTATCCGCTTCGGCCAACAAGAGCGCGACGAGTGCGCGCGCGGCCGCGCAGCTCCACGTTCCCGTTGCAGGCGATTCCCTCGAACTTTCTTTTTTAAGCGCGCGCGCCGGAGTCACGCGCAGCTCCGTTTGGAGCCGCGAAGCGGCTGCAGGATTTCGCGCGCAGTACCAGCGCGTGCGTGACACGGCCGTGCAAGCGACCTTCATCGCCGACCGCGCCGGCTACACGACGTCGTTTGCTTCGGCGCCGCTGAGTTCGACGTGGAGCGATCTGGTCGGCGAGCTGACGGTTTCCTCGCAAACGCACGTACAGATATTCGGAGATTTCGGCGTGCGTCAATCCACCGGCATGTATGATGCCGGCGCGTTCCATTCACATATCGCCGGCGTCGTTTCGCAAATTCACTTCGATGCCGGCGCGCAAACGAGCGGAGATGGATACTCGGCGCGCGCGACGGTCGGCGCCTACACAATCTCGTACAACGGCGGAACGGGCAGCGCGTTGCCGCTGCAAGCGCAGGCATTGGTGCCCTCGGTTTACGCATCGTACGCGCTTTCGCCGCAATGGAACGCCGAGTTTTACGCCGGAACGTCGTTCCGGCTGCCGACGCTGCTCGAAGCCTATGGAACGAAACCCGACACGGACCTGCACATCGACCGCTACACCGAGCTGACGCAAACCCTGACATATTCGGATCTGAACCGCCTCAAGATTTCCGTGACATACATGAGCGAACAGCTGAGTAGTCTCGACGCCGGAACGGTGCATTCCGCCGGCGCTTCGGTCGCCTGGCAGATCGCGCCGGAACTCTCGCTGCGAGCGTGGACGATGTGGTTCAACGATACGACTCAGCCGTACGAAAATGTCTTGCGTTTCGGGCGCAGTGCCCCATCGGGAACGCCCGGATCTCTATGGCTGACCTACGAGAACCCTGCGGGGTTTCGTATCGATACGATCTACCGGTCGGATTTTCTCGACGCGCAGCCCCAGCGCCATGTGGATGCATCGATTTCGGCGCCGCTCCAAGGCGGGCTTCGCTGGTTCCTCGGAACCGAACGCCGCCAAGACGCTCGGATCGTCGATGCGGGGATCAAATTCAACGAGCCCTAATATCCCTGCACCACTTTTAAGGAAAGAGAGTCATTTCTGCTCAGCTTCCGGGCGGCTGCGATTCTAGGACTCGTGATGTTCAGCTTTCTGCCGGTCGCGGCTTTTTCGACACCCGAGCCGGTCGGGGGCGCCGTCGTGGACCGCGACGGCCAGGGAATCGACAAGGCCGAGATCCATTTTTACGCTGACGCGCGCGAAGTCGGACACGGCCGCTCCGACAAGAAGGGCCGCTTTTTGATCGGCGTGAGCGAGCCGCCCGAAACGTGGAGCGTCGCAGCGAAAGGCTATGAAAGCCGCAGGCAGCGCTTTTCCGAACTCGGCTCGAACACGATCGTGCTTTATCCGCGTGAAGCGAAATCGCCCGCGAAAATCGACGGCGCGGATTTTGCCGTGTTGCCGTATCAAGACGTAGGCTACATCTTTGGGCTCACACCTTTCGCCGTGATACAGGGCGGCGGAGCCATCGGCGTCGGCGATCGCGGCTTAAGCGGCAGCGCAAACGCACTTCAAAGCAACGGCACGTCATTCGAAACCGTGCCCGCGCACTATCTTTCGTTTGCCGGGATCGCGGACGCGTTCCATTCGTTCCGGTATTCGGACGGCGCAGCGGGACACTACACGCTCGGATTCGATAAGGCCGCGGGAAGCTCGCTTCAGGCCGGGGGCGGATCGCTGCAGATCGACTCGCTCCAAGGACGCGCGGGCGACGTCGCGTTCGGCTACGGCTACAGCTCGGGCGATCTCACACAGCATTCGCGCGCCGATCTCGTTTCGCGAACTCCCTTGGGTGCGGGCAAACTGCTGGTCCTTGCGGGACGCAGCTTTCTCGTCGATCAAAGCGGCAGCACGGAAGAACTCGGCAACTCTACGGCGACCGAGCTGCGCCTCGACGAGCCATGGCTCGGCTCGACCGCTACGTTCGAGCTCAAAGCCAAGCAAAAGATCAAGAACAAACTCGCCGACTACATGGAGTCGGATAGCGAGGTCGAAGGCGAGTTCCGTCTGCGCAGCAGCGGCGCGCTCTTCGGCAGCGAGCTCGGCGTCAAGATCACGCACGACACCGGCGTCCGAAACTACACGACGAAACTTTACAGCGGAACCGCACTGACAAACGAGCTCTTTGCAAGCGAAACGTACCAAGGGGCGCGCTTCGCAGCGCACGCAACTGTGGCGTGGTACGGATTGCACGACGCGGGCGTTACAAAAAAGCTTCCCGGCGGAGTCTCGCAAACCGCCGCGGGCTTGGCGGCCTCGCTGCGCGCCCGCTGGCAGCTCACCAACCGCTTCTCACTCGAAGCATCGCGCGGGAACTTCGAAGATACGCCGCCGGTCAGCAACCAATTCTTCGCCGATCCCGTTCCGGGGCTCGTGCTCAACCGGAGCAACCTCACAGAAGGGTCGATCGTTTACGGATCGCCCGGCGGATTTGAAGCGGAGGTGACCGGTTATTCCGAGGGTTATGCAACGGCGTTGCCGACTACGCAGCTCAGCGGCTTCGGCGTCGCCGTCGACTGGCCGCTCGCGCGCGATTTTCGTCTGCGCGCGTGGACGCTTTCACTTCACGACGGCGCCGCGGGCGTCACGCAAAGTACGCTGGGTCCGTCATTCGGCCGTGACGTCGCATGGTTAACCTACTACGGCGGGCGCCGCACGCGGTTGGACGTCATCTACCGGCGCGAAACGGATCCGGTCGAAGCCGGCCGCTACGTGGACGCGGATGCTGCGATTTCGATCGGACCGCATCTTTCGCTGATCGGCACGATGGAACACCACAGCGCCACCTCGTCCTACGGGCTGAGCCTCAGCTTCGAAGGCCGGCCGTGAAACTTCGCGGGATTTTTGCGCTTCTTCTGCTTGCGTGCGCGATAAGTGCGTGCCGCGGCGCCAACGGCGGCCTGCCGCAGTCGAGCGCCACGCCCGGGGCCCGCGCGACACCGCCACGTTTGGGCGCGGTCGGAACGTCGCATGCTAATTACACCGTCTACATGTTTCACAATTACTCGACGTCCAACGGGTTGCCGACGTCTCCTCCCAACGACGGTGCACTTCCGAAAGGCACGCTGACGCTCGTGCAGTCGGGAACCGGAATGACGCTTTACGGACGCACGCCGGCCGGCGGAAATAACATCGGGCACGACGGCATCGGCTGCGGGACAGTCTTTAGTACGAATACTTCTTTTACGAACTACAACGTCGTCTACGCATTCAGCGGAAGCGACGGCTGCGATCCGCGGCACGACGCCATGGTTCCGATCAACGGCTCGCTGTACTTCACGACGCAGGGCGTCAACGATACGTCCAAGGACACCTACAACAACGGTGACGCGCACGCGATCGTGCCGGGTGGCACGCCGTCGGTTGTTCTCGCTTACGCCGGCGCGCCGAACCAAGGCGCGCAACAGCACAGCTCGTTCACGCTCGATCAAGCCTTCGGCAACGTCATGTTCGGTCAAACCGCCAAAGGCGGAGCGAAAGACGCAGGCCAGGTGTACGCGATCACGCCGAACGGCTCCGCGTATTACGCTATCCACGACTTCAGCAAAAGCGAAGGCACCGAACCGCACGGCCGCATCATTCAGCTGGGAACAACGCTGTGGGGTATAACGCGCAGCGATGGCGCGGGCGGAGGCGGTACGGTTTTTTCGCTGGCGCTCACGTACGTAAATGGAATTCCGCAACCGCAGCCGTCGATCAACGTTATCCATGCCTTTGCGAGCGGCGGCTCCGATGCGTACTTTTCCGATCACGGGTATTTAACGCCCGTAACGGAAGCCGGCCAAACGATGCTGTACGGGATGACGCAGTGCGGCGGCGGTGGAACCGGCGGCGACAGCCACCATTGTGGTAGCGGAATGGGCGACGGCGCGATTATTCGCGTCATCCCGCACATGACCAACGGGCAATATGACGGCACCGGCACGTACAGCGTCTACTATGCCTTTCAGGGGCAAGACACCGCGCTTCCCAACGGCGAACACGACGGCGCCGACCCCTACGGGTCGCTCTACTACGATTCAACCTCGGGATATCTCTATGGAATGACCGCCTACGGCGGCTCAAGCGACGACGACGGAACCGTCTTTCGCTTCATTCCGGGATCGCTCTCGACGTACCAAGTGCTCTACCACTTCACCGGAAAAAATGGCGACGGTGCAAAGCCGATCGACAACGTCATTATTTCGGGCGGATTGATCTATGGAATGACTGTTTACGGCGGAACGACCGATGATTCGCTCGATGGCACGAAGGGCGGCGGAAACGGCACGATTTTCGCGATTCCGGTGCCATAACGACCTTTGCGTTTGACGCGCACAGCGGTTCTGTGCCATAGTGAAGGCCACTCCTGCGCGATCTTTCGAATACGATTGAGCCGCGCTCTCTTCGAAAGATTTCCAAAATTCACACCTTCGACCACCTAGGCCTACAGCCGGCGTTGCTGCGCGCCGTGCACGACCTCAAATTCACCGAACCGACACCCATTCAAATTCTCTCGATTCCGCCAGGTCTCGCCGGCCGTGACGTTCTCGCAAGCGCCGAAACCGGCAGCGGGAAATCGGCGGCTTTCGGCCTGCCGATTCTCAACAAACTGATGGATATGCCGCGCGGAAAAACGCGGGCTCTCATCCTGGCTCCCACGCGCGAACTCGCCGACCAAATCGCCATGCACCTGAAGGCGCTGGCGAAATATACCGACATCCGGATCGCCGCTGTCTACGGCGGCGTCGGAATGGGACCGCAAGCAACCGCCTTTAAACGCGGCAGCGACATCATCGTCGCCACGCCCGGACGGCTGCTCGATCATATCGAGCGCGGCACCGCAAAACTGGGCGACGTCTCGCTGCTCGTCCTCGACGAAGCGGACCGCATGCTCGACATGGGCTTCTTGCCGCCGGTGCGGCGCATCCTGAGATACGTCGCGCGCGAGCGCCAAACGTTTTTCTTCTCGGCCACGCTGCCGCCGGCGATCGCGGGTCTCGTTCGCGAGATGCTGCACGATCCGGCGCGCGTCGAACTCGCAGCCAAGGCATCGCCCGTCGCCGGACTCACGCAAACCGTGTACGCCGTGCCGAATGAAAAGAAGACCGATCTCTTCCTCGAGCTGCTCAAAGACAACACGATCTATTCCGCGATTGCGTTCACGCGCACGAAGGCCCGCGCTAACCGGCTCGCTGCCGCGCTCGAAAAACATCGCATCCCGTCGGATCTGATCCACGGCGATCGCTCGCAGTCGCAGCGCACGCGCGCGCTCGAAGAATTCAAGCGCGGCAAGCACCGCGTTCTGGTCGCGACCGACATCGCGGCGCGCGGCCTCGACATCCTGGAACTCGGCCATGTGGTGAACTACGACGTCCCGCGCGCGGCCGAGGACTACATGCACCGCATCGGACGCACCGCTCGCGCGAAATCGACGGGCGACGCGATCACCTTCGTCTCCTCGGACGAAGAGCCGTTGATGAAGCAGATCGAGTACGCTCTCGGCAAGCGCTTGGACCGCACGAAGAATCCGCTCTTCCCCGACGCCAGCATCGCGCCGCCCAAGGCGCAAGTCGTCTACCGGTCGCGCACGCGCCGCCGCTAGAGCCAGGCGATTCCGGAGCCGTCCCGAACGGGACGGGCTCATAATAAAACGATAATTACAACAAAAATAGGAGTAAATTGTGCCTGAATCCGTCTCATTAGAGATCGGCGGGCGCACGATGACCATCGAGACCGGCGAGCTCGCGAAGCAAGCGAACGGCTCCGCCCTGGTCCGGTATGGCGACCAAAATGTCGTGCTCTGCGCCGTCACTGCCTCCGAGAAACCTCGTGAAGGCATCGACTTCTTCCCCTTAACCTGCGACTTCGAAGAAAAAATGTATGCCGCCGGAAAAATTCCGGGCGGATACATCAAGCGCGAAGGCCGCCCGTCCGAACACGGCGTGCTGAGTTCGCGGCAGATCGACCGGCCAATCCGGCCGCTCTTTCCCGACGGTTTTCGTAACGACATACAGATCGTCGCGAACGTGCTTTCGATCGATCGCGAGCTCGACGCCGACGTCTTAGGCGTCTGCGCTGCGGGAGCTGCGCTCGCGCTGTCCGATATTCCATTCGATAAAACGGTAGCCGCCGTACGCGTCGGCCGCGACGAGGACGGCGAATATATTTGCAATCCCACGCTGCCGCAGTATGTTACGGGCGGCATGGATATCGTGATTGCCGGCACGGCCGACGCGGTCATGATGGTCGAAGGCGGCGGAAACGAAATCACCGAGGACGATTTCCTGGGAGCCATCGAATTCGCGCACGAGCAGATCAAACTGATCGTCGCCGCGATCGACAAGCTCGCGAAGAAAAACGGCAAGAAAAAGCGCGAATTTCCGCTGCTGCGGCCAAACTCCGATCTCGAAAAGTGGATGCGCAAGACGTTCAAGGATGACGTTGCCAAAGGCATGCGCGTCACCGAGAAATTGGAGCGCGAAGAGACGCTCGGCAGAATGACGGTCGACGAAGCCATCGCACGCTGCAAGGATCCAGAAATCAAGGCGCTCCTTGAAGATAAAGTGCTCGCCAAAGACTTCGGCAAGATCCTCAAATCCATGGAAGAAGACGAGCTGCGCGTCATGGTCGTTGACGAGAAAATTCGTCCCGACGGACGCAAGCCCGACCAAATCCGCGAAATCTGGTCCAAGGTCCATTACGTGCCGCGCGTGCACGGCTCGGGCGTTTTCACACGCGGTCAGACGCAAGTCTTCACCGCTGCCACGCTCGGATCGATCGGCGACGCGCAGCGTCTGGACGGCATTTTGGATCTCGGATCGCAGAAGCGCTACATGCACTTCTATAATTTCCCGCCCTTCTCGGTCGGCGAGACTCGTCCGATGCGCGGACCGGGCCGCCGCGAAATCGGCCACGGCCATCTCGCGGAACGCGCGCTCGT
>JABXNS010000212.1_pt1 | contig 14404 bp, 10 predicted proteins | sample 7301101 | NCBI WGS metagenome assembly JABXNS01 (sample SAMN14449646, study PRJNA615230) | soil metagenome | isolation source: soil from bare, unvegetated metal-rich iron-sulfur acidic spring small-cell... | place: Canada: Paint Pots Mound, Kootenay National Park, BC | collected 2017-05-25
TGGCGGCACTCAAGCGACCTCGGCGGGCGCTCTCCGCCGGCGCTGCGCGCAACCTTCGGCACGCTTGGAATCGTGCTGCCCGAGGACCACGACGGGCATCACCGAAATCCAGCCACTGAGTTCGGCGACATTTTTCGCCTTTATGACGCCCCTGCGCGGGCGCTTCTGGCCGCACTCGCTCCCACCCGACGGCGCCGCGCCGCGCCCCCAGGAGTCAAAGTTTGAAGAAACGCGCGCTCTTTCTGATCTCCGATACCGGGGGCGGCCACCGCAGCGCCGCCAACGCGATTGCGGTCGCTCTGGACGAAATCCGCCATCCGGAGTTCGAGCAGCGCATCGAGGATGTCGCCGCGCACTGCGCCTTTCCGCTCACGCAGCTGGGTTGGGGCTACTCGGCCGCGTTGCGATACGCCCCGCCCGTTTACGGCGCGCTGTACTACGCGACCAACGGACGGCGCCGCTACAAGGCGCTGGTTCGTTTCTGCGAACCGCTCTATCGCGAGCGTTTACGCGATCTGTTTCTGGATTATAAACCCGATGTGATCGTTTCGATCCATCCGCTGCTCAATCATGCGGCTTTGCGCGCGCGCGCCGACGCCGCGATGCAACACATTCCGATCGTCACGGTCATCACCGATCTGGGAAAGGTGCACGAATCGTGGCTCACACCGGAGGCCGACGCCGTCGTGGTGCCGGCCCGCGAAGTGTACGAACGGGCCTTGTCGCGCGGCGTTCCTCCGAGCCACTTGCGCATGCTCGGGCAGCCGATTCATCCCAAGTTCGACGATGTCACCGGCGGCAAGAACGAGCTGCGCGCGCAACTCGGTTTGCCGCACAATACGTTCGTGACGCTGCTGATGGCAGGCGGTGAGGGTGGCGGAAAACTGCTGCATGCAGCGCTGCGCTTGGCCAAGGCGCGGCTCCCGATGCATTTGGTGGTCGTCTGCGGCCGCAACGAAACGATGCGCGCGAAAATCGAAGAGTCCGCGCGCACGCTTCCGACGCCGATGACCGTCTTGGGATTCACCGACAAAATCCCCGAGCTGATGCGCGCTGCGGATTTGCTGGTAACCAAAGCCGGGCCGGGAAGCCTAGCTGAAGCCAATGCCGCCCAACTGCCGGTTGTGGTCTACGACTACGTGCCCGGACAAGAGCGCGGCAACGTGGACTTTGTCCGCAATAACGGGATCGGCATCGTTGCCATCAACAGCATCGCCGAAATCGTACGCGCGGTCGACGGACTGGTGCGCAATCCGCGCCGTCTCGCTGCAATGCAGCGCAACCAGGAGCTGGTCGCTCCCAAACGCAGTTCCCGCCGCATCGCGGCGCTGATCGCGCAGATCGCGCTGCGCGGCACGATTCCGTCCGACGACGAGTACGTGCCGCTGCGCGAAGCTGTCAGCGTCTAGCTTAGAATAAGAACGCGGGACGTTTTCCGGACTTGTTACCGCAAAACGTCATGTGCGCGCTGTGCGGAATATACCACGCGTGCAGGTCGTAGTGCGGAATCGTGTAGCCCGGATGACCGTGGGATTCATACCAGATATCGACGTGATCGATCTTGTAGCCGGGCAGCGGCTGGAGCAGTTCGTCCCAACTTTTTCCCTTTTCGAATTGGCCCTTGTCGACCATTACTTCGGTGAAAGTCGCCTTACCGTTGTAATATCCGTAGACCGGACCGAACGGAAAATCCTTAGGCTTGGCATAGTGGTAGCCCATGGTCGGAATGCATCCCGAAACCGGCACCGTGCCGGCGGGCATGGCAGCCGGATGGCCTTTGGGCAGCGTCATCATCATCTGAATGATGGCGGGTGTAAGGCCCGGCGGAAGTTTCATCGCCGGTGCTTTGGGAGCGGGCGTCGCGGCCAGCAAACTTACGGCCGCAGCTATCGAGAGACAGGAGAGGATAGCGCGTTTTTTCACGGGTGTGCAACCTCCATTGCAAAAGTCAGGTTCAGCAGCGAAATTATTTGTCATCTGAGCCTGTCGAAGGGCCCCCGAGCAGGGCGTCACTGGCGCCCGTGACGAGGGGCGCGCTGCTAACATTCTCCAACCACGCGCGACAGCGAACGATCTGTTGCGCCGAAAGAAAAGCTTCCAGCGAGCGCTTCGTGCGCGCATTGGGATGCGGCAGAAAAATGAGCAAGCGCTCGCGTTGCGCCAGGATAACAGGACCGGTAAGCCCCATCTTGGCCGGCAATCCAAACCGCGTTGCGAACGCTAGTCGCGCGGCATCGCCAAGCACGCAAATGACTCTGCTTCCTGAGAGCGCCAAGACGTCTTCCAGGTAACGGCCGACGCACTGGAGCGTTGCAGCCGCTACTCCGATCTGATCCTTCGACTTGCAGTGAACGACCTCGGTCACCGCGTAGTCAACTCCGGGAAGCGCGGCTCGTCCCAATAGCCTAGTCGCGTGGGACCGTACAAACGCCCAATACCGGACCCACGAATTGCGCCTTTTCCCTCCGGGCAGCACTGGATAGATTCCGTTACGCGTCCAACGCTCGCCGAAAAATAGGTTGACATGGCTATCCCACACTATTTCGTTTGGCGAGGAGCCGAGAGCATGTTCATCGTCGCCAATCGACGGATTTGAACTAACAAATAGTATTGGAGCATTCTCGATGTCACCGCGCCAAGGCTCCGGCACTTGTCGCGTTCGGATCGTATGTTGATCCTGGACAGCAATAATATCGCTGCAGTCGGTAACACTTTGAGGCGACTCGAAATATCTATCGATGACGGGGCAGTGCGCAATTCTGAAAAAGAGCTCGACGGCGGAAGCCGTCGCAGGACGCCCTGCAACCAGCAATTCCTCCTTCCCCTCGTCTCGGGCATCGAGGACGCCCTGCTCGGGGTCGTTCGACAAGCTCATGATGGGACTACCGTGTAAGGCCGCCTTGGAATGCCATTGTGGCGGCGCCGACTTGGCCGGCATCGTTGCCGAGCTTTGCGATCTCGAGCCTTGTCGTGCCGCGGGGAACCATCGTCGTCAGTTCGTCGACGCGAGCTCGCACCGAGTCCAGCATGAAATCGCCGGCGCTGCTGACGCCGCCGCCCAGCGCAATCAGTTCAGGATTCACGAAAGCGATGATGTTGGCAAGCCCGAGCGCGAGGTCGGCGGCAAAGTTGCGCCACGCGGCCGATGCGTGCGCGTCGCCGGTTTGCGCGGCGCGTCTGATCGCTTTCGATCCGAGCTTGTCGCGTTCGCGATCGAGCAGCTGGCTGCGCGGGAACGAGGCCGCAACGGCAAAGGCGTGCCGAATGAGTCCCGTGCCTGACGCTTGCGCTTCAAAACATCCGATTTTTCCGCACGCGCAGATGAAGCCGTCGGTCGGGCGTATCTGATGATGACCGATTTCACCCGCGCCCGCGCGGTGGCCGATCAGCAGCCTTCCGCCCGAAACGATGCCGCCGCCGATGCCCGTGCCGATCGTCAGCAGCACGAAATCTTGCGTGCCTTTTCCACTTCCGAAGATATGCTCGCCCAGCGTCGCGCAGCGCGCGTCGTTGGCGACGAAGACCGGCAGCGCGTAACGCGTGCGCAAGCGCTCCCCCAGCGGCGCGTTCGTCCACAAGAGGTTAGGCGAATACAAGACGACGCCGCTTTCCCGCTCGATGTTGCCCGGCGAGCCTACGCCGATTCCGATCGCGTCTTTTGCCTTGCCGTCCTTGAGCGCGTTGTCGACCACGCCTTGTAACGAAGCCACGACCGCGTCGAAGGAACGGTCTTCGATGTCCTGTTCGAATTGGCCGAAGATCGTGCCGTCTTCGCCGATGATTCCGGCCGTAACGTGCGAGCCTCCAAGATCGACGCCGATAGCCTTACGCATTAACGCATGAGAGACCGCAAGCGTGCTTCGCCTGCGGACGCTTGCGCGCGCAGCGTCTCGTATACCGCGTACTGAGCTTGCGTCGGCTTGTCATATGCGAAATCGATATCCGACATGAGGTATGCGAGGTGATCGCGCATGCGCGTCCCGGTCGATAAGGGCCCTTCGCTGCTGTGGCTTTGCAAATTGACGAGGCTATCGATGGCCCGGCCGATAGCCGCTTTGCGTGCGCCATTTGGCATTCGGTTACGCGCTGCGATCGCGGTATTGACCGTTCTATCCATCGCATCGAGCGTGTTGTGAATGCGCATTTGTAAGGCGAACCGCGCTGCGAGGCCGCCCGCGGCTGGATGCAGGTTCGGATCGAGCGCAACCGTGAACGATTGCTGCAGTGTCTTTCCGCCGTAATTCAATTCGACGGTGTAGGTACCGGGAACGATCTGAGGCCCGTCAAGCACATCTTCTTCGCCGCCGGCTGCAATCGGCAAAAAGAAACCGTTCACTTCGGTAGCTTGCGGGTAGCGCAGATCCCACACAAAGCGGTTCATACCGGCCGCGATCGCCGTCGCTTGCCGGTCGGCCGCGGCCTTGAGCTGCGCGGGCGTCATCAGCTCGCGCATATCCGGCGTTAAGCGATCGTTCTTGCTTTTCCGGTGCAGCGTAAACGTACGAATGATGCCATGCGCAGCGTCGGCAAACGTGAGCGTCGCCGGAGTCGTTCCATCGTAGGAGGCGGGCACCTTAAAGAATACCGTCGCGCCGAAGGGTGGATTCTCTCCCGTTGCGGGACGAGGATTGGAGCTCGCGCCGTACATGTGCGTCAGCCACGCGGTTTGCGGCGCGAAGAGTTGCGCGCCGCGGGGGTCTTGAGGCGGGGCCTTCGCGAGCTGCTCGAGCAGCGCAAGATTATCGAGCACCCAAAAGGCGCGTCCGTGGGTGGCAATTGCCAGGTCGCCCTGTCGCGAATCGATCGCGATGTCGCGGACCTGCACGCCGGGAAGATTCAGCGCAAGCGGCTGCCACGCCGTCCCGCCGTCCAGACTGACGTAGACCGTCTTGCGAGTGCCGGCGAAAAGCAAGTTTGGCTGCCGCGGATCTTGGCGCACGACATAGACGTATTCATCCGCCGGAATGCCGCTGTCGATCGCGATCCAGTGCGCGCCATAATCCGCCGTGCGATACACGTAGGGACGGAAGTCATCCCACATGTAGCGCTGTGCGGTCAGATACGCGGTGCCTTGCGCGACGTGCGAAGGTTCTATCGAACTGATTTCGGCGTACTGCGGCAGATCGGGCGGCGGGATTGCGTGCCAGTGCGCGCCATGATCCATACTCACGTGCACCAAATCGTCAGACGAGCCGGCCCACAGCAGGTTGCGGTTGAGCGGCGAGACGGCGAGCGCGGATATGTACGGATAGACTTCGGCGCTGGTCTGATCGAGCTCGATCGGACCGCCCGTCGGCCCTTCGGTGGCCGGATCGTTGCGCGTTAGATCGCCGCCGAGCTGCCGCCATGTTTGACCGCGGTCGATGCTGCTCAGTACGTATTGCGCACCCACGAGCAATTCTTTCGAATCTGCCGGCGAGAAAAAAATCGGATGCGTCCACGCCAGGCGATACTTGAGATCCCGGCTGGCAGCGCCTTCCAAGTAATTCGGCCACGGGCTGACGCTGCGGTATTCTCCCGTACGCATGTCGTAGCGCAAGAAGATGCTGTAATAGCCGCTGCCATAGGTCACATCCGGGTCGGCCGGATCCGGCGCCACGAACGTGCTCTCGCCGTACGCGACCGTATGCCACGCATCGCCCCCAATCCCAGCCTCCGCCGCCGCGCTCGGTCCCTCGGTCGATCCTTCGTCCTGCTGCGCGCCGTACATGTGGAAAGGGAACCTGCGATCGATCGCAATGTGATAGAATTGTCCGGTCGGCTGATTGTGCTCGTTGCTCCAGGTTTTTCCGCCGTCGGTTGAGACAGTCGCCCCACCGTCGTTGCCCTCGAGCAAGATATTCGAATCATGCGGATTCACCCACACGATGTGATTATCGCCATGCGGCGTGCGCAGTCTCTTCCAGCGTTTTCCGGCGTCGCGCGAAACCCACAACGCGTCGACGTTCGGCGCATACACCGTGTTTGCGTTTTGCGGATCGACGTAAATAGCCAAATAGTAAAAAGCGCGCTGCCGCAGCTTCATCTCGCTGTTTACGCGTTTCCACGTTCCGCCTGCGTCGTCGGAACGGAATACGCCGCCGTCGCGCGCTTGCACGATCGCGTAAATAACGTTTGGGCTACTCGCCGACACCGCAACGCCCATTTTGCCCAGCATGCCGCGCGCAAAGCCCGGATGGCTCGAAATGTTCGTCCAGTGTGCGCCCCCGTCAGTTGATTTGTAGACCCCGCTGCCCGAACCGCCGCTGCTGAGTTTCCACGGCGTCCGGTACATCTGCCACATCGTGCCATAGAGCACGTTGGGATGCTTGGGATCGATCACGATATCGTTTGCGCCGGTGCCCGCATTCACGAACAGCACCTTAGTCCACGTTTTGCCGCCATCGGTCGTCTTGAAGACGCCGCGTTCGTCGTTGTCTTTGAAGACGTGCCCCAAAGAGGAGGCGTAGACGACGTTTGAATCGCGCGGATCGATCGCGATCGCGCCGATCGTGTGCGTGTCGCGCAGGCCGGCATATTGCCACGTCATGCCGGCGTCGGCAGATCGATAGATACCCTCGCCCGTGATCATCGTGCCGCGCGGATCGCCCTCACCGGTGCCGGCGTAGATCACGTTCGGATTGGCGGGCGAGACCGCGAGCGCCCCGATACTGTTCGCGCCGGCGGGAAGGCTGCGGTCAGAAATATTGGTCCAACGTAGACCGTAATCGGTGCTTTTCCAGATGCCGCCGTCCACGCCGCCCATGTAAAAAAGGTTCGGATGCTGCGCCACGCCGGCGACCGCAACCACGCGCCCGCCAATGTATGGTCCGACATTGCGCCACCGGAGCTTGCTCATGAGTGCCTGCGCGGGCATCGATTGGCCGTCCGCGCCTGCGGCAACGACCGGCAGCGTCAAGACACAGGCACCCAGAACGGCAACCAGTATACGTTTCATGTAAGGGCGGATTATACGCGCGCCTTCCGATTCCTCAGGCAGGATCGACCGGGCCCAAAAGAACCTGCGTCGAATAGCGCCGCGATATGACTACCATCGATTTGACCGCCCTGCGATAGTACACGCTCGAAACCGGACAGCCCACGCATCCGGAGATGCTCGACACGACGCCCATGGAACGGGTCCAAGATATCGAGATCGACTTAGAGCACATTACGATCACCTACAACCAAACGATCAACCATTACTACAACTCGAGCGAGAATATCGAACGCGAGTGGATTTACAAGTATAACGAAGATCCGGAGTTTGTTGCGGCCGTCGCACGAGTGATCGAATTGGCGCGCAAGCATCTGCGGGATCTGCCCGAGAACATCGCCTGTCCGCCGGGCTGCGCCGAATGCTGCAGCGGCTACGAACCTTTCGTAAGCCGCCAAGACGTCGACCGGATCGCGGCGCATTTGCACCTGAGCCCGCAGGAAGTGCTCGACGAATACGTCGTCAAGCGCACGTCCGCCGACGGATACCATCTGGGCTATCTGCGAAAAGTCACCGACGACATCGCGGACCAATGCGTCTTCTTGAAAGAATCGCGGCCTGGGCGCTTTTACTGCGGGATATACGAAGGGCGGCCGGCAGACTGCCGCGATTTTACGCCGATCGGCTGCACCGATGTGAACGACAAGCTTCCCCGCGACAAAGCGCTGAAAATCGGGCCGCCCTTCCAACCCAAACGCCGCAAGAACAACTCGCGCCCCAGATGATCCGCGCCTTCGTTTTCGCGGCCGCCTTCGGCGCGATGGTCTTTTGCGCGTTTTCCGGCACGAACGCTCAGCCCATTGAGTCTATTGACTACAGCAATGCGCTGCAGTGGCGAACGATCGGTCCATTTCGCGGAGGGCGAACCGTCGCGGTTTCCGGCGTTCCGTCGCAACGCGGCGTGTACTACATGGCCGCCACCGACGGCGGCATCTGGAAAAGCACCGACTACGGCCGCACCTGGGATCCGATCTTCGATGGGCAGGACACCGGTTCGATCGGCGCGCTGGCCGTTGCGCCCAGCGATCCGAACATTATCTACGCAGGTTCGGGTGAAGGTTTACGCCGTCCCGATCTGTCGGTCGGCGACGGCATCTACAAGTCGACCGACGCCGGCGCGTCGTGGATTCATCTGGGCTTACGCGACGGTATGCAGATCGCCGGCATCGCAATCGATCCACGCGATCCCAAACGCGTCTTCGCGGCGGTCTTGGGGCATCCGTACGGCCCGAATGAAGAGCGCGGGCTGTATCGCAGCGCCGACGGTGGTCAGTCCTGGCAAAAAGTGCTGGGCAAAGATGAGAACACCGGCGCGGTGACCGTCCTGATCGATCCGCGAAACCCGAACGTCGTGTATGCCGCGTTGTGGGCTTCACGCAATCCGCCCTGGCGCTTGCGCGACATTCTGCAACTCTTCCAAAACGGCGGCCTGTACAAATCGGCGGACGGCGGCACGACGTGGACGCAGCTGCGCACCGGCCTACCCGCACAGGTGGGCCGCATCGGTTTGGCGATTGCGCCGGGAGACTCGCAAAGATTATACGCGTGGGTGAACGACGATAAGGGATGCGGCATCTACCGCACGAGCGATGCGGGTGCGAGCTGGGCCGAAGTGAACTCAGAGTCGCGCGTCTGCAGCCGCGGCGATGATTTTTCCGGGCTGGCCGTCGATCCGTCGGATCGCGACATCGTCTACGCTGCCAACACGCAGACCTATCGCTCGACGGATGCCGGAAAAACGTGGATTGGACTCAAAGGAGCGCCCGGCGGCGACGATTACCATACGATCTGGATCGATCCCGGCGACCGCAACATCATTTTGCTCGGCAACGATCAAGGCGCAACGCTCTCCGTAAACTATGGCCGCACCTGGAGCTCGTGGTACAACCAGCCGACTGCGCAGTTCTATCACGTCATTACCGACGACCGCTTTCCGTACCGCGTGTTCGGCGGTCAGCAGGAGAGCGGCAGCGCCGAAGTTGCCAGCCGCAGCGACGACGGCGCGATTTGGATTCGCTATTGGCATCCGGTGGGTGCTTCAGAATATGGCTACGTCGCGCCCGACCCATTGCATCCCACCATAATCTACGGCGCGGGCGGCGGCACCGTTTCGCGTTACGACGAGACGCTGCAGCAAACTCAAGATGTCTCGCCCGGTTACGGGCGCGGCAAGCATCGTTACAACAGAACTAATCCGCTTGTCTTCAGCCGCGCCGACAACCGCACGCTCTATTTCGGATCGAACGTCATCTTTGCAACGGCCGATGGCGGACGGCACTGGCGAATCATCAGTCCGGATCTCACGCGCGCCAATCCCGGCGTCCCGGCAAACCTCGGTCCGTTCGCGCAAAGCCCGCTGGCGCAAGGCGTCCACCGCGGCGTCGTGTACAGCTTGGCGCCGTCGTACGTCGATCGCAATCTGCTATGGGCCGGAACCGACGACGGCCTTATCTGGCTGACGCGCGACGGCGGAAAACATTGGAGCAACGTCTCGCCGCCGGGTTTAGGCGCAGCATCCGGCGCGTGGTCGAAAATCTCGCAGATCGATTCGTCGCATTTCGATCGCGGAACCGCATACGTCGCCGTCACGCGCTTGCGTCTGGACGACATGCGTCCCTACATCTACCGCACGCACGATTTCGGCGCGCACTGGCAGCTTTTGAACAGCGGCTTGCCGGACAATGCGCCGGTCGACACCGTGCGCGAAGATCCAAAACAACGTGGCTTGCTCTTTGCCGGAACCGAGAACACGGTCTATTTTTCGGGCGACGACGGCGCGAACTGGCAATCGCTGCAGCTGAATCTGCCGTCCACTTCGATTCGTGATCTCGTGGTGCACGGCGACGACTTGGTCGTGGGCACGCATGGCCGCTCGTTTTGGATTCTCGACGACATTGCACCGCTGCGCGAACTCGCCGCCGATTGGTATGACAAGCACCATACGGATAGAATCTATTTATTCGCGCCTCCGACTGCGTATCGCGTGCGCCGCGACACATGGACGGACACGCCGCTGCCGCCCGAGGAATCGGCCGGCAAGAATCCGCCCGACGGCGCGATCATCGATTACTACTCGTCGACCAACGCGCGAGGGCCGTTGACGATTGCGATCTACGATTCCGCGGGGAATCGCGTACGCGCGTGGTCGAGTGACGACAAACCAGATCCGATCGATCCCGAAATCCGCGTGCCAACGTACTGGGTGCGCCCGGCGCAGATCCCCGGGGCCGGTGCAGGCTCGCACCGCTTCACGTGGGATTACCGCTATGCGGATCCGCCCGCGGTTTCGCGCGACTACCCAATCTCAGCGATCGTGCACGACACGCCGATCGGCCCGCAAGGCGTCCTCGCGCTGCCCGGAACGTACATCGTAAAGGTGTCGGTCGACGGTGCGACTCAAAGCCGGACGCTGCAGCTCAAAATGGACCCGCGCGTTACCGTTGGCATGCCTGCGTTGCGCGCGCAATTCGATCTCGCTACTCGCATCGTCAAACTCATGAGCCTCAGCTATGCGCAGATGCAACAGGCCGCAGCGCGCAAAGATACTGCCGCAGCGCAACGCTACGGCGGCGATAACGATCAGCTCGCCTCCCTGTTGGACGTCGTTGAATCGGCGGACGCCGCGCCGGCGCCGCAAACGATTGCAGCGGTAAACGCGGTCGATCGCGATCTCAATGCCCCACGGTAACGCCGTCTCGCGCTTCGGCGAACCGGAGGAAGGCGATCTGCCTGCCGATGTAGCCGAAATCTACGAGAAGAATCGCGAGAAGTTGGGCTTCGTCCCAAATGTTTTTCGCGCGTATGCTAGGCGTCCCGAACACTTCCGCGCGTTCATGGCGTACCACGACGTGTTGATGAAAGGGCCGGGCAATCTCAGCCGCGTGGAGCGCGAAGCAATCGTCGTCGCGGTTTCGTCCGAAAACCGCTGTCAGTATTGCATGGTCGCGCACGGCGCAGCTCTGCGCGTACTCAGCAAAGATCCGATTCTCGCCGAACAAATTGCCAACAACTGGCGCACGGCGAATCTGCCGCTGAGATTGCGCGCCATGCTCGAGTTCGCGTCGCGCGTGAACGAGCCGGGTTTCGCTGCAAGCGAGCACGAGATCGACGAAATGCACTTGGCCGGCTTCAGCGACGACGACATTTGGGATGTGGCCGCAATCTCCGCATTCTTCGGGTTCTCAAACCGCATGGCCGGACTGATGGACATGCGCCCCAACGACGAATTCTACGCGATGGGCCGCTAAGTTCGAGCTTTTTCTATAGGATATGCACGTATGCGAAAGTCGCGACTGCATCGACCACTGCAATCAATATAAAAATTATTCCTTTAAAAATTGTCCAGAAATAAAGCTCCTTTTCGGATAAGGAACCGCCCCAAAGCCACCGCATAGAAAACGGAAGTAATTTGCGCCAACGCACCAAACTTCTCTGAGCTACCACATAAAAAAGCCCAACAACACCTAGAATCAGCTCAAAAGCGAGATGATCTCCCCAGGTCATTTCCGTCGTGCCGAATCCGGCGCCGCCACCTTCGAAAGCAATTCGGAGAACCTGTTCGCGTCGACGTTGCCGCCACTAATGATAACGCCGATCCGCTTGCCCTCCGGCAGAGATCTCGCCATCATCGCGGCCAGCGCCGCGGCGCCGCTGGGTTCGATCGCGATCTGCATGCGTTCGAACGCAAAGCGCATCGCCTCGCAGAGTTGCCGGTCGCTCACGGTCACGATCGATGTCACATGTCTGCGAACGATATCGAACGTGATCTCGCCGGGGCCCTGCGTCTGCAAACCGTCGGCGATCGTATCGGGAACTTCGATCTGCACGATTTCCCCGCGTTCGAGCGACTGCTGAAAATCGTTGCCCGCTTGCGGTTCCACCCCATAGAGTTCGATGCCGGCATTCGTGCCGTGCGCGGCTAACGCCGTTCCGGAAAGCAGTCCGCCGCCGCCGACCGGCGTCACGATGACGTCGATATCCGGGAGGTCCTCCAGCAACTCCAGCGCCGCGGTTCCCGCCCCGGCGATGATCTCCGGATCGTCAAAGGGCGGGATCAGCGTCGCGCCCTTCTCCTGTGAAATGCTTTGCGCGATCTCGGCGCGATGCGATTTGTGACGATCGTAAAACACGATCTCGGCCCCGTAATCGCGCGTCGCGGCGGTTTTCGAAGCCGGCGCATCCGACGGCATGACGATCGTCGCGGGAATGCCGAGCAGCTTGCAGGCAAGCGCGACCCCCTGCGCGTGATTTCCGCTGGAAAACGCAACGACGCCGCGCGCTCGCGCTTGTGAGTCGAGCTGCACGATGCGGTTGTACGCTCCGCGAAACTTGAAGGCACCCATGCGTTGAAAATTCTCGCACTTGAGAAACACGGAACCGCCCACAAGCTCGTCCAGCGTGCGCGATGTGAGGACCGGCGTTCGATGCGCCACGCCGCGCAAACGCCCGGCGGCGGCCTGGACCGAACTAAACGACGGCGCCTTCACCTGCAAACTCCACAAAACTCAGTTTCGGATTCCACTCCTCGGCCAGACGCACGCTCCAGTCCGACTCGAAAAGCGCGACCGGAGCTCCCTCCCAATCTTCCAGGAGTTTAGCACTCGACGGCAATTGCGCGCCGCGCACGGTTTCCGGATCGCCTTGGACGCGGCGCGCAACGGAAAACGGCAGCTTCGTAAAGAGCGTCTTGACATTGTACTCTGATTGGAGGCGGTGCTTCACCACTTCGAACTGCAGCTCGCCTACGGCCGCCAAGACCGGTTCGGTGCGCATCGATCCCAGCGGATACATGACTTGAATCGCCCCCTCTTCACGTAGTTGCGCGACTCCTTTGCCGAATGACTTGTAGCTCGCCGTGTCGATGCTGCGCACTTGCGCGAAGTGTTCGGGCGCGAAGGCCGGAAACCGCTCGAACGCAACAGATTCGCCTTCGCTCAGCGAATCGCCGATCGCAAACACGCCCGGATTAGCCAAGCCGACCACGTCGCCGGCGTAGGCAGCTTCGAGCGACTCGCGCTCGCTCGCGAAGAGCCGCATCGCGCGTGACAGGCGCACGTCTTTTCCGGTGCGCCCGTTGCGCACGGTCATGTCGCGCTCGAAACGCCCGGAACAAATGCGCACGAAGGCCACGCGGTCGCGATGACGCGGATCCATGTTCGCCTGGATCTTAAAAACAAACCCGGTGAATTGGTCAGAAGTGGGATCGATCACGCGGGCCTCGACAAGCTCGGCCGTGGTTCGACCGGGCGCATCAGAGATGCGCCGCTCACCATGACATTCGGGAGCAGCACCATTCTCGGCGCCGTCCGTGATTATGCGGCGGGGCGTCGGCGATGGCGCCAGCTTTATGAAGTCGTCCAGAAAGAGTTGTACGCCGAAGTTCGTGACGGCACTCCCGAAAAAGACCGGCGAGACGTCGCCGCGCAGCATGGCGTCCGCATCGAACTCCGCACCCGCGCCTTCGAGGAGTTCGATCTCCTCGAGGAACTGGCCGTACGATCGATCGTCGAGGAGTTTGCGGATCTGCGGGTCGTCGACGCCGGTGACTCGAACGTTCGCGCGCTTCGATCCGTGCGCGGCGCGCTCGAATAGATGCACGCGCTGCGTGGCGCGATCGAACACGCCCTTGAACGACGGGCCGTTGCCGAGCGGCCAGTTCATCGGAAAGACGCCGATGCCCAAGACGTTCTCGAGCTCGTCGAGCAGTTCGAGCGGATCGCGGCTGGGCCGATCCATCTTGTTGATGAACGTAAAGAGCGGAATGCGCCGCGCGCGGCAGATTGCGAACAGTTTTTTGGTTTGCGGTTCCACCCCTTTGGCGGCGTCGATCAGCATCACTGCGCTGTCAGCCGCCAGCAGCGTGCGATAGGTATCCTCCCCGAAGTCTTGGTGACCGGGCGTGTCGAGCAAGTTCATGGTGCAGCCGCCATACTCGAACTGCAGCACCGTCGACGTGATCGAAATTCCGCGCTGCTTTTCCAGCTCCATCCAATCGCTGGTGGCGGCGCGTTGCGCTCTGCGCGCCGAAACCTGGCCTGCCGTTTGAATGGCGCCGCCGTAGAGCAGCAGCTTTTCCGTCAGCGTCGTCTTGCCGGCGTCGGGGTGTGAAATGATCGCGAAGGTGCGCCGCGTGCGCACTTCGCGTGCCAGATCAGTCATTACAGCTTGGACGTTGCCGGTTCGTAAATCCGCAACACCGCGCGCCCGCGCTCCTCGTGCATCAGCGCGATGGAAGAACCTTTTTTGAAGAGCTGTGCCGGAGGCGGAACATAAAATATATCTCGCGCGCGGCGTACCACAACGTCTTTTTCGCGCGCGATGATACTGCAGTCGCCGTACTGCAAGCTCGTCCCGGAGGGTTGGATTGCATAACCTGAAGGGAGTTGCGAGCCAACGTACGCGCGAGCGCCCGATGCCTCGACCGTTTGG
>JABXNS010000213.1_pt1 | contig 14378 bp, 11 predicted proteins | sample 7301101 | NCBI WGS metagenome assembly JABXNS01 (sample SAMN14449646, study PRJNA615230) | soil metagenome | isolation source: soil from bare, unvegetated metal-rich iron-sulfur acidic spring small-cell... | place: Canada: Paint Pots Mound, Kootenay National Park, BC | collected 2017-05-25
GTAACGATGGTGAGGCCGGCGTGCGCGTCTTCTCCAAGCTTTTGGGCGGCGCAATCGTTTGTGCTCGCCGTTTCGGCCAAGAATTGAATCGTTGAAAACGGCGTTTTGGCAAGCGCGGCGCACGTCGATGCAAACGCGCTACCGTTCGTGCAAACAGGTTCCATCTAGCGCGCCGAGAACGCGCCGGGCGTGTTCTTTCCCAAGCATGCGGTGATTCTGTGTTTTGAGGGGCCGGACCCGTATTCGCAAGTTGGCGGGTTAGGCGTTCGCGTTTCGGAACTTGCCGAAGCGCTGGTGCAACGCGGCGTTGCCACCGACCTGATCTTTGTGGGCGACCCCAGCCTGCCCGCCCGCTCGGTTACGGAAGGCGGCGTCAAACTTCACCGCGTCTTGCAACCGGTTTCCCGCGAATATCCGCGCAACGTGTATGATGGAGAGTACACCAAGGTGGATGCGTTCGCACAAACCGTTCCCGAAATCGTGGCCGACGAACACGTCGTACCCGCCGCGGACCGCGGCGAACAGGTGCTTATTTTGGTCGAGGAATGGCAAACGGTCAAAGCAACGGTGGAAATTAACCGCCTGCTGCGCGATCGGCATCTGCGCAAATCGGCCGTGATGCTCTGGAATGCCAATAATACGTACGGCTTTGAGGGGATCGATTGGGTGGCGTTGCAAGGCGCGGCGACTATCACAACGATCAGCAAGTTTATGAAGTTCGAGATGCGCCAGCGCGGCGTAAACGCGCTGGTTATCCCGAACGGAATTCCCGAGCGCTTATTGGAGGGCCCCTCCCCGGAGCTCGTGCGCCGCTTGCGCGAGGTGTTGCATGGATCGCCGCTTCTCGTGAAAGTGGGACGCTTCGATCCCGACAAGCGGTGGTTTCAAGCCATCGATGCCGTCGCAGCGCTGCGCGAGCGTGGCGCGCATCCGCGCCTGATCGTTCGGGGCGGCACCGAAGCGCACGGGCGCGAGGTCGTTGCGCGCGCGCAAGACCTCGGCTTGCGCGTCGTCGAGGTGAACGCGGGCGTCGATGACCCGCAGTTCTATAACATCCTGCACGCCGCCGATGGGGATGTCGTCGTGCTGACGGCGACGATGCCGCAGGAGATGCTCTCGGCGCTGTATGCGGTGGCTGACGCGGTGCTCGCCAACAGCGGCAAGGAGCCCTTCGGCCTCGTCGGATTGGAAGTGATGGCGGCCGGCGGTCTTCCGGTCTGCGGGTCGACCGGTGAGGAATACGCCGAGGCCTTCGTCAATGCAATCGTCTGCGATACCGAAGATGGGCTCGAGTTAGCGACCTACATCGAATCGACGCTGGAGGATCCGCGTCAAATTCATCGGATGCATGCCGCCGCTCAAGCCACCGCACAGCGCTACACCTGGCCGACCGTTCTCAACGTCCTGACGCGCAAATTAGAGTTCATCGCGGCGCGCACAGCGGAGGCAAACGGCGCTTAGCGCGCCAATGACGTGCCGCTATGGCTATTCAACGAACCCTTATCCTGGCAAAGCCCGACGCCGTTTCGCGCGGACTCATCGGCGAACTCGTGCGGCGCATCGAACTGCGCGGGTATCTGATCATCGGCATGAAGATGATGCAACTCGATGGCGAGCGCGCCCGCCGCCATTATGGCGAGCACGAAGGTAAGCCGTTCTTCAAGGGCTTGGTCGACTTTATCACCAGCGGCCCCATCGTCGCGATGTGCGTGGAAGGTCAAGATGCCATCGAGGGGATGCGCCAGCTGATGGGCGCCACCAATCCGCTGGCGGCCGCGCCCGGAACGATCCGCGCGGACTATGCGCAGAGCATCGGACGCAATCTCGTGCACGGGAGCGACTCGCACGAAAGCGCCGAGCGGGAGCTGGCGATCTTTTTCGAACCGCGCGAAATCGTTTCGCGCAAACACGACTTGCAGAGCTGGTTGGTGGAATAGCGCATGGCGCTGGAATCGTTGCGCGGCGGCGGCCGGCCGCTGATCGAAGGCGTGCATGCGCGGGAAGTCCTGGATTCGCGCGGCAATCCGACGATCGCCGTGACGGTTGCCACAACCTTCGGCGCGGTCGAAGAAGCGCTCGTTCCTTCGGGCGCGTCGACGGGCGCACATGAAGCCGTCGAATTGCGCGACGGCGATGCCAAGCGTTACGGCGGGAAGGGCGTGCTCAAAGCCGTTAGCGCCGTCAATGATGTCCTTGGCCCCGCGCTTGAAGGAACCGATGTTACCGCGCAGCGTGAGATCGACGGGCGCCTCATCGAGCTTGATGGGTCGAAGAATAAAAGCCGGTGCGGAGCCAATGCGTTGCTGGGCATTTCGCTTGCCGTCGCGCGCGCTGCGGCTGCAAGTTTGAGCATGCCGCTCTACCGGTACTTAGGCGGGCCATCCGCCGCTATTTTGCCGGTCCCGATGATGAATGTGATCAACGGCGGCAAACATGCCGAAGGCGCGCTTCAATTTCAAGAATGCATGATCGTGCCGTTGGGCGCACCGACCTTTGCTGAAGCCGTTCGTTACGGCGCCGAAGTTTTTCATGCACTCGGGAAATTGCTGCACGATCGGGGCCAACCGACGCTCGTAGGAGACGAGGGTGGGTATGCTCCGCGCTTGGATGGGTTGCCGCAAGCGCTGGATTTGCTGTGCGAAGCGATCGAAGAAGCCGGCTACCGGCCCGGTGCGGACGTCGCCCTTGCGCTGGATGCCGCGGCAACCGAATTTTATCGCGATGGAACGTACTATCCGCAGAGCCCCGGACAGCCGTCCTCCGCGCAAGAAATGATCGCCATGTACGGGGATCTTGTTGGGCGTTACCCGATCGTTTCGATCGAGGATGGCTTAGCCGAGGACGATTGGGACGGCTGGGCGGCACTCACGAAATCGATCGGAGCGAGGACTCAACTGGTTGGCGACGATCTGTTCGTAACCAACACGGAGCGTTTGCAACGCGGCATCGACGCGCACATCGCTAACGCCGTTTTGATCAAAGTCAATCAAATCGGGACGCTTTCGGAAACGCTCGATGCCGTCGAGCTCGCGCATAAAGCGGGATACCGTTGCGTCATCTCGCACCGCTCGGGTGAAACCGGCGACACGACCATTGCCGACATCGCCGTCGCGACCTCGGCCGGGCAAATCAAGACCGGTTCGCTTTCACGCAGCGATCGCGTGGAAAAATATAACCGCCTGATGGCTATCGAGGAAGATCTCGGCGAGGCCGCGCGCTACGCCGGGCCAAAAGCGTTCGCGAGCGTTACCTAAGCGATCTGAGCTGAACCGGGCTCGCCATGGCGAGGTTGGTGGCTTCCAATTTGCGAAATGACTCCTGAGCTGGGGCCTGTAGCTCAGCGGTAGAGCGGCCGGCTCATAACTGGTTGCGCGCAGGTTCGAATCCTGCCGGGCCCACAGAATCGCTCATGCTGACATCTTCTGAACTGAACACGCCCGCGAGCATTCCCGAAAGCGCCGTTGCGTCGTACGAGCGCGATGGTTTCGTGCGCATCGAGAAGCTGCTTTCACCGGCGCTCCTCGCGCATTACGGCGCGCCGATTAGCGCCGAAGTGGTACGGCGCAACACGCAGTCGGTGCCCCTCGAGCAGCGCGACACGTACCATCGCGCGTTCCTACAGATCACCAACTTGTGGCGCACGAACCAAAACGCCAAAGAATTCGTCTTTGGCAAACGGCTCGCATCGGCGGCCGCGGCGTTGCTGCGGTGCGAACGCGTGCGCTTGTATCACGATCAAGCGCTCTATAAGGAGCCGGGCGGGGGCTTCACGCCGTGGCACGCCGATCAGTTTTATTGGCCGCTCGATTCGGACAAGACCGTCACCGCTTGGGTGCCCTTGCAAGATACGCCGGTCGAGATGGGACCGATCGCGTTTGCTGCGGGCAGCCAGCGCATGCCGTTCGGTCGCGACCTCGAGATTAGCGACGAGAGCGAACGATCGTTGCGCAAGGCGCTGGAGATGGGGCGCTTTCGCGAGGTCGTGACGCCGTTCAACCTTGGAGACGTAAGTTTTCATTCCGGATGGACGTTCCACCACACGGGGCCCAACCAGACGCGGTCGCCTCGTGCCGTGATGACCGTCATCTACATGGCGGATGGGATTCGCCTGAGCGAGCCCTCGCGAAAACAGCACAATTTGGATTGGGAGGCCTTCATGCCGGGCGCGAAGCCGGGGGAAGTGGTTGACTCTCCGCTCAATCCCATCCTAAACTAGGCCGGTTCGCGGCGCCATCGTCTATCGGTTAGGACATCGCCCTTTCAAGGCGGGAAGACGGGTTCGATTCCCGTTGGCGCTACCATTCGGGTTAAGTGGACCCGCCTTTCGAACCACTCAAAATGCTGCTTTCCGTCTGCCACTTGCTAACATCATGCTAGCCCTCATTTAGCGCGAGGGCCTTCATCGTGATTGGGCGCATTGCTCCGCCGTGAAGAGTTGCTCGTGTGCACGCGGCGGTCCAAAAAGCTTTGGCACAAGAGATCAGGGCTTGCGGAGCGTTACGCATCCGGCGAAGTCTGTCGCGCCCGCCGGTAGCGTGACCCCGAGAGATGTGGAGTGTACGGACTTCAAGCACTCCCTTCCCATGGTTGCGCTATCAAAAAGTAACTTCCCGCGACGAATGGTCCCGTCATGCCAGCGAGCGCGGTAGCGGTAGTCGCCCGAAACTTCGGTCACCATTCCAGTCATCACCTCGCGCCAGTGGCTGCATGCGGTCGTGTCGTCGGGATTGATTTTTTGTACCTTACAAAGTTCGTAAAAGAAGGTCGGGATCACGAAGATTTGGGCGTCTTTGGGCCGGGTCACGAGGTTCACCGCCATTTCGCCCGCGCCGCATCCCTCGAGAAGCACGGTTCGGGGCAACGTCCGGTGGGTCGTTCGGTACGCTTCGAGATCGGTCCGAAGGTGGCGTAGAAACAAGTCCAGTGAATGATCGTAGTCGGAGCCGTTGCCGACGGTCATCGCGTGCTCAAAATGACTGAGACGATTTTTCCAAACGCTGGATGGGTAACCGATGTCGGGCAATTCTCGTTCAAGGTGGACGACGACATACGCAATGTCGGCGTATAATGCCGTTTGCCGATCCGGATCGTTGCCGACAAAGGCCGAACCCGGCTGGCAAGAGCCGAGAGCGTAGAACCGAGAAGCGCGTGAAGCTCTCGCGCTGTGCGCGACGTCATACAGGCGTACCATAACCGCTCGAACGGCCGCATAGTTTGTGTGCGCTTCGGACGAAGACTGCTTCGCTGCGACGAGGGTAATGCTTGGCAACGCGCCGATTAGGATGAGAGCGGACAAAATGCGAATCATAAACGCTTCCTCGTTCCTAGTGCGATCGCGGCGGTTGCGGCGGTGAGAACCGCTGCGGCGCGAAATGCAGCGAATCACAGTTTGGCAATCGAAACCTTAACAAACGGAATCGACGGCAGAGTTCAGAGGAAGTCGGCATCGTATTCGGCGCCGCGAAAATCGTATTCATCTAGAAATGGACATTTATCCCTTTTAGAGCGTCCTCGCGCGGAATCCCTGGAAAAGCCGGGTTCAAGTAACGGACCGGACTTGCCGGGATCCCGCTGAGAGAGTTCGATTCCCGTTGGCGCTATCCACAACGTTCCAGTTACGGCCGATGCCTGCGCAACTCACTCAGAATCTCGCGCTGCCCCTCCATCAGGTTCACGATCCAATTTTCAGCAGGTTCTGAAAGCGAGTGGAGAGCGACGCCGACACTTTGGCTGAGGGTCGCGAGCGCTTCGCGCTCGACGGGGGCATAGCTTTCGCCGTCACGCTTTTGGCCGCAAACCAACGCACCGACGACTCGCGAACGCACGATCATCGGGAACGCCCATTCACCGCTAAGCGTCGTGTGAATCGTCTGCAAGTCCAAAGGCTCCCGCCAAGCTCGTAGGGCGACCATCGCCGGATCGTCGGCGTCCACGTCGGCCCCGCCGACCCCGAATGCGGATCCATAACGGTCCTCGCGCGGTACCAGGAACGTGACCGTGCTTGCACCGGTATGTTGCTCAACCTCTTGGACGACCCGGCTGATGAGCGTGTCGCGATTCGTAACGAATGCGGCCTCATGCGCCAGGCGGCGCAGCGCGCGTTCGTCTTCGTGCCGTTTGCGAAACAGCACTCGGTCGACAAATTGGTCGGCGCGCCGGTGGATGGAGCGAATGGAAATGCCGAGAACGAGCGCGGCCGCGATATTGACGGCAGTGCTCGTCGTATGGCTGACGTTAGCGAACCACGCTCCAAACGCCCATTCGATCAGGATAAAAAATCCAACCACGATTACGGAAACGACCGCAAAGACCGCCGCGCGATTGAGCGCGAAACCGACATCGAGAACGCGCCGTTGAAGGGCGGCATAGCTCAATCCAATCGGCCACAGAAGTCCGCTGAGATTCCCGAGACTCGCTAGCGCAGAGCGGAGCTGTGGGTCGCTTGGCGCCACGGTCACCGCGATTCCATATGCGACCCGCAAAAGAAACAGCGGTGTCAGAGAGAGCACGACCCAGGCGACCCGCTGACGATCGCCGCCCCGGCTAGCCCCGATTGCGGCAAATCCGCACGCAAGCGCCAAGGAATACATCAAAGAGCTAAGGACGTATATGGGAAAGATATCGCCGACCAGCACGATGCGCGCCATAATAGTCATTGCGGACAAAAGCGCGTAGGCCCCGGCGGCGATGAAGGCCATTGCGTTCAATGCTGTACGCAAGGGAGTCCGCCGTCCGAAACGTGCCGTGAACGCGACAAAGAAACTTAGCGACAGCGCTAAGAGCGGGCGCGATATAACCCACGAGGCAACGTCAAGCCGGGGCCACGGCGTTGCGAAATTGTTCGGTGCCAAAAAAATTGCTCCGCAGCCAAACAGCATGAGCAGCACCAATAGACGGCTTTCCCGAACGTGAGCCCGTTTCACCGTGATCAGGCTCGCGAAGGCGAATATCCAGATCTGGGCGGCGAGTCCGGCGAAGGTTGAAAACGGTTGCCGAACATGCTGCGTGATGAGAACGGTGTGAAAGGTCCGCGGTCCGCGGTGCACGGTCAGCCGAATGCTCGCCGGCCGCAGGCTCGCGCCCGCGAGCAATGCGCGCGCGGTCACCGATTCGTCACGCAAATCGATCACGTCGCCGGGCTGAAGCCGGGCTGCGGCCGCGGGCGTCCCGGTGAGAACCCGCGATATCGCTATGGACACCCCGGACAGCCCCTGGGTAGTGAGACGCGCGGCGGCTATCGAGCGAAGGTCATTGAGGTCGACGATCAGGGCAAGAAAAAATACGCCCGCAATCTAGCAAGATCGATCGCCACCGCGTCATGGCTGACGCTTCGACCTGCCTTTTCGTTTGCCTAGTTGAAGCATTGGCGCTGCGTACGCGTTAGGCCAGCTCCTACCCACCGGCTGCGATTCGTTGTGAGTTCTGTACCAAATGCACGTTTTAGGAGGGGTTTCCGATGGCTCTGTTCATACCCGGCGGGAGAACGTGAAGCTATTTCCTTGATAACGGTGTGCACATGACCTGGGAAGCGATTAGCGCGCTCGGTTCGATCTTATCTGCGGGCGTTATTGCGCTCACGGGATTTTTCGCCTACCGGCAACTCCGCGCGCTCCGTGGCGCTGCTCAACTCCAGGGATTTTTGGACCTGCAAAAACAGTTGAACGCGCCCGAGATGAATGAAGTGCGCTCGTTCGTGAACTTACAACTGCCAGAGCTCTTGAAAGACAAACAATTTTGCGAAGAGCTCGTTACGGGCAAAATTGATCGCGCCCGTCACCGGGAAGTCTTGTTAGGAAATTTTTTGGAGAGCGTCGGTATGCTCGTCTTTTATGGCGCGCTCGATGAACGCCTATTCTTTGAAACGTACGTCTATATTGCTCCCACCACGTGGGAGCAGCTGCGTCCGGTCGTGGATCTCCTGCGACGGCGATCGCCGCTGCTTTGGCAGCATTTCGAATACTTTGCACGCCGGTGCGGAGAGATCAAGGCTTCTAGCCTCAATAAAAAACGCTATTTCGACGATCCGGCTGGCTAAGTCGCTTCTGCGTGCGCGCCACGCGGGGCCATCGCAACCTTAGGCCGAAAACTCCAAACCGCTGATTCCTTCAAGCCGGCTTATCCAGAATGGCAGGTATGACGGGCGGAATTTTTGGTTTGCCACGGTGGCTTACCGGCATCGCGTCGCTGATCGCCGTCTACGGCGTGGTGATGCTGGCTGCGGCTATATGGATGCCCCACGAATTGGACTGGGTTATGTACGAGTGGGTCAGTATCAGCAATCCACCCGTGTTTTCTGATTCGGTGCAAATCGTCGACGTTCCATGGGACAGCAATGATGTGGCCGCCAATCGCCGCTACGTGACGGGTTTTCTCGGAGGCGTTCTGGCCCGGCATGAAACCCCGAGCGCGATCATTTTCGACATCCAGTTTATTCGCTGTCAAACCAAGCCGTGCGGTTCGATCATGGACTCGGCGCGTCAGAAACTCATCGAGACGGTGCGCGCCGCAACGCGAAAGTTCCCCGTATACGCGACGGAAGAGGTCTCGCCGGAGCGCGGAAGCGACGAGGTTACCGCGCCGCATGAAACGCACGATCCGCTGATCTACAGCGCGCTAAGCGGTGCCGCCCACACGGTTTTCCCGCTTCCCTTCCGGCAGGCGCGCGTCGCATTTTATCGCCGCTGCTACGCGAACGTTCCGTTCCTGGCGGATGATGGCGTGAGCGTCGCCGACGTTCGCGAAAACGTCTGGTCGATGGTCGACCGCGTCCTGATTCCGCCGAAGCAATTCTTGGGCTTAGCATGCGACCCGAACCACGTCGCCGTGCGGCTGGGTCGAAAACTCTCCGGCTCCGACCCGCATATCCTTGCGGTGACGACGCATCGCTCCACGTTTCGCGCGAATCTAAACGATAAATACGTGATCGTCGGAACGCTGGCCGTGGACAAGCCGCTGCCGGCGGAGCGCAGCGGACCCGAGATCCTCGGCTGGGCGCTGAGCAATGCTTTGGAGGCGAGTTCGATGGTTTCCCGGGACGCTGCCTATACAACGATTCCACAAAATGGCGTGCTGTTGTTGTTGGTTCCAGCGTTCTCCGTGGTTGCGGTTGTCGTCTTTATGGCGACATTTTACGGATTGCGCAGGGTGCGGCTCAGAAAGCTGCGCTACGGTCTACCGTGGATTGCTTGCGGCATAGCCGTATGCGTAGCCCTGGCGGTCTTCGCCGGCTTCGAGGCCTGGATGCTCTCCGTCCATGAAATTCAGCCGCAAGTGTCGCTGATTGCTCTGGGGATTGTCCTCGCCTCGGGATTGAGCGGAATCCGTGGTTCGCAAACGGTACTCGAAGAAGCGAACGCTCCCGACACGCATCGCGTCGAGAAATACGATTACGATGTCTTTATCAGCTATGCGCACGATGAGGTCGCATGGGTTGTCGAGCACGTGTACCTTCCATTGAAAAAAGCACGCTTGGCGAATGGGAAGCCGCTGACGATTTTTTTCGACACCGATTCCATTCCCGGCGGCGCGTCTTGGCAGGACAACATCTGCGTCGCCATGGACGCAAGCAGGGTGATCATTCCCGTATACTCGGAGAAATATTTTGCGCGGCCATACTGCAAATTCGAAGCGCGGCGTGCCCTGCGTAAATGGATTACCGAAGGGCCGGAAACCGGCTGCGTGCTGCCGGTGATGCGCGGCAATCCGGAGGTGCCGAACTGGTTGAGTGATATCCAGCACGGAAGCATTGATGAAACGCCGGACCTGGTCGAGCGCTACGTAAGAGAAATCGTCGAGCGTCTTTCTCGCTCCGCGGGGGATGCAATCGCGTCATCTCCGGTTACGGAGCCGACCGCAACGTGAACGGCAACCGAATCGCAAGCGCCCTCGTGCTGGCGGTCGCGGTGCTCGCGCCGTGGATTGCTCACGCGCAAACACGCTCGCACACCGTACAACAGATTCTCGTTGACGGAAAGCGTGCGTCCACGGCCGGCGTGCGGATTTCGCCACTGCGCGGTCATGCGGAAACGACGGTTCGGCAAGGCGAGCAAATCGTCGACGGCTCGCGCGTCGATGTGCCCGCGCACGTCACCCTCATTCTTGTTTCCACGGGCCGCAAAAGCACGATCACCTTAGAACCCGGTGCCAGCATCACGCTGCTGAGCACGGGCTCCGGCGAAGAGATGCAGCATCACGCCGGCAATGCAATCTACAGTGTCATTCCGCGGGCGCTGGATTTCTTTCGCGTGTTGACCGGCGAAGTCATCAAGGCATCGGTCAACGGCACGGTGTTTTCCGTGCAATCAGCCGGCGGAAAAGTGACGTTTCGCGCCATCGAACGGTCGATCTCCATCGAGAAAACCGGCCTGCTCAAGGTCGGGCCGCGCGTGAAAAAGGTAACGCTGGTCGATGTGATCTCGCCCACCTTGCGCACCGAAGTAACGTACCGGCCCAGCGCAACCTGGTTTCTTGCAAGATTTGCAAATTTTGCACAGGCGCAGGCGTATTATCAGCAACAGCTTGCGGCGGCCCGCAAATCCGGCGATCCGCACGCCATAAGCGCCGCCCTCCTGAATCTCGGGATGGTGCAAGAGCGGCTCAGCCGCTATCCTGAGGCGCTCGCATCGGATCAAGCGGCGCTGACGCTCTTCCGCCGAACCGGCAACCGCGATGGCGAAGCGACCGCGCTGACAAACCTCGGCAAGGTGCAAAACGACGTCAGCCGCTATTCAGAGGCGCTCGCATTCCAACAAGCGGCGCTGATGCTTTTTCGGCGGCTGGGGGACCGCGATGGCGTTGCCCGCGCGCTCGACAACATCGGTAACGTGCAAGAAAATCTCAGTCGGTATTCGGACGCGCTTGCATCGCATCAAGCGGCGCTCGCGCTCTTCCGCGAGCTCCGCGATCGCGATGGCCAAGCCAGGGCGCTCGACAATATTGCCGATGTGCACGACGAGCTGGGCCAATATCCGGCGGCGCTCGCGTTTCATCAAGAGGCGCTCGCACTCTACCGGCAGCTGGGGGATCGCGATGGTGAGGCCGGCGCACTCACCAATCGAGGCATCGTCGAACGCCATCTCAGCCGCTATGCGGAGGCGCTCGCATCGCACGAAGCGGCGCGGGCGCTCTATCGCCAGCTCGGCGGGCGTAATGGCGAGGCCAGCGCCCTTACCAATATTGCCAACGTGCAAGACGAGCTCGGACGCTATTCGGAGGCGCTTGCATCCCATCAAGCGGCGTTGGCCCTTTTTCGCGAGCTTGGTACCCCCGAGGGCGAGGCGGGCGCGCTCAACAATATCGGCAACGTGCAAGGCGAGCTCGGACGCTATTCTGAGTCGCTGGCATCTCTCGAAGCGGCCTTGGCTCTCTTTCGCCAACTCGGTATCCGCGGTGGCGAGGCCGATGCCCTTACCAACATCGGTATCGCGCAAGAAAATCTCGGCCGCTACTCGGAGGCGCTTGCATCCCATCAAGCCGCGTTGATCCTTTTTCGCCAGCTTGGCGCCCGCGAGGGCGAGGCCGGTGCACTCACCAACATCGGCAGCGCGCAAAATGAGCTCCGCCGATATTCGGAGGCGCTCGCATCGCATCAAGCGGCGGTTGTGCTCTATCGCGATTTGGGTAATCGCCATGGCGAGGCGACGGCGTTAAGCGGTCTCGCCTGGTCCGCCTGGCACTTGCACGCATTCGAGGCGGCGTTGACCGCGTACACGCAAGCTCTCGCGCTCTATCAGCAGCTCGGTATGACGGCAAACGCGGCGCGCGTTGCGACCAACATCAAGCTTGTCACAGCTAAACAAGCCCCTCCAAACTGATTTCGCGCTCAGTGTGCGGTGATGCGCGTCCCCGAGGAAGGAGGCGCCTCCTTGACAAGCGTACCAATCGAAACGACTACGGTCTAGAATAGGGGGACTTATGAAACGTCTTCTTTCCGCATTGGCGGCGGTCGGTGCTTTGAGCCTGGCGATGAGCCCGGCCGTTGCTCCGGCGGCGACCCACCAAACCGTCCTTGGAATTATCACCGGAAAACAGGTTGGAACGGTGACGCGACGTTCCGGCAATCAAGTCTTTACGATGCATTTCAGCCCGGCCGGCAAGCTTCTGAGCGCTACGGAGTCCGGAGGCCCCGCGCATGGGATGTCCAGCACGCCGCTAACGATCACGAAGTCACACACGGCTCCGATGGGCAAACATAGTTACACCGTCGTCTACAATTGGTGCTATTACTATGTGTGCAACGCGTATGGGTATTGCTACGTTTATTACTACCTTTGCTAAAGACCGCTCGTCCCGACGTTCGGGAGCGCTCTCGATCGATCGGATGGCTATAAAAAACGGCCGCGCAAGAGCGGCCGTTTTCTTTTTTTCATCTTAAGGGGTGGGATGCCGCAGCCGCGTTAGCGCCATATCCCTCGTCCACTGGCTAAACTCGGGATTCTTGAGCCAATGATTTTGCAGCGCGGCGACTCGTGCACGATAGGTTGGATGGTCTGAGTGAAGCCATACACCCAAACCACCGATATGCATCGCGCGGTTCTTGCTCATCTTTTTCAGAATCGCGACTAAACCCCAGGGGTTGATATGCGCTTGCGAGCAAACGGTAGCGCCTAACTTGTCGGCGTCCTCTTCTTGGGCGCGCGTGTAGCCTAGCTGCGCTAAATTGTTGCCCCACGCGGCCAGAACTTCAATGGGGTGCCTGAGGTGCCGGCGCGTGAGCAGCTCGGCACGCATAACCAGAGCCTTCGCCCTCGCGTTACCTCGGTCGTTCGCTTTGATACTTCGGAAGCCGTCGTGGTGAATGACGTGGCTTGCTTCGTGACACAGAACGCCGGCGAGTTCTTCGCTGTAGTCCATGTAATCGACCATGCCCCGGCTGACGTAGATGCGCGGTCCATAGTATTCGTACGCATTGGGCTCCTTCTGCTTTGTCACAAAAAAGCGAAAAGGCACGCCGTACATGGAGCGGACGAGCGGCGCGACCTGCACGGCGACGGAATCGACGATTTTCTGTTCGGACGAATTGGGAGCCAGTCCGGACTGCTCCATGACATAGGCTTCATCGTCCAAACATTTCGCGGTGGTACAGGGAGTTGACGTTGGATGCGGTGCTGCCGATGAACCCTGGCGTGGGTTTGACGCTGGCGAGTTCGCCGGTGGCCCCGCGGCCGACCGCTGCTTCCCCGCACCGCAACTCGCGAGCAGAAAGCCAAGAAGCGCTGCCAAAACAACGTAGGGAATTTTACTCATGCCGGAACGTTCGGGAGTTCGGTCCTCCGGCCTTGACCCCGCTGATCGTGCGGTCGGTTTTGTAAGTACCGCCCTTCAACGCTGCCACTGGAATGGTCACTTCTTTGGCAATGACTCAAACGAGCAACAACAGGCGAAGAAAAGCGAAACTCAGACGCGCTCTGAACATATACCCTCCGTCGTGGCGGGCTAGCAGCGTCGCTTCCATTTATGTTTCTGCCGCGCCTGGAAATGTCCAGCCAGCCCTCAAGGAAGGGCTCTCCGTGCCGCACAGGCCAGCGCCCGGCAATCTCCAACTAGCGCTCTCATGAGCGCGCCGAGCCATCCGCGTGTGGTGATCGCCGAACCCTTTGCTGAAAGCGGCCAGGCCGTGCTGCGAGCGGCCGGCATCGATGTCGTCTCTTGCGTCGGCGCTCAACGGCCGGTTCTCCTGGATGCGTTGGAACGCGCGCACGGCCTGATCGTTCGTTCTGAAACCCGCGTCGATCGCGAGCTCTTGCACGCGGCGAACGCCTTGTGTGTGGTCGGTCGCGCGGGCGTCGGCGTCGATGCGATCGACGTTGCGGCTGCGACGCAAGCGGGAATCGTCGTGCTTAATACGCCGGCTGCCAATACCATCGCCGCGACCGAACACACTTTTGCACTGTTGCTCGCGATGCTGCGTCACATCCCGGCGGCCACGGCATCCGTGAACGAAGGCCGGTGGGAGCGCGGCCCGTTCATCGGAGGGGAACTCTTCGGGAAAACGCTTGGGATCGTCGGCCTCGGGCGGATCGGCGGCTCGGTTGCCACCCGCGCACGAGCCTTTGGGATGAATGTGATCGCGTGCGATCCGTATATCGCGCCGTCCCGTGCGGAAGCACACGGCGTCGCTATGGTTGGTTTCCAAGACCTTTTGGCGCGCGCGGATATTGTGACGCTGCACACGCCGCTGAACGAACAGACGCAGGGGCTCATCGGCAGCGAGGAACTTACGCAGATGAAAAACGATGCGTTGCTCGTCAATTGTTCGCGCGGCGGGGTCATCGACGAGGCGGCCTTACTGGCCGCGCTTGACGACGGCAGGTTGCGCGGGGCCGCAATCGACGTCGTGAGCGTCGAGCCGCCGCAAGCGGAATCCGCCGGAGCCAGAC
>JABXNS010000215.1_pt1 | contig 14259 bp, 19 predicted proteins | sample 7301101 | NCBI WGS metagenome assembly JABXNS01 (sample SAMN14449646, study PRJNA615230) | soil metagenome | isolation source: soil from bare, unvegetated metal-rich iron-sulfur acidic spring small-cell... | place: Canada: Paint Pots Mound, Kootenay National Park, BC | collected 2017-05-25
TTCACGAAGCACATCGCGACGTAATTGCCGGGACTCAGCGTCACGATGTCGTTCGAATACTCACCGGACACGGGCGCGTTGGGCCCGGCGACGGGCTCTGCCCACGACGGCGGTGGACCGGGCTTCTGGAGCGCCGCAGCAAGATCGGAGGCTGTCTTTCCGGCGCCGAGCTTGAAGATCGCTGCGTGATGAATGTCGGGACCGACGTTGTGCAGCCTGATGTTGACCACTCCGGCCGGCACATCGGGAATCGGATCATACGTGTAGTCGCGCGCGGTGATGGTAATCACGGGTGGGGCCTTGGGCTTTGCCGATGCAACATGTCGCTCGGCCGGCTTCAGCCCGCCTGTGGCGCCGGCGTAAGCAAGCGCGGCCAAGCCCAGTCCCGATGCTGTTTTCAATAGAATCACGGTACCCTCCAGGAGATTGAATTGAATGATGGGTCACGCGGCCCCGTTGAGGCAATCCTCTACTTTACGCGAACCCTGCCATCCCCGGCCCGACCCGCGGTCTTCAGGCAACTGAGCGGACATGAAACGCCGCTGAGGGTGGACTGTTCGGAGAGGATATCTACAAACCCTCAATGTTTTCACAGAGAGCGCGCACAGTGGCTATCTGCGGTATCTGATCTTGACGATGTTCCTGTTATCCTTGCCAGAGATGTGACGGGGGGGGGGTGAAGCAGAACCGGAGCTCGTCTATATACCCGTCAACGCCATCACGGCAGAAAGTCCGATGGACTATGGAGTATTGGGCGCGCGGGCTTAGTGCTCGATCACTGCTCAGATATCTCGGAGGAATGACGATGTTTATCGTCGTGGGGCGCCTCCTTCTGGTCGATCTCTCAAGCGTTGAAACAATCTGGCGCGTCCTCCTTTTCCTCGTCTGTGGTGCGGTGTTTTCTGTACACGGGTTATCGGATGCAGCCGCCAGGGGTGAAGTCTGACAAGAAGTGATTTAGCTGGCTCTCTCGCACCTCTCACCGAAACAGTTGCGGAAGCTTTCGTCGGGAGACCGACGGCAATCCGATAACCGAAGACGCGAGCGGGAACTGTTCCGGAGGACATCCACTAGCGCGTGGCGAACTTGCGACCAACGCTTTCTGCTGTCGGTTCTGCTGTCGATTGAGTACGACATCCGGCATCCAGGTAATCCAACTACGGCAGATCACGCTGTCCGTCAACGATTTCCTGCTTTTTTGCCGGACCTCCTACTCCCTTGCGGTCGCCTGACAAGCGTGAGGTCGGTAGTTCAACTCTACCCAGGCCCAGGAACTAAGACCATCGCCCCGCAAGCCTTTACGCGTTTGCGGGTTTCTACTTCCGGCTCGCAGGTCTGAAGCTACGTTGAGCTGCGCATGGCATCGGAACTCCAAAGGTCTCGCCGCTCTCTCACTTTATTTCTGCGCCGCTATTACCGAGTCTACCGGCAGCTTTCGACCGACTTGTACCGCAACGTCAAATGCTGTCGCTCCCAGCTGCGTGAGCGCACGCGATCGGTACCGCTCGTACTCGACCGCATCTGCGGGATCAGCCGTTATTCCGAGCTGCTCCAGTAGCGCATCGGATGTACCGAAGAGCCGAGCGGCGGTGGTGGCATCGCCCTCGGCAGCGGCCGCGGAAGCAAACCCCGCCAAGAAGAAAGCCCAGTACGACCGATTCGCGCTCGCCACGGCGTGCCGCAGACCATCTGCGAATCGGGCACGGGCCGAGCTCGTGCGTCCGAGATCGAGTAACACGAAGCCGATGTTGTGAGCGATATCGAGACGGAAGGTCGGTGAAATCCGTCCGTAAATTAGTGCAGCTTTATCGTAGTACGTTTCTGAAGAGTCGTACTGCGCAAGAACACGTGCGGATTCGCCACGCATGTTCAGGAAATACGCGTGACAGTCCTCATCGCCTGCGCGAACACAGAATGCGTCACCGGTATCGGCGAGCGCGCGGAGCGCCGCATGGTCTCCCTCACGAAGCGCCACCTGAACGAGCCGCTCGTAGCCGCGCCCCACGCCCGCCAAGCTACTTAGACGTCGCCAGGTGGCGATGCTCTCAATTGCCCATCGCCGGGTCCTGTCCTGATCCTTGATGCGGAACGCCGCAGCCGACGCAAGGTTCAGCGCGAGGGCACGGATCGAGGTCTGATCCTGCGTGCTCGGGAGAGCGAGCGCCTGCTCGTAGCGACTCACCAGAACGGGACCGCTCCAGAATCGGCCTGCTCCCATTAGAAGGCGAAGACTTTGTTCGCCACGGTTGTGATCATTGTACCAGGCGAGTACCGCCTCCAAGGTGTCGCGCGCTGCGTCAAATCGACGCTGCCATATGGCCCGATCCCTCGGCGCTGCCGCCGCGCTTTCGGCGGCCGCCAGGAAGCGAGCTGCGATCATATCTGAAACGGCGATGCGCGGACTCTGAGGTGTGGCTTGAGCGAGGACGACCGCTCCGTGCGCGAGGAACAAGGCGATAACGAGGGCGCGTGTCCTCATTTGCGATTACTCCGGAGGTATGAGCGATGAGCGTCGGATCGAAAAGTTATGTCGGTTTTGTAGCTGCCAATTCAAGAGTTTGCAGACGTTCTAATCGAGGCGCCAGCTAGATGCCCTCCGGGTGGTGAAACCCGTGCGTTAGTCGGAGCGGCATTGCAGACACATGCAGACGTCGATGGGTCGGTTGCAACGACGACCGCCGATCCGCCCATGAAATGCGGACGTGGCGTCGCCAAGAGCCGAGCCAAGGTAGCCGCAACTCACGCCCTTTTTGCTAGGAGATTAAATGGTGTCCGTTATGGTGTCCATTCAGATGCGCAAGATGTTCACGGAAGTGCGAAGATGTTCTTAGATGCGCGACTTGCTGAGCAGGATGTTCGTTAAGCGCGGGTAGTTAGAATTTCTAAGCGGAATTCATGTTTGTACGAACCTGCCCAGCTCGAAGGCAAGATATAAAGTAGAGGGAACATGTGGGCGGGTCGTTGCTGGTAGCATGGGCTTCTCCTTACGTGATGGTTTGGAGGGAGCCCCGAACAGTGGCGGCCCGTCTGCGTGATTCGCCAGTTCCTACATAAGTTCTGATAAGCGTGAGGTCGGTAGGTCGGTAGTTCAATTCTACCCAGGCCCATAAACCTCAGATCATTTCTGCTCGCGGTCAGGCGATGGGTGGATTTCCTCTTTTGTCCCGCAGACAGTGGTGTCCGATGTTAGGTGAAAGGCCCGCGCTGATGGTGCCCGGCCGCCCTGCCGATTAATTAGTGGCTGACCCGATGCAGCACGAGTGTTCGCGTGACCCGGCCGCCGGAAGCACCGACGGTCTCAAAAGAGAGCGTGAGCGTGTCGCCGGCCACCCTGTAGTGCCGCGGCAGCCGCTTGCCCACATCCGCCGGCGCCAGTGCGCCTTCCAGGACGTGCGTCACGCTCGCCCTTGCCGCATCGACCTCGTAGCGGCCGAAGTACGCGTCGTAGCGGCAGATGAAGGTGCTGTTCGTGGAGACGCTCACCGTCCGCTCGCGGCACGCGTCGGGGCGGCGGTCGCGCGCCATGAGTTGGGCCGCGACGTGACCAGCTCCGTCGTAAATCAGGAAGCCCAGGGGCGAGCGGCCTAGGGTCGGCTCCACGTGCTCGCGGCCCGCGCGATCGAGATCAACGCGGGAGACGAACTGCCAGGTGCCGATCAGAGTCTTCGGGTCACCTTGCCCCCGGGCGGCAGGAAACGGTGCGAGGAAGATGCCGACTATCACGCTCAGGCGGAAAAGCATTGCCAGCTCCTTACGGTTTACTTGTTGTGGGGCCAGGCGCATTATGTCGACTAGTTGGACCGCATTTGGCGGGAACTGCTCACCAAAAATAACTCTGGCGGGATTTCATAGCATCCTCCCATCGTCCGATCATAGTGCAAAAAGATTACGACGGCTAATTATACAGTAAAGACACCACAAACTTCGCGAGTCATGGAGTAGTCTGACGGTAGCCCAATTTAGAGGTCCAGGAATAAGTTGACAGTCCCCGATGCCGCTCTTGCGGCGAGGAGGACTGATCGATGCGGAAGTCTAGATTCACAGACGAGCAGATTGTCGCAAAGAGGAAAACCCTGAACGACTGTCAGCTTAAGACCGGACCTAAAGAAGGGCTACCGTCAATCCCCAGGGGCACGCCTTTACTTCCGTTGCAAACTTCCGACGCAGGGTGTGACACCTTCTACCGCCTTCGGGGGGCAAGCTTGTGAGTTACTTGCCCGCCCTAGCTCGGCAAAGAACGTCGGAGAGACAGCGAACCGTCTCGGTTTCTATTGCCAGACTATCCGGCAAGACGTAGCGATGATCTCATTAACAGTCGAGAGCTTATGGACAATCAGGACCTTCCGAGATGGGCCCGGATCACCGCTCAATACTCCTAACCCCTTTTTAGCATTTGCAGCATACCGCGCGACCGGAAAACGTAAAGGAGAAGAAACGAATGATACTGTTTAGAAAGACGATGGTGTGTCTCACGCTCCCTATCGCCGCGATTGCGGGGAGCTGCCTTCCACTGCTTGCGCAAGAGCGGACGGTCAAAAGCTCCCATGAGATGGGCTTCTTATTTAGATGTGACCCAGACCCGCACCTGAACCCAAATGCTTGCTTTCAAGTTTCCGTTGGAGATTCGGCGAACATGTTAAACAGAATTACGCTGATTACTAACAAGTACGGTGAGGCGATTGAAACGGCCACTCTAAGCCCACGGACTCAAGTTACACAGCTCGGCATCGACCCGCCGACGTCTGGGGCAACCGCAACCCCTGGGTGAATCGCGCATTTTTCGAAAGCCGGACTTTTCCTTGTCTCCGTCTGGTTCGACACTCAGCAGCGAAGGCTCGATGATCGAATCGTGGCTTGGCAATTCCTAGAAGTTGTTCCAGCACCACATTCCCAACAGTAGCGATGACACTATTTGGAAAACCGCAGCTTCGTCAGTCCGAGGCAATTGCGTTGTTCTTTGCGGTTACATCAGCTTTGGTGAAGGACCAATGGACGTGGGCAGTGTCGGAGGCTCCGGAGTTTCAGAGACGATGAGAGACGCGCCTTCGCGCTTGCCACAGCGCATCGGGCTCACTGCGTTACTCCTGCTGATCGGCGCGTGCCAAGGTAGTTCGCGCTCACCTCCGAGCGTACCCGTCGCGGCAGCCGCGCCGACCGTGCGCATCGATGAGGAGCCCGCAGCCGCCGCTTTTCCAGACAAGCATGCACCCGCCCGCACAATAGGTATTTCGGATCGTGCCTGCCGGCCGTACCGGGCGAAGACCAAGGGCAAGGTCGAGCGTCCGATCCACTATGTCCGGCATAACTTCGTCTACGGCCGTGAATTCCTTGGCGATTCGGAACTGAATGCGCAGGCGCTCGGCTGGCTCGACTGTACGGCGAATGCGCGTCTGCATGGCACTACACGCGAGTGCCGAAAGAGAGATTCGAGCGGGATGAACGGCCCACGCTTCTCTCGCTGGCTCCGCGCCCATATCAATCACTCGTCCTCGCCCGCGAGCGCCTGAGGGCGCGAGAGAGTGCGCGAGAGAAAAACTCGATTCGAGCGACCAGTGAACGGATCCGCGTCGAGCGATGTCCGCTCGCCGCGTATCCATGTCTCAGCGAGGAAGCCGGACTCGAGGCAGCGTGCTCATGAAAACCATCAAACCGACATCCACATCGGACTGGAGAGTGCGAAACTTTCGGGGTAGCTATCCCTGCGTGATCCAACCCCACTTGGCAAAAATCTTTGCGCCTTCGCGTGATCGGAGAAAGCTGACAAAATCGTGTGCACCGGCTTTCTCACGGCCGCTAACTGTGAGAGCCGTTCCACAATCGCGGTAGATTCTCCACTTTGGCGCAACCGAAACGACATCCGCTAACGTTGGGTTCGCTACCTGCCAGATGTTCCATATGAGCCAGCTGTCGTAGCTCTTGTCCTCAGTCCACAACTTCTTCGCGTCCGCGCTGTTCGGCGCTACAGCCCCAATGTTGCGTCTCAGGACGCGCACTACGGCAATGTCTCCTGTTCGTCCCGCCATGTCCTCCCACATTCCGGTTTGTCCTGCTCCCTGAACGGCGAGAATCTTTACCCCAGGCCGGAGAAGATCCTCGAACCGGCGAATGCGCTTGGGATTTCCCGGCCGGACGAGAATCGCCGCCGGCCGAATGTAGAGCGGGTCTACCGTGGCGACATCGATTTGCCCGGCGGGCGCATCGTTCAGCTGACCGATGAAATCCGTCATCATGTGTTCGGCGCCACTGAAAATGATGTCCGCATCAGACTTGGCCTTCTCGAGCCACTGCGTAGTCGGTCCGCCTACCACCTCGACCTGAACGCCGCGAAGGCGGGAGAATTCAGCGGCCGCTTCTTTCATCGCGGGCAGTGGACCGCCCGGCCCATAGATGTGAATGGTCTCGCGTCCACTGGAGGCGGCCTGCCCGGAGGAGGCGGCGGCGAGTACCAATAGGAGCGCTCCAGCCCTCACGAAGGGCAGACGGAGGGTCTGGACGAAATCTCCCATCAAGGTCGCGAGGTTACCCATTATCGCTTCCCCTGATTTGCCGGCCCCAAAAAGGCGCGTGCAGAATGGGGGCGATTAGGCAGAAATCGAAGACACCGGCGGCGATCGGAACGAGCCCTACCGCCATTACGATCATAGCCGTTCCTGAGTGCATCGACCATCCCCAGAAGATGAGTGCGGCCCCGACGATGATACGCAGCCAGCGCCCCGCCGCGGACGCCATGAAGCGCGCAAAACCTGAAGTCTGGAATGCCATGATCTTGACCCTTTGTTAAGAAAGTGCGTGCGCCGTTATCCGGCCTGTACGGCGGGAGGATTTGCCCCGACCGCGTCAAGCACTCGCCGAAGACGCTGTTTAACTTCCTTGGCGAGCGGCGCCAGCTCCGCATTGCCCACTCGTCCGAGCGAGACTTCCGGATCGACCGCGGCAATCACCGACTCGCCAGGATCATCTCCCTGGTACACCACGACGTTGCAGGGGAGCAGAACGCCTATGTCGCGCTCAGCTGTCAACGCTTTGTGCGCGAGCGGGGGATTGCAGGCACCGAGTATAGTGTAGGGTGGGAACTCCACTTGCAACTTTTTCTGCAGCGTTGCCCTCACATCGATCTCGGAAAGGATTCCGAAGCCTTCATCAGATAACGCCTCCCTGACTCTGGCGATCGCCTGGTGGAAGGGCATGCCGACTGTTTGCTTCTGATAGTATGCCGACGACTTTTCCATAGTTCTGCCTCCCGATGAGGCGCTGGGGCGTATGATCCGGTGACTGCGAATGGGTATTTAGAGAGCAACAAGCAGGCCCATTTGGATATACAACTATATCGTCGATTACTTATGAGGCGACGGCGCCGCCGACAGCATGTAGGCGATCATGAGTGCTCCTAGCAGCGCTACGAGGATGGCAACGGCAATCACGAGACGGTCGTCCGCCTTCGGATCGCCCCGCGCGATTGCCCTATTGACGGCCCGAAAATGGATCAGGGCAAGTACTGGGATGACGCTTCCGAATGCCATCATCGCTACGCCGAGCGGCAGCGATGCGCCTGCGGGTCGGATCGGTGCGCCAGAGTCGATGCCCGCCGCGAGCTCCCGCAGCCAGACGCTGAACTTGGCGACCACAAATCCAAGACCCGTTACCGCGATGCTGGTGCGTATCCAGGCGAGGAAGGTCCGCTCGTTGGCCAGGTAGTCCGTCGCCTTTCCCTTACTGAACACTCCGACACTGTTCGAGTCCCGGTCCGCGTCAGTCACGGATGATCACAACTGGACGTTGATGAATTGGCCGAAGTCGGCGAGGAAGCCCGAAAGCATTGTAAAGCGACCGGTGAAGAGAAGCACTCCCACGGCAACGAGCACCACACCCGCCGCAGTCTCGATTGGGCGCAGAAAGCCTCGGAGTCGCCGCGCACCTGCGAGGTACCAGTTTATTGCGACAGCCGTCAGAAAAAATGGTATCCCCAACCCCAGCGCGTAACTGCCAAGCAGAAGCATCCCCGTCGCCATACTTGCTTTCATACCAGCGTAGAGAAGGATCGACGCGAGAACGGGGCCTACGCACGGAGTCCACCCGGCACCGAACGCCACGCCAACAAGCACCGAGCCAGCCAACCCGGCCGGTTTCGCTGAAAGATGCGCTCGGCGTTCGGACATGAGCCACGCCGGCCGGACGAGACCGGTCATGTAGAGCCCGAACGCGACGATGATGACCCCGCCGACCTGCTGTAGGAGCGGGAGCGAGCGTCGAAGCGTTGCGCCCAAAGCGGTCGCGGTCGCGCCGAGCCCGATGAATACCAACGCGAAGCCGAGCACGAAGAGGCCGGCGTGCAGAGCGGCTGATGCCCTCGCACCACGTATCCCTCCGGTGCCCAGCTCATCGAGTGTCATCCCCGTGACGAAGGTGACGTAGCTCGGTACGAGTGGAAGCACGCAAGGAGAAAGAAAAGAGGCCAAGCCGGCGACGAAGGCGAGGCCGAGGGAGACAGAGGTGGCGCCACTCACGGTTCCCCTCCAGGCGGGGTCTCCGGGCGGGGGCGTAAGACAGGCACCGGTTCGGCGAGGAGGCGATCGACCGCCCGCTCGAGCGCGACGGAGCCAAATATGCCGCGCACCTCGTTGCGGACGCGTCCTTCGCGGTCCATCAGAAACGAGCTAGGTAGAAGGTTGACGCCACCGAACTGTTGTGCTACACCCCCCGACGCCAGTGCCACGGGATAGGTGATTCCATGATCCGTCAGAAAGCGCTCGACGCGATCGCGCCCATCCGCGTCGGTGGCGATGCCAAGCACGACGAAGCCCGCATCTTTCTTCCGGTCATAGACCGCCTGGAAGCCAGGCATCTCGATTCGGCAGGGCAAGCACCAGGTAGCCCAGAAGTTCACAAGCAGGACGTGGCCGCGGAGCTGCACGCTCGAAGCGGAACGCCCGTCCAAGGTGGTGAGGTGGAAGGCTGGAGTAGCGGCATTGCCAGAATCGACGCCGAAAGCTGCGGCGAGTTGCGGCCAGATGCGGTACGCGACGAAACCGGCGAGCGCGATCCAGAGGACGGTCTCGAAGTGAAGGTGTCGTCGCCAGGATCTGGTGATTTGCGGGTGAGTGCTCAACCCGCGAGCAGTCTACGGTGCCGCTTCATCTCCTGCTCGACCCGGCCGCACATCGTGTCGCAGAGCTGGAAAATTCTCTTGTCCGCCAACGCGTAGTAGACGAAGAGCCCCTCCTTCCGGCGGCGGACGAAACCCATGGCGTGGAGAAGCTGTAGGTGCTTCGAGACATTCGCCTGTCCGAAGCTAGTCTCGCGCACGAGGTCGTTCACGGCCATCTCGCCCGCGCGGAGGCAGTTTAGAATCTGCAGCCGGGCCGGCTCACCCAGGGCCTTGAAACGCTCGGCGACAAGCGTCATGACCTGCGGCGTCAGCGTCAGTTTTCCCAATGGTATCTCCCGAAATCAGACATGGACTAGTCACCAGTATGGTGGTTTATGAGCAAAGTTTAGCGGCGCTACCTCGCCGCAACCATCTCTCCCGCGCTCTGTTCCTCTCGCACGCTATGTTCGCGCTGCACCGGCCGCTTCTGCTTCTGCCATTCGGCAAATCCGCCGGCAAGATTGATCACGTTCGTCAGACCGCTCGCCCGCAGCACGCTCGCGGCGATGGCTGAGCGCGTGCCGCTCTGGCAGTGCACCACCACCGGCTTCGATGTGAGAATATCACGAAGGCGGTCGTTAAGATGGCCGACCGGGATGTTCGGTACTCCGGGGAGGTGAGCTGCCTCCCACTCCGAGCGATCACGCACGTCGATCACCGAAACGTTACCGCTCTTAAGCCGCTCAGCCAGCTCGGGCGCGGAAATCTGAGGAATGGTTGCTAGCTCGCCACCGGAGGCCGCCCAGGCCTCGCTCACATCGTTGGCAAAGTAGCCAGCGACCCGGTCGAGGCCGATCATCGCGAGGTCGCGCACCGCCTCGTCGATGCAGAGTGAGCAGGCCGCGTCCACGATGAGATAGAAGTCGCGGTCGAAGGGCAGGAGCCAGCCGGCCCATGTGTTAAAGCTCTTGTTCAGGGGGATGTTGATGCTCCCCGGGATGTGGCCGCTGGCGAAATCCGGCGCTAGCCGGGTGTCCACGATGATTTCGCGCTTCAGCAGGAGCGCGTCGACTGCGGCTGGCGGGCACAGCTCGGGACGGCGGAACCCGCCGAGGATTCGCGGCCCTTCCTTGTTGATCCGCTTCATCTCGGCGAAATACTTCGGCGGCTCGGGCTGGCCCGCGAGCACCAGCTGAACGAACTCCTCCTCGTCTGCCAGTCCGAGTCCCCAGTTGGCGATCTTTTCGTAACCGAGTGTAGAGAACGGCACCGCGCCGAGCGCCTTCCCGCACGCCGAGCCGGCGCCGTGGCCCGGCCAGATCTGGAGATAATCCGGAAGCTGCTTGAAATTCTGCAGGGTGCGGAACAGCGTGCGTGCGCTCGCTTCCATGGTGCCGGCTATGTGCGCCGCTTTCTCGAGCAGGTCTGGCCGACCGACATCGCCGACGAAGATAAAGTCGCCGGTGATCGCGCCCATCGGCTTATCGGTGGCCGGCGTGTCGGTGACGAGGAAGCTGATATGCTCTGGGGTGTGGCCCGGCGTATGGAGGACGTCGAACTTCAGGTTCCCCACCATGAAGGTGTCGCCGTCATGGAGAAGCTTCGCTCCCGCGGCCTCAGCAAATGCGTATTTCCAGTTGATGTCCCCTTGGTCGGAAAGAAGGAGCTCGGCGCCGGTGCGCTGGGCGAGCTCGCGGCTCCCCGAGACGAAGTCGGCATGAATGTGCGTCTCCGTCACGTGGCTGATCTTCATTTCCTCGTCAGCAGCAGCGCGCATGTATTGCTCCACATCGCGATTCGGGTCGACGACGATCGCCTCACCGGTGGCCGCGCAGCCGATCAGATAACTCGCCTGCGCGAGCTTAATGTCGTAAAAGCGCTTGAGTAGCATGATCGGTTATCCCTTGATCAAAGTGCCAGCGTCCTGGGCCGGAGCTCCGTCCTCGTGCTCGCCCACATAGGTCAGCGCGGACCGCGCCAGATCGTCGCTGCGAGTCCGACGTAGCGCGCGATCCTGAGTGCGTCCTCACGGCTGCGCCTCTCGTCGAGCATGAGGTACGGAATGAGAAGGGCGCCGACACGATTGGCGCTGCCGCAGTGCACAAGGACGGGACGGGCGCTCTCATCACGAAGCAGCGTGCGGACCGCGTCGAACTCTTGATCGCCGAGCGTGGCCAGAGTTACGGGAATATTGCGGTACATCACGCCCGCGGCACGTACCGTCGCCGGCTCGTCGAAGCCCCGGGGCTCATCGGAAGACCGCAGGTCGATGACCGTCTTCAGCCCCGACTGCGCGAGCTGCGCAAGCTGTGCGGAGCTTGGCTGGCCGGCCGTGAGCACTCCCGGGGAAGGGGAGGCACCATTAGGTAATTTCACGGGAGACTGTGTATTCGTCGTGGATGTCATGCGAATCCTCAATTTCGGTTGGCGGAGACTTTCGCTGGTCTCGCTGGCGGTGTATCTGCGGTGGCAAAGCCAAAAGATCCGCGATTTTTGTGAAGGATGAACGTGCCCATCAACAGCAGAAAAGCGGCAAACCCCTGCTTGAGCGCGGCTTGCGAGACGAAGCGAACGAGCCAGGTGCCCGCGAGAATTCCCACCGCGGCGACCGCCGTGAAACCGAACATGAACCCCCATGGCATCCTCGCCTGTCCGAGGTATCCGAGGAGTCCGGACAGAGAATTCATCGCGATCACGAGCAGCGAGGTGCCGACCGCCTGCGTCATCGAGACATGCGCCAGCAGGACGAGCGCCGGAACAACAAGGAACCCGCCGCCGATGCCCACGAGCCCGGTGAGCAGCCCCACGCCGAGCGCGACGGGAACGAGCAGCCCGAGTGACATCGCCGTACTCTCCGGCGTGCTGTTCGAGACAACACGGCGGTCGCGGCGCGCCGAGCGGAACATCGAGACAGCGGCGATGAGCATCACTATCGCAAGCAGCGCGAGCTGGAGCGATCCGCTGAAAAGGATCGCTAGTCGGGCGCCGGCGTATGCGCCGGCCATGGCGATGACTCGGAACAGAGCAGCGGTCTTGAGCCTGACGTTTCCCTCTCTCCAGTGGCTGACCGCGCCGATCAGGCTCGTGCCGCCGACCACGGGCAGCCTCATGGCGATCGCGAGCTTCGGATCGAACCCTAACACATAGACGAAAATCGGGACGGTCAGGATGGATCCCCCGCCGCCCATGACGCCGAGCGACAGGCCGATCAGCGCTGCGAGGGCATACCCGACCAGCAGCACGGGTTTATCCTCGGCCCGTCGCCAACGCGCGGACCACCGCGGCGGGGTCGCACGACGCCCCCCGGTTATAGGGAAGCCGGGCGAGCAGCATCCCCATCGCGCACGTGTCGGTGAGGCCGGCGAACACCAGTCCGGAACCGACGGCGGCGGGAATCGCGGCGAACAAGGGATTCACGAGCAGAGCGAGCATTCCTCCCATCGTCGACACGGCCCCGGCAACTATCCGCACCTGGCGCTCGAGTGAGATCCGCTTGCGCACGCGCACGACGTCAAGGCCGGCGGCGACCCATGCATTCATGCCTCCGTCAAGGATGTGAAGGTTGGACATCCCCACCGTGCGAAGAGTGTCCTCGGCCTTGCGGGCACGGTTCCCGCTCTGGCACACGAGGACAATCGGCGCTTCGGTCGCGGTTCCGATCTCTCGAGCGTGCTCGGCAATGGTTTCGACGGGGACATTGTAGGCGCCGCGGATATGGGCGGACTCGAATTCGCCGGGCGTTCGCACGTCGAGAACACGAGCCGTGGGAAGCCGCGTGAGCAGGCTGTTAACGGAGTCGGGAGCGAGATTCCGGGAGAGTGTCGCAGGTGTCATCGGGGGATCCTGGGCTTGCGCGAGAGAGAGCCGCGCGGCAGTTTGATCTAGTGTACAACTATATGGTAATACATGTGATTGGTGGATGAAAGTGCATTCAAGCTTCGGCCCCCTTCGGACTGTGCGATGCCAGGTGACGATCGCCGCCGCGGGCGTTCGCGTCCTGGCGGCGGCGATGCTCATCGGGTCGATCGCATGCCGCGAAAGCGGCGACAGCCCGCGCCCAGCTGCCAGCACCGATGCGCCGGCTCCGGAGGCAGAGGACCCCGGCGCGGTAAGGGCCGATGCGCCATCCTCCAGACCCGTAGTGCTAAATGGGATCGATCTCAGCGCAATAGGGTTTGACACGGGCAGCCCGCTCGCGCCGATTGTGATCGTCGAGTTCAGCGATTTCGGTTGCCCTTACTGCGGCCAATTCGCCAGCGAGACCTTTCCGGCTATCGACAGCGAATTCGTCCGGCCGGGAAAAGTGTACTTCAAATACGTGCCCTTCGTCATCGGCATGTTCCCCAACGCGCTACAGGCGGCGCGCGCGTCCGAATGCGCCGGGGAACAGAACAGATTCTGGGTGATGTACGACCGGCTCTTCTCGGCGCAGGCGGAATGGAAGCGCGAACGTTCTCCGGATGCGCTGTTTGAGCGATACGCCGCCAGCGCTGGACTGGACAAGTCCCGGTTTGCGGCCTGCTACGCGCGCGCGGAAACGCATCCAGGCACCACGCGGGCCAATGACGCCGCGGAAAAACTTGGCGTCCGCGTTACACCGAGCTTTATTGTGAATGGCCTGCCGGTCGAAGGCGCGCTCCCGCTCGCCGACTTCCGTCGGCTTTTGGCCAATTCGGGAAAGTGACGCAACCAGTCGCTCGGGCACGAGAGTTCGTGGCTTCACTGCCATGACGCGATCGAGCGGAATACCCTTGTTCATCAGAACGACACCCACGCTCATGTCGAGCCGCACTGGGGATTGCGCTGGCGTGCCGGTCTTCCAGAGCTGTGGAGAGCGGGCGGGTACGCTCACATCGGCGCGCTTGCGAGCAGGATTCGGAAAGAGAAGGGCGGCGCGTGCCTTCACGTGGACAGCGGCGACGCAATCCACGGCACCGGACCCGCACAGTGGATCACGGGCGCGGTGGTGATCCCTCCGCTCAGTGCTGGTGGCGTGGAGGTGATGACGCCGGGCAACTGGGAATTCGGTTTCGGGCCATCCGTTTTACGTAGTCCGCATCGTTAGTTGGTCTGGCGGAGGGGAGATCGTCATCAGTATCAACGGCTCTTCCAGCTCCCAGATAGGAGAAGGTCGGCCGCCGAATTTATCCGAGGCCGCCGATGAACGCCTCCAG
>JABXNS010000216.1_pt1 | contig 14229 bp, 15 predicted proteins | sample 7301101 | NCBI WGS metagenome assembly JABXNS01 (sample SAMN14449646, study PRJNA615230) | soil metagenome | isolation source: soil from bare, unvegetated metal-rich iron-sulfur acidic spring small-cell... | place: Canada: Paint Pots Mound, Kootenay National Park, BC | collected 2017-05-25
TACGGATCGAGTTTCTGAACCGAAACGCTGATCCCGCGCGCCTTCAGCAGCCGCCCGAGCGATGCCGCCGTGATGCCCTTACCGAGCGAGCTGACGACGCCGCCGGTAAAGAAAATGTACTTGGCCACTCGGAACGAGATTATTCCGTTTGCCCGGAGTTTTTACCTAGGTGGCGACGCGCACGTAGCGTTCCAAGCCGGCGTAATCCCGGTGCACGGTTATGGCCGCCTGCGGAAAAGCCGCCTCAGCCAGCGCCCGCAACCCCCCAATCGTCGGAGGCGCCGCTTCCATTAAGAGCAGCGCTCCGGGACGCACGAGACGCGGGGCGGCGGCGAGCAGCTTGCGGTACTGCGCCAGGCCGTCCGAACCCCCGTCGGTTGCCAGCCGGGGTTCGAAGCCGACCGGGTGGGGTTTATGCGGGACGTCCGCGCTGGCGATGTAGGGCAGATTGGCGACGATCACATCGAAACGACCCTGATCGTCGGGCGCGATATCGGCCAGCGCGAACGTGCAGCGTCCGGAAACTCCAAGACGCGCCGCATTCTGTGCAGCGACGGCGAGCGCGGGCAGGCTGACGTCCGACGCCGTGACGATCGCATCGGGAATTTCGCCCGCAAGCGTGCACGCGATCGCGCCGCTCCCGGTCCCCACATCCAAAATGCTCCTTCTCCCCGACGCATGCATGAATTCGAGCGCGTCTTCGATCAGATGCTCGGTTTCCGGTCGCGGAACCAGCACGTGCTCGTTGACGGCGAACTCGCGCCGGTAGAACCCTTTCCACCCGGTGACGTACGCTTGCGGTATTCCCGTAACCGTCACCCGGATTGTGCCTCGCCTGCGAGCAGTTTCATGCGTTCGTCTTTGAGCAGTTCGTCGACGATATGCCCGAGCGCTCCATCCATGACGCCTCGGAGGTTGCCGAAATTCTCGTTGATGCGGTGATCGGTGATGCGGTCTTGCGGGTAATTGTAGGTTCGGATTTTCTCCGACCGGTCGCCCGTGCCGACTTGGCTGCGCCGCATCGACCCGGCGGCCTCTTCGGCTTCGCGACGCTTGCCTTCGTAAATTTTCGATCGCAGCATCGCCATCGCTTTTTCGCGATTTTGAATCTGTGAGCGCTCCTGCTGCGAGGCGACGACGATTCCGGTAGGAACGTGCGTGATGCGGATTGCCGACTCGGTCTTGTTCACGTACTGCCCGCCCGCTCCGCTCGACTTGTAGGTATCGATCTGCAGATCCGACGGTCTGATCTCGACGCTGAAATCGTCCTCGACCTGCGGAAGAACTGCCACGGTAGCCGTGCTCGTATGCACGCGTCCTTGCGCTTCCGTGACCGGAACGCGTTGAACGCGGTGTACTCCGGACTCATGTTTAAAATGACGGTACGGAGAGTTGCCCTTTACACCGAAAACGATTTCCTTAAAGCCGCCCGCTTCGCTTTCGCTCTGCGATGCAGGTTCGATCCGCATGCCTTGCGCCTCGGCGTACCGCATATACATGCGCGCGAGATCGCCCGCGAAGATCGCCGCCTCGTCGCCGCCGGCGCCCGCGCGAATCTCGATGAAGACGTCCTTTTCGTCGTCGGGATCTTTCGGGATCAGCAGCGCCTGTAAGCGGCCTTCGATCTCCTGACGTTTTTCGCGCAGACCCTTGACCTCGTCTTCGGCGAGTTGGGCAAGATCCGGATCGCTGCGGTCCGCGAGCAATGCTTCGTTGTCCGCGATGTCGCGCAGAATCTTCCGGTAGGCGCGATAGGCCTCGACGGTTTCTTCGAGCGCGGCGCGTTCTTTTACGAGCGCAGTGAAACGGGTTTGATCGAACGTCTCGGAGGGATGCGCGAGCTCGCCTTCGATCTCGTCGAAGCGCTTTGCAATGACGTCGAGGCGGTCTGTGAGGTTCAGTTAAGCTTCGGCTGCGGCTTTTTCGGACTCGCGCTTAGCTTTGCGCGCAGCGGCCTCTTCTTGCTTGCGCTTGGCGATCTGTTCGCGCTGGCGAAACTTATCGACGCGGCCCGCTGTATCGACGAACTTCTGCTGGCCCGTGAAGAGCGGATGGCATGCCGAACAGATCTCAACCGCGATCTCCGGGATCGTCGATCCGGTCGTGAACGTGCTGCCGCAGGCGCAGTGCACCCGGGCCTCGGGGTACCATTTGGGGTGGATCTTCTCTTTCACAGCCCAAACATTATATCAGCCGCGGCAAGGGCTCTAGGGGACGTCCGTCCGTTTGAGGGCGTAGCAAGCCGCTTCCCCGGGCGCCGGGACGGAGCACAGACGCTCGGCCGGCGCCGCTTCCAGGCTCTCGAGCTGAGCGCCCGCGGCTAAGGCCGCCGTCGCTCCAACCGCCGACCCCAGCGCCGTCGTTCCGCTGGGAGTCCCCAAGCCGGTCGGTCCGTCGTACCCTGGACCCGCGGTACAAAGGTAGAGCGGCGTGCACGTGCCGTTGTTGCCGGCGGTCACGTCGTTCAGCGCGCTCGTGTGCCCGTATGGATACGATCCGTACACGAGATTGGCGGTATTTGCGGCCAGCGCGTAGGCGGCCCCGACGAGCGGCGCCGATACGCTGGTTCCGCCGTAGACTTGCCATCCCGGCGCGGCATAGGTGTCGTAAACCGCGACGCCGGTCGCCGGATCGGCGACCGCGGAGACGTCGGCAACCATTCTGAACGTGCAACCGCCGTCGGTTTGCCACGTGGGCTTCGGCTCGAACGCACTGCATCCGCTGCCCGCGCCTTCGCCCGCTTTCGTATTCCAAACCGACTCACTCCATCCGCGCGAGTTTGCTGCAACCGAGAGCCGCGTGCCGCCGACTGCCGTAACGAACGGCGACGACGCGGGATACTGCGTACCGGCGACAAAGTCGCCGTCGCCCGAACTCACCGTGATCGCAATGCCGGGATGATTGTAAAATGTGTCCACGCCGGTCTCGCCCGGGAATTCGGTATTGCCATAACTGTTGCTGATGGCGTTGGCACCCATGAGCGCCGCCCGGTTGACGGCCAATCCCAGATCGGGGAAGCCTGCCGTGGTCGCCTCCACCAGTACGATGTTGCAGTTGGGACAAATCGCCGAAGCCATATCGAGATCGAGCGATATCTCGCCGGCCCATCCCGCGTTGGGCGCCGGATAAACCGTGCCGCCCGTTTGGTTGACCTTACGGAAGCAGCCGTTCGCGGTCGTGCAGGCCGGCAAACCGAACGTTGTGCGGTACACCGCAAGATCCGCTTCGGCGTTCGGATCGTCGAATGCATCGACGATCGCGACGGTTTGGCCCGTACCGCGCGTGCGCGTCGGCAGGTTATATGCGTACTGCAAATCGCACGGATAGAATCCGCGGCTCGGCGTCGTCAGACGCACGCACGAGTTGGCGATGCTGAGCGTCGGACTGTTGCCGGAACTCGCGTCGCTTGCGGTTATCGTCGTTCCAGAAAATGAATTGTCGCCGTTATACGTTACCGACACCGCGGTGGCGGATGACGAGACCGACGAGACGTTGAGAGTCGTGGCTCCGCTGGTATCGGCGTTCACCAGCGTGACCGGCTGATCGTACGTGCCGTTAATGGTGTTACCGCCGGCGTCTTTCGCAGCGACCGTTACCGGCATCGTTGCCGGGACGCCGCGAAGGATCGCCGGCCCGGCGCTGGTGATCGTCAGCGACTTCACGATTCCCGCGAACGTGATCGAAACCGTGTTAGCGACTCCCTGCGCGATCGCCGCAGTCGTCGAGCCTTGCGAAAGAATGTTTCCCGTTGCGCCCGGCGCGTCGTAGAGCTGCGCGGCGAACGTGTCGTTTCCGATCGGAGCTTGCAGCGTGGCCGAACAGCTCCCGGTGCAGCTCACGACCGTCGGCGCGCCGCCGTTGACCGTGATCGACGCAGATTTTGTCGAGATCGAAATATACTTTGGCGTAATTCCTGTTGGAATGACGATCGTGAACTGTACGCTTGCCATTTGCGCTCCGGACGGTAAAGACTGTCCGGCTACGCCGCCGCAGCCGGCAAGTATGCATGCAGCTGCAACTGCGCCGCCGCGCATCTTCATTTACGTCCCGCCCACCGTTGTGGTCGTGACGGAAACGGCGAGCGGTTTGCTCTGCCCCAACGTATCCGCTACGGAAAAGCTGCACGAACCCGCGCCGACCGGCGTTATCACGAAGACCGTTGTCGAGCCCGGCTGGAGGGCGATGCTCGCGATCGCGGAGCACGTGGTGCTCGAGGCCGAAAATGCTCCGCTATAATTGCCTTCGGAGGCGCTTACCGTCTGCGAATTGGTGGCGCCTAGGCTCAAGAACGAGAGGCTCGACGCGGAGAGCACGATAGGCATCTGAGGGATGACGGCGGCCCCTGACGCCGGGCTGCCGCCGCCTGCGCCTCCGCCGCACGCGCTTAATCCGGCAAGCGAGGCAGCGGCGACGAGGGGCAAAAAACGAAAATTCACGACGTCTCCAAAAGCGCCTAAATTGCTTTTTGGCAAAGAAGCGAGCCCTCCCCCGGGAACGGAACGCCTTCCGCAGTAGTTAAGGAGCCATGAACCGTTCGCTTATCCTCGGCAGCGCTTTGGCGCTGGGCTTGGCGGCGCAGGCAGCCGCCGGCGCGCAGACCTATCCCTCGCCGCCACCTTCAGGGAGACTGCCCGCCCCGGCTCCCGCCGCGTCGGCCTCCGTGAAGATCCCCACCAAGGCGACGCCGGCGCCGCCGAAAGATACGCCTATCACGCGGGTTGGCATTTCGGGCGTCTGGGAGATACAGATCCAGCGGATATCGGGCGTGACGTACACGCACTTCAAGATCGATCAAAAAGACAACGTGCTGACCGGGCAATATTTGGATCAGGACGGCAAGAAGTATCCGCTCTTCGGTTCGGTCGACGGAAAGAACGTGCGCGTCGTCGTTTCGCTTCCGAACGGCTCGACGCTGACGTTCAGTGGAACGCACGAAGCGTTCAGCGACATGATCGGCATGCTGGCTCTGAGCAACGAAAGCGTTCCGTTCACGGCCGCCTACCGGCCGAAGTACAACTGGTTAGACAATCTCTCGCCGAGCACCGGCGGAATCGGCCACCCCTAAGCTTTCTCGGCTAAGCGCCTCTCGACGTAAGGCTGCAGACCGCCGGCGTCGATCAGCGACTGCATGAACGGCGGAAAAGCCGCCGCCGTGTAGGTTTGATTCTTCGTGAGGTTGCGGATCACGCCGCCCGCCGGCTCGATTTCGAGTTCGTCGCCGTTCTCGATGGCGTCGACCGCTTCAGGCGATTCGAAGATCGGCAGCCCGATGTTCAGCGCGTTGCGGTAGAATATCCGCGCGAAACTCTTCGCGATGACCGCGGAGGTTCCCGACCCTTTGATCGCGATCGGCGCGACTTCGCGGCTCGACCCGCAACCGAAGTTCGAGTCGGCGACGATGAAGTCTCCGGAGTTCATCTTGGTCGTGTACTCCGGATCCAAACCCTCCATCGCATGCTTGCCGAGTTCGGCGATATCGATGATGTTGCAGTACTTGCCCGGAATGATCACGTCGGTATCGACGTTTTTTCCGTACTTGTGCGCGCGGCCGCGAAGCGACGCTTGCATCAGGCCGTCACCGCCGCGGCAACGCGCGGATCCGTGATACGGCCGGTGAGCGCCGACGCCGCACACGTTGCCGGTGAGGCTAAGTAGACTTCCGCTTTCGGCGATCCCATGCGCCCGACGTAGTTCCGGTTGGTGGTCGAAATGCAGCGCTCACCGTCTCCCAGCGTTCCCATGTGGCCGCCGAAGCAGGCGCCGCACCCGGGCGTGTTGACTGCGCAGCCCGCCCCGGCCAGTTTTCCGAGGATGCCTTCTTCCGCGGCCTGCATCCAGACTTTCTGCGAACCGGGATTGACGATCACGCGCAGACGCGGATCGATTTTCTTGCCGTCCAGAATCTCTGCGACAATGCGCAAGTCTTCGATGTAGCCGTTGGTGCACGATCCGATAAAGACTTGGTCGACGAGAATCTCGTCGCGCGTCACCTCGGAAATGGGATGCACGTTGTCGGGCGTGTGCGGACAGGCCACCTGCGGCTCGAGCGAGCCGATGTTGATCTCGATTTCGCGTTCGTACCGCGCGTCGGGGTCGGCCTTCTCGACGATGAAATCGCGATCGGTGCGCTCTTTGACGTACGCAATCGTTTTTTCATCCGCGTGGAAGATGCCGTTCTTGGCGCCGGCTTCGATCGCCATGTTGGCCATCGTAATCCGTCCTGTAATCGAAAGTTCGTCAACGGTCGATCCGTGATATTCGATCGCGCGGTAGGTCGCGCCGTCGATTCCCAGCGTGCCGACGGTTTTCAGCATGATGTCTTTGGCAAAGACCATCTGACCGGGCTTGCCGCTGTAGACGAGCTTGATGCTCCACGGAACCTTGAGCCAAACCTCGCCCAGCACGAACGCCGCCGCGATGTCGGTCGACCCCATGCCGGTCGCAAACGCGCCGAACGCGCCGTACGTGCACGTGTGCGAGTCGCCGCCCACGATAAGTTCTCCCGGCGCGACGAGGCCTTCCTCGGGCAACACCACGTGCTCGATGCCGCCCCGGCCGACATCGAAGAAATGCGTGATCTTCTGCTCGACCGCGAAATCTTTCATGAGCTTTGCAATCTTGGCAGACTGCGCGTCCTTCGCGGGAACGAAGTGATCTTCAACCAGTGCGATCTTGTCGCGGTCGAAAACGCGATCCGCGCCCTTTATCTGACGCATGACGCCGATCGCGACGGCCGCCGACAGCTCGTTGGCTAGCACCAGATCCACTTTTGCGTTGATGATCTGTCCGGGTTCGACCGCATCGAGCCCGGCGTGGCGGGCGAGGATCTTTTCCGTCAAGGTCATTGGCATGTAAGTACCGTCTCCTACTCTCGGGCTGGGTACCATAAGGTTCGGGTCGAAGCAGGAGTGACCATGCAAGATCGCCGCTTCGGCTTTGCAACGCGCGCCATACATGCAGGCACGCCTCCGGACCCAGTCACGGGCTCCCGGGTCATGCCCTTGTACCAAACCGCGGCATACGTTTTCGGTTCCACGGAGCAGGCGGCCGAACTCTTTGCGTTGCGCAGTTACGGCCATATCTACAGCCGGATCAGCAACCCGACCGTTGCCGCATTCGAAGAGCGCATGGCAAGCTTGGAGGGCGGACTCGGCGCCGTCGCCTTTTCCAGCGGACTGGCGGCGCAGCTGGGCGTCGTGCTGGCGCTGGCGCAGAACGGCGACCATCTCGTCTGTTCGCAAAACATCTACGGCGGAACGGTTACGCAGTTCACCGTGCTGCTCGCGCGCCTGGGAATCGAGACAACCTTCGTTCCGGCGGACGATCACGCGGCAATTGCGGCGGCGATAAAACCGAAGACGAGGCTGCTTTTTGCCGAGACGATCGGCAATCCGGGCGGTACGGTTGCCGATCTGGATGCTTTGAGCGCCATCGCGCATATCGCAGGCATCCCGCTGGTCGTCGACAACACGTTCGCTTCGCCGTATCTCTGCCGGCCGATCGAACACGGCGCGGACATCGTCACCCATTCGGCGACAAAGTTCATCTCGGGTCACGGCACCGTCATCGGCGGCGTGGTGATCGAGTCGGGGACGTTTCCCTGGGACGGCGGGCGCTTTCCGTTGCTTTCGGAGCCCAGTCCGGGATACCACAACAAAGTCTTCACCGAAACGTTCGGCGAGTACGCGTTCCTGATGCGTTTGCGCGCGGAAGTTTTGCGCGACGTCGGCGCCCAGATGGCGCCGATGGACGCGTGGCTCTTGCTGCTGGGATTAGAGACGCTTCCCATTCGGATGGAGGGGCACGTCCGCAACGCGCACGCGATCGCGGAGTTTCTTTCCGGCCGTCCCGAAGTTGAATGGGTGAGTTATCCCGGCTTTCCATCGCATCCGCAGAACGATCTCGCAAAGAAGTATCTGCCGCGCGGTGCGGGATCGATCTTCACCTTCGGCATTCGCGGCGGGCGCGAAGCCGGCCGCGCGTTCATCGATGCGCTCGAACTCTGGAGTCACCTTGCCAATGTCGGCGATATGAAGAGCCTCGTGATCCACCCAGCTTCGACGACGCACTCGCAACTGGGCGACGAAGAGATGCGAAAATCCGGCGTCGCGCCCGAAAGCATCCGCCTCTCCGTTGGACTGGAAGACGTCGACGATCTGACGTGGGATTTGGATAACGCGCTTCGACAAGCTCAGGAGCGCGCGCCGACGGAAGCCGGAAAGACTCCGGCATGATTCTGGATACTCCGGCGCAGCGCCGCGCGCTTTTGGATCGGAGCAAGACCGTCGCCATGGTTGGCGCTTCGGCCAATCCACTGCGACCGAGCTACACGGTTTTCAGCTACTTGCGAACCCAGGGCCGTTTCGATGTGACGCCCATCAATCCGACGATAGAGTCGATCGACGGCGAGCCCGCGTATCCATCGTTAGCCGCGTACGCGGCGGAACGCGGTGCGCCGGACATCGTCGACGTCTTCCGGAGGCCGAGCGAGGTGCTCGAACTCACGCGCGAGGCGATTGCCGCCGGCGCAAAATCCATTTGGTTCCAATACGGCGTCATCAATCAGGAAGCAATCGAACTTGCCGCGGCAGCCGGACTCGACGTCGTCGTCGACCGCTGCATCAAAGTCGAATCGGCTCGCTTCAACGGCGGGCTTGCAACCAACGGATTGAACAGCGGGCTGATCTCTAGCCGGCGCCGCACTTGAACGAAGCCTACCGCGTCGAGGCTGATGCACTCGACGCGGACATACTCGCCGCGATCGCAGCCCAAAACGTACGAGACTTCGACGATCTTGCGCTGAGGATCTTCGCGCATCAGCTGCGCAACAATGAGCCGTACGCGCGTTACTGCGCGAGCCTCGGCATTTCACGGGCGCGCATGCCGCGTTCATGGGAGACGATTCCGCCCGTTCCGGCGGGAGCTTTTAAAGAAGCCGCACTTTGCACGTTCGATCCGGCGCGCGCCGAACTGATTTTCCAGACGAGTGGAACCACGACGGGCGCGGGCGGCATCCACTATATGGAGAGCGCGCGCCTCTATGACGCTTCGTTGCTGGCCGGCTTTGACGATGCGGTGCTCGGAGATGCTCACCAACCTCTGCGCTACGCTATGCTGCTTCCAAGCGTGGAGGGGAAGCCGCGATCGTCGCTCTCCTACATGATGGCTCGCGTGGCAAACACTTTCGGCGACGGAAGGCCCTCGTGGTACGTCGACGGCGACGAGCTCGACACACAAGGTTTTATCGAAGACCTGTGCGAGTCGCGAGCATCCGGCATTCCGCTCTGCATCGCGGGAACGGCTTTCGCCTTCGTAAACCTCCTTGATGAACTCGCGAGGCGTGGGATGCAACCAGCGCTGCCTCTTCCGTCGGGATCCAGGATCATGGAGACGGGCGGCTTCAAAGGTCGCACGCGCGTCGTCGAGCGCATCGACCTCTACAAGCAGCTCGCGGACGCTTTCAGTTTGCCTCCGCATGACATTATCGGGGAATACGGGATGACCGAGCTCGCCACCCAGTATTACGACCGTTCCGGCGAAGAACCGCGAGCCAAAGTCGGGCCTCCATGGCTGCGTTCTTACGCGGTCGACGAGTCGGGTAAACAACTGCCATCGGGAATTGTCGGTGCACTGGTGCACGTCGACCTCGCGAACCGTTCTTCTTGCGCCGCCGTTCAAACGGAAGATCTCGGCGCGGTCTTTGAAGATGGCAGCCTGGTGCTCATCGGACGCGAGCGTGGCGCCGAATTGCGCGGCTGCTCGCTCGACGCAGAGTCGCTGCGCGCTGTCTCGTGACCGCGCTTTCAAAACTCCCCGCAAGCAAGATAACCGGCGCGATTTCCGACGCGGCCGAACGCTGGCGCGACGCCGACTTCCCGTCACGTGTACGCGCGACGCAACGCATCGCCGAACGCACGGGATATTCTCTTCCGGTCGTTGAGTATGCGCTCGATCGCCTCTTCTTCTCGATCGATCGTGCATCACTCGAAGCGGTCATCGCCGGCGAGCTCGGCGAAGTCGAGATACTCGACGGTTTTCGCAAGCGCGCCGACCGGACGGAAGCGTGGGCGCGTCCCATCGGAAACGTTTGCGTGATCTCCAGCCGCACGACGATCGGCGTTGCGCTGCTTGCAGCTTTGTTCGCGCTTTGCGCCAAGTGCGACGTGCTGGTCAAGGATCGCGAGGATTCGCTGATCGCTTCCTTCTTCGAGACGCTGCGCGAAGAACTGGCGGAATTTGAGCGCGGGGCGCGCGCCGAGCTCTGGAGATCGACCGATGACGAAACCCCGGCGCTCGATTCGTTCGATGCGGTCGTCGCGTTCGGCCGAACCGAAACGCTTGCCGCGATCCGTAACGCGTTGCCGCCGGAGACTCATTTCATCGGCTTCGGCGCACGCGCGAGCGCGGGATACATTTCGCGCGAATCGCTCTGCACGGCCGAGGCCGCTGCCGAAATTGCGCGTGGTGCGGCGCGCGACATCGTCCTCTATGAAACCGAAGGTTGCCTTTCGCTTCACGTGCTCTTCTTTGAAGAGGGCGGCGCGGTAAGCGCTGCCGCGCTCTCGGAAACACTACGAACGGAACTCGAGCGCGCGGACGTCGAGTTTCCACGGGGGGAGCCGGCACACGAACGCCTTGCAGAAGTTGCCCACGCGCGCGCCCTCGGCGCATTTCGCAAATCCGGGAGCCAGGACGCGCTCGCCGAACCTCCGCCGTTTTTGCCGCGTCTGGCGCACGCAATTCCGGTTGCAAATCCGGCAGATGCGTTGGAGTACGTTCGACGCCACGGCCTCGCCCTCGAGGGATTTGCCGTATCGGATAATCGCCCCGATATCATCGGCATGGCGGTCTCGGCCGGCGCCGTGCGGTTAGCAAGATTCGGAGAACTACAAAACCCGCCGCTCACGGGCGAGCACGGTGGACGCCCGCGCATTGCGGAGTTCGTGCGTTGGACCGACAAGACGTTCTGATGTCGCGGCCTCGCAACCGTTCGAACGAATTCGCGGAACTGCTGCGCAAGTACGAATCGCCCAACGTCACTTATATCCATGACGACTCTCCGGTTTTTTGGGAATCGGCAAACGATACGACGGTGGTCGACGTTGACGGCAACGAGTACCTCGATCTCACAGCCGCGTTCGGCGTGGCCAACTGCGGGCATGGCAATCCGCGTGTCACGGCAGCGTTGCAGCACCAAGCGGCGCGGCTCGCGCACGCGATGGGCGACATCCATCCCGCCGCGGTAAAGGCGCAGCTGCTGGAGAAACTTGCGGCGATCGCGCCCGGGGATCTGACGAAATCTTTTCTCGGATCGAGCGGATCCGACGCTATCGAAGCGGCGATGAAAACGGCGATGCTCGCAACCGGCAAGGCGGCCTTCGCTGCATTTCGCGGTTCCTATCATGGACTGAGCATCGGAACGCTCGAAGTCGCGGGCATCAAGAAGTTTCGCGACCCGTTTTTGGCGTGGCTTCCGGAACGGACGCTCCTGCTCGACTATCCGCGCGCGAGCGCCGATCAGGCGCTCGAATACGCACGGCGCGCGTTTTCGCGCCGGTACGATCTGGCGGCTGCCATCGTCGAGCCCATTCAGGGGCGCGGGGGCTGCATCGTGCCGCCGCCGGGGTATTTGGCGGAGCTACGTGAGATCTGCCGCGAACGCGGAATGCTGTTGATCGTCGACGAGATCTACACCGGGTTCGGCCGGACCGGCCGCATGTTCGCCTGCGAGCAAGAGTCCGTGGTGCCCGATATTCTTTGCTTAGGGAAAGCGCTTGGGAACGGTTTTCCAATTTCAGCGGCCGTTGCATCACCGGCCGTCATGGATGCGTGGCCGCCCTCTGAAGGCGAAGCGCTCCACACCTCCACGCACTTGGGAAACCCGATGGGATGCGCCGCCGCGCTCGCGAGTATCGCCGAGATCGAAGGTCGCAAACTGCCCGAACGCGCAGCAATGCTCGGCAGCCGGCTCGAATTGAAGCTGAAAGCGCTGAAGTCGTCGGGAACAGTTCGCGACGTCCGCGGGCGCGGCCTCATGTGGGGAATCGAGCTGCACGATGCGGCGCAGGCTCGCGCTGCAGTCGACAAATCTCTTACGAAAGGTGTCATCATCTTGCAATCCGGTGCAGAAGGCAACGTTCTCTCACTGTCGCCGCCGCTGACGATCTCGCAAGCGGGTCTCGACCGCGGTGTCGATGTGGTAGAGTCATGTATCGCGTAGGGATCGTCGGGGGCGGCTTCGGTGTTCGCGGCCACTTGCCCGCATTTGCCGCACACTCGCAGTTCGAAGTCGTTGCGATCGCTTCGCCGCACAGCGCAAAGGCAGTGGCGCGGGAGCGCAAGATTCCGCACGCGTTCGAAAGCTGTGAAGCGATGCTGAGCGGGTGCGATCTCGACGTTGTCTCGATTGCGAGCCCGCCGTTCACGCACCGCGCCGACGTGCTCGCCTCTATCGCCGCCGGAAAACACGTCATCTGCGAAAAACCGTTCGCGCTCTCCGTCCAGCAAGCGCAAGACATGCTCTCCGCCGCCCAAAAAGCGCAAACCGCTACGGCCGTCATGCACGAATTCCGGTGGGTGCCGCAACGCTTCGCACTCAAGGAGATGATCGAAAACGGCCACGTCGCGCCGCTGCGGGAGCTCGAGATCACGCACCTCGCGCGCATGTTGCGGCTCGAAAACAAACGCCCTAACACCTGGTGGTTCGATCGCGACAAGGGCGGCGGAATCGCCGGAGCCCTTCTCTCGCATATCATCGACAGCGCAACTTGGCTCGCCGGACGCGTGCCGGTGCGCAGCGCGGGGTACTTACGGACCGCCAATCCGCGGCGCGAAGGTCCCGACGGGCCGTTTACGGTCACGGTCGACGACGGCGCCTTCGGCTTGATCGATTACGGCGAAGGTTTGATCGCGCGCGTATCCGTGGACGGCACCACCGCGGTCGACGCGCTCACAATCGCGGCGCACGGCGAAGATCGGAGCGCGGTCGCGAGCGGCAGCGGATTACACCTGATGCGATTGTTTAGCGTCGATGAGGAAGAGACGTCCGAGCTGGAATGCAAACCGTCTCCAAATGCGCGCTTTGGCGCGGTCGACCTGCACGTGCCGCCGATCATGGACCTGCTCGACGAGTTCGTTAAAGAGATCGAAACGGGCGAGAGCATCGTACCGACATTCGCCGAGGCCGTGGAAACGCAAAAGGTGCTCGCGTCCGTAGGGTTTGGTTCCTAAGTCCCTTTCTCCGCGCCGAAGTATTGAATCAGTTTGAGGATCACGTCGTGCTGCGTATTCAGCATGTTGGGGTTTCCGTAAGCGAAGTAGATCTCGGCCATCGGCATGCGCTTCTAGAAAGCGAACGAAAGGTTTGTCGCGTTGACGAATTGCGAACGCCCGAAAAACGTCGGGCCGGTCCCGATGATTCGGCGCCAACCGACTGCATATGATTCACCCGGGCCCGCCTGATAGCCGATGCTCGCGCGCTCGAGCCACTGGATGTTGCGCCCGCCGTTATCCATCGTCTGATCGTTCTTGAAGGCCTGAAGCGTCAGCGTTCCGCGCCGCGTCAAACGAACCGTCGTCGAGAGCGACGGACTGCGGAGGAAGCCCGCGCCGAAGCGTCCGACGTTATAGCTAAACGTGGTCGGCGTCGAGGTATTGAACCCGTAGGTGAGCTGGATGCCGTTTTGGTTTGCCTCGCCGGCGAAACCCGGACCGAAATTCAGATAGCTATCGCCGGCGCTCCAGCCGAAAAACAATTGGTTTCGCGTGGCAACGGTCACGTAGAATGAATCTTAGGCATCGTTGAGCGCGCCGGTACCGTCGCGCATCCGTCCGAAATCCTGCGAGACGATGACGCTTTGAACGAAAGAGCTCGGTTTGTTGTCAAACTCTTTGAAAACGTACAGCGTCGGTCCGTGCACGTCGCTGATCTGATTGAATGCGTCCAGCGGGCCGTACTCGGAACCGACGTCGTGATAAGCGGCAAAAAATCCCGATTTGGGCGTGTACAGGTTGACGCCGTATTCGGCGTAACGTCCGTTCCGCGCATTCGTTATCAGGGAACCTCTTTCGCCGCCTAGCGTCGCATAGACGCTGAAATTGTGCGCGTTGCCGACGGTACCTTGAGCCCACTCGGCAATATCGTGGATGCCTGGCACATCTACGGCGACGCGCTGGTAAAGCGCTTGGTACTTCCTGTTCCGAGAAATCCAGGAAACGGCTTGCGCTGCG